>ERZ778511.249-NODE-249-length-52663-cov-7.300011_pt1 | contig 52663 bp, 48 predicted proteins | sample MGYA00510347_ERZ778511 | MGnify/ENA primary metagenome ERZ778511 (study PRJEB29527, sample SAMN07138967) | mouse gut metagenome | material: feces | host: mouse | place: China:Nanjing | collected 2016-01-25 ...
GAGAACCCGTGTCGGTGTTGGACTTGCCGTACTGGCCGAAAAGCTCCTGCTTTTTCTCTGCTGTTAAATAAGCCATTTGTAATTGATTTATTCAAGTTCCACTCTACGACGCATCCTCCTTACTGCGAATAACGCCAGAGCGTTCTGCAAAGGTACGAATAAATTCACAATTCATGATTCACAACACACAATTATTTTCATTTTCGGGCGGAAATAACGGGAAGTTCTAAGAGAAAATCGTATTTTTGCACGACAAAAGTGCGAATTTTATGCTGAAATGGTGCATGATCGCCGCCGCGGTTCTCGGAACGGCGACGGCTTGTACGCCCCGCAAAGTCTCCTATACGACGCTCGACGGCACGATGCTGGGCACGACGCTGCACGTCATCGCCGACGTGCGCGGCATCGGGCCGCAGGAGCTCCGCGACTCGGTCATGGCCCTGGACCGCGAGGCCAAGGCGTCGATGTCCATTTTCGACGAGACCTCGCTGCTGAGCCGTCTGAACCGCAACGAGACCGACAGCGTCGACCGCCACATCGCCCGCTGCCTGGCGCTGGCCGACAGCATCGGCGCGCTGAGCGGCGGCCGCTACGACGTGACGGTCAAACCGCTGGTCGAAGCGTGGGGGTTCGCCGGCAAGGAACGCACGGACGAACCGAACGTGGACTCGCTGCTGGAGTTCGTGGGCCGCGAAAAGGTCGCGATACGCAGCGGACGGCTGGTGAAAAGCGACCCGCGCGTGCAGCTCGACTTCAACTCGGTGGCCAAAGGCTACACGGTCGACCTGCTGGCCGATCTGGTCGAGCGGGCCGGAGCGCGCAACTACATCGTCGACATCGGCGGCGAGGTGCGCTGCAAAGGCGTCAACCCCCGCGGCGATGCGTGGCGGATCGGGGTCGAAACCCCGTTCGACGGCAACATGACCGAAGGACAATATCTCCAGAAACGCCTGCAGACGACCGACTGCGGCGTGGCCACCTCGGGCAACTACCGCCGCTACTACCTCGACGAGCAGGGCCGCAAGGTGGCCCACACGATCGACCCGCGCACGGGCCGCAGCGCCTTGTCGCGCCTGCTGTCGGTGACCGTGGCGGCCCCCACCTGCGCCGAGGCCGACGCCCTGGGCACGATGTTCCTCGCCATGGGCGCCGACGAAGCCCTGCGGACCGCCGAGCGGATGCCCGGCCTGCGGGTCTATTTCATCCTGGCCGCCGAGGAGGGCGACGATTACGAAGAGTATGTTTCGCCTGCCATGCAGGCGTCGATAATGAAGTGACGACCCATGAAACGAGCCGTTTTTCTCTACAATGCCCAGTCCGGCAAAGGACGCATCAAGCGCAACGTCGAACGGATCTGCGACATCTTCCGCGAAGCGGAGTACGACCTGGAGCCCGTGCCCATCGATTTCGACGCCAACCCTTTCGACGGCCGCGAAGAGATCGGGCTGATGGTGGTGGCGGGCGGCGACGGCACGGTCAACTTTGCGGTCAACGCCATGAAACAGAAAGGACTGGACATCCCGATCGGCATCATTCCGGCCGGCACGGCCAACGACTTCGCCCGGGCGCTCGGCATGTCGGACAAACCGCTCGAAGCGGCCCGGCAGATCGCATTCGGAAGCATCGACCGCGTCGACTGCGGCCGCGTGAACGGCCAGTATTTCGTCAACGTCCTTTCGTTCGGCATCTTCACCACCACCTCGCAGCACACCTCCAACACGAGCAAGCACCTGATCGGCAAGCTGGCCTATCTGATCGAGGGCGCCAAGGAGTTCCGCTCGCTGCATGCCGTGCCGCTCGAAGTGGTGGCCGACAGCCAGGCGTTCGACCTCGATTCGCTGATGGTGCTGGTCTTCAACGGCGAAACGGCCGGCGGCTTCCGCCTGGCGCGCCGCGCCTCGATCAAGGACGGGCTCTTCGACTGCCTGATGCTCGAAAAGAAGAACTTCTTCCGCTCCACGATGGCCATGTGGCGCTATCTGATGGGCGGCAGTCCCCGGATCATCCGCCAGCTGCAGGTGCGCGAACTCGACATCCGCTCGACGCTCAACGAGCCCACCGACGTCGACGGACAGAAAGGCGCCGAATTCCCGCTGCACATCGAGTGTCTGCCCGGCGGACTGCAGGTAATGTGCGAACGGGAAAATGCGCAAGGCACCATGCCGAACCCACAATTTCCCGACGAGCCGGCCAACCTTTAGACCGTCCGCCGGCAACCCGGCCGGCAGCGACCGAAACTTCGGAAACCCGATCAAGAATTGCGGATCATGAATCCAACCAAAAACAAACAAGTCCCGGGCGCGAACCTCAAGAAGGTGTCGATCTCGCGCATCAAACAGGAGATGGGCGACGTCTCCTACCTCTCCGACGACCTGGTCATCACGTCGCTCGACGCCCGGCACAACACCACGGCCGAATACCCTGTGGCCATCGACGGATTCTCGGTCATCATCATGATCGCGGGCGAAGCCGTCGTCTCCATCGACATGAAGGAGCACCAGGTGCGCACCAACGACATCGTCTTCTTCAACTCGGGCAGCATCATCCGCACGGTCGGAAGCTCGGACAACGCCGCGGCGTTCGTGCTGACCTTCTCGGAATCGTTCATCAACGAAGTGCAGATCGACCTCTCGGCCTCGCTGCCGGTCTACATGCGTTTCGGCCGCTCCCCCGTGCTGCAGGCCTCGGCGCAGGACGTGGCCGAGATACGCCAGCTTTTCCAGGTTGTCAAAACCATGCTGCAGAGCGACAAGGAGCGCTACCGACACGAAATCATCCGCTCGCTCTTCACCACGGCCTTCTACCTGATCATCGAAATCAACCAGCGCGAAACGCACACCGAACAGAAGCGCGGACGCAGCGAAGTGCTCTTCAGCGAATTCACCAAACTGCTGGAACAATACAGCAAGTCGCAGCGCAACGTGGGGTTCTACGCCCGCCAGCTCAACATCACGCCCAAATACCTCTCGTCGGCCGTCAAGGAGGTGAGCGGCAAGACGGCGGCGCGCTGGATCGACGAATCGGTGATCCTCGAAGCCAAGGCCCTGCTCAAATACTCGGGCATGAGCATCCAGGAGATCGCCTACCGCCTCAACTTCTCCACGCAGTCGTTCTTCGGCAAATATTTCAAGCAGCACACCGGCACCTCGCCCTCGCGCTACAAGAGAAAGGGATAGGCGGGCTTATTTTGCAATCCTCGGCTATGCGCTCATTCAACTCGAAGTCAACCCCCGCCGGAATCAGAGCGTAAAAAGCACAACCCCGTCGCTCGGGCGGGCCGAAGCCTTCCCCACTGGAAACCCGCAACCGTCCGGCTGGCACCGGGCATGCCCCGCAGGCTGCCGCCCGAATTTCCGAAAACCCATCATAGCAAGGAGACCGCCAACCCGTTTCGTCCTCGCAAGGATCACAGCGCAGTCAGGAGTCCTTATTTACCTATTATACAGACTTTTCGGTTCGCTCGACACGACATTTGCCGCCGGCATCCGTATTCCCTCCCGGGCTGGGGGTGAAAGGGAGTTAAAGGTCGGAACCGGCAACGGAGAAGAGTGGAAGTTATAAGCCCGGCCCCGGACGCCGGAACTTTTCGATGCAAAATGACACGCGGATTCCGATATTCGGGCGCTTTTTTTGCAGTCGGCAAAGAAAATTGAGGCCGTTGGCCTGCCGAACCGATTTTTTGTGTATTTTTGTAAAAACAACCATACCATGGAGTACGCAAACCAACTCAACGAATACGCTCCCGCATGGAGCGCCGCCGAAGTCGACGAACGCGTCGCCCGGATGCGCAAGCTCGCCGAGCGCAACCACAACGTCGAAGTCTACAAATTCTGCTACTCGGCCATCGACCTCACGACCCTGTCGTGCAACGACTCCGTCGCATCGGTGACGGAGTTCGCCCGCAAGGCGGCCGAATTCTACCAGAAATACCCCGCCGTCCCCAACGTGGCGTCGATCTGCATCTACCCCTCGTTCGTCGAGACGGTGGGCCTGGCCGTCGACGGCACGCCCATGCGCATCACGTCGGTGGCCGGAGGATTCCCCGCCGCGCAGACCTTCCTGGAGGTCAAGGCGCTGGAGGTGGCCATGGCCATCGAGAACGGCGCCGACGAAGTGGACATCGTGCTCAACGTGGGACGCATGCTCACGGGCGAATACGACGAAGCCGCCAACGAAGTGGAGGTGATCCGTTCGGAGATGGACCGCGACGTGGTGCTGAAGGTCATCATCGAGTCGGGTGCGCTCAAGACCCCCGAGCTCATCCGCAAGGCTTCGCTGCTCTCGATGCTCGCAGGCGCCGACTTCATCAAGACCTCGACCGGCAAGATCGACGTGGCCGCCACGCCCGAAGCCGCCGTGGTGATGTGCGAGGCCATCCGCGACTACTACAACAAGACCGGCCGCAAGGTGGGCTTCAAGGCCGCCGGCGGTGTCCGCACAGCCGACGATGCCGCCCTCTACTACACCATCGTCGAGGAGATCCTGGGCAAGGAGTGGCTCACCGTCGATCTCTTCCGCATCGGCGCCTCGTCGGCCGCCAACAACATCCTCTCGGCCATCGAGGGCAAGGAAGTGAAATACTATTAGACGGTCGCCCGCCGGGCTGCCGCCAACAAAAACGCTCTTCGGAAAATTCCGAAGAGCGTTTTTATTATGTAACAGACTGCGGGCAGACCTGCGAAGCGACCTTTTGCAAGGCCGTACTGGTTCCGGCAGGAGGCGACAGCGCCCGACACGAGTCGCTTACGAAATGCGGCACCCGTCGGGCTGCGTTTCACGGCATGGAAGATCGCCCCGACTCCGGCCGCTCCGAAAGAAGCTGTCCGGAAGCGCCCCGGTCCGGATCAAGCCCGGATCAATAGTCGCTCTCCATGAAAAGATCGGACGGCAGGTCGTCTTCGGCATCCTCGAAATAGTCGGCCTGGACATCCTCTGTCTGCGACTGCGACCGGTCTGAACGGGCGGGAGCCTCGTTCCGTGCGGGGACCTTCTCCTGCACGGGCTCCGAAGCAGCGGCGGGCCGTGCGTCGCGCCGCATGAGATGCGACCACTCGAAACCGTCGGGCCACACCAGCGACCGGTAGCGCCCGCTGCCCATAACGGTAAACACGATCGTGGCGAGCGTCGCCAGCGCAAACAGAATTCCGATAAGTTTCTTAATCATCTTGCTGGGTGTCGTTTAAGATTTCGATGGCCCGCACGATCACGTTGTCCACCGGATAGATGTTGGCATAGAATCCCGTATCCTCCAGCCTGGTGTTGCGGCCGATGTAGGCCTTGAGCTGGGCTTCGATAAGCCGGCGCGAACGGGCGATGTCGGCGCGGCGCGGCGCCACGCCCTGCCGGGCCGCGTAGGCGATGAAGTTCTCCACCAGCCGCGTGTCGCCGGCCAGCAGGGCCTGCAATTCTTCGAGCGTCTCCACCGAATTGAGCGCCTCGCGGTGGCGGTCGGCATATTCGATCGTATAGCGATAGAGGATGTTGCGGCCCGCGACCTCCACGAAATAAGGGGTCACGTCGGTCGTGTCGGCCGGAATAAAGATGTCGGGCATGATGCCTCCGCCGCCGTAGACCACCTTGCCGCCGGGCGTCACGAAACGCAGCGAATCGGCGAAACGGATGCTGTCGGCCGAGAAAAATTCGTTGTTGCGGTAACGCTCCCACAACTCCTCCTCGTAGCCGGCACCGTCGCCGTTGGTGTAGGGTTTCTGGATCGAGCGCCCCGTGGGCGTATAATAACGCGCCGTGGTCAGCCGCAGGGCCGAGCCGTCCATGAACGGTATCTGCTGCTGCACCAGGCCCTTGCCGAACGAGCGGCGGCCGATGATCGTGCCGCGGTCGTTGTCCTGCAGGGCGCCGGCCAGAATCTCGCTCGACGAAGCGCTGCCCTCGTCGATGAGCACCGCCACCTCCATCTCCTGGGCCGAACCGGCGCCGGTGGCGTATTCGCGCAGCTGCTCGCCGTTGCGGTCCTCGGTGTAGACGATCAGCTGGCCCTCGTGCAGGAATTCGTTGGCCACGGCGATCGCCTGGTCGAGGTAGCCGCCCGCGTTGCCGCGCAGATCGAATATCAACCGGTCAACGCCCTGGCCGCGCAGCATGGCAAGCGCCTGCGCCATCTCGGCCGAAGTTGTGCGGGCGAACTGGCCCAGCTTGATGTAACCCGTGGTTCCGGTGATGCGGAAAGCCGACTCGATACTCCGGATGGGAATGGCGCCGCGCACCACTTCGACGTGCACCTTGCCGTCGATCCCCTGCCGCTTCAGGCCGAGACGAACGGTAGTGCCGCGCGGACCGCGCAGCCGTCTGACGATGCGGTCCTGCGGAATGCCGCGCCCGGCGACCAGCGAATCGTCGATCTCCACGATGCGGTCGCCGGCCCGCACGCCCGCCTTGTCGCTCGGACCCCGCGGGATGACATTGAGGACGATGACCGTGTCGGTGGCCATGTTGAACATCACGCCGATGCCGTCGAACTCGCCCTCCAACGGCTCGTTCATGGCGGCCATCTCCTCGGCCGGCACATAGACCGAATGGGGATCGAGCTCGCCGATGAGCAGCGGGATGACATGCTCCGCGAGCGAATCCATCGACACCGGATCGACATAGCGGCTCTCGATGAGCGAGAGGGTCTGCGTGAGCTTGTTGTCGGGCTCCGCGAGCCGTTCCATCAGCAGGTCGCGCAGCTGCGTCCCGGCCGTGTTGCGGCCCACATAGACGCCGAAAAGCGCCCCCACGGCCACGCCGAGGGCCAGCACCAGCGGAAAGAGTACGGCCCGTTTGGAATTGTTGTACATCACTTGTTCTTGAAGGTATAGGTCAGACCCACGCTGAGCAGCGTCTTGGTCTGCACATCCACATTCTGTGCCCGGTTGTAGTAAAGTTCGAAATTCAGCGTCGTGGAGAGGTATTTCGTAGCCTTGATGTCGACGGTGTTGGTCCAGCGCACGGTCGGGTGGATCGGCAGGTTGGGCTTGTCGGTGAGTTCATGGCCCACGGAGGTGTTCTCCTTGTCGTTCCACGCTTCGAGCGCCCGGAGGTAGTCGCCGTAGGAGGAGATTTTGTTGCGCTGGCCGATGTCGGTGATCCAACCGTAGAACGAGAAGATCGAGGTGCGGTAACGGAAAATGCCTTTCTTGCCGAAGGTGCGGTCGAAGTCGACCTGCACCGAAGAACCGCCCTCGTACTTCGAAGTCTTGTCGGGTCCGGCCAGGCCGTAGGTCTGCCAGCCGGGCTTCTTGTCCCAGATGTTCTCGCGGATCCGCCCGCTCTCCACGAAGACGGCGCTCAAGGCGATGGGCGAGATGTTGACCACGATGGGGAACTTCTCCTTGGGACACTTGTAGGTGATACCGAGCGAGATGTCGAGGTAGCCCGGCGCCATGAAGGCGCTCTTGCGCTCGATCTCCCCCTGCTGCGTACGCGAAATGTAGCCGTTGGCGAACTGGCTGCGGAACTTGAAGATGGCACCGTAGGACCAGTTTTTCGACATCTTGAACGACGGTGCCACCGAGATGTCGAACTCGTCCTGGTTCTTGAACCACACGCCCTCGCTGCTGGTGCCGTCGTCGGTCTTGGTCTCGACCTTCATGCGGTTGTAGCCGAACTTGGCGATGAACTTGGTCTCGACCGAGAAGAGGTTCTTCGTGAAGGTGTGGTTCAGAAAAAGACTGGCCATCAGCGCGATGGAGTTGTCGCCGCCCGACACCTTGATCCACGAATCGTTGTGCGAGGTGAGCGCTCCCTGCAAACCGCCGCCGAACTCCAGCTTGTTGCGCTCCTTGCGGATGGCAGCGCGCTCGGCACGGTAGCGGGCGCGGTTGAAATACTCCACCTCCACAGGGATCGACCGGACCGGATCGTGGAAAGCCACCTCGTCCTGCCGCACGTCGACCTCGTCGACCGAAAACTGGGCCGAAGCAACGGAAGCAGCCAGAAGGGCCGGCAAAAGCAAGAACAACGAACGATATTTCATAACGCAGAAATTTTGTGATGAAGGAATTGCGATGCAAATTTATGAAATAATTCAGAGAATCCGTAACTTTGCCGCAAGGTTGAACCCCGAACTTTCGGTTTCGGCCTTTCACTTTCATCTTGCGGAAATGAAATATTTCGGAGCACACGTCAGCGCCTCGGGCGGCGTAGTCAACGCCCCGGCCAACGCCCGCGCCATCGGCGCCACGGGCTTCGCCCTCTTCACCAAGAACCAGCGCCAATGGACGGCCAGGCCGCTCACGGCCGGTGAGATCGACGATTTCCGCCGGGCCTGCGAACAATTCGGCTACGCTCCGGCCCAGATCCTGCCCCACGACTCCTATCTGATCAACCTGGGTCACCCCGAAGCCGAGGGTCTGGCCAAGTCGCGCGAGGCTTTCTTCGACGAGATGCACCGCTGCGAAGAACTGGGACTCGACCGGCTCAATTTCCATCCCGGGAGCCACCTGCGGCAGATCGGCGAAGCCGAGAGCCTCGACCGCATCGCCGAGTCGATCAACCTGGCGCTCGACCGCACGCACGGCGTGACGGCCGTCATCGAAAACACCGCCGGACAGGGTTCCAACCTCGGATTCCGGTTCGAACAGCTGGCCTACATCATCGAACGCGTCGAGGAGAAGTCGCGCGTAGGCTGCTGCATCGACACCTGCCACGCTTTCGCCGCCGGCTACGACCTGCGCACCGCCGCGGCGTGCGACGCCACGTTCGCCGAATTCGACCGCATCGTGGGTTGGAGCTATCTGCGCGGCATGCACCTCAACGACGCCATGAAGCCCCTCGGCAGCCGCATCGACCGCCATGCCCCGCTGGGCGACGGCGAAATAGGCTGGGAGTGTTTCCGTTACATCGCCCGCGACCGCCGCTTCGACGGCATGCCGCTGATTCTCGAAACGCCCGACGAAAGCCGCTGGCCGGCCGAAATCGAAACATTGAAACAATTCGCAGAGGAATAAGACGCCAGCATACGAATACTGTTTGCGGCAATAAACCCCATCTTAGCGGGGCGTAAAGCGGCAGTAGGGACCCAACCGGAACAGACGGACGGGACGGAGAATGCGGGCTTGGCTCTGCTCCCGGCTTGCAAAAAACTTCATCGGGGCGGCTGCGGGGGTCGCACCTCCGATGCAAGCCGCCCCGATGATGAAATATGGCTGCTTCGACGCCCGATCGTCAATTCCGGGCGCACGGATGTTTCGCTTCGCTCAACATGACGGGTTATCGGGCTCGGGCAGAAGCCTGCGGGGACGCCCCTCACAATGACGGCGCGAAAACCCATGCAGAGACGGTTTTCTGCCCGACCATTATTTCAATTCATCCAGACACCGCCGGATCAAGGCGGCGCTGTCGCGGATCTCGTCGTCGGAGATCGTGAGCGGCGGCGAGATGCGGAACGCCGTGTCGCAGTAGAGAAACCAGTCGCTCATGATGCCGGCGTCCTTGAAGAGCTCCATGATGCGGTAGAGCGGCTCCGAAGACCCCAGCTCGACCGCCAGAAGCAGTCCTGCGCGGCGGATTCCGCGTACGGCCGGATGATCGCCGAGCAACTCCTCGTAGAGCGCACCCTTGCGCTCCGCCTCCTCCACGACGCGATGCTCCAACAGATAGTCGAGCGCCGCCAGCCCGGCCGCACAGCAGACCGGATGGCCGCCGAAGGTGGTGATGTGGCCCAGCACCGGATCGGTCTGCAGGGTGTCCATGATTTCGTGACACGAAACGAAAGCCCCCAGCGGCATGCCGCCGCCGAACGCCTTGGCCAGACACACGATGTCGGGCACGATGCCGTATTTCTGCATGGCGAACATGGCGCCCGTACGTCCCATGCCGGTCTGTATCTCGTCGAAAATCAGCAAGGCCCCCACTTCGTCGCAGCGCCTGCGCAGCGCTTCGAGGTAACCCGCCGCGGGCGGACGGACGCCGGCTTCGCCCTGCACCGGTTCGGCCAGGACGCAGGCCGTGCGGTGCGTGATGCGCTCCAGCTCGCCGAAATCGTTGAATTCGATGGCCTGCACGTCGGGCAGCAGCGGCCGGAAAGCATTTTTCCACTCCTCGCCCTCGGGAGCGCCCATCATGCTCATGGCCCCGTGCGTCGAACCGTGGTAGGCACGGCGCATGGAGATCAGCTCGGTGCGGCCGGTGAACCGTTTGGCCAGTTTCAGCGCACCCTCCACCGCTTCGGCGCCCGAATTGACAAAATAGACGCTCTCCAGTCCGCCGGGCAGCAGCGACGCCAGCCGGGCGGCATACGTCACCTGCGGCGTCTCGACCAGCTCGCCGTAGACCATCACGTGCATGTAGCGCGCGGCCTGCTCCTGCACCGCGCGCACCACCGCCGGATTGGCATGACCCACGTTGCTCACCGACACGCCGGCGACCAGATCATAATAACGCTTGCCCTCAGGCGTATAAAAGCACGAACCCTCGGCCCGTGCGACCTCGACCAGCATGGGCGAAGGCGACGTCTGCGCGACGTGGGAGAGGAATTGTTTGCGGAGTATGTTCATTGAAATGGAAAGGTTCAAAGTGAAAAGTGAAAGGCAGATGATTGCTTCTTTCTTCGCAGCGACGCCCATCTACCAAACAGGACGATGAATCGAATCATCGTTTGTGTCGTCGCCGAACCGCCGGTTGAGAATGCGCGGAGCATCGGCCACGCTGCGGTACATCCAGCGGTAGAGCGTTTGGGTCTGCTGTTCGGGCGTCAGGGCCCATTCCCCGACCTGCCGGCGCACCCGCTGCGACAACATATAGATAAGGATGGCGGCCGACGCCGAGACGTTGAGACTCTCGACCATGCCGCACATGGGGATGCGCAGGAATTCGTCGGCCGCGGCGACCGCCTCGTCGGAGATGCCCGCATGTTCGGTGCCGAAAACCAGGGCGAAAGGTCCGCGCGCGACGTCGAACGTTTCGGGCGTCGTATCTTCGCGGTGGGGCGTGGTGGCCACGATGCGGTAGCCCTCGGCCTTGAGCGCCCGCAGCGCGTCGGCCGTCGAAGCGTGGCGGCAGACGTCGACCCACCGGTCGGTGCCCCGCACCACGGCCGCGGCCGGACGGAACTCGCAGCGGTCCTCGACGGTGTGCATGCGCTGCACCCCGAAGGCCTCGCAATGGCGGATCAGCGCGGCGGCATTCTGCGGATGGAACGTATTTTCGGCCAGCACGGTCATGTAATGCGTGCGCTGCGCCACGGTCCGGCGGAAGAGTTCCGTACGTTCTTCGGTCATGAACTCCGCCAGACAGGCGATGCGCTCCTCGTACCACACGCGGTCCCTATTTGCGGTATTTGTCATCGTCGTCCAACATTTTCAGATAGCTTTCGTAGCGCATCGGCGCGATCTCGCCCCGCATCACCGCTTCGGTCACGGCGCAGCCCGGTTCGTGGGTGTGGGTGCAGTTGTAGAAGCGGCAGTCGCGGCCCGTGCGCATCATTTCGGGGAAGTAGTGCCACAACTCGCCCTCGTCGATGTCGATCAGACCGAACCCCTTGATGCCCGGCGTGTCGATCACGGCGCCCCCGCCGGCCAGCGGATACATGGTCGAAAAGGTGGTCGTGTGGCGCCCCTTGCCGTGGCTCTCGGAGAGTTCGCCCGTGCGGATGTCGAGCGTCGGATCGATGGTTCCCACCAGCGTCGACTTGCCCACGCCCGAATTGCCCGAAACGAGCGTCGTGCGGCCCCGCAGCAGCTCCCCGACCGCTTCCATCCCCTCGCCTGTCGCGGCCGAGACCGTCAGCACCGGGTAGCCGGCCCCTTCGTAGACGGCGCGGAACGCCGCCAGCTCCCCGGGGTCCTGCAAGTCGGACTTCGACAACAGGATCGTAGCGGGCACCTTGTAGGCCTCGCAGGTCACCAGAAAGCGGTCGACGAACTCGGGGGCCGTCTCGGGATGGCGCAGCGTCACCATCAACAACGCCTGGTCGACGTTGGCCGCAATGATGTGCGACTCCTTCGAGAGATTCGACGCGCGACGGATGACATAGTTGCGGCGCGGCTCCACGGCCACGATGGCATGGTCGCCGTTGGCGTCGCTCTCGCAGCTCACCCGGTCGCCCACCACCACGGGGCTGGTCGACCGCACCCCCTTGAGCCGCAGGCGGCCCCGGATGCGGCAGCGCAGACGCTCGCCCCCGGCGAGCACCTCGTACCAGCTGCCCGTCGCGCGGACCACCACTCCCGAAAACACGCTTTCCATGGTTCTATTCTTCGGTTTGCTCCTGCGACACCCGGTCGCCCAACCTCTCCACGAAGGGGAAGATCAGTTCCGAAAGCCGCAATACGGGTTTGTAACACTTCGACGAAGCGAGGGTGGACTCCCCGACCAGCGAACGGTCGGCATTGAATTTGTCGAACGCCGCAAAGAGGGCGCTCACCACCAACAGATATTTCAGCACCGACACGGCGATGCCCAGCACAAGGTCGAGCATGCCCAATCCGGCGAACCGGAACAGCCCCCGCATCGCCCGCGCCGCCACGGCGACAGCCAGCACGGCGCCCAACAGCACCACAACGAAACCTCCGGCCATACGCACCGAGGCGTCGAGGTGCAGCGCTTCGCCCACCGCACGGCCGTAGTGCGCGGCGCACCAAAGTCCGGCGATGATGGCGACGAGCGAACACGCCTGCACAATGAAACCCTTGCGCCAGCCGTTCCATACGGCGACGGCCAGAACCAGCAGGACGATCAGATCGATGGTATTCAAGGCGAAGTCGGATAAATTGTCGACAAGGCGAAATATCGAAGACGAAGGTACGAAGTTTTATCGGGAATTCCGAATTTTCCCTATCTTTGCAGAGGATAAACTCCGCCCCGGCAACCGCAATTCCACCGCCCTGCCGATGCCGCGCACCGCGGCGGCCGCAACGCAACAACAACAGCGAAAACCCGTTCCGTCATGAAACGTTATCTCGTGCTCTGCCTGCTCCTGGCGCTCGCAACTCCGCTCCGGGCCCGCGAAATCCACCCGCTGAACGAAGGCTGGCGCTTCTTTTTCCGGTCGGAAACTTCGAGCGACAACGCCCGCTACGTGACCCTGCCCCACAGCTGGAACAACGATCCGACCCTCGAAGGGGTGCTGATCGAAACGTCGGGCAACTACCAGAACGACCTCTATATCCCGGCCGAATGGGCCTCGAAGCGGGTATTCATCCGCTTCTACGGCGCACAGAACGTGGCCGACCTCTTCGTCAACGGCTACTTCGCCGGCTGCCACCGCGGCGGTGCCACGGCTTTCACCTTCGAGATCACCGACCGCCTGCATTTCGGCGCCGACAACATCCTGCTGATGCGCGTGAGCAACGCAGCGCGCAACGACGTGCTGCCCACGTCGGCCGACATGAACTTCTACGGCGGACTCTATCGCGAAGCCGAGCTGATCGTCACCGAGCGCACGGCCGTATCGCCCCTCTACCTGGGCACCGAAGGGGTGCTGGTCCACCAGCGAAGCGCCACCAAGGCCAAGGCCGAAGGCGAAATCGAAGTGCACCTCACCTCCCTCACCGACGGCAGCTGCCCGCTGACGCTCACCATCGCGGCGCCCGACGGCCGCACAGTGCTGACCAAGAATCTCCATGTCAAAGTCGACAGCAAACCGGTGCGGATCGCCTACAACATCGCGTCGCCCGAGCTGTGGCGCCCCGGCCGGCCGGCGCTCTACACCGTGACGGTAAAAGTCGGCGAGGACCCGCACAGCGACCGCGTGTCGGTACGCACCGGATTCCGCGAGATCAAGCCCCTGCCGAGCGCCCTGCTGCTCAACGGCGACAGCATGAAGCTGCGCGGCGTTACGCTCTACCACGACAACGCCGTATCGGCCGGCACGCTCACCGCCGCCGACTACCGCACCGACCTGCACGAGATACGCACGCTGGGAGCCAACGCCCTGCGTTCGGCCGTGATGCCCCATGCGCAGACCCTTTACGACCTCTGCGACGAACAAGGCATGCTGGTATGGATCGACACTCCGCTGCGACAGGCACCCTTTCTGAGCGACGCGGGCTACTTCGCCACACCGACCTTCGAACAGAACGGGCTGGAACAGCTGCGCGAAATCGTGGCCCAGAACCTCAACCACCCCTCGGTGGTGATGTGGGGCATCTTCTCGCGGATGCGCACCACGGGCGACGACGTGGCGCCCTACATCCGGCAGCTGCACCGCGCGGCCCGCGAACTCGACCCCTCGCGCCCGACGGTGGCGGTGAGCGAGCGCAACGGCGGCATCAACTTCATCACCGATCTGATCGTATGGCGCAAGGAGGAGGGCTGGAACAAGGGCCGGCCCGACAACCTGACCGTATGGCTCGACAAGCTGCACAAGGAGTGGTCGCACCTGCGCTCGGCGATCGAATACGGCGGCGAAGGATTCCTCGACCACCGCAACTACACCGCTCAGCCGCGCCATGCGGCCGGCCGGATGCCCGAAGAACGCCAGGCCCGTTTCCACGAAGAGTACGCCCGCCTGCTGGAGCACGACTCGCTGCTGTGGGGCATCTGGCTGGAGAACATGTTCGACTACGGCTCGGCCCGCAGGCGCTACGGGATCAACGGATGCGGTCTGGTGACGCTCGACCGCCGCAGCCGCAAGGATGCCTTCTATCTCTACAAGGCGCTGTGGAACAAACAAGAACCGACGCTGCACATAGCCGACAAACGCGCGACGCCGCGCACCGATTCGAGACAGTGTTTCCGTGTCTACTCGTCGGCCGGCGAACCTGTGCTGACGATCGGCCGCGACACGGTGGCCATGAAACGCTACGCCCGCTGCCAATACCGCTCGGACACGGTGAGTCTGTCGGGCCGCGTGAAGGTGAAGGTGAAAGCCGGGGCGCTGAGCGACAGCGTCACCCTGCAGATAAACTGCGCCTCAAAACCGAAAGGCTATCCGGCCCCTCGGCGAACAACAGGTCGATGAACGAAAGGCCGGGAGCGAAAGGCTGCCGGTCGGCGAATACCTGCACGTAAGGCTCGGCGCACCACGCCGGGTCTTGCGCATTTTTGGGGCGCAGGTCGAGATCGCCGGCCCCGGCGGCGACGTAGGTTTCGCTCACGGCGGGCATGGCGACGCGGGCCAGCGAGCAGAGCGTTTCGAGCAGCTGCAGATTGTAGTCGGCGAGGAACTCGAACGGCCGCCGGTAGAAAGGCTCCAGCTCGGGAGCGTAGAAATCGAAGTAGGGCGACGCCTTGTAGGCGGCCACCAAAGCTCCCCAATGTTGGTGCTGCCAACGCTTGGAGTAGTCGAGCCGCATGTCGCGCATGGGACTGCGCGGCCGGTCGGCATGGACGGCATGGGCCGTCAGCGTCATCGGTCCGTCGGCCGCCAGGATGCAGGCCCGGTTGCGCTCCGAGCGCTTGATGAAATGCTCGCCGAGGTCGACGACGCAGCCGCCGCGCACCAGCTCGGCGAAATAGCGCACCGAAGGCAGATAGGCACAAGGGAGAAGAATCATTCTGCTAAGGGAAACTATAGGTAAAACGCAAACGGGAAGAACGCAAACGGACGGTCATCCTCCGTCCGAATCACGCTTCGCGGCCCGCAAACGTCATGACAGCTCCGGAGGACTCCGAAAAACGATTTTTATACCGCCCGGAAGCTTTCGGTTTTCGCCCGGTCCTCCGGCTCCGCCCACTTGCCGTCGGCCTTGATGACCTCGACAAGGCGGTCAAGGGCCTCCTGCTGCGGGATGTTGCGGGCGACGATCGTACGGCCCCGGTAGAGCGTAATGCAGTCGGGCGCCGCGCCGACATAGCCGTAGTCGGCGTCGGCCATCTCGCCGGGCCCGTTGACGATGCAACCCATGACGCCGATTTTGAGGTTGCTCAGGTGCGACGTGCGGGCCTTGATGGCGGCCAGCGTCCGCTCGATGTCGTAGAGCGTCCGGCCGCACGAGGGGCAGGCAATGTATTCGGTGTGGGAGAAGCGCGCGCGGGCCGCCTGCAGGATCATCAGCTCCACTTCGCGGATGTCGGCTGCGGCGTGACCCGGAGCGTCGATCCAGAGACCGTCGGCCAGACCGTCGAGCACCAGCGGACCCAGATCGGCCGCCGCCTTGACGGCCAGCGTCTCCAGCGACGCCTCGTCGTAGCGGCGTTTCACCACCACCGGCTCGTCGGGCTGCTCCAGGTTAAGGATCGCGGCCCGCAGTTCGGCCGTCGGATTGCCCGACTGAGCCTCGATGACGCGGAAACCCTCCATCGGCTCGTCGTGGACAATAGGCACGGCGATGCGGCTGCGACGCCGGTACTCCGTGGGTGAATAACGCTCAGGGTGGCGCACCTCGAAGCGGCCGGGCCGCTCGGCGAAGTGCCCGACCAACAGCTGCGCCACCGGAATCTCGTTTTCGGGAGCTTCGGTCAGCGAAACGCGGATCGTGTCGCCGATGCCGTCGGCCAGCAGGGCCCCGATGCCCACGGCGCTCTTCACGCGCCCTTCCAGCCCGTTGCCGGCCTCGGTGACCCCCAGGTGAACAGGATAGCTCATGCCCTCGGCCTCCATCGCTTCGACCAGCAGGCGGTAGGCCGCCACCATCACGCGCGTGTTGCTCGATTTCATCGAAACGACCACCCGGTCGAACCGCTCCCGCCGGCAGACGCGCAGGAACTCCATGGCCGAAACGACCATTCCCTGCGGCGTGTCGCCCCACTCGTCGAAAACGCGCTTGGCCAACGAACCGTGGTTGACCCCGATGCGCAGAGCGACGCCCCGTTCGCGGCATTGCGCGATCAGAGCTTCGAGCTGACCGTGATCCGTGCGGTAGTTGCCCGGATTGATGCGCACCTTGTCGACGTATCGGGCGGCGATGGACGCCGCCTCGGGCAGGAAGTGGATGTCGGCGACCAGCGCGGCGTCGATGCCCTCCTCGCGCACCCGGCGGGCGATGGATTGCAGGTTTTCGGCCTCGCGCCGCCCCTGCGCCGTGAGACGCACGATGCGGCCGCCGGCCGCGGCGATGCGGGCGATCTGCCCCACGCACGCTTCGGTGTCGTTGGTATCGGTGTTGGTCATCGACTGCACCGCCACCGGATTCGTCCCGCCGATCTTCACGCCGCCGACGGTGACCTCGTGCGACCGACGCCGCACAAATTCGTTGATATTCATTGGAGTTCGGGATAGTTTTCCGTCCGACCGGCATCCTGCGGCCCCGCACGGGAGCGGACCGGGTGCCGGCCAGGTCACTTGATGAGACTGGAGAGCGGATATTTCAGATTCTTGTAACCGGAGATGTAGGCGTTGATCGAACCGATGCGCACGGGCGACTCGATGTAGAGCGGTATCTTGTTGTCATCGTCGGAAATCCAGATGGTGAAGACCGTGCCGTCGGTGAACGAATACCCCTCGGTGGTGCCCATCTGGCAGTCGAACTTCAAGGTGTTGAACTTGCCTATGTTGCGTATCTTCTTCACCTCGCGGCCCAGAAACCGATAACGGATATTGCGCACCGTATCCTGCAGCACCATGCGCATCAGGCGGGGTTCGCCCTCCTTGAAATCGTCGCCCTCGGCCGTACGCATGTTGAAAAGAGCGAAATGGCATCCATGCACTCGGGCGTGACGGGCATCTCTTTTTCGGAATAGGGGTTCTGACGACGGCGCCAGCGGGTTTTCACCACGCCGCGCTCCCAATCGTAGTCGTAATAGCTCTGGAACGTATAATCGCTCTCGTGGAGGTCGCTTTCGAAATACTCGGTGCGCAGGGTGGCCGGATCGATCCATATCTTGTAGGTGTCCTTCAGATTGTAGAACCACCGGTAGGTGGGCAGCGTGCGGCCCACGGCCTCGACCAGGTAATATTCGCGGCCGTCGCGTTCGGTTTCGGTCGTCTTCACCTCCACGGCGCCCGCCTCGGTGTTGGGAAACATCTTGGCGCGGTAGCTGACGCGGTATTCGAGCACCTCGCCCGGATGGTAGAGCTGCGCCGAGAGCGGCAGGGCGGCCGCGAGGGCCAGTATGATTGACAGAATCTTTTTCATGGGCAATGGATTTCGGATGAATGAACGTTGCGGAAAAAGGCTTTATTACGAAATGCGCGAAAAATCGGTCTCGCGGCGCCCCGAATAGTTGTGCCGCAGGATGGCCAGACCGCGGTGCTCGGGCCGCGAGAGACCGGGGTCGTCGTTCAGCAACGCGATGGCCACCTCGCGCGAGAGGGTCAGGATCTGCACGTCGGCCGTGGGGTTGGCGATGCGCAGATCGAGCGAAATGCCGCTCTGCAGGGTGCCGTTGACATCGCCGGCGCCGCGCAGCTTGAGATCGAGTTCGGCCAGGCGGAAACCGTCGTTGGTCTCGCACATCGCCTCGAGGCGCGCGCGGCCCTCCTTCGAGAGCTTGACGCCCGACATCAGAATGCAGTAAGACTGCTCGGCGCCGCGCCCCACACGGCCGCGCAGCTGGTGGAGCTGCGAAAGCCCGAAACGCTCGGCCGACTCGATGACCATGACCGTGGCGTTGGGCACGTCGACCCCCACTTCGATGACCGACGTGGCGACCATGATGTGCGCCTCGCCGGCCTTGAACTGGCGCATCGACTCCTCCTTGTCGGCCGGCTTCATCTTGCCGTGGCAGATGGTGGTGACGTACTCGGGCAGCGGAAAGTCGCGCGAGATGGAGGCATAGCCGTCCGTGAGGTCCTTGTAGTCCATCGACTCCGACTCCTGGATGAGCGGATAGACCACGTAGACCTGGCGCCCCTTCTTGATCTCCTGCTTCATGAAGCCGAAGAGCCGCAGGCGGGCCGAATCGGTGTAGTGGAGCGTGCGGATGGGCTTGCGGCCCGGGGGCAGCTCGTCGATGACCGAGACGTCGAGGTCGCCATAGAGCGTCATGGCCAGCGTGCGCGGAATGGGCGTGGCGGTCATCACCAGCACATGGGGCGGACGCCGGTTCTTGGTCCAGAGCCGGGCGCGCTGCTCGACGCCGAAGCGGTGCTGCTCGTCGATGACCACGAAGCCGAGGTTGTCGAACTGCACGCGGTCTTCGATCAGCGCATGGGTGCCGATCAGAATCTGCACCTCGCCCGACGCGATGCCCAGAAGCGCCTTGCGCCGCTCGCGCTGTCGGGACGAACCGGTCAGCACGGCGACCCGCACGCCGAGACCGTCGAGCATCCTGGTGAAGGTGGCGAAATGCTGGCGCGCCAGAATCTCCGTAGGCGCCATCATGCAGGCCTGGTAACCGTTGTCTACGGCCAGAAGCATCGACATGAGCGCCACGAGGGTCTTGCCGCTGCCCACGTCGCCCTGCAGGAGGCGGTTCATCTGGAAACCGGTGACCGTGTCGTTGCGGATCTCCTTGATGACGCGTTTCTGCGCACCGGTGAGGGGGAACGGAAGTTTCTGCGTGTAGAACGTATTGAAGACGCCGCCCACCTTCGGAAAAAGGAAGCCGTCGTTCTTGGCCAGGCGGGCCGAGCGCCGCGACTGGACGTTGAGCTGCACGCCCAAGAGTTCGTCGAACTTCAACCGGTACTGCGCCTTGCGCAGCGCCTCGGCCGACTGGGGAAAATGGATGTTGTAGATCGCCTCGCGCAAGGGCATCAGGCCGTAACGGGCCCGAAGTTCATCGGGCAGCAGCTCCTCGATATGGTCCCGGGCCAGCTCCCACGCATGGCAGATGATGCGGTACATACCCTTGGTGCCGAGCACGTTGGAGAGCTTCTCGGTCGAAGGATAGATGCCCTGCATGCCGCTCTCGGGCTTGCGCGAAAGGGCCTGTTCGATGGTCTCCAGCTCGGGATGGGCCATCGACAGTTCGCCGCGGAAGAACGACGGGCGCCCGAAGACGAGGTATTCGCGGCCCACCTCCACGCGCTTCTCGATCCACTTGATGCCGCGGAACCAGATCAGCTCGGCCGCTCCCGACGCATCGCGCACATGGACCGAGAAACGCTGCTTGCGCCCCTCGCCGGCGTAGGAGACCCCCACGACCCGGGCGCGGAACTGCACCAGGGCCGGAGCGTCCTCGGCGATCTCGGCAATGCGGTAGACCTTCGTACGGTCGATGTAGCGCGTGGGATAGTGCCGCAGCACGTCGCCCACCGTGCGGATGTTCAGCTCCCGGTCGAGGAGCTGCGCCCGCGCCTCGCCCACACCGGGTACGAACTGGATATTGCTCTCCAAGATGTTCACTGTTCAACCGTAGTTACGTATTGCGGCCCGCAGCCGGCCGCGGATGGGAAAACCGCAGGCTTTTACTCGCGGAAAACGAGCGAACCCTCGGAGTGACGGCGACGGCGGACAGAGCCATCGGGCAAAGGCCGCGCAACGAGGGGGGGGGTTACCGCCGCCCGGGAAACATCGGTCTGGAACACGGGCTGCACACCCGTTTCAATCCACTCGGAAACCATGCGGAAGCAATCGTCGTCCTGTGTAGCGAATTCCCCGGGAAAAAGGTAGTAACCCTTGGGGGAGGCGACCGTCACATCGGGTTCGAAGCCGTCGGAATAGTCGCGGAAACCCTTGGCGTTCTCCGAATAAAAGGTGATGGGCATGAAAGTGTACTTCTCGCCGGCGACGTCATAGTCGACGAAACCCTCCATACCGACATTTTTGCCGTTGGTGCGCGTGCCGACGAGCCGCACTTCGAGGTCGAAGCCGCGCAATCCGTTGACCAACAGCTCGCTGGCCGAAGCGGTGTTTTCCGAACAGATCACATAGATACGCTTGAGCCCCAGCGCCTGCGAAAGGGCGTCGGCGATGGGCTGGTAGGTACCGCTGCCGTCGGGCACCAACTTGTCGCCGATGCGGTAGACACCCGGCTTACTCGTAGCCATACGAGTGGCATTGTAAACCATGCGGCAATAGGTTTCGCCCTTGTAGGCATCGCCCAGAATGAGTGTGGCGAGCAACGTGCTCGAGCGCACGGAGCCGCCGCCGTTGTAACGCAGGTCGACGACGAGTTCGTCGACATTGTTGTCGCGGAACGTACGGAAAACCTCCGCCAGCTCCCGGTCGGCCTCCGATTCGAAGCCCATGTAGAGCAGGTAGCCCACGCGCTTGTCGCCCACCGGGACCACCGTACTGCGATAGATGGCCGGATCGACGAACGTCTCGGCCGAGAGGGTCACTTCATCCAAGGTCGCCACCTGTCCCGACACGATGCGCTTGGGCAACATGCGCACTGAGATGCCGTAATAACATTTTTTCAACAACGTCTCGGCATTGGCGCCCGTTATTGTCTGACCGTCGACCTCGAATATGAGGTCACCACGCCGCAAACCGGCGCGCGAAGCCGGTGAATCGGGCGTAACTACCTCGACGACAAAGACCATCTGCTCCGACGAAATCCATACGGGCTGCAACATCCACAATCCCGTCTCGGTCACCTCGTCGCCGGCCCGGGACTTGATCTCAGGCCCCTTGACATAAGAATAGTAGTATTCGCGCCGGCCGTCGGTCCAATGCCCGTCGTCGTAGTTCAAGGCGCGGCCCCGGGCATCCTTGTGCTCCGCAACGCCGTCGAGCACCGACTGCAGGAATTTCTCGTAATCGAGGCTGTAATCGGTTTTCATGGTGGTCAGCGGATCGGGCCACAGATAATTCTGCGACATGTAGGAATACATCCATTTGTTGACCGTGGCATACTTGCCGGCGGGTTTGGACGGAATCTTGCCGCCACCGTCGTCGGAAGTCTTGTCGTCGCCGCAGGCCCCGAGGACGAGCAGGGCCAGCAAAGTGCCGAGGAGTCGTTTCATAATCAACCGTATTTAGGTTCGAACGGACGGGCAGCAGCCCGCAACATCCGTCGAACGATATTAAATCACTTTTTATGGCCCTGGCGGGGTTCCGGGTCCTTGCGGTCCTTCGCATACTTGCGGCACCAGGGTGCGATGCCGCACGAAGCGCATTTGGGAGCGCGCGCCGTACAGACGTAGCGCCCGTGGAGAATGAGCCAGTGGTGCGCCACGGGCAGCAAGCGGCCGGGAATGTTCTTTTCGAGCGCCAGTTCGGTCTGCAGCGGCGTCCGGGAGCCGGTGGTGAGCCCGATGCGCTCCGAGACGCGGAAGACATGCGTGTCGACCGGCATCACCTCGCGCTGCCACAGCACGGCGCCCAGCACGTTGGCCGTCTTGCGGCCCACGCCGGGCAGGCGCTGCATCTGTTCGAGGTCGGAGGGCACCTCCCCGCCGAACTCCCCGCACAACATCCGGGCCATGCCGGCCAGATTCCGGGCCTTGTTGTTGGGATAGGAGATGCTCCGGATGTAGGGATAGATCTCCTCGGCCGAAGCCGCGGCCATCGCCTCGGGCGTGGGGAAACGCTCGAAAAGGGCCGGCGTGGTCATGTTGACCCGCTTGTCGGTGCACTGCGCCGAGAGAATGACGGCCACGAGCAGCTGGTAGGGATTCTCGTAGTGCAGTTCGCTCTCGGCCACGGGCATGTGCTCCGCGAACCAGCCTATGATGCCGTCGTAACGCTGTCTGAGTGTCATGGTTTCTTCGTTTTCTGACGCCGGAACAACACCTTTTTCACCAGCAGCCCCGCCGGATAGGGACTGAAAAAGAGCAGCGGAGTCTGCTTCACGTCGCGCCGCCAGCGGGCAAGATATTCGCCTGCCGAACCGTGGAACGAAAGCACCCACAGCGCCACCGTACTGCGGCGATGGCGGATGCGGAGCCGGTTGCGGCCCGTGCCGTAGTGCGTGTCGAACCAAAGGCTTATGTCCATCAGCGAATCGCAGAAAGCGATTCGCTTGCGGTAGTCGGTATTGTGGCTGACGCTCACGCTGAGGCGCCGGTGCACGGCCGTGAAGACGGGAATGAAGCGCACCTTGCTGCACGCCGCGAACCACAGCCACATGGGTGCGTCGTCGGTCATCCACTCGGGATGGCGCTCGGGGTGCACTTCGTCGTAATAGCGGGCGATCAGCTCGCGCCGCGCCAGCGTGGTGCAGTTGCAGACGGTCAGGCGCAGCAGCAGCCGGTCGAAATCGGTGAAGTGCACCTCCTCGTCGGGGGTGAAGGTGTCGGTGTCCTGGTAATAATTCTTCGCCCGCGTGAAACACATGCCGCACGACGGGTCGCTCTCCAGCAGGTCGGCCTGCGTTTGCAGCTTGAGCGGGTCGTCCCACCAGTCGTCGCCGTCGCAATAAGCCACATACTTGCCGCGGCAGGCATCGAACGTGCGGCGGTAGTTGGCCCGCCACCCCACGTTGGCATCGGAAGTCACCAGACGCACCCGGTCGGGATAGCGTCCGGCATATTCGCGGCAGATGGCCGCCGTGGCATCGGAACTGCAATCCTCGCCCAACACGAGCTCCACCCCGAAGGATGTCACCTGTGCCAGCACGCTCTCGATGGCCTGGCGGAGGTAGGGCTCGTGATTGTAGGCGGTCATGCAGACCGAAACAAGGGGGGGGGTGCTCATCCGATTACAATTTGGTCAATTTAGCGAATTTGGCCAGGAGGGTCTTTTCGCCCGCACCGTCGAAAGCGATGCTCAACTTGAGATCGCCGGCCAGCGTTTCGATGCGGCGGATAATGCCGACGCCGAACTTGGGATGCTCGACGCGCTGTCCCACAGCATATTCACCGGCCGACGACGGGGCGGATGCAAACGATGCGGGGCGGGCATCCAGCCGCCGCATGCCCTCGGTGGAGGGGCGGGGCGTCCTCACCAGCGCCGGATCGGGCGCCGTGCGCGGCTTGGAAGCGTCGAAACGCTGGCCGCCCGCCGAAGCGCCGCCGAAGCGGGACCCGCCGGAAGAAGCACCGTAGCGCGAAGCGTTCCCCCGGCTGCCGGCCGACCGGTCGTCGCCGGCGGCACCGTATTTTCCGCCCGAAGAATAACCGCCCTGCGTCCGGCCGCTGCCTTGCGGCGTACGGGAAGCATAACGATAGGCTGGGCCGCTTCCGTATCCGTGTTCGTCTTGGCGCCCCGCACCGTCCTTCTGTTTGAAACGGTAGTCGAACCGGCGGCGCAGCTCGTCGATGGCCGAACCGCCCTCCTCGCGGCTGCGGGGCTGCCCGTCGTCGGACTCGACGACGGTTTCGAGATACTGCGGGTCGATCTCGCGCAGGAAGCAGCTGGGACGCGAGAACTCCATGTTGCCCCACTTGAAACGCATTTCGGCGTAGGAGAGCGTAGCGGCGACCTTGGCACGGGTCAGCGCCACGTAGAACAAACGCCGCTCCTCCTCGAAGCCGTCGGGCGACTCCATGGCGCGCTGCGAGGGGAACAGGTTCTCTTCGAGACCGACGATATAGACATATTTGTATTCGAGCCCCTTGGCCGAATGGACGGTCATCAAGGTCACTTTGTTGCGATCTTCGGGATCATCCTTGTCCATGTCGGTCATGAGCATGACGTTCTGCAGCCACTCCTCGATGGTGGCCTCCTCGTCGGGCTTGCGTTCGCCACCACGGATTTCGGCGTCGCGCTGCTCCTTGAAGAGCTGCATGGAGTTGAGCAGTTCCTCGATATTGTTCAAGGCCGAAGTTGCCTCAGGCGTATTTTCCTTCCGGTAGACGGCGAGGATACCCGACCGCGACGCCACCTCGAGACCGAAGTCGTAAAGTCCCTTTTCGGCGCGGACCAACGAAAGCGAACGGATCATGTCGACGAACTCCGCGACCTTGCGGACGATGGTTTTCTGCACAGGGTCAGCCGGTACTTCGGCCACCAGGGCGTCGACCGCCTCCCACATCGAGACACCGCGCTCGGCGGCCAGCTGGGCGATACGCTGCACGGTGGTGTCGCCGATGCCGCGCACGGGATAGTTGACGATGCGCCGGAACGCCTCGTCATCGCGCGGGTTGACGACCAGCCGGATATAGGCCATCAGGTCCTTGATCTCCTTATGGTCGTAGAACGACGAACCCTTGTAGATACGGTAGGGAATGCCGCGGCGGCGCAGGTTGTCCTCCAGCACGGCCGACTGGCTGTTGGTGCGGTAAAGGATGACCGACTCGGACCACTCGTCGCCGGCGGCCCGCACACGGTCGCGCAGGTCGGAAACCACCTTCTCGGCCTCCTCACGGTCGGTGTAGGCCTTCAGTACGCGTATCTTCTCGCCCCGGTCGCCCTCGGAAAAGCAGTGCTTCTCCATGCGCCGGGAGTTGCGGACGATGACCGAATTGGCCGCATCGACGATCGTGCGGGTCGAACGGTAGTTCTGTTCGAGCTTGAAGACCTTGGCGTCGGGAAAATCTTTCTGGAACGAAAGGATGTTCTCGATCTTGGCGCCGCGGAACGAATAGATCGACTGCGCATCGTCGCCCACGACGCACACCCGCGAATGGGTCTGCGACAGGCGCCGGATGATGATATACTGCGCGTAGTTGGTGTCCTGGTACTCGTCGACCAATATATATTGGAACTGCTCCTGGTAACGGGCCAGCACGTCGGGACAATCGCGCAGCAGGATGTTGGTCTGCAGCAGCAGGTCATCGAAATCCATGGCGCCGTTGTGCTTGCAGCGTTGGCAATAGATGTTATAGATGTTGCCGAACTCGGGAATCTGCCCCTGACGGTCTTCGGCGGCATAGGTAGCGTTGGCCAGGTAGGCGCCCGGCGTCACCAGCGCGTTCTTGGCGAACGAGATGCGCGAAGCAAGGCGGGCCGGCTTGTACTTCTCGTCGTCGAGGTTGAGTTCGCGGACGATGGTTTTCAGCAGGTTCTTGCTGTCGGAGGGCTCGTAGATGGTGAACGACTGCGGGAAACCGATACGGTCGGCGTTCTCGCGCAGGATGCGCGAAAAGACCGAGTGGAAGGTTCCCATGCGGATGTAGCGGCTGCGGTTGTCGGGCATCATGGCGGCGATGCGCTCGCGCATCTGCTCGGCGGCCTTGTTGGTGAAGGTGAGGGCCAGGATGTTGAACGGCGCCACGCCCTGCCCGATCATGTAGGCGATGCGCGACGTCAAAACGCGCGTCTTGCCCGAGCCGGCGCCGGCGATGATGAGCGACGGCGAATCGTAGTTGACGACGGCCGCGCGCTGGGCGTCGTTGAGTCCTTCCAGTATCTTCGATGCGGCATCCTGTTCCATGCCGGCAAAATTACGATTTTTATTCGCCCGATGCAAGCATCGCGGCCGAAAGTCGCCCGACAGGAAGCCGGCCCGGCCCGACGGCGGCGCACGCATCGCAAATAGTCCGCCGAATGCGGCCGCCGAGCCGAAGCCGCGGAAAAAACGCCGCACGAAGAAAAAACGGCGTCCGATTTTCGGAATTTTGCAATATCTTTGTCTCTGCGTCCGTTAAACGCCATACGGACGCGCCGTTCGACCGAACAAGTACAAACATACGCAATATGAGCGAAGTCATCAACATCAAGGAACTCAACGAACGCATCGAGCGCGAATCGGTCTTCGTCGACACGCTGCGCAGCGAAATGGGCAAGGTAATCGTGGGCCAGGGCCACCTGGTCGACACCCTGCTGATCGGCCTGCTCTCCAACGGCCACATCCTGCTGGAGGGCGTGCCGGGACTGGCCAAGACGCTGGCCATCACCACGCTGGCCAAGGCCGTCGACGCCGCTTTCTCGCGCATCCAGTTCACCCCCGACCTGCTGCCCGCCGACCTGCTGGGCACGCTGATCTACTCGCAGAAGAACGAGGATTTCGTGGTCCGCAAGGGACCGATCTTCGCCAACTTCGTGCTGGCCGACGAAATCAACCGCTCGCCGGCCAAGGTGCAGTCGGCGCTGCTCGAAGCCATGCAGGAGCGGCAGGTGACCATCGGCGAGGAGACCTACGCCCTGCCCCGGCCCTTCCTGGTGCTGGCCACGCAGAACCCCCTGGAGCAGGAAGGCACCTACCCGCTGCCCGAAGCGCAGGTCGACCGTTTCATGCTCAAGGCCAAGATCTCCTACCCCAACAAGCAGGAGGAGCGCGACATCGTGCGCATGAACCTCTCGGGCGCCGGCATGCCGGAAGTGCGCAAGGTCGTCTCGCCCGAAGACATCGTCAAGGCCCGCAAGGTGGTCGAAGACGTCTACATGGACGAGAAGATCGAGAAATACATCATCGACATCATCTTCGCCACGCGCGAACCGGGCGAATACGGGCTGGGGCGGCTCCAGAACCTCATCTCCTGCGGCACTTCGCCCCGCGCCACCATCTCGCTGGCCAAGGCGGCCCGCGCCTACGCCTTCATCCGCCGCCGCGGCTACGTCATTCCCGAGGACGTGCGCGCCGTGTGCCACGACGTGCTGCGCCACCGCATCGGTCTGACCTACGAAGCCGAAGCCGAGAACATCACCTCCGAGGAGATCGTGACCGAGATTCTGAACAACGTAATCGTACCCTAAGCGATGCTGGAGAGCGAAAACCGTTTCGTGAGGCCGGACGCCGCATCCGACCCGTCCGGACCCTGCCGCGACGAGAAGAGCAGCGCCGAAGCCAACGATCTGCTCCGGCGCGTCCGCAAGATCGAGATCAAGACCCGCGGTCTCTCCGACGAAATCTTCGCCGGCAAGTACCACACGGCCTTCCGCGGACGCGGCATGTCGTTCTCCGAAGTGAGGGAATACCGTGCCGGCGACGACATCCGCGACATCGACTGGAACGTGACGGCCCGTTCGCGCAAGCCCCACATCAAGGTCTACGAGGAGGAGCGCGAGCTGACCATGATGCTCCTGGTCGACGTCTCGGCCTCGCGCGCCTTCGGGTCGACGGGCCGCCTCAAGCAGAACGTCATCACGGAGATCGCCGCGGTGCTGGCCTTCTCGGCCTCGAAGAACAACGACAAGGTGGGCTGCATCTTCTTCTCGGACAAAGTGGAGAAGTTCATCCCGCCGAAAAAGGGACGCAGCCACATCCTCACGATCATCCGCGAACTCGTGGGCTTCCGGCCCCGGTCGCAGGGCACGAAGCTCTCCGAGCCGCTGCGGCTGCTGACCAACGTCAACAAGAAACGCTGCACGACCTTCATCCTATCCGACTTCCTCGACCCGGCGCATGACCGCGAAGCGCTGGAAGACGCCCTGAAGATCGCCGGCAGCAAACACGACCTGGCCGCCATCCGCATCTTCGATCCGCGCGAAGCCGTCATGCCCGACGTAGGGATCGTCGAACTGCAGGACGCCGAGAGCGGCCGCAAGGTGTGGGTCGACACCTCCTCGCGCGCCGTACGCGTCCACTATGCCGAAGCGTGGCGCACCCGCAGCGCCGCCATCGAAGAACTGCTGCGCCACCACCGCATCGACACGGCGACCGTCGCCACCGACGGCGACTACGTGGCCGAACTGATCAAACTTTTCAGACAACGATGAAACGACTCCCGCTCCTGGTTCTGCTTTTCGCAGCGTTCGGCGCCCGGGCCCAGAGCCCGAGGCCGGTCGTCACGGCCCGCGTCGAACCCGACAGCGTGATGATCGGCGACCGCTTCGACTACATCATCGAGGTGGAAAAAGACCTGGTGCAGGTGGTGCGCTTCCCGGTTTTCCAGCCCGGCGAAAACCCCGGCGCCCTGGTGCTGGTGGAGGAGGCGCCCGTCGACACGCTCCTGCGCGAGGGGCGCCGCATGAAACTGCGCAAACGCTACCGCATGGCCGTTTTCGAGGAGGGACACCACGATTTCGGCACGGCCGAAGTGTTCTATGCCGACAAGAACATCGTCGACACGCTCCGCTCCGAAAACGACCTCACGCTGAATGTAACCACCTTCCAAATCGACTCCACGTCGCAGTCGATCTACGACCTCAAGCCGCAGCGCGCGCTGCCGTTCCGTCTGGGCGAAATCCGCGGCTATCTGCTGTGGGGGCTGCTGGCCGCCATCGGGCTGGCGCTGCTCGCAGCGGGCGTACTCTGCTGGCTGCGCCGCCGCGGCTCGACGCTCGGAGGACTCTTCGCCGCGGCGCCGGCCCTGCCGCCCCACGTCGAGGCGATCCGGGCACTGGAAGAGCTCCACAACCGGAAACTGTGGCAGAACAACCGCCACAAACAATACTACTCGGGGCTGACGGACATCCTGCGCACCTACATTGCGCGCCGCTGGGAGATCGGCGCCATGGAGATGACCTCCGACGAGATCATCGCCGCCATGCGCAGCATCGAACTGCCCGACAAGGCGCGTGCGGACCTCACGACCATCCTGCGCGACGCCGATCTGGTGAAGTTCGCCAAGGCGACGCCCGACGCCGGGCAGAACGAAGCCGACTACCTGAAAGCCTACTATTTTGTGGAGGAGACCAAGCCGGCGACCGAGCAGGCGGAGGAGACTCCCGATAACCGATGACACGATGCAGCGACTGCTTTACATACTTCTTCTTTTCGCCGCCGCGGGCGCCCGGGCGCAGCAGATGCCCGAGCGCCGCGACGTGCGCCAAGGCAACCAACTCTACGACCGCAGCGACTACCTGGGCGCCGCCGAACGCTACACGCAGGCCCTCGACAAGGAGCCCGCATGCTACGAAGCGCTCTACAACCTGGGCAACGCCTTCAGCAAGGCCGGCATGCACGAAAAGGCCGAGCGCACCATAACCCGCGCCGCGGCCGACACGCTGCGCACCGACGCCGACCGGGCCCAAGCCTTCTACAACCTGGGCAACACCCAGTTCCAGCAAAAGAAATACAAGGAAGCGCTCGAAAGCTACCGCCGCTCGCTGCTGCTCGATCCGGACGACATGGAAGCCAAGTACAATTTCGCCTATACCAAGAAACTCCTTGAACAGCAGCAGCAGGATGACAGCAACAACGGCGGCGGCAAGGGGAACGGCGGCGAAGGCGACGGTCAGAACGACAACAACCAGAACAACGACGACGAGCAACAACAGGACGAAAAACCGGAAGACGACGAACAACAGCCCGGCGACAACGGTGAGGAAGACCGGGATGAAACCCCGCAGGACGAACCGTCCGACGGCAACGCTCCCGACCCGGAAGACGAAACGACCGACGACGGACGACCGCTCCCCGACGGTCTCTCCGAGCAGGAAGCCGAACAGATGCTCGACGCCATCCAGGCCCAGGAAGACCGGACCCAGGAAAAACTCAAGGAGAAACAGGGCCGCGTGGTCCGCAGCAGGAAGAACTGGTGATTTTTTGAATTCACAATTCACGATTATGAATTCACAATTATGAAAACCGACAACGTGGTTTCCGAAAAAAGCCTGACATTCGCCATTCGCATCGTCCGGCTTTACCAGCATCTCACACGCGAGAAACACGAATATGTTCTCTCCAAACAGATGCTGAAAAGCGGAACCAGCGTCGGCGCCAATATCCGAGAAGCTCTGCGGGGACAATCTCGACAAGATTTCGCCGCCAAAATGAATATTTCGCTCAAAGAGATCAACGAAACGGAATATTGGCTCGAACTTTTATACAGAACGGATTATATTACGGACAAGGAATTCCGAAGCATATTTGCGGATTGCAAGGAGCTGGTCAGAATACTGACCAGCATCGTCAAAACAACGAGGGAAAAAACCGAATTGTGAATTGTGAATTGTGAATTCCGAATTGTGAACTGATAAATGACATTCCACAATCCCCATCTTCTCTGGCTGCTGCTTCTGCTGCCGCCGCTGATCGCCCACTATGTGTGGCGGACGCTGCAGGGCGGTGCGGCCATCCGCATTTCGTCCGTCGACGGAGCGGCCGAAGCGCCGAAAACCCTGCGCTGGTATCTGCGCCACCTGCCCTTCGTTCTGCGGGCGGCGGCCCTGGGACTGCTTATCGTGGCTCTGGCCCGCCCCCAGGCCGTCGAGGAGTACAGCAACACCTCGGCCGAAGGCATCGACATCATGCTGGCCGTCGACGTCTCCACCTCGATGCTCGCCCGCGACTTCAAGCCCGACCGCATCACGGCCGGCAAGGAGGTGGCCGGGGCCTTCATCGCCGACCGCACGGGCGACCGCATCGGCCTGGTGGCCTTCGCCGGCGAAGCCTACACCCAAAGCCCGTTGACCACCGACCAGGGAAGCCTGCAGACCATGCTCCAGCGCATCCGCTGCGGCGTCATCGAAGACGGCACGGCCATCGGCAACGGCCTGGCCACGGCCATCAACCGCCTGCGCGAAAGCGAAGCCCGCTCGAAGGTGATCATCCTGCTGACCGACGGCGTCAACAACCGCGGCGAGATCGCCCCCCTCATGGCCGCTCAGATCGCCCGCTCGCAGGGCATCCGCGTCTACACCATCGGCGTGGGCACGCACGGCATGGCCCCCTACCCCGCCATCGACATCTACGGCACGCCCGTGGGCGGCACCGTAATGGCCAAGGTGGAGATCGACGAAAAGACCCTGCGCGAGATTGCCGAGACCACCGGCGGCCGCTACTTCCGCGCCACCGACAAAGAAAAGCTCAGAGCCATCTACGACGAGATCAACCAACTCGAAAAAAGCAAGGTGGAGATCACCGAGCACGTTGCCTACCACGAACTGTTCCTCGGCTGGCTGCTGTGGGCCGCCGGGTTGCTGGTCGTCGAGTTCCTCATCGCAACGCTTCTTCTCAAACGCATTCCGTAAAGCCATGTTCCGATTCGCCGATCCCCATTTTCTTTGGCTGCTGACGGCCGTTCCGCTCTTCGCCGCGCTCTTCGGGCTCGCCGCGCGCAACCGGCGGCGACGTCTCGCGCGCTTCGGATGCGTACGGACCCTGGGCGAACTGATGCCCGAGGTGTCGGCCGGGCGCATTCTGCTGAAATTCATCGTCTTCTGCACGGCGTTCGCGCTGCTGGCGCTGGCGGCCGCACGGCCGCAGTTCGGTTCGAAACTCCGCGAGGAGAAGTCGCAGGGCGTCGAGATGATGTTCGTTGTCGACATCTCCAACTCCATGCTGGCCGAGGATTTCGAGCCCAACCGGCTCGAACGCACCAAATACGCCATCGACAAACTCTTCGACGGCCTGCGGCAGGACCGCGTGGGGCTGGTGGTCTTCGCCGGAGAACCCAAAGTGCAGCTGCCCATCACCTCCGACTACCGCATGGCCAAAGCCTTCGCGCGCCGCATCGATCCCTCGCTGGTGGCGGTGCAGGGTACGGCCGTCGGCAAGGCGCTGGAACAAGCGCTGCTGGCCTTTTCGAGCGAAACCGAAGCCAGCCGCAGCCGTGTCGTCGTGCTCATCACCGACGGTGAGAACCACGAAGACGACGCCATCGCCGTAGCCGAGCGTGCCGCCGCACAGGGCATCCGCATCTACACCATCGGCATCGGCACGCCCGAGGGAGCCCCCATCCGCATCGACGGCGACTTCATCAAGGACGACAAGGGCGACATGGTGGTCTCGAAACTCAACGAGGAGATGCTCTCGCGGATCGCCGGAATCACCGAAGGCGCCTACGTGCGGGCCACCAAGCAGTCGATCGGTCTCGACGAGATCGTCGGAAGCATCAACCGGCTGGAACAAAGCGAACTGGCCGCCGTCCGCTTCGAGGAGTACAACGAGCAGTATCAATACCTCCTCGCCGCGGCGCTGCTGCTGCTCGTGGTCGAACTCCTGCTCCTCGACCGCCGCAACCCCCTGCTGGCACGGTTCAACATCTTCGCTCCGCAATCGGGAACCCGCAAATCCTGACCGGCCCGGCGACATTCCGCAACCGGCCCGACCGCCGAAAAGAATGACGACAGGGAGAACGGCGGCACGACAAAATTCCGGCACCCGATTTCGATTCTTGATTTTTAATGCTTACTTTTGCCCCGCAGGTCCGCTTCGTCGCCGCCGGGAAACCGGGGGAGGAAAGTCCGGGCAACACAGAGCGCCGCGCAAGCTAACGACTTGATGTCCGTGAGGGCATGGGAGCGTAACAGAGAACGACCGCCCGCCGGCTCCGGCCGGCAGGTAAGGGTGAAAAGGCGGGGTAAGAGCCCACCGCGGGGGCAGCGATGCCGCCCGGCCGTACGTCCCGCGGGTTGCAAGACCGCGTATACCGACAATCAAGGGTTGCTCGCCCGATGTCGGGGGGTAGGTTGCTGGAGGCGGCGGGTGACCGCCGTCGTAGATAAATGACGAAGACCCGGGTTCCGGCCCGGGCACAGAACCCGGCTTACAGGGCCTGCAAGCACAACAAAGCCGCTGCTGATGCAGCGGCTTTGTCCGTTCTATCTGCGCAGCAGCGCCAGCAGCACCACGCAGAGCCCGAACCCTGCGGCGAACCGCCACCAGCCGCCGCCCCGGGGCCGCGATCGCTCGGCTTCGGCAACGGCCGAGGAGCTCCGGAGCGTGTCGGCCGCCACGACCCCATGCTGCGCGGTGCACCTCCGGACCGTATCGCAATGCCGGACCGCCACGGTCCGCGAACGATGCTCCGTCCGACGGGCCAGGCTGTCGTTGCGGGCCCCGAGCAGCAGTTTGTCGCCCTGCCGCTCGGCCGACAGCTCCAGACGGCCCTCCCGCACAACGAAACGCGCCCCTTCGGGCAGCGAATCGAGCACCGCCAACAGCACCTCCGCGGCCACCGACTCGGCAGGCACATACGCACAAGTCGTCACGACCTCCTCGCGGAGCGTCTCCTCATACACCGTCCGGCCATGCTCCTCGGCCGCCTGTCCGAATTCGATCCGCCGGGATACGGCGCTCCGTTCGGCCGACGACTGCGAACTGCTCCGCGACGCAGCGCATGAAACGGCCGTAACGGCCAACACAGCAAGAAGCCACGAGCTACTGGAACAAAGAACGCATGCCATTCGGTTCAATATTAAGGTTTTTACGCAATTTTTCCACCTCGCGCGTCAGCCGGTCGACCTTGGCGTTCAACAGCCGCTGCGACACCTGCCAGTCGGCCTTCTCCTGCCGCAGCGAGACGTTCTCCTGCAACACCTGGTTGTACTTCTCGCTCAGCAGGTCGATCGAACGCTGCATCTCGGCGAGGAAATCGTTCTTGCGCTTGCGGCGGCCGACCGCCCAACTGACGGTCGCGCCCAGAAAACCGCTCGGCAGGGCGAACGTGCACAATTCGCCCAACAAGGATAATTCGGTCATGGCTTAAAAAGTTTAGGATGGTGAATCCTGCCGGCATGATGACATACCCGCCCACGGCCGGCAGCGACGGACAAGCTGTCCGGTCCGGCAAAAAGCGGTGGCGGCAGGAGTGAAAAAGCAAGAGAGAACAAAAATCACCTCCAGTCGAAACCGGGATAGAGGCGCCGCAACTCACCGCGGGAGGCGCGGCTGCGGATCAGCTCGCCGAGGTAGGCGTTCTGATCGGCAAGGGCATTGGCCACGGTGCGCTCCTCGACGAAGAATTCGTTGTCGCACAGCAGCCGGCGCACGTCGTCCTCGCGACGGCGGTGCAGCTCGGTCCAATAATAGTAGCGCGCAGCCACGACCCGGTTGCGCTTGCGGAGCCGCTCGCGGCGCGGCGAAAAGACCCGGCGGGCCTCAGCAGAAGTGGGCATGAAAAATGATGAAAGAATGGAACGCTTATCCGGCAAACAGCCCCTTGCCGCATGATACGACGCTTAGGACCGTAGGGCCACCACCGGGAAAGGTTGCAGTCCGAGCACATCGGCAGGACACCGGCAGGGTCCGCAGAGATCATTGCGGAAAGAACTTGGAAGCTCCGCTTGCCGAAGCAAGTTTACGGACAAGCAAATAAGAATTTTACGATTCCGCTGCGAGAGCGGCGCCCAAAAAAGAGAAAGCGGGCGAATCTGCCGGAAGAACTCCGGCCGCAGAACGAAAAACGGGCGGATGCCCGTACAAATATACAATCGTGAAAGCCCCTTGTCAAGCGAAATCCCGAAAAAATTTTCCGGTACTGATGCAGAGCGAGTTGCAGCGCTATTTTCCGGCCGGTCGCTTCTTCGGTCGTCCGCTGCCGGTCTGCGGAGCCGCAGCAGAGGAAGAAGCGGTCCGTTTCGCCGATGCCCCGGAAGCCGCTTTCGATACCGGCTTCGCCGTCGGTTTCGCCGCCGGCTTCTTGCGCACCGACCAACCGAAATGGCCCAGCGCGCGGCCCAACGCAAAATATTCGCCGTGGGAATAGACGATCGGGCAGGCGCGCTCCAGGCAGAACTTCCCGCTGTCGGGGTCGATGAACCCGGCGTCGACCTGCACGCCCGCGACCTCGGCAATGAACATGTCGTGCGAGCCCAGCGGCACGATCTGCCGCACGCGGCACTCGATGTTGACGGGCGACTCTCCGATGATGGGCGCCGCGACATGCAGCGCCCGGCCGGGCGTCAGCCCCATCTCGCGGAACTTGTCGAAGTCGCGGCCCGAACGCACGCCGCACCAGTCGGCGGCACGCGCCAAACGCTCGGTGGTCAGGTTGATGACGAATTCGCCCGTGCGGCGGATGATGTCGTAGGAGTGGCGCGACGGCCGGATCGAAACGAAACACATCGGCGGCTCGGAACAGACGGTTCCGGTCCATGCCACGGTCAGCATATTGTACTCCTCGGGCGCTGCGCCGCAGCTCACCAACACCGCCGGCAGCGGGTAGAGCACCGTACCGGGTTTCCAGCTCTCTTTCATACCGTACAAAGATACGAATAAGCCGAGCGGAATACCAAATTTATTTGAACATACCCGATGCGGAGTGTTTTCTGCGAAGTTAAAGGTGTGAAAAAAACGCTATATTTGCTCCATGCTTGTCGAATTCATCCGCTATCTGGAGGCCGAACGCCGCTACTCACCCCTCACCGTGCGCAACTACCGCCGCGACGTGGAGGGATTTCTGGCGTGGCTGGGGACCGACGACGCGCATTTCGACCCGCGGGAAGTCACCACGGGCCAAGTCCGCGAATGGATGATCCACCGCACCGAAGAAGGACGCATCGGAGCCGCGACCATGAACCGCGAACTCTCATCGCTGCGCACGCTTTTCCGCTGGCTCCACCGCTCGGGGGCCGTGGAGAAAAACGTGCTGCAGCCGCTCGTTTCGCTCAAGACCTCGCGGCGTCTGCCGGCGTTCGTTCCGGAAAGCCGCATGGCCCCGCTGGTCGCCGAATGCGAGGAGGAGCAGGACGAATTCATCGTCGAGCGCAACTCGCTGGCCGTCCTGCTTTTCTACACCTGCGGGCTGCGGCTGGCCGAACTCGTGGGCATGGACCGCACCGATCTCTCGGCCGACGGCACCTCGCTGCGCGTACGCGGCAAGGGCGACAAGCAGCGGCAGGTTCCCGTGCTGCCGGAGGTGCGCGAAAAGATTTTGCGCTATCTGCAACTCATCGGCCGGCAGAAAATTTGCAGTTCCGAAGAAAAAGCACTATTTTTAACACACCAAGGCAAACGCATCTCCCGCACGACGGTCTACCGGCTGGTCCGCGACGAACTGGCCCGCGCAGGCGTCCAGGGCAAGAAGAGCCCCCACGTGCTGCGGCACACCTTCGCCACGCACCTGATGAACGGCGGCGCCGACATGCGCGAGATCCAGGAGTTGCTGGGCCACGCTTCGCTGCAGGCCACGCAGGTCTACACCCACAACAGCATCGCCCGTCTCAAGGAGGTCTATGCCCGAGCCCATCCCCGGGAGAAGAAGGGGGAGTGAACAACCATTAAAACGTAAGGCTATGAACGTGCAGATTCAATCCGTGAAATTCGACGCCGACAAGCGGCTGGTCGAATTCGTGAATGCCAAAATGGCGAAGTTGGACCGCTTTGCGGAACGCTCGACGGGTGCCGACGTCATCCTCAAGCTCGACAAGGACCACGAAAAGGGCAACAAGATCGCCACCATCACGCTCGGCATGCCCGGCGAGGAGCTGGTCGCCACGCACCAGGCCAAGACGTTCGAAGAGGCCGTCGACGAGGCGATCGACGCCCTCAAGCGCCAGCTCGACAAGTTCAAGGCCAAGGTCGAAAAGGTCGAGAAATAGTCCGGTCCGCCCCATACGAAAGCCGTCCTTAGCAAAGGGCGGCTTTTTGCATGCCCCGCAACCTCCCGAAAAATGCCGGCGAGCCGATCACGCTTTTCCGACCCGACCAAAAACACTATCTTTGCAGAACTTTCCGCCAAGCCCCGACCTGCCATGCGATTCTCCGACAAGGAAATACTGAAAATCACATTCCCCGTCCTGCTGAGCCTGCTGATGGAGCAACTCATCGGGCTGACGGATACGGCCTATCTGGGACGTATCGGCGAAACCGAACTGGGCGCCGCCGCGCTGGCAGGCATCTTCTACCTGGTCATCTTCATGCTGGGGTTCGGCTTCAGCATCGGTGCGCAGGTGCTCATGGCGCGCCGCAACGGCGAAAAGGACTATCACGGAATCGGCCCCGTATTCACGCAGGGCATGGCATTTCTGCTCCTGCTCGCCGCCCTGCTCTTCACGGCATCGAGGCTGTGGGGGCCCCGGCTGCTGCGGCTGCTCGTCGAATCGGACCAAGTCTGCGCCGCCGCCGTCAGCTATCTGAACTGGCGCGTCTACGGATTCTTTTTCTCGTTCACGGCAGCCATGTTCCGGGCGTTCTACGTCGCCACGACCCGCACCCGCATACTGACGAGCAATTCGGTGGTCATGGTCCTCACCAACATGGTGCTCAACTATGTGCTTATCTTCGGGAAATGGGGTTTTCCGGCATTGGGCATCGCCGGAGCAGCCATCGCCTCGTCGCTCTCCGAAGCGGTTTCGGTGCTCTTCTTCATCGTCTACACGCGGCTGCGGGCCGATTCCGGGCGTTATGGGCTGTTCCGCTGGCGCGGCATCGATTTTCCGCTGCTGGGACGTATTCTGAGCGTCTCGGTGTGGATCATGGCACAGGAGGGATTCGCGTTCTTCGCCTGGCTCTTTTTCTTCGTGGCCATCGAGCATCTGGGCGAGCGGCCGCTGGCCATTTCCAACATCGTGCGCAGCGTTTCGTCGTTCATCTTCATGTTCGTCAACGCGTTCGCGTCGACCGCCAGTTCGCTGGTCAGCAACCTCATCGGTGCCGGACAGAGCGACAGGGTGCTGGAGCTATGCCGCCGCATGATTCGGCTATGTTATCTGTTCGTGCTGCCCGTGGTTCTGCTCGCTGCTGTCTTCCCCACCCACGTGCTGCGCATCTATACCGACAACGCCGAATTGATCGCCGCTTCGGTCGGGTCGCTGCGGGTCATGCTTTCGTCGTTCGTCGTCTGCGGACCGGCCATCATCTACCAGTTCAGCGTCTCCGGCACGGGCAATACCCGCGCCGCCATGATCATCGTCACCCTTACCGCCGCCATCTACATGCTCTATATCTGTGCGCTGGCTTTCGGGTTGCACGCCGACGTCGCCCTTTGCTGGTCCGCCGATCATGTCTATTACCTCGTCCTGCTGTCTTCTTATTTCTACCTCCGTTTCGGACATTGGAAGCGCAGAAATATCTGATTTCCGTTTCGCCCCTCCCACTCGACCCGCAAGTGCTTGTTTTTTCATGCCCCCTCAAAATGAAAGTCCCTGGAAGTGCGACTTCCAGGGACTTTCTCTCTTATCTTAAAATTTGAGGTCTGAAGCGCCCACTAAATTAGAGGGTTAATAACATTTATAATACTTTCCTAACACCTATAATTCCAATTATTAATCAATGATCCAATTCCTATACAGTCACAACATATTATATCATAATAATATTTGGAACCTATAATGGCCCCTTTACTAATTTCGCATACCTACTCAATGCCTTCCAAATAACCAACAATAACGGAACCCAACTATTTGATATACTAAATTAATATTGACCTAAATTAGTTCGGTTAAGATTAATTTTCTCTAAAAATTGCTTATTTTAGTACTGTAAACTCATTGATACAGTTAAAAGTTATATAAATGGTAAAAAAGAAATGGAAGAAAAAGTTAACTTATTAATATCCATTTTACAGCAGCTGAATAAACAATTGAATCAATTAGGACTAACCAAATTATCTATTTCTATTTCTCACGCTTGTAATTGTCTCAATTCACACGATTTAATCGGGTTAGATATCATATTAGTCACTTTTAGTAATAGCGATATACAAAGAGAGATAAAGAATAGTAAAATTTATGATACGGTATTGCGTGCAATAGAACTTACAAAGAATATCCGAGAAGATTTTAATAACGATACTATCCCATTAACCAAAGCAGAGGAATTATTTCTTCAAATTAGTTATAATAAGTTTTTTGACATTAGTGAGGAAATTTATTCTCCAGACTTTTGGAAGAAGCCGCCACAATATAGATTTAGTAAAATCTCGCAAGCATTTAGTATTTATGGTGAGATATTAACATATGAACCTATTAAGGGGGTTTTGCATTGGATGTCTAAATATCGTCCTCCTATGGAAGCTGAAATTTCAGGCCCATTGTTTAAGTTTATTCGTAATATATTTGCTCACTTTCCATTTTACGATTCATGGGATGACGTATGGATAAGTAAAGATTTAGTTAATTGGAGGAGTCAAGAGCAAAGCATAGATAAATTTCTAAAGAAATACTCTGGATCACCTGCGGTAAAATATCGTTTCAAAGAAAATACAAAGTCAAGTTTTACCTTTATAACAATCTCTTTCCCGGAACAATATAATTCGGAAAGAATATATTTGAAGGACATTATAAAGGAGGAAGAAGGTGTAAAATTTGCACTTGTTATGATGAGGAAAGTCCTTAATTCACAAATAGAATCCATAATAGAAAAATAACTATACTGAATATACAAACATATTACTTACCAAGAATGACAATCGCCTTTCTATCCGACACACATGGAAAACATCACGAGTTGCAAAACCTACCGCAGGCCGATATGTTGATCCATGCAGGGGACTTGTCGTGGAACGGGACGGAGGAGGAGATTGCCGATTTTATTGAATGGTTCGGGGCATTGAATTACCCGTACAAAATCTTTATCGCAGGCAATCATGACGATTGTTTGGATGGAGCCGGTATCGACGGGATGCCGCATAACTGCTACTATCTAGGCAACAGCGGTATAGAAATCGAAGGTGTGAAAATATGGGGAATCCCGTTCTTTCTATCCGACGAAATCCACTGGGCAGACCTCTATCCGAAAAAGATCGCCCGGATTCCTCAACAGACCGACATACTGGTTTCGCATTGTCCGCCGTTCGGAATTCTTGATAAATCAGCATTCGGCGCAAATATGGGAAATGAAGATTTACGGAAGCAAGTAGAAATTATCAACCCTCGCTACCATTTGTTCGGCCATATACACGAGGCATACGGCGTATATAATATATAAAACATCTTGGACAACCTTTGTGAACGGTGCTGTTGTGGATGAGAATTACGAACGGGTCAATCATCCTGTCGTTATTACGATATAACAAACCTCCGAAGAAACTGTATTTGTGTCAAACTCCGGCACCCGGTTTCTGACAAAATGCCTGACAAATTTTGTTTTGTCAAATATCATAGAAATTTCTGAAAAAAATTTTACGATTCTCCAGCTTCGGACAGTCCGGGGCTGGAGAACTTTTTCAGGGATATTCGATGACTGACAAATGTCAAATGGCAGACGCGAAGGTGCGGCTTTTGTGGAGCAGCGTGCCAAACAAGAGCCATTATGAAGAAACCGGAAATCATTTACAACATCAACGATCTGACATGCCTGACGTCAGCATCTGACGCCGACGTCATACCGCAGGAGCTACTGCGGAAATCACCCGGACTGCGACAAGACGCGGCAACTGCAAGGAACGACCCTTGAAAAGGGTATGCAGAAACCATTCAATCGAATGACCATGCGTCAGAAACAAGACCTCTATACCCGCCGGATGATCCGCTTCTCTCTGAAAAATCCGGCACAGCCGCTCACTCCGATCCGGATGCTTATGACCATCAACCACTTCCGTATCTCCTATGCCCTCGCTCCGACGTTCAAAATCGAGCCGAAACATTGGGATAGCACGGAGGGCCGTGCGATCGTCGATTCGAAACGGAATGCCGATCTGAAAGGCAATCCCCGCCTGCGTGTCCGGCTCGACAACATCAACACCGAGATCGACAAGATCACCAACGCCGTACTGGCTGTTCTCGCCCGGTTCCAGCAACAGGGCATCCGCGCCTCGGCGGATCAGGTACGCAACGAACTGCAACGCGAACTCAGACAAGAGGCAAGCAAGGCCCGGACATTCCGCGATGTATTCGAATACATCGACTTTTACATCAACGCCTGCCGGGAAGGGACCATCCTCAACGGTACGGGCACACGCCTGACGCCCGGCACGATCCGCAGCTACCTATCGACCAAAAGTGCCCTGCACCGTTATGCCGAAGCGCGGCACATCCGGCTGACGCTGGAATCGCTGACATTGGATTTTTACAACGATTTCGTCAAATATCTGAACGAGACGACCCACAGCCGGGGCCGCTATCGTCCGAATGTAATCGGCAAGTTCGTGAAGAATATCCGCACGTTCCTGCGTTACGCGTTCGACAACAACTATACGCTCAACTCCGATTTCAAGCGCCGCGAATTCAAGGTTTTTCAGGAAACGGTCGAAACCATCTACCTGAATGAAGATGAACTGCAACTGCTTTATGATCTGGAATTGCCGCCCTCGCAGGCCGAGGTGCGCGACGCCTTTCTGGTCGGCTGTTACACCGGACTGCGGTTCAGCGACATCGGACGGCTGCAACCGCACCACATCCGTTTCGACGAAGGAATCATCGTCATCACGACCCAGAAGACGAACCGGACGATCGCCGTGCCGATCTGCCCGAAACTGCGCAGCATCTTCGCCCGTTACAACAACTGTCCGCCGCCGACACAAAGCAATCAGGCAACGAACCGGATGCTTAAACAGCTATGCCGTAAGGCGGGCATTACCTCCAAAGTCTATCTGACAGAGGTATTGGGCGGAGAACGGCAGATACGCTGTTACGAGAAATGCGACCTCGTAACGACCCACACGGCACGCCGTTCATTTGCCACAAACGCTTTCAAGAACGATATTCCCGCCGCACTTATCATGTCGGCAACCGGCCACACGACCGAGGCCAATTTCCGACGCTATATCCGTTGCACCGCCGAGGAAAAGGCGGTCGCACTCAAACAATACAAATTTTTCAACTGACAACCCATGACCACCATAGAGATCCGCGACGGCCGGCCCGTCGCCTTCGAACACGCCGTTGAGATGGCCGAATATCTGTGTGCGCTCGACTTCGGCCTCGATCTGATCGCCGGAGAGGAGCGAGCCACGCCCCAGTCTGTTGCCGACTTGTTCTGCACCTGCTTCCTGCATTGGGAAACAGATTATCGGCAGCAACAGGGCTTTACCGAAGCAAGCGACCTCTATCCCATCTTCGGCGGCTATCTCTTCGCCGACGTTCCAACCTTGCAACGCTATCGCCTGCTTGCCGGACAGGAAATCCGGCGGCACGAACTGATTCCGGCGGAAGACGACGAGGCCCGGACGTTTTACCGGAATAACGTGTTTATCCGATGCAGTCAGGCACTACCATCCCTGTTCTGCGATCCGGTATTCTATGCCACCCTGCGAAAAAGGGCTTATGCGACCATTCGGCAACACGACCGGTTTACGGAGGGATTCCACGTCGCTGTCGAAAAATTGCAAGCCTGGCTTCGGAATATGGAGCTCCGGATAAAGAACGCCTACACGAGTGCCGTTTTCGATTGTATCAGCGAGGAGATCAACTCGCATCTATCCCGGTTCACAGACAGAAAATACGGAAAGGGCACAATTGCTATCAACGATACGCAGCGGGTAATTCTGACACTGTTTCTGTTGCACCGACTTGGCCTGAACAATCTGCGGGCCACCCACACGGCAACGCTTATGGCCTCGCTGTGGGGTGGCGCACCGGAGGTTTACCGCAAACTGATCGACAAATGCCATCGGGGAGGCCCGACGTGCGGATATGCGGATATAGACAACTATACCGATTCACGGGAAATGGTCGCATCCCTCCTGCGACGGGTGGACGGACGATCCGACAGCCGGGAAAAGATCGAACGCTTCTGCCGGGAGTTTACCGGAGCATGGGACATTGCAGGCCTTTCCATGATTGCCAGACGAGAAGATATACAGCCGGATAACTGACAAGACGAAGCGGGCATACGGTCGCCCGCTTCTTTTTTGTCCTACCACAAAATTGTGTCTGAGGCGGAGGCAGGTTGTTCCTTTGCACCTGTAAACCACAATTTTTTTTATTATGAAAACTTTGATTTTACAGGAGGCCGATCTCACGGCCTTGTACGATTGTCTGAAGGAGCTTCGCTCCGAGATTACGGAACTGCGCCGCATGAAGGAGCCGCCCGAACATCGCTACCTCTCCCGCTCGGAGGTCTGCGACCTGCTCCACATCAGTTATTCGACTTTGCATCGAATGACGCGGCAGGGAGAGATCCGATGCCTGAAAAACGGGAGACGCACCCTGTTTCTGATGTCCGATGTCGAAGCGGCAATGATCCCCGTAAACGCATAGGCCCTATGGAACAGGTTGTAAAATCTCCGGCAGCGGTTCAGACTACCGCTGTCGGAGCGAAACAAAATGTATTTCCGTTCGAGGAAGTTTTTCCCCGCCCGTTGGCCGAACTGATTCTTGCCCTGAACCCGATCTGGGATTTCCGGTCGATTTCAGCGCTACGGCAATACTGACGGCTTTTGCTGCGGCAATAGGGAGCACGATCCAACTGAAAATGAAAAACCTCTTTACGGCAATCGCCTCGCTCAACTGCGTACTGGTGGGCAATCCCGGAACCTGCAAGAGCCATCCCATCCAACGGGCGTTCGCACCGTTCGAACTGATTCGCGCCCGGCGTTTTGCTGCCTACAAAAAGGAGATGGCCGAATACCGGCGTCGCAAAGCCGAAGGGAACCCCAACCCGAAACCGGTTCTGCGTACTCCGATCCTGAATGAACTGACGCTGGAAGCGCTCTACCGGAGCATGGAAGCCAACCCGCGCGGCGTGGCGATCGTAGCCGACGAAATGAACGGTTTTCTGGAAAACATGAACCGCTACAACACCGGTTCCGACGCCGAAGCGTTCAATACGATCTGGTCGGGACTTCCGCAGTCGATCAACCGGGCTTCGGTCGATTCCCGTTACATCCATCGGGTCGCCGTGTCTATCATCGGCACGATGCAGACGGCGATCATGCATAAATTCTTCACGCGCGACAAAGCCGGTAGCGGATTCTCCTCGCGCTTTCTGTTCACCGCTCCGGAGAACCTGACCATGCCCAACTGGTCGGCCTCGGAGATCGACCCCGCACTGACCGAACAGTATGAAAAAGCGATCCTGCGACTGCTCGACCGTGAAATGGAAAAGGATGCCGACGGAATCCCGCAACCCACCGAGATCGGATTCACACCCGAAGCCCTGCAACGGATGCTATCGTGGCACAATGACGAATACCGGCCCCGGACACAGGAGGAGATGGGCGACACCTACGCCGACGCCTGTTGTAAGTTGGATACCTATGCGCTGCGTTTCGCTCTTATCCTGGAGGTAATGCGGGCCGCCCTCGAAGAGCGTGAGCCCGTTGCGGTCGGGATGGATTCGGTCGAGGGGGCGATCCGACTGGTGGAGTATTTCCGGCAGGAGGCGATCAAGATTCACAAGCTCGTCTACGGCAAGGATATCCGTATTTCGATGACAGAGCAGCAGCGCAAAGCCTACGATGCACTTCCGCCCTCGTTCCGAATCGCCGCAGTTTACGAACTGTTAGAGAAAAAGGTCCGATTCTCGAAAGATCAGGTCAAGAAATTTTTAGGCAAACAGCGCTACTTCACCCGCATCATCAAAGGTGAATACCGCAAAAATTATGTGGAAATATCCGAATAAGCACTTACGGCACGGCGGGCCCTTACGGATAATTCCCATTGAATACATGGCAATTATCTCTCCGAAAGAGAGCCTGCCGGGAGCCGCCGGTGCAAAAAAGACACAACACCATGAAAAACAACCATAAACCCATCGCCCGCTTCATCCACCGGGACAGGCTTCGCAACCCCCGGCTGGGCGACACACATTATTACGAACGAACGACGCTGTTTACCTTTCTGTCCCGCTATTTCGCGACGGACGCCATCTGCCGCGTATTTTTCCGTTACGGTCTGCTGGCAGACTTGGAGTATGAACAGGACGGATTATACGGCATTGCTTTTCCCTTTCAGGACGACAAGACACGGCAACTGCTATCGGTGCAGTACGACCCCGCAACCGGAAAACAGACCGGCGAGCAACCGATCGGCCAACGACTGATGAAAGGATACGATCTGCAATCCGCACCGGCATTATTCGGCATGCACCTGTTGCAGGAATATCCCGACAAGCCCGTCGGAATCCTGCGTGATTCGCGTGATGCCCTGATTATGACCCTTGCCGACAACAAGCGGCTCTGGCTGGCAACAGGAAACAGCAATCGGAACGGGTATAGCCTGACCGACCCTGCTATCATGGAGGCACTACGCGAACGATCCGTAACGCTATATCCTGCCTCCGGTCTCTATGACGCCAGTCTGCCGATTGCCCTCCGCATGCAGGAACAGGATATCGACACTACGGTAAGCAATGCGGCGGAACAACTGACGACCGATATGCCATCGGACGCCCGGCTGACCCTTGCCGATTTCGTTCTCCGACAGATCGAGGAAGAACAATTCTACGCCTCTTATCCATTTGCAGAGTATGACCAAAGCTCCGGAATGGCTCCGTACTCCTTTTGTAATTTACAGGAACAGAACGAACAGACGACCCCGATGCCACAAATGCCGGACGTGCCGGAGAGTTTGTTCTCCCGTCAATGGGAATCCGAACGAATAACAAGGGAGTAAAATCTGAACAACCCGGAATTATGAAATATACCCTGCTTATTCCTCGCTTTCGAAGCGGGGATCATCCAACGGCGGGAAAAACTCCGCAGGAGAACATCCGAGGTCCTTAGCGATCAGATAGAGTTGATGAACGGTATACTTGGTAGTGAACCGGTCGCTTTCGACCTGCCCCACGAAACTGGCAGAGCGACCGATGGTAAAGGCGATTGCCCGCTGGGAAACGCCTTGCTCCAACCGCTTTTCGCGCACACGGGCGATCACATATTTGTCAAGTTCCGATTTCATACCTCTTATTATTTGCAAAAGAACCGATTTTGCTTAATTTTGCGCTCACTATTAGCGAGCAATACCAAATAAAACAGCAGAAACCAGAAACATTAAAACAAATATTATGAAGAAAATCTTATTCCTACTGGCAGTTCTCTTTACGCTGGGAGTGTCGCAGGGCTACGCACAGGCGCTCAAGACCGTGCGCACGTATTACGACCTGTTCAGCACCAGGCCTTACGAGGTCTATACCGTAAACGCCCGAACCGGGCAGAAGCACAGCACCTACAACCTCTACATGGAGGACGGCACACTGGGTATCACCATGACCTATGCGAACGGAGCCCTCAACGGCTCATATCGCCAATACGGTTTTGCCGACGGCACGGCCGCCGACCAAAGCAAGCCCCGCATCGAGGCCAACTACCTCAACGACAAGTTGCACGGACACTATATGGAGTACATGATACGGAACGGCCAGCGCAAGCCTCGCATCGAGCGGACGTACGACAAGGGCATCATCGTCGAGGAGACGACTTGGCACGAATCGACCGGCGCAAAGGAAGAGTACAGCTGTATGAACGGCGTCAATCGTTCGTGGTACGAGAATGGCAAGCCATATCGCGAATGTCAGGTCGTAAAGGGATTGCCTAACGGCAAATTCGTCGAGTATCACCCCGACGGGAGCATTGCGGAGATAAGCTATTACAAAAACGGCGAGTTGGACGGCAAGCTGGAAAAATACTATGAAAACGGGCAACTCCGCACCATACAGCACTTCGCAGATGGAAAGCTCACAGGCGAAATGGTCGGCTATCACCCCGACGGCAGGCTGGCCGAAAAATACACGTTCGAGATACCGGGAGAGGTCGCAACCTGCTTACTTTATTTTGCCAACGGCAACAAGCGTTCGGAGACCACCCGCACGGGTAACAACGAATTCCTGACCATCCGCTACGACAGCATCACGGCATCGAAAACAGCGGAACTCGTACAGAACTGGCACGAGGCCTCCTCCAATTCCGACGAAGGTAGGGAAGTGAAAGTATACCGCGCCGACGGCACGCTGCACAAGTCATGGACGCGTAACGGATCGAAGAAATACCGCGCCTGCACCTATAACGAAAAAGGAGAGTTGGAATCACTGTACGACTATGACGGCACGCTGATCTACGTCTTTCCCGGCACGGAGATCGTCTCGCAGCGGATAAAACCCGCCGACTACAAAGGAAACTATCCCTACGAATGTTATGACCGCGAGGGAAACATGATCGAAAAGGGGAAAATGGACAGCGATGACAATAAGCTTACCGTAACGAAGTACGAAAACGGCAGATCCGTCTACGAGCGGGCGGATAACGGAAATGAATATTGGATATATCCCAACGGCAACCGCAAGGCCTATGCATCGGCAGACAGATCCTATATCGTCATGTACGACGAGCAGGAACGGTGGATCGGCTGCCGTTCGAAGGAGGGGTACAGCTGTGTCTACCGTTACCCCAATTCGTCCGTGAAAGCCAAAGGAGAGGAGGATGCAGCGGGTAATCGCATCGGAAAATGGTATCTCTATTCCGAGACCGGCCGCCTCTCCGTCGAGGAAAACGGCGTTGTCCGCAAGCCTACCAAAGAGGAGAAAGCGAGCCACGAAAGTTATTTGCAGGAGTTGGTCAATGCCAAACGCTGACCGGAAGACCTCTTTCGGTCAAATACCGTCGCAATCTTCGGACTGCGGCGGTTTTTTGATTTTACACCCGAATAATGAATCAATCTATGGAACGAACAATGCATCGACTAATTATCCATATCACGGATAACGACAAATTCGACAAGCTCGTCGAACTGGACGGACTGCAACCCTATGCCGAAGCCCTCCACAATGCGATAGGGGACAGAGATATTTCACTCTACCGGAACAACCGTCTGCTATTCATTGCAAAAGAGAACAACCCGCTGGATTTCGGAACGATTTACCGCATTTGCGGTGCCGTACAAATCCTGTTCGGAAACGGGCTGGTGTGGGACATTATCGAAGATACCGACGAGCAGGCAGATGCCTTGTTGTTGCTGAATTACAAGCGATAACAAAATAGCAAAAACTGATAAGGGACCGCATCGGGCCCTGACAAAGAAAAAGTCCTCAGAAGTTATTAGCTTCCAAGGACTTTCACTCTCGAATTAAGGACTGAAGCGAAAGGATTATGTGTTTGATTATCTGACAGTTGCGTTTTTAACCTTTGGCTTTGAGATGGCTAAATTTTCCTCGATTATCCAGCGTTTATAATGCTTTGCTCAATATCAAAAAATATACGCCCCTTTTTGCGTCCCTACAAGCCGCTTTAAGTAATTCAATTACTATGTCAAATAAAAGAAGTATCTTCGTGAAGAATTTTTAAGATAGTGGAGAAAAAAATTAAGGAAACAGGCGCAACATTTACACCTCAAGAATTATCTGATTTTCTTGCAAATCAGATAATATCTTCTTTAGGTGTTAATCCTCCTTTACTTAAAGTACTAGATCCTGCCTGCGGAAATGGCAATTTACTTTTATCCGTTGGGAAATCTCTACAAAAAATGAATCTACCCCATACCTTAGTTGGGTATGATACAAATGAAGAATATCTAACAGAAGCAAAATCTAGACTTTTTTCCATAGAAGAAACATCTGTCACTTTAAAGAATGAAGATTTTCTTTTAGGGGATGCTCTGGTAAATACTGATAACTCATCATCTACTACTGCCAAAGGACAAAAAGCAGTAGATGTCATCATAGCAAATCCTCCATATGTAAGAACGCAAGTATTGGGAGCAGAACGCTCTCAAATGATAGCCCAGAAGTATAATCTTAAAGGTAAAATAGACCTTTATTATCCATTCTTGATTTCAATGACAAATTCACTGAAACAGGGAGGGATACTCGGAGTCATCACTTCGAATCGTTACTTAACGACAAAAAGTGGTGGACAAATCCGCAAATATCTCCTAGATAATTTTGAAATTATTAAAGTCATTGATTTAGGAGATACAAAGCTATTTGATGCTGCTGTTTTACCTGCGATATTCATTGGAAAGAAAAAAACGAGTAAAAAAAGTGCTGTTAATAATGGTACTTTTTCGAAAATCTATGAGATCGCTGATGCTCATAATACTACAATCCGGCAGACAAAATCTATATTTGATATTTTAGATCAATCTACTCCCGGAATATATCGCGTGGGAGGAAAGAATTATTCGTATAACCAAGGACTGCTAAAGCATTCTCTAGACCTTTCCGAAATTTGGCAAATGACTGATAAAAAAGAGAATGAATGGATTGACAAGATTAAAAGTAATGCTGCTTTTTTTGTTGGAGATAAATTTAAAGTTAGAGTCGGAATAAAATCATGTGCAGACAAAGTATTTATAAAAGAAGACTGGACAAAAGAAGATATAATCCCAGAAAAGATTTTCTTTCGTCGTTTATTGTCCCAAGAAAATCTCAACCGCTGGAAAGCTGTTTCTACTAATAATTTGTCAGTTGTATATCCTCATTATGACAATAGAGGAAAAAGAGGAGTATATGATATTGAACAATATCCTAAGGCCAAAGCTTTTTTTGAAAAGAATAAAGAAGCTTTAATGGCTCGAAAATACTTGATTGACGGCGGACGGAAATGGTATGAACTGTGGGTTCCTCAGAATCCTGTTTTATGGAAGTTTCCCAAATTAGTTTTTCCTGATATCAGCTTAGAGCCTCGTTTCTATCTTGATAATAACGGGGCTATTGTTAATGGAAATTGCTACTGGATTGTTGCACAAAATCCGCAGGAAGAGGAGTTGTTGTTATTAATCCAAGGAGTGGCAAATTCTGAATTGATGTCAAAATATCATGACCTCTGTTTTAATAATAAATTATACTCAGGCAGAAGACGGTATTTATCTCAATATATTGAAAAATATCCCATACCTAATCCAGAGACACAAGAGTCCCGAAACATAATTTCTTTAGTGAAAGAATTAAATCAGCAATCATGTAATAATAACGACATCTCGATACTAGAACAACGTCTAAACACTGCTGTAAACTTAGCTTTTAATATTCAGGATTAACTACGCACGCTCCTTTTATTGAATCAAAAAATCTCATTGGGATAGACCTTTGACATTTGAACGAGGTATCACTGACGTAAGTATAGCATTTCCCTAGTTCTTTACCGGGCATTAAAATAATCCCTTCTATAACATTCGTTTTTGCATTAGTAAGAGCAATAAGATAACGAACATCAAAAGTAGTAATACCAAGTTTTTCAAATACTATTTCCTCTACCTCAGGTGTATATTTGCCTAAATCTATCGTCTGTGCATCTTGTACTTTTACTTCTAACAATTGATTAGGGAGGTCTGGGTATCCCCCTACTAGCCTTTGGTGGGTTTCATATCCTAATAGGTCAGCAACCAATCTTTCTAAAATCTGTCCCCTTGTTTTCGTATCTTTTGCATCTATTTTTATCCCAATCAACGGCCTTGCAACTCTCTCTAATATTAAATCCAATGAAAATATCTTCGATGCAACTGGCTTGTCTCCAATATTGGAATCAGGCTTCGTATAAATCGTTGTACAAAGCGAAGTTACATTCAATGTGTCGGGCAAAAAATTAATCTTATTCTCGCTTTGTACAATTTTATTACGGTTAATATCAGATACAAGTAATTGGTGCTTTATGGTCGGTTTCCCAAAAACTCCAAACCGTTTTTCAATGTAGTCAGAAGATAATATAGCAATGGAGTCGATCTTGTCATTCTCAATTTTCACAAGAACATATCTTACATCTTTATTGCAAATTGTATCTTGTGTATTTATGTATTGAACTAGAATAGAGCCACTATTGGGGATTCTATTCCATACTTGGAGATTATAAGCATCTCCGGTAGTTACAAGATACGTATCAATTAGTTCAATTAAAATTCTTGGAATACCCTTCTTCCTTAAAGGAACTATAGTAAACTCACCATCTTGGGCTAATTCTGGTAAATTGGCTTGTTCTAATACCTCAGAAATAATTTTTCTAATTTTCGAGCCGTCTGTTCTTGGTTTGCCAGACAGCGTAAACGAACTTCCAATAAGAGGGCTAAATATATCTTTCAGTCTATCTGTTGAAGATAGAAAACTTTTATTTTTAGGAGGAATGTTTAATTTTGTTGCCATAGTACCGTACTAGTATGATTGACTATGTGAAAATACAAAAAATATATGGGTCTACTCATATAATCTATGGACCAAAATGTGTAAATTTATGAATTAGCAAAATAAACACAATAATATTTTGCCATCTCAAGCCTGCAGCTAACTTATTTCATGCGAGTTGAGTTATTATATGGCCAAATTATTCAATTTGTAAATGTATCAGAACCGATAAGCCGTTGAAGTGGAACAGGAAATACCCAATCTACCTACGTTTCGGGTTGGGTTCCGTGATACCTACTAATCTAGATACCTTCCCCGAACAATGGGACAAACGAAAAAACGAGCCAAAGAATAAGCATTGCTAATCCTGTTAAGACCTCCATTCATTCTATGACTACTACCTTGATTTTGTAAAAAGAAAGCGTAAAGAGGGAATAAATCTGGAAACGATACGGGTATATATGAGGACCTACAATGTGATGAGAGATTTTCGCAAGGAATTCCGAATCTGCGATATATCATTATCGCTCATCGAGAAGTTCGATGATCATATGCAGGAGGTAAACGGCATCTCTTCAGGCGGCCGTAACCTCAAGCATAAAAACTTTCGGACGGTCATTCTCGATATTCAGAAACATAATATCCCATACTTCTCTATATCCGTTTTCATGCGACAAAGGTGTATTCGAAGGTTGCATTTCTCAGACCTCTGTCGAAATTTCGGCCAGCGTAAATTACATTAGGCCTATTGCATTCAAAAACAACTTATTAAACAACCTGACTTTCGAGGAGGTGTCTCAACTGACTTATATCGGAGACGGCGCATTTGACATTAGCTCTAATTGTGTGAAACTCGACCTGTAGCCATGCAAGAAACTCAATACCTAGTTTACTGGCTTCTTCCCGAATCGGTGCAGACCGTCTGGCTGGGGACTCTCACTCTTCCGACCAACAGAAAAGAGTTTACCAATGAAAAATATCGCATATTTGGTAGCAATGACAACTGTGTGCTAGTGCTCCGCTGGAGCGCCGAAATGAACAAGGAGACAGGTTAGTGTGGGACATTATCGAAGATTCCAACGAGCAGACTGCTGCCTTGTTATTGCTGAACTACAAGCGATAACGAAATAGCCGAGGCTGATAAGGGACCGCATCGGGACCGCGATCCACGACCGGAAAACCGGAGTATTACGAAATCGAACAGACTATTGCGAAGGCGACATCTTGTGACAATAACTCACATAAAACCAGTCTATTCTGCATGTGCCGAAGTGGTATATCGTGGCTCCGAAGCGGGCCCGAAGTCGGGCCCTGACAAAGAAAAAGTCCTCGGAAGTTTTTAGCTTCTAAGGACTTTCACTCTCAAATTGAGGTCTGAAGCGGATTCGAACCGCTGTACAAGGTTTTGCAGACCTTTGCCTAGCCACTCGGCCATCAGACCAAAACACTCCCGGCGGACCGGCCCATGCGAAACGCTGCGACCCAACGGGAATGCAAATATACGAACAATTCTGCAAAAAGCAAAACTTTCGCAAAAAAGGGAGAATATATTTTCCAGTCTCGCACAAAACGACTATCTTTACTTTAATAAATTAGCGACTGGACCGACTGGACCGACTGGACCGACTGGACCGACTGGACCGACTGGACCGAC
>ERZ778511.250-NODE-250-length-52522-cov-6.687537_pt1 | contig 52522 bp, 51 predicted proteins | sample MGYA00510347_ERZ778511 | MGnify/ENA primary metagenome ERZ778511 (study PRJEB29527, sample SAMN07138967) | mouse gut metagenome | material: feces | host: mouse | place: China:Nanjing | collected 2016-01-25 ...
TGAAAGTTTGATGAAATCTTCACTTTACCACTTGACTTTTATTTGCAGGTCTTATTTGATAACCTTTTTCAGATAATATCTGCAATGCCCCTCGGGACTGTTTTCCAATATTCCGAACACCTCATACCCGTGCTTGATGTAAAAATTCTTAGCCTGAAAATCGAACGTGCTGAGGTGGGCGAGCGTACAGCTGTTCTCCGCAGCGACCGCTTCAACCTCTTCCAGCAGCCTTGAACCAAGACCGCGCCTTTGATATTCCTCACTTACCCACAGCGCGTCAATATGCAGAGCGCTCCATTGATTGACCTCGGCAATACAGCCCGCAACGACCTTGCCGCTTTCGCCGACGATTTTTTTATTTATCTCAAAATATCTCCCGTTACGCAGCTCGGGAACCTTACGCGAATTGCTCTCGGTAAGTCCGGAGTATATCAGATCAACGTCGCCGTCAGCACAATCCGTTATTTTAAAATCCATTCCATTATCCTTTCATATGCTCTCCAGAGCGGTCTTGAACGGCGCAAGATCGGGAAAATCCTTGACAAGCTTAGTCATATTCCGCAGCAGAACGGTATACCAATCGTCCTTCGTGCTGACGTAATATTGAGTTATCTTGTCCAGCAGCGCAAGACAATCCGACCGCCTGTACTGCGACTGCGAGATAAGCGCTATCGAATAGGCAAACCCGATAGTGTCAAAGTTGTACTTAAACGCGGGATCGGGATAATAGCCGTCGCAAGCCTTGAGCAGCGTATCGATAAGCCCCGTCTCGGCGAGCCATTTCTCCATACGTTTGTATTCGGCGGGCGATACGGGCGCGTGAGCGTATTTTGTCAGCTCCTTGCAGAATTTCCAAGCTGTGAGCTTAACGTCGTCGGTCATATCCACAGCGAAAATACGCAGCGTCATTTCCTTGTGCATAGCGGCGTGGTCTACGTCGTTTATACGGTTTTGGGAATCGGCTTTACATGCTTCCAGATACTCTTGCATTTCATCCAATGTCGGTACTTTTACGGCTTTTGCCATCTTGAATTCCTCCGTTAAAATTTTTATTATTAATTTACGAAAATCTCGGAAATGCCGTACAGAACCGCCTGACCAGAAATTTTTACGCGCTCACCGCAGACCTCCGCGTACAGTACGCCCGTTCGCTCCGAAGCCTGAAACGCGGTGATCGAGCTTTTCCCCAACCGCTCCGCCCAGTATGGCGCTATCATGCAGTGAGTAGAGCCTGTCACGGGGTCCTCGGGAACGTTAAGCTCGGGTGCAAACACTCTTGAAACGCAGTCGTATTCCGTGCCTTTTGTAGTCACGGCAATGCACAGCCCGGCAAGCTCTCCCATTGCCGAAAAGTCGGGCATTAACCCGAAAACATCATCCTCGGAGTTCAAAACCATAAGCAGGTCTCTGTCAAGAAAAGCAAAAACGGGTTTAACACCGATTGACCTTTCCATAGCGTCTGTGACCTCAACGGGGTTGAGCTTATAACGCGGAAAATTCATAACGAACACACTGTCCTTGATCTCCACGCTCATCTCCCCCGAAAGCGTTTTGTACTTTATCGTTTTGCATTCCGTCTCTATAAAATTCGCGATAACAAACGAAGCCGCGAGCGTAGCGTGACCGCAGAAGTCGATCTCGCTCTTGGGAGTAAACCACCTCAGCCGATAACCCTCCCCATCTCTAACCGCGAACGCCGTTTCGGAGAGGTTGTTTTCCGCAGCGATATTCCGCATAAGCCCGTCGCTTATCCATTCGTCCATAACGCAAACCGCCGCTGGATTGCCCTTGAAAAGCTCGTCGGTGAACGCGTCCACTATATATTGCTTCATTGCTTTTTCTCCCAAATACTTTCCATTATCTCGGGCAGGTTCAGATATTCATTATACATATCTTCTCTGCTCCTTCCGACAAGCCGTGTACGATACTCCTCGGTCAGATAGTCCAAATGCATCTGCCAGTGCTCATCTGTGATATCATCTCCAAAATCGGGATCGGCGGTTTGGAGCATACATTCATAAAGCAGCTCGTCGAAACTTGTCCACATAAGATACTCGTCTTCGTAGCAGTCGTGACAATACAGCATAATTTTCGGCTCGTCCATTAAATCACCCTGACAAATAAAGCAGAACAGATCACCGTTTCCCCTCATTGCAAAAGGGACAAGCGCAACCCCCTTTTTCAGCGCAGCCCCGTCATGCTCGGTACGCCATGATATCCACTCGCCGACCTCCTCAATACGCTCGGGAATTTCGTCAAACATAAGCGGCTCGCAGTCGCAGCTAAGCATAAGGAAGGCTTTGGGGTCGTTCAGATACTTATCCCTGTTTTTGCGGAAAACGCCGACGCCGGCCTCTAGCCACTCCATAGCGCCGGTGTTGTAGATTTCGTGCCACTTTTTCGGAAATTTCACTCCGATTATGCTTTCAAGCTCGGATAATGTCATATTATTTTCCTTTGTTACGGTTGCGTATGTATTCCGCTTTTACAAAGTCAATAGTCTTTCCTCCGATACCGAAATTCTTGTCCGGCAGCTCTTTTATGGTCACCGCAAAAAACTCCTGCGGTATTTTCATTATCTCGGATGAGACCTCTGTCAATCGCTTTATCAGCAGCTCTTTCTGCTCGTCCGAGAGCTCTCCGCTCTCGACTGTGATATACGGCATTTTTAACTCCCTTTCAGATCAGCAGTCATTATATACTCCTGTTCGTTTTCGTCAACGATCTTAAAACCGGCTTTTTTGTACATCTTAACCGCGTAATTCTCCTTCTGCACTGCCAAAGAAGCGCGGCTGTAACCTTTAGTCTTGAGCAGCTCCAACATCGCCAACATTAAATCTGTACCTATCCCATGTCCGCGATACTCCTCAAAAAGAGATATAGCAAACGACGGGGTTTCATCGTCGATATGTCCGTAGTCATCCATTATCCGCACCCAGCAAGCGCCTACGACCTTTCCGCCTATATCGGCGACCAGACAGTAATCGTCTTCTTTCCTGCCGAAATCCCATATATAGACCTGTAAGTCCTCGTTGAGGATAATATTCCGCGGCGGCTTTACCGCGCCCTCGGGAATAAATATCGCCTCGTACAGAAAATCCTCCAGAAGCGGGTATTCCTCAACGGTCATTTCTCTTATGATCATCTAGCCCTCCGTTAAAAGATAAAGTTAGCAAGCGCATAAATCAGATGACATACGGTAAATCCGCATATGGGAACAGACGCGATATAATTTTTCCTGTCCAAGGTGAACAGCAGAAACGCTCCGCACGGCGGCACGGTAAGCATAAGCACGACAACAGCGTCTGCGATACCGTTATAATACAATACCCACCCCGACCAATACGCGATACAGCAAGCGATAGCCCCGACGATAAACGGCGAGAACCGCAATTTCGGGCAGTCTGTCCGTTTAAGCAGACAAAGCGCCGCGATCATCACAGCCTGAAACACCGACCCGATAATATCCGCGATCTCGGTAACGGATTCGCCGCGAAGTATATCGTTAGGCGCAGGCACGGCAAACCATACGAAATTCGGCAGCATTATCCCGATAAACAGTACAAGCCCCCAAACCTCAAACCCGAACCTGTACTCTTTCACGAGTTTATCCATATCGCATCCCTCCTGTTTTAATAAATAAGCTTGAGTGCAATCTCTGTCACTTTTTCACCATACTTAATTATATTTGTTCATGGAGCGCTTCGTACTTATCAAAACATCTTCGCGCTAGTGTGTTGATCAAAACGTCAAGATCGTCAATGTTTTTCAAAATAATTACAATCCATCCTCTAAAGCTTTCAGATCGCCGTACAGCTCGTCCCACAGGAACTGCCCGTGGAACTTGCTCAGCACCGCCCACATAAGCCCGTCCTCGTCCTCGATCTCTCCAACGTAGCTGCCATAATACACAAACATTCTCAGCGGCGCGGCGCAGTTGAACCAATTCGGCAGCTTTATCTCCGACAGAACCTCGCAGCCGTGCTCGTATATAAACGCCCATTCCTCGTCGGAGTAATCCGTACTTAATTTTATTACCATAGCTTGTAAAAATGATGCACGGGACCATGCCCCTTGCCAACGGTGTATGAATTTTCGATAGCTTCGGTAACGTAATTTTTAGCGAGGCGCACGGAATTTTTCAGATCGTTCCCGAGTGCGAGGTTTGCCGCGATCGCCGAGGATAATGTACAACCCGTCCCGTGAGTATTCGGCGAATCCACGCGTTTCGCCTCATATACCCACTCCCCTTTACTATTGACCAGAATATCTGTTGTACTGCCGCTAAGATGACCGCCTTTGACCAGAACATTCTTTGCGCCATTGGAAGTAATTTTTTTGGCGGCAATCAGCATATCATCAATATCGTGGATATTTATACCGCTAAGCTCCTCCGCTTCGGGAATATTCGGTGTGATAACGTCCGCGAGCGGAAAGATGTGCTCTATGAACGCCTTGTCTATTCCGCTTTCGGAGAGCGCGTCGCCGCTCGTCGCGACCATAACGGGATCGCAGACGATATACGCGGGCTTGTACTGCCGTAACTTCTCCGCGACCGTCCCGATTATCTCCGCCGTAGGCAACATACCGAGCTTCACCGCGTCAATCTCCACATCTTCGAAAACCGCGTCTATCTGCAATTCGACTTCACTTACGGGCACATTGAACACCGAGATAACGCGCGAGGTATTCTCAGCGACAACGGAGGTGATAACGCTCGCGCCATAGACCCCGTGTGCCGAGAACGCTTTCAGATCTGCCTGTATCCCCGCGCCGCCCGAGCAGTCCGAGCCTGCGATAGTAAGACACTTTTTAATGCTCATAACGATACCTCCAAATAAAAACGCCCCTCTCACGGCGAGGGGCGAAAAGGTTCTTTTCCGCTTTCCCTACCACGGTATTGACCGACAGGTTCAAAGGGTTGGACGCTTGTCCTCTCAACTCCGCGGAGTACCCCCAGCTTTAATTATTTTACTACTTTTTTCCGTTTTTGTCAATAGAATTTATAAATATTTTCATAGACGACGGCGTATAATAAGAGTTTCCCCGCAAAAGACAGGGAAACTCCGTTTATTTGATTTTTCCGTAATTCGGAACTAATTTTCCGATGATTTCCACCTCTTAAGGTTGGGTATCACCTTTAAAAGCGCATTCCTTGCATCTTCCCCGCTTTTGCAGCTCCCGTCCTCCAGCATAAAAGGAATACAGCTTTCGATCATTTCCTCCATAATCTCGTCCTTGCTGAACGCTCCGTTTTTGTAGCAATAGCAGCAGTAATCCGCACTTTCCGAGCCGTCCTTTTCGGTGCCTCTAAGTTTTTTGTCCTCGATAGGCATGCCGCAACTTTGGCAGATTTTTTCGTTCATGTGGTAACCACCCGTGATCTCAATAATATTGTTATCGGGGTCTGTAAGATGAAAATAGTAATAGGCGGGATTCGCTTGGCGTATTTCAGTAACATTTCCTATGTTAAGCTCTTTGATCCTTTTGTACTCCAACATCAGATCTTCAACCCAATAGTTTTGCACAAACTTGTAGGGGCTGTCCGGATCGGTGCAGTGTCCTATAAGATTACTTTCGTTCATCAAGGAAATACACTTGCCGTCGATGTAAAAATTCACAAACTTGTTTCCGCTCCGACAACGCCCGTCTGCCTCAATGCCGAAAAAACTTTCGTAAAACGCCACCGATCGTTCAAAATCTTTTACCACCAAATAAACGCTGCCCAAATGCAGCGGATTTTCATTGACGTTTTCCTCTATCGGATTTTTCATCAGTATAGTGTCGGTGGAAACCTCGAACAGCTCGCTCATGCGAATTATTTTTTCAACGTCCGGCATAGCCTGACCCAATTCCCACTTTGATACCGACTGCCTTGACACCTCCAGCATTTCCGCAAGCCGCTCCTGAGTAAGCCCATGCTTAACGCGGAGACATTGTATCTGATCGCCTATTGTCATCTTCCCGTTTCCTTTCCTCAAAGCCTATTTGTCTTATCAGAACTTAGCTTTGATATTACCATTATACAAAATCTTAAGATAAAAATCTACCAATTTAAATTGGAAATTTCGCAACCGTGAGTTGTCAAGCAATGATTTTCTATAACCTCTGCTGCGGCAGCGCATAGAAGTCATTGTTATACAACGGTATTGAATGACAGGTTCATAGGGTTGGACGCTTGTTCCCTCAACTCCGAAGAGCACCCCGGTAGAGTATATTTTACCGTTTTTTAAGCGCGTTGTCAAGGGATTTATAATTTATTGTTGACAGATTGCGTGGTTATCAATATAAAGCGACAGTAAGTTAATGTTAACTTGGGTTTGCTTAATAAACGTGTGATAAAGGTAATATTATTAAGATAATTTTCAATTAAACGTCAACAAATACTATTGACTTTTTTTGCACCTTGTGGTACAATTAAACAAAGCGGAGTTACGCTCCGCGGTTAATTTAAAATGCGGGAGAATATGCTATGAACAACAAATTTCTCGGGTTGACACCGCCTATGGGGTGGAATTCATGGAACACCTTTACATGGGAGATAAACGAGGAACTGATAAAGTCCGCCGCGGACGCGTTTGAAACGCAGGGTCTGCGCGAGGCTGGTTATGAATACGTTGTTATCGACGACTGCTGGAGCGAAAAGCAGCGCGGCGCGGACGGCAGGCTCATTCCCGACCGCTATAAGTTTCCGAACGGTATTAAAGCAGTCGCGGATTATGTTCACTCCAAAGGGCTGAAATTTGGAATTTATTCTTGTGCGGGTACTCACACCTGTGGCGGACACCCGGGCAGCTTTGAGCACGAATTCGACGACGCGGAGACCTTTGCGGAGTGGGGTGTTGACTACCTCAAATATGACTACTGCTATAAGCCCGATCATATTCCCGGCGAGGTTCTTTACAAAAGAATGTCGACAGCGCTTCGCAACTGTGGACGTGATATTATGTTCTCAGCGTGCAACTGGGGCGGCGACGGAGTATACAAGTGGATACGCGAGAGCGGCGCCCATCTGTTCCGTTCTACGGGTGATATTCAGGACAGCTGGGAGTCGATAAAGCGTCTTGCCATGTCGCAGATAGGCAACGAGTGCTACGGTGGAAATTTCTGCCACAACGACGTCGATATGCTTGTCGTTGGTATGCGCGGCGGCTCGAATAATCAGTGGATAAATTCCTCTGAGGAGGGCGTGAACGTTATCGCGGACGCGGGAGCGGCTGCCGCTCCGAAAATAGGCGGCTGCACCGATACCGAGTACAGAACGCACTTCTCGCTGTGGGCGATCATGAACTCGCCGCTTATGATAGGCTGCGATATCCGCAATATGGACGACGTTACGCGCGGCATACTCACCAACAGGGAAGTTATCGCTATAAATCAGGATATCGAGTGCCGCGGACCGTACTGTATACGGCAATGGAACAATCCCGAGAATGTTTTCGCGCTTGTTAAGCCCATGTCTGACGGCGGCTACGCTATTGGTCTGTTCAACTTTGGTGACAGAAGCGGCGAGATGTCGCTTCAATTCTGGGACATTGGACTGACATACGCTTCGGGGCGCGGTCTGGAGATGTACGACTGCTGGAACAAGAAGAATCTCGGTGTATTTACCGAGCGCTTTGTCACTACTATCGAGCCGCACGATTGCGTGATGCTCCGCGCTAAGGTGGTCAAGATCCGATAATGGCGAACTGGAAAACATGCAAGGAATGTAACGCGCCGCTTGGCAGCGATGATATCGCGATAAACCAGAAGCTGATTTCACGTAATGTACAGGAGTTTTTCTGTATCGACTGCCTCGCGGAATATTACAAGACTACGCGAGAGGCTATTCAGGCAAGGATAGACTACTACCGCAAAAGCGGGCACTGCACGCTTTTCAAATAGGGATATATGATGAATAAGCATACCGCGGCGCTGTCAAAGCTGACAGTACTTGGATTTTGTGCGCCTGCCGCGCTGACAAGCCTTACCTATCTATGTGTATAACTGTGGTTTGACTGACCTGTCTGATTTACTTGGTCCTGTCTGTTGATCCCCTTGCGGGTAAGGATATAGCACGGATTAAACGGCAATTACCCAATTATTATATTATTTTCTGACGGAAGGAGAACCAAATGAAAAAATTTGCATCTATCATTTTATCGCTTGCGATGATACTTTCAATTACCGCCTGTGATAAGAGCGGAAACAGCAGCGATGTTTCCTCGGACGGCTCATCGGGAATGTCCGACGTCGGAGGCGAAAATTCCGGTGGCAACGGTGAGAACAGCGGAGGGGAAGATAATCCGAACATGCTTTCAAATCCCGTAAAGAAAACCGAAGACGGAGACATTGATATGGAGGCAGCTTTGGCATACGAGACCGATTTCGAGGCGCTGAAAAAGAGCCTTTCCGAGCGCGAGGTAGATCTGTCGCAGCCCGTTTCGCTCAACGCCCGCAACAATCCCGAGACTATGAAGGTCTGGAAATTTCTGAAGGAGGGCTACGGGAAACAGATCATTACTGCGCAGCAGCAGATGGATCACCGCGCGACATTTGAGGACAAGGTATACTACGACGCGGTAGAGGATATCCCCGCTATGAAGGGCTATGATTTTATATTTGTCACGGGCATCAATCCTAATCGCGGCGATATTGACGCGGCGCTTAAATGGGCGACCGAAAGCAACGGTTTGGTGACATTTACGTGGCATTGGAATGTTCCGCGTGATATCGACGATCCAAATTCGGGCGTGGCTTTTTACGGTCCCGAATATTCCGAAAGCGATGAAAAAACGCGAAACTTCGACCCGCTGAAAGCGTCTACCCCCGGCACTAAGGAGTACGAGGTCGCGGTACACGATATGGATCTTGTTGCCAGCTATCTCCAGGAGCTGGAGGCAGCCGGAGTTACCGTGCTGTGGCGTCCGTTCCACGAGGCGAGCGGAAGCTGGTTCTGGTGGGGAATTCAGCCCGGAGACCGCGAGGCAATCAAAGCAGGCACATATGAAACATACCAGAGACTTTGGTATATGATGTACGACCGCTTTGAAAATTACCACGAGCTTTCAAATCTGATCTGGATATGGAACGGTCAGACTAAGCTATGCGAGGTTGACCCCAATACCTATGATATCGCGGGCACGGACGTATATCCTAACAATGACGATCATTCTCCGCAGACTAAAAAATATGAAGAGCTTAAAGGCATGACCTATGAGGGCAAAATGTTGGCGCTCACCGAGTGCGGAAATATTCCCGATCCGCAGCAGTGTATTGACGAGGGAGTAATGTGGCTCTATTTTATGCCATGGTACGGAGACTTCATTTACGAGCCGTCAAGCCCGGGTTCGTCTATACCTAAGTGTGATCTGTTTGGTACGCCGCACCCAAATCCCGAAAGACTTTCCGTTGAGATGCTGAAGGAATATTTCGGTAATCCTGCGATAATTTCTTGGAAGGATCTGCCGGAATTCTGCGGAGAACGCAATACGCCCGAGCCTATTCTGGTATGGGAAGCAACAAGACAACCTCATTCCTGATTCCGGTAGTAAAGAATAACACAGCCCTGTCGGCATGACTTTTCCTGCTGGCAGGGCTGATATTTTTAATTAGAAGCGGTAAAATTTATTTCTACTAATTTATTACTGATTGTAAAAAAGAATTGAAAATATTCCACATTTTCAACTGTAAAAACGGTTGAAAGACCGGTTAAAACCGTTGAAAAGTCAACGGTTTTAGGGGAGTTTTCAACAGTTTTTGAGGAAAAATCGCCCATTTTGCACCATAATGCCCTTTTAAATGTTGAAAACCGTGTTAAAAACGTTAAAAACTTTAATTTTTAGTTTGCGCATTAAAGTTCGAATCTTTCGCTGATTTTTTCGGCGATTGATTTTTCGCCATCGCCGTTTTTGAAGTTTAGCAGCCATGCAGTGATTTCGGTCTTTCCGTGTTCGGCGGAATAGTCCGCGAGGGTCTCCGACAGGGAATTATCAAGCATTCCCGCGGCTAGCGGCAGAAGCTCAATAAGGTTTCTGTCTATAATGCTCGTGAAGATCATAGATTTTCCGACATGCTTAAAGCTGTTGTATTGCAGAGCAAGTTCAAAAACGTCTTGCCGCAGAGCGGTATCCCAGTCGAAGTGCGCGTTATAGGCGAATGGGAGGCGGATATCGTTAGATCCGATAAGCGAATACATCATCACATCTGCGGACAGCAGTGGACAGTTTTTGAACACCGTGCCCAGCAGTGTTATTGTATTATCTTCGGGGAAAATAATGCTCCGCAGCTTAGGGCAGTCGCTGAACGCGCCGCCATGGATTATGCACACCGCTTTCGGCAGCACGATTTCTTCCAGCTCGGGACACTGCGAAAACGTGTTCGGACGTATTATATCGACGCCCTCGGGCAACTCAACGCGCCTCAACGAATTGCAGCGGCTGAACAGCCCGCCGTCGGTTATTTTAAGGCTCGCGGGCAGGACGATATTTTCAAGCGAGGTACAGCCCTCAAACGCTCTTCCGCCGACCCTCCGCACTGTTTCGGGAATAGTCACGGACTTCAGATAAATCGCGTCTTTAAAGGCTCTCGGTGCTATGCTTCCAACCTTGACAAAACGAAACGCCAACGGTATCTCTATCTCGGTTATAGCGCTGTTGTCGGGTTGTAGGTAGCGTTTAAGCTCAAAAGCGTCATCTGTACGTGTGAACTCGAAGAGCTTTGCCAGCGCAAGATTGTCCTGTTCATAGTTCATAATTATTCCCCGAAAAGCCGATATTTTTGTTTTTGTGTTCAAGCAGCCACGCGGTTAGCTCGGTGTCGCCCTTTTGTACGGAGATATCCGTGAGCTTGTCGAGCAGCTCTCTGTCGTCGAGCAGTCCTCCGTCTGCGGCAATACGCAGATGATCCATCCAACCGAAGTTTATGATGACCTCAAGCAAATTCACAAGCTTATCGCACCACTTAACGCTTCGGAAACAATTGTTTTTTACGGCAAGTGCAAAAACGTCCTCACACAGGATTGGGTAGCTTATCAAGGCGATTGTCTTATCAAGCCGCCGCCCCTTTTCCCATTGTATATACTCCGATTCGGGAATGGACTGTGTAATGTCGCAGGAGCGCAGGATACCTATAAGCTGCGTCTCGGCGGGCAGATTAGGGCAGCTGTAAAATATATTTTCGCCTATGACGGTAGAGGGATTGAGAAATGTTACCTTTTCAAGACACCAACAGCTGTCAAATGCACAGTTGCCTATACGCTCCAGACTTTTCGGAAGGGTTACCGAGGCAAGGTAGTCCTCGCACACTCCGAAAGCACCTTCTCCGATACTGAGCAAGCCTTCGGAAAATACTATCCCGCTAAGACCGTAACAATAAGAGAATGCCGATTTCCCGATAGTCTTTACCTCGGGAGGAATATTCACCTCCTCGAGATATGCCGCGTATTCAAAAGCCCTCTCGCCGATAGCTGTTACGGGCTCGCCGTGATACTCGGACGGTATCTCGACTTTATGTATGTTTTTGTCATCCTTTTTCAAATATGAGGTCAGCGCGTAGCCACCGTCGATCTTTTCAAATTTAAACATTTCGTTATAGTTCAAGAGCGGTCCCTCCGTTAAATCCAAATCTGCTCTTTTTATAGCCGAGCAGCCAAGCCGCTGCCTCGGCTTTCCGAAACGAAACGGCGATCAACATAGTTCTTTCTATGTAATCTTCATCTTTGTTTTCAAGCCAGCCCGCCTGTTCAACAAGCTCTAAATACTCCGTGAGATCACGTTTTACAATTTGGACGAACGCAAGGTCGCGGTTACTGTCGTAGCTGCCGTATTTCAGAGCGAGATTGAAAACGTCGGGGCGCAAGGCGTTTTCCCAATCATATTCAACATAATGTTTAAACGGCTTTGTGCTGTTTGGAGAACCCGCGAGTCCCATCATCACGACCTCGGCAGGCAGTTTCGGAGACTCCATAAACGCGCAGCTTTCTATATTTCGCAGACGTTTCGGCAGCGTTACGCTCAGTGACATGCATTTGCGAAACGCGTTGCTGCCTATGACCTCAACGCCCTCTCCAAGCTCCGCGCCTTTCAGCGTCGAACACCCGAAAAACACCGCCGCGGGCAGCTGACGAATACTGCCCGAAATGTGAACGCTATCCAGCCGCGCACACTCGCGGAACGCTCCGCCCCGCCCAGCTTTTGTACGCTCTCGGGAATTACGAGCGTCTTTATAAACGGAGACCGCGCAAACGCCTCAAAGCCTATCTCCGTCACAGGTACGCCCGAATACTCCGACGGGATAACGATATCGGCAACGCTGCTGTCGTTTGCCGCAATAAATTTTTTAAGTGACAGACCGCTTGCACACTTTTCAAATTCGTACAGACTTTTACAATTCAAGTTGATCACTCTCTCATTAACCAAGCCGCCGACTTGTAATCGGCGGCTGAGAAATTAAGCCTTTGTCTTTTCCGTCTGCGATTGAAGCAGCTGGTGGAAGTCGCTGCCCGTCATGGGCTTGTAGTAGAAGAAGCCCTGTATCATATCGCAGCCGAGGTCGCGGAGGAAGTCCACCTGAACCTGTGTTTCAACTCCCTCGGAGACCGTTTCGAGATTAAGGCTCTTTGCCAATGTTACAACCGACGTGATGACCTTTTTATTCTTTTCGGTGAGGTCATTTCTTAGGAAAAATCCTCCGTCAATTTTAAGCGTATCGAATGGCAGCATCGTTATCAGATTTAGCGATGAATATCCCGAGCCGAAGTCGTCAATGGATATCCTGAACCCTCTGTCCTTGAACCATGTTACCGTTTCGACCAGCTTGTTAAGATTTTCGGTTAGCAGGCTCTCGGTGATCTCCAGCTCGATAAGCTCGTGCGGTACGCCGATATTGTCGACAAGCGCGTTTAGCTTTTCGCAGAAGTTATCGTCCGCGAGGTGATGGCGCGATACGTTCAGCGACACCAGCGGGACATCTATACCCTCACGCAGCCAGCGCTTTATATCCGTTATTGCTGTGCGGTATATCGCGAAATCCATTTCGGTAATGAAACCGTTCTCCTCGAATATAGGGACGAATTTACCCGGAGAAATGATCTCGTTGTCGGGTCTTATCCAGCGCACCAATGCTTCTGCGCCCACTACTCTGCCCGTCGCGATATTCACCTTGGGCTGATAGAAAACGTGGAATTCGTCATTTTCAAGCGCAGATATCATATTCGCCTCAATGTGGCGGCGCTCCTTTATCTTTTCGCGGAGCGCTCCGTCATAGAACGCTACAAGGTTTTCGTGATAGTATGCCCTGTCGCGGATAGTTTTCTGCGCGGTTATAGCCCTGTCGAGTGCGCCCATAAAGCCCACGGGATCGTCGTTCATATCGCACACTCCCGCAAGCAGATATATCTGCGTGTGAAGCTTTTCATAAATTTGTCGCTGTATGCTGTTGAGCATCAAATTCATACGGGAGGTAAACTCGTCTTTGTCGGTGTTTCTGAAAAGTGCCGCAAACCGCGAGCCCTCCGAACGTCCAAGAAGCTCACCGATTCCGACACAGCGCTGTATTATCTCCGCAATCGATACCAGTATGGAATTGCCGAGTTCAAAGCTCTTTTCCTCATTTATCCTGCGGAAGTCCGCAACGTTTATGACTGCGACAAAGCTGCCGACAGTACCGCCGAAATTGTCCCCGGAGGTCATTTTCAGCGCCTCTGCCGTGAACACATCGAACGTCATAACACCCGTAAGCGAATCCGCCATACGGATATTTCCGAGACAGTCCGTAATGTCGGTGGAACTTATAATGTAACGGCGCTCGCCTTCCGAGTTTTCTTCAACGGACGCGGTGACGTCCAGCCAACGGCGGTCGGTCTCGTCGTAATACGCAGATGACGCGAACAGCTTATCCGAATTGTCGAGCTGTAACGCAGGACAATTTATACATGGCTCGTCGCGTCCGCGCATTTTCTTATAGCATACATCGCCGGGTTTCATTCCGTAATGCTCCGAAGCGTTTTCGCCCACTATTTCCGCAACGAAAGTGCCGGGAATCAGCGAAAATCCCTCCATACGATGATTGCTGATTATCGTATTCTTTAGTTGACCGCTTAATTCGCCAAGCTTGCTGTTGACATACATCGCGTACATCTCAGTCATCGCATTCGCCAGTTCGTCGATAATCTGCATATCCTGCTCCGAAAGCTCAAATCTACTGTCAAAAATCACCGCGAAATACTGTGATATCTCGCCCTTGCAGCGTATCGCGCGGCACTCCGCGCAGACTGCGCCGTTCTCCAGCGATAGCCCGTTTATCCGTTCGCCCGCACTGTGCAGACGCAGCTTGCTGCGCCCCGCAAATATTCTGCGCACGTCCTCGTCCGAGCAGCTCTGCCCGATACGCGGACATTTTTCCGCAGCCTTTCCCGTGGAATTGTACGTCATATATCGACGGAACTTTCCGCCGTCATTGTTGAATACATAAATGTTCGACGCGCCTAGACATTGTCCCGCCGCCTGAAAAGCCGCCTTAAGCATCAGCGGACGGTCGCTTTCGCTGCAAAACGCTCTTATAATAAGATCGTATACCTTTGCTGCGCCGCTTGACAGAGCCGCACAGTCAATAGCGGTATGCTCCGCCGTGATCTTTTTTGCGGACATTGCCGCGGTATAGTGCATAAAACACCCTCCGCCGCTCTTTTGCGCCTCGGATAAAGCCGCGGAAGCCTCCTTGTAGACCACCTTGAGCTTGCGCCCGTTCTTGAACAGCGAAACGCCGACGCTTGCCGTAACGGGCGCGCCATCAAATATGTAGTCGTTTATCGTTCTTATAATACGTCGAGCCGCCTCGTCAAGCGAGGACAGGCTGGAAAAGCTGAGGTACAGCAGAAACTCGCCGTCGCGGACGCGCGAAAGTACGCTGTCGTGCTCGACAGTGCAAATACTCTCCAGTATACCCGAAACAGTTTTCTGGACATAGTCGGAATACTCTGCACCATGCTCCGCCATTACGGCGCGGAAATTATCAATCCCCACGGACAGCAGAGCCGCGTTCTTATAGCGGTTCACGCCCGCACGTCTTTCCATCACGCAGTCACGGAAAAGCTCGGGAGAATACGCTCCAGTAAGACTGTCTCTGCCCGCATGAGTGGACGTTTCAATACCGCCCTTCTGCTCGGTAATGTCAAGGGTGCGCCCGATGACCTTAACGGGTTTACCGTCATCGAACGTTGTCTTGCCCTCATAGCGCATCCATATCATTTCGTAATTATCGTTGATCACGCGCAGGTCGCAGGACATTTCGCTGTCGCCGCGCTCCATAGCGTCGCAGAAACGGTTAAACGCAGGAAGATCCTCCGTGCACACGATACCCCAGCTTATCACCGAGTCCCTGAAATGCACGATAGGCTCCAGATTATTTTCGTATCTTCCGCTGAGCTTTTTATATTGATAGCAAATATCCGTTGCTATGTCATACTCCCACAATCCGAAATTGGAATACTCGGAACAAATTTTCGTGCGCAGCTGCTCAGCACGAAGAGATATTTTCAGACGCTTTATTTCCTGCCGCGCCCGTTCCATCTCCTCTAACAACTCGTTTGCCATTTCCGCTCACCTCTCTTACTAAAAGAATTCGACCCTATGTTAATTATAACTTATTACAATCCCGTTGTCAAGTGATTGTTTATTTTTGGGAGACTTGCACAAAAGCAGCCCCGAAAACGGGGCTGTAAGCAAATAGTTTTTGGGTATTATTTTCCTCGGCAATGTACTGATAAGCAAAATCAGCTTACAAACTTTCCGCAGATTCAATCTACGGATTGTTGATTTTTGTTTCGTCTGCCTCCGAGGCGAGGTCTTTTGTCCAAAGCTCCTCAAATTCCTTGATCGGCATGGGCTTAGCAAAGAAGTAGCCCTGCACCATATGACACTCGATATCTTGTAAGAAATCAACTTGTTCGACGGTTTCTACGCCCTCGGAGATTACCTGCATATCGAGGTTTTTGGCGAGATCGACTACCGTAGAAATGACTGCGCGCCCTTTCTGGGAATTGACGGTTCCGTTGAAGAATTCACGATCTATCTTTACCACATCGGCGGGAATGTCCTTAAGCATATTAAGTGAGGAATAACCCGATCCGAAGTCGTCTATCGACAGTTTGAAACCGATATCGTGGAGCTTCTGCATTATCTTCAGCATCAGATCCGCGTTTTCAGTGAACACGCTCTCGGTAAGCTCCAGCTCTATGTACTCATACGGTATACCGTACTTGTCAACGATCTCGCGCAGGCGCCAAATGTAATCGTCGTTGTTGAGGTGCATACGCGATTGATTTACGGAGATGACCACCGGAGTAATCCCCTTGTCTATCCATCGCCGCATAGCCTTGCAAACCTCCTCAAGAATGAAGAAGTCCAGCTCCACAACAAAGCCGTTTTTCTCGGAGATCGGGATAAACTGATCGGGGAACACAAATCCGAACTCCTTGCTGTTCCAGCGGATAAGCGCCTCGCCGCCCTCTATATGCCGCGAATTCGTACCGTATTTCGGCTGAATGTAGCACATAAACTCGTGCTCCTTAAGCGCTGTCGGCATAACGTTTTCGAAGTCCTTTTCGCGCAGGGCGTTGTCGTGCATTTTTCCGTCATAGAACGCTATCGCGTTGCTGTGTCTGCCCTTTATCGTCTTTTTCGCGATGTTGCAGCGATCAATAGCAACGTTGAAATCCACCATATCGTATCTGTCCACGCACTGTCCGAGCCTGCACACGCCCGCGCTGAACAGAACGGGGTAGGAAACGAACAGCGAGTTGCGACGGTCGAATTCCGCAAAAATGTTGTTGAGCCTGTTTTCAAGATCGCTGTCGGAGCCGTTCTTCATCGTGCATGCAAAGTTGTCGTCCGAGATACGCGCATAAATCTCGTAAGGCTCAAGGTGGTCGCTTATGGTCTTGTACAGTCTTTCCAGCATACGGTTTCCCTCTTCGTAGCCGAGACGGTCATTGATAAACTTGAATTTATCGATATCAAAAACGATTACTGCCCAGTTATCGGGATTGGACTTGCGCACGACCTTCTCCGAATCAATAAAGTACCTGCGCTTGGTGCGCCCTCCAGTGAGTGTATCAATTTCGGCAAGGCGGCGGCTCTTGATCGTTGTAAGCACGACAAACAGTGCCAGCAAACCTCCAAGCACAGCAAATCCCGCGAGTATGATCCAGACATACGGGTCATGCACCTCGGTAACCGCGCCCTGTGAGTTGATGATGTTGTAAATGTCGGCAATAGATTCGTTGCCGTTGATCTGCGCAATAGCTTTTTCCAGTATACTTCTCAGCTCGCTTGAGCGGCGGGATACCGCAAAGCATTCGGAGTGGAAGATCGGCAGGATGTCATGTATCATAAGATCTTCATGCTGTGTGGACTTCAGATAAAGCGCGTTCCGGCAGTCCATACACACAAAGCTTTCGTGACCGCTCATCACCATTTCGCACGCGATAGTACTCGTAGAATAGCGGGAAACATTCGACTGCGGACGGAAGCGCTCAAGATACTTTATTATTTCGCTGTCTCCGTTAGCGGTAGCAATCTCCGCCGTATCGGACATAGATGCGTCCGCTCTGCCCGCAAGCACTATTGGCGAGCGGGTAACAGGTGCGGAAACGAAATACCCTGAATATCCGTTTACGCCGGTTGTCGGTATTCCGCCATAGATAACGTCTATCTCCTCCGACGCCATGGCGTTCATACATTCAGACAGCGAATTATACGGAATTATCTTGATCTTAAGCCCCGTATTAGATGAGATCTGATCCATTATCGATCCTACTACTCCCGTCAGTCTTTCCGTCGAATAGTCGTAGGTCTCGGCAATATCCGCATTGAGATTATAGCCCATTACTATCTCGCTATGGGACGCGAGATATATCCGTTCCGCGGCAGAATACGCATACCTTTGTGAGCTGTAATTGGATATGTTTTTCTGGTACGTATCGCCCGGGAACGAAGGATAGCTCAGAAACAGTTCCGACATTCCGTCGGTGATATTTGATGATAATTCGGTGTCCTCCGCTCTTATGACAAAATAGCATGCCGATGTTCCAAACTGATAAACTATCGTCTCGTTCTCCCACGGACGGAAACAATTTTTCGCCACCGCGTCCAGCTTGCCCGAAATGAGGTCTGCTTTCATCATATTCTCGGTGTTGTACTTTATGAATTCCGCGTCTTCCAGGTCGCTGCATACAAATTTCTCATCCCTGAAAAAATCGCCCTCGTCCTCAAAGAGATAGCCTATCTTCATATGACTTATCTCGCTTGCGTCGCCGAAGTTTACGTCTTTTTTCGCGCCGTTATTGTAGACATAAACGGCATTGAATTTGGTGATCATTGAAAAGCCCGCAACAGCAAGAGTATCATCGCCGTACAGCCCAAGCTCCTCCTCATTTACGCAGGGTATTACGTCTATCGTGCCGTCGCGGAGCATTGCGAACAACTCCTCGGGTGATCCGTCTTTATATGTAAAGCGGTTGAGCGTATATTTCGATATCTGGTCAAGATAATCGCAGGCAAGTCCTGAAGTTCCCGAATTTGTCTTTGTAACGCCGAATTTGGCATTCGCGCCGACAACATATGTTTTTGTTGCTCTTGAATATGCCGAAGCTGTAATACTAGGCGAAAAAGCCGTCAACAAAACAAAAAGCGCCATAAGGAGCGCCGCCGTCCGCCTGAAAGTACGCAGCCCTGTCATTAAAACCCCTCCCCAAAGGTACCTTAAGAAAGCAAAAAAATAAAACCTAAGGTAACACTGTCGGAACCTCACGCGATTGCTGCCTTACATTTGTTTTTAACTATCCTTGTATCCTTAAAAGTGATTTATTTCACTTTTAATATTATAGCAGTTTATGAAATAATTTTCAAGCTGTTAGTGTAATTTTTTCAGTTCTGCAATAAAACATTTTAGTTTTTTATACACTTTGCACAAAATTATTGACAAATTGCCGACAATATGGTATAATAATCTTGCACATAGTACCTTTTAATAAGGTATAAAAGTAAAAGAGGAAAAAGAGGTAATATTATGAAATGGTATGAAAGCGCGGTATTTTATCACATCTATCCCGTCGGATATTTCGGCTGTCCCCGTCAGAACGATCAGACGAGTGAACCTACGCACAAGCTCTTGAAGCTCATTGACGATATCCCGCATATCAAGGAGCTCGGCTGTAACGCTATCTATTTTGGTCCCGTATTTGAGAGCGTAGCGCATGGTTACGACACCATCGATTACAAGACTATCGACCGCCGTCTCGGCACGAATGAGGACTTCAAGAAGGTCTGCGACGCGCTGCACGAGAACGGTATCAAGGTAGTTCTTGACGGTGTGTTTAATCACGTCGGACGCGACTTCACCGAGTTCCGCGACGTTCGCGAGCACAAGCTCGGCAGTGGCAAAAAGGACTGGTTCCACGTTCGCGAGGGCAACTCCTGCTACAACGACGGTTTCTACTACGAGGGCTGGGAGGGTCACTACGAGCTTGTAAAGCTGAATCTGTTCAATCCCGACGTAAAGCAGTATATCAAGGACGTTATCGCGGGCTGGAAAGAGGAATTCGGCATCGACGGTCTGCGTCTTGACGTTGCGTACTGTCTTGATCAGAACTTCCTGCGCGAGCTTCGCGGTCACTGCAAGTGGCTCAGCGAGGACTTTTTCCTGCTCGGCGAAACCCTCCACGGCGACTACAATATGTGGATGAACGATCAGATGCTCGATAGCGTTACCAATTACGAGTGCTACAAGGGATTGTTCTCCAGCTTCAACGATATGAATATGTTCGAGATCGCACACTCGATAAACCGCCAGTTTGGCGGCGAAAACTGGTGTCTGTACCGCGGAAAGCACTTGTATACGTTTGTCGACAACCACGATGTAACGCGTGTCGCAACCATACTCAAGACCAAGGAGCACCTGCCGCTTATCTACACTCTGATGTTTATGATGCCGGGCATACCGTCCGTTTACTACGGCAGCGAGTTCGGTATCGAGGGAGACAAGCGCGGCGGCGGTGACGACGCGCTACGTCCCGAGTTCGACCTCGAAAAGATGAAGTCCGATGGGCACCGTGACCTCTCCGAGCATATCAAGGCGCTCGCCGAGATACAGAAGAACCACCCCGCGGCAGCCGAGGGCGACTACAAGCAGGTACAGCTCACCAACCGTCAATATGCTTTCTCGCGCACGGGCGGCGGAGAAACCTTGCTCACCGTTATCAACGCGGACGGCGCACCGTTCACGTTCAACTTGAATATGAGCGGTGAGGCTGAGGATCTCCTCACAGGCGAAAAGCAGGAGCTAGGCGGACTTACACTGCCTGCGTTTACAAGCGCGGTATTTAAAATATAAGACGGGGTGATTTTTATGTATTTTTATTGTTTGGACATTAAGCTGCAAAATAAACTCCTTAGTGGAGCGATTGCTACTTTGAGGTTTAAGATTATATTTAACTGTGCGGTTAAAATGTACAATGCTTTTTTTGGGCAGAAAAATGTTAGGACGAAAAACAGAAAGTTTATCGTTTGTTATAGGTTTAACAAAAAAACGATAACTATATGCTTGTTGACACAGCACCCAATTCCCAATCTAAACAGAGCAGGCAACTGTTTGCGGCAATTGACTGTATTTATGGGATATTTAGGCGGCTGGGATTATCTTACCGCGTCCAGCCCCGGAAAATTATTTAGAAGAGCTTAAACACGGTACGGTATACCAAAGAGTAATTACACGAGGTTTCTATGAATAAAACGACCGCAATGGTTCTGCATACCGTTGCGGTTAGGTTCTTGCGGAAACGCTTTGAACGGCGGTTCGGAGTTTCGGCAAAACGGTACATATTAACGGGCGTTCTGCCCGCCGCAGCAATCTGCGTGATCCTGCTCATAGCGGCAACCGTGCTTGCGTGTTTCGGTATCAACTGTCTTTGGCTGTGGATGATAGATATGATACCGAGCGAAGGGTTATTTCCGTTCTTTGCGTCGGGTTATTCAATATTTTTTCTGGCAGCGCAGTTTGTTATTCTCGCAAGGGAAATATGGTAAAACGGAGGAATACATATGGCGAAAAGTCCCGTTGAGGTATGGTTGTGGCTGCTGCTCGTAATGCAGCCGTACAATTCGAAAACCATTGAGATACTCGCGCAGTGCGGCGGCGACGCAACTCTTGCCTCGCGAATGATACGCGACGGAGAATTCCCGTTTCTGAGCGATAAGGAGAAAAAGCGTGCCGAACAGGTACGTATGGGAACGATACGCCCTATCCTCGAGCAGTGCCGCGAAAACGATATCCGCATAGTTACTCTTGACGATGACGAATATCCCGAGCTGCTGCGGAATATTAAAAATCCTCCGATACTGCTGTTCGTCTGCGGAAGTCTTGAAGGACTCAACGAGCAGATAAGCATTGCGGCGGTAGGCGCGAGGGACGTCTCGGAATACGGCAAAGCTGCCGCAGTGGGGATATGCGCTCCGCTCGCGAAAATGGGTATTGCTGTCGTGAGCGGTCTCGCCGTCGGCGCTGATACCGCGGCTCACCGTGCCGCGCTCGATGCGGGTGGGCGGACTGTCGGTGTGCTCGCCTGCGGAATGTTCGTGAACTATCCTGCCGAGAACGCGCCGCTGAAGCGCGAGATAGTCGCAAACGGCGGCGCGTTGATAAGCGAGCTGCTCCCGAGCACACGTCCGTCCGCAGGGTATTTTCATCAGAGAAACCGCATTATCTCGGGTATCTGTTCGGGAACGCTCGTCATTGAGGCGGGCGAGAAAAGCGGTTCGCTGTTGACCGCGGCACACGCGCTTGACCAAGGTCGTGACGTGTTCTGCATACCTCCGCACGACATCTTCTCCAAGCGTTACGCGGGAGTAGTACCGCTGTTGCGCGATGGTGCCATACCCGTTTTCGGGTATACGGATATCGTTGAGCGGCTGCTTGCGGACTATTCGGGCAGAGCGCGTATAGAGCAAATGCTCGCCGAGCCGTTGGAGAGCGTTCACCTTCGGGACGAGCCTGAGCCCGCCAAGAATAGCACTTCTCAAAAATCCGCGCCCAAAACGGAAACGAAGTTTCCCGAAAAGACGAGAACCGTGTCCGTCGAGGAGCTGCTGTCGTCGCTCGACCCGAACGAGGCGACTGTTCTAAAGCTGCTCGCCGAACGTTCTTCGGGAGTGGACGAGCTTATGGAACGCAGCGGACTGGATTTCTCCGCGCTGTCCGAGGCGATAACAAATCTGGAGCTTTTCGGGTATATTGCCAGGGAAATGGACGGGGTGTATTCTTTTAGCGTGTAAATACCCACAAAAAATCGCTGTTTTTTTGTGGATATTTCGTATTGACTTCTAAATTAAAAAGGAATATAATATAATAAAATGAGTTTGAAGCGCACAGACTGCGGTTCGGGAAAAAATTTACTTAGATGAAAGGGAATTGTAATGAAAAAAATCAAAAAAATAGTGGCAGCTTGTGTGGCAGCGGCAATGACTATGTCTTTAGTAGTTGTTGCGGGCGCGGAAGATGTTGAAGATAAGAGCGAATATACCGTTGAAACGAATTATGTTTCAGACGACGAGGATTTCGTATTGGTGTCTGAACAGTCATATGCTGACGAAAATGGGATGGAATGCGTTTCAAGGATTTATGTAAAGGCTGATGAAATCAATATGTACGCAGCGCGCTCAACTCAAGGGAGTATGACCGTAAAGGCGGAAAATACGTTTACTGAAAGCGGTGCTGGTGTAAGTACAGATTGGGTTACTATATGGGTTAAAGGTACATTTACTTGGAATTCTCAAGCAGATACCGCTACCGTTTCCAATGTAACTTCCGGATATACGCCAAATCCCGGAAGACTGTTTAAGGTTATATCTCATCCGGAGCCTGTTCACTACGATAATCAAGGTGCCACTTTTTTATTCGGGAAAAGGTATGCCTGCATTGAAAGAAAGATAACAATGACAAATGGCGATGAACGGGTTAGTAAAAAGACTTTTACCATGTGGCTTGATGTAGATGTAACAGGTGATATTCATGCCAAGCCCGGAACCGCAGATATTACTGTTAATTGACCTTTTATAGGAGGGATATAATATGTTAAGTAAAAAAATAATTTCCTTTGGCAATGCAATTGAACCGAAGGAAAAACAGATTATCGCTTTTGGGGGAAATTTTTTGGGTAATAGAACTGTCAAGGTCATTGCAAGCGGAGTGATCGCGGCGATATTCATCGTTCTGGGGACTAATTATGTCGTGCATGATCTCGGCTATAACTATATGCCCAAGGCTTGGTATTATATTTTAGGCGCGTTTATCTTTTTCATAATGTTTATCGGAATAGGTGAGTTTTTTGCCAATATCCGAAAGTTTATGTTCAAAAAGTATGTTATTGCGGATATAGCGGCGCTTGTGTTGTTTGTTCCTCCGGTGACCGTTATGGATATTTTTTGTGCTGTCGATCTTGCGTTGATTTATGATTATGGACAATTTCCGTCAATGTTCTTGCGCGGTATAGCATTCAATCTGTTATGGTTCGGGATTCCATCCGTGTTTTCAATCGTGTTTGGCCGGTTAGCTTTACATGGAAAAAAGGTTGAACAATAATAATTTGTGTCTCGTTTAAGAAGTGTGTAATATAAAAAATCGGCGTCGAGTTAATGCTCGACGCCGATTTTTTTGAGACGAACTTTGGTCCGCCCTGGGAGTTATTTGAAATTCGAGGTATCAATTCGGTTAAGCGCACGCTTGAGCTTTGCGTCGGCGAGCAGCAGCTCCTTGTCGCTCTTTGCCGCCTTTATGCGCTCCTCGGCAGCCGCCTTGGCGGCGTTTGCGCGCTCTACGTCGATTTCGTCCGACCATTCGCAGGTCTGCACTAAAATCGTCGTAATTTCCTTTGACACCTTTATAATTCCGCCCGATGTTGCCGCGCGGCGGAACTCGCCGTTCTGCATGATCCGCATTTGACCTATTCCCAGCGCCGCGCAGTACGGTTCGTGTCCTTTCAGTATGCCGACATCGCCGACTGTTGTGCGGACAATGACCTGCTCGGCCTCGCCGTCAAAAACGGTTTTCTCCGGCGTGATTATTTGTAACTTAAACGGCGTCATCTGAATATCCTTTCATTGGGAATTTATCAGCTTCCCTTTTTAGCCTTCTCGACTGCCTCGTCGATAGTGCCGACAAAGAGGAATGCCGACTCGGGCAGGTCGTCGTGCTTACCCTCGATGATCTCCTTAAAGCCGCGGATAGTCTCCTTGAGGGGCACGTACTTGCCCTCGTATCCCGTAAACTGCTCTGCAACGGAGAACGGCTGCGACAGGAAACGCTGAATTTTTCTCGCGCGGGATACTGTCAGCTTATCCTCATCGGACAACTCGTCCATACCAAGGATCGCGATGATATCCTGAAGCTCGTTATAACGCTGCAAAATAGCCTGAACAGCGCGCGCCACATCATAATGATCTTGACCGAGTATCTCGGGGGTAAGTATTCTGGAGGTCGAATCCAGCGGGTCGACTGCTGGGAAAATACCCATAGACGCTATGTTACGCGACAATACCGTCGTAGCGTCCAGATGCGCGAACGTCGTCGCGGGAGCAGGGTCGGTCAAATCGTCGGCAGGTACATAGACCGCTTGAACGGATGTGATAGAGCCCTTCTTCGTGGACGTGATACGCTCTTGGAGCGCGCCCATTTCCGTAGCCAGCGTAGGCTGATAACCAACGGCGGACGGCATACGTCCGAGCAGCGCTGAAACCTCCGAACCTGCCTGAGTGAAACGGAAGATGTTGTCGATAAACAACAATACGTCCTGTCCCATTTTATCACGGAAATACTCCGCCATTGTAAGTCCCGAAAGCGCAACTCTCATTCTCGCTCCCGGCGGTTCGTTCATCTGACCGTATACGAGAGCCGTCTTGTTGATAACTCCCGATTCCATCATTTCACGATAGAGGTCGTTACCCTCACGGGTACGCTCTCCTACGCCCGTAAATACGGAAATACCGCCGTGTTGCTTTGCTACGTTGTTGATAAGCTCCATGATAAGGACTGTCTTACCAACTCCCGCGCCGCCGAACAGACCGATTTTACCGCCTTTGAGGTACGGACAAATAAGGTCTACGACTTTGATTCCCGTTTCAAGAACTTCATTTGAAGCTTCCTGTTCCTCAAATGTGGGGGCGGGACGGTGAATTTCCCACTTTTCCTCCGTTTCGGGCTGAGGTTTGTTATCGACTGCCTCGCCCAGAAGGTTGAAGATACGTCCAAGCGTCTGCTCGCCGACGGGAACCTTGATCGACGCTCCTGTGTCGACTGCCTCCATACCGCGTACAAGTCCGTCCGTGCTGCCCATAGCGATGCAGCGGACGAGATCGTCGCCGATATGCTGCGCTACCTCGACAACGAGCTTTGTGCCGTTGTTGTCGATCTCGATAGCGTTAAGCAGATTAGGCAGATTTTCAGGCGCGAAACGGATATCCAATACCGCGCCGATAACCTGGACTATCGTGCCTATGTTCTGATTTGTCATTTTATAACTTTTCCTTTCTTAATAGGAATTGCTAAATAACCGTTTGTTGTACCGATATTATTCCTGAGCCGAAGCGCCCGAAACGATATCGATAATTTCCGTTGTAATGCTTGCCTGACGCGCTCTGTTATACAGCAGCGACAGGCTCTCCGTCATCGCGTCCGCGTTGTCGGTAGCGTTCTCCATAGCGGTGCGGCGAGCCCCCTGCTCGGAGGCATACGACTCAACTACCGCGCACTGGATAAGGCTCGCGGTGAAGCGCGGCACTATACGGTTGAATACCGCCTCGGGAGAGGGGTCGTACTCCATCGTGCCGTAGTCCTCGAGCTGCACGGTGTCCATGGGGAGCACACGCATACTCTCGGGCTGCTGCGACATTGACGAAACGAACATCGTGTAGAACACGTGTACCTCGTCAACCTCGCCGTCCGCGAACATCTTTATCGCTATGTCCGCAATATCCTGTGCCGTATTGGGCTTGATATCCTCCGCTATATTCGCGTAGGACGCCACAACTTCGTAATCGCGCTTTGCGAAATACTCGCCCGCCTTTTTGCCGATAGTGATTATTTTCGGCAGTTCTGCGTCGTCCTTGTGAGCCGCGGCGGCAGCCTTGAGGACGTTGGAGTTATAACCCCCCGCAAGTCCTCGGTCGCCCGCGACAACGATAAACAGCTTATGTTTTACCTCGCGTTTTACCGTATATATAGTGGAGAAGTCGGTGTTTGCCGACGCGATTTCACACATGGTCTTGTACAGCTCGTTAAAGTAGGGACGCGCCTGCTCCGCGCGGGTCTTAGCCTTACGGAGCTTACTCGACGCCACAAGCTCCATAGCCTTCGTTATCTGTCGGGTCGAGCCGACGGAACGGATACGGCGCTTTATGGCTTTCATATTACCACTGGCTATAATATCACCCCCAAAAAGTATTTCACGTCATCAGACGTTGTCGTCCGTGGTGATATATTTAACTTTCTTTTCGATGTACAGCCAAGCCACCGCCATCGCTGTAATGACCGCGATAGTAGTCGCTACTATGCTGAGTACAAAGGAAGCCTGTTTCATAAAGAAACTCCTTTCGATAACCCTCTCGTGGGTTTGCCCGCAGGGGTTAACCCGTGTAGGTAGCCGCGAAGCTCACAAGAGCTGCCTTCAGCGACTCCTCATTCTCGGGGGAGATCACCTTATCGTTTCTGATGCCTTCGAGTATGCTCGGATTGTTCGTCTTGAGCTCCTCGATAAGGTCCTTCTGATACTGCTTGATCTTCTCAACGGGAATGGACGCGAGATAGTTGTTGATTACCGCGTAGATAATCACTACCTGCTCTTCAACCTCAAGCGGTGCGTTCTCGTCTTGCTTTAGAACCTCAACTATACGCTCGCCCTTTGCAAGTCTATCCTTGGTATCCTTATCCAGATCGGAACCGAACTGCGAGAACGACTGCAACTCACGATACTGCGAGTAGTCGAGCTTAAGAGTACCCGCGACCTTCTTCATTGCCTTTATCTGCGCGTTACCGCCGACACGCGATACCGAGATACCGGGGTTTACCGCGGGACGAACGCCCGAGTTGAACAACTCCGTCTCGAGGAATATCTGGCCGTCGGTAATGGAGATTACGTTGGTCGGGATATACGCCGAAACATCGCCTGCCTGTGTCTCGATTATAGGCAGCGCCGTAAGCGATCCTCCGCCGTAGTCCTTGTTAAGACGAGCGGCACGCTCGAGAAGTCTTGAATGCAGATAGAATACGTCGCCGGGGTATGCCTCACGTCCCGGCGGGCGCTTAAGAAGCAGGGACAGCGCACGGTAAGCTACTGCGTGCTTTGACAGATCGTCGTATACGATAAGCACGTCCTTGCCCTTTTCCATAAAGTACTCGCCCATTGCGCAGCCCGAATAGGGTGCGATATACTGCAAAGGCGCAAGCTCGGACGCGGTGGACGATACAACGATAGAATAGTCCATAGCGCCGTTGTTGGTAAGTCTCTCCACAACGTTCGCAACGGTAGAGTTCTTCTGACCGATAGCAACGTAGATACAGATAACGTCCTTACCCTTCTGATTGATTATAGTGTCGATGGCGATAGCGGTCTTACCCGTCTGTCTGTCGCCGATGATAAGCTCACGCTGACCTCTGCCTATCGGTATCATGCTGTCGATAGCCTTGATACCCGTCTGCAAAGGAACATTTACGGGCTCTCTCGTGATGATACCCGAAGCGATCTTCTCAATCGGGCGGGTCTCCTTAGCTAGGATATTGCCCTTGCCGTCAAGCGGCTGTCCGAGGGAGTTTACAACGCGTCCGAGAAGCTCTTCTCCGACGGGAACGGACACGATGCTGCCCGTGCGCTTTACGCTGTCACCCTCTTTAATGCCCGCGTCCGAGCCCAACATTACCGCGCCTACGAAATCCTGCTCGAGGTTGAGCGCCATGCAGCGCACGCCGTTTTCGAACTCCAGCAGCTCGTTAAGCATACACTTTTCCAAGCCGTGGATACGGACGATGCCGTCGCCGACGGTAACAACCGTGCCGACGTCGCCGAGCTGAATCTTTGCGTTGTAGTTTTTGATGCGGTCCTTTATCAGACCCGTTATTTCATCGGGGCGTAAATCCATTACATACATCCCTTTCTTAGCGAATTTAGCAAGCCTTCAACTCAGGCTATCACCGAGCCAAGCTCGTCCCTGAGTGCGCTCAGCCTTGCCTTGACGCTTCCGTCATAGCGCTTGCTGCCGTAGTCTATGATTATGCCGCCGATAATGCCCGGTTCGACCTTTTCGTTGATCGTAACTGTCTTTCCGATTATCTTCGACATCTTTTCCGCGATTTGCTCTTTCATCTTGTCGGACAGCGGCGAGGAGGTCGTGACGGTTATCTCCGCCAGCTTGAACTTCTCGTTGTAAAGCTCCTTAAAGGTCTTTACAATGCCCGCAAAGCAGTTTATTCTGCTCTTTTCAGCCAATACGCACAGCAAATTTCCGACAAGCTCGGAAACGCCGCCCGTCTTGATTATGTCCTTACACAGTGAGAGCTTTTCGTCCGCGGATATCGTAGGCGTGCCCATAAGCTTTACAAACTCGGGCGCGTCCGCAAACACCTTGGAAAGCTCTTCCAGCTCACCCAAAATGTCCTTCAGTCCGCTTTCGTTCTGCTCCTCGCACAGATCAAAGAATGCTTCGCCGTATACCTTTTCAGCCTTGTCGTTCATAAAAATTTCCTCCTACGTTTATGGGGCGGGCGGTCATTCTGCCGCGCCGACCTCGCTCAGGAACTTGGAAATGATATCCTCGTTGTCCTTAGCGGAAATTTCCTTCTCAACGACCTTGCTTGCCGCCATAACGACCATCTCGGAGATCTCGTCCTTGATCTCGTTCTTGGCGCGCTGTTTGTCACGCTCTATGTTCTCCTCCGCCTTTGCGCGGATCTCCGCGGCCTTTTGATTGGCCTCGGTAACGATCTCCTCCTCGCGCTTCTGCGCCCTTAACGTAGCCTGCTTTACGATTTCGGCAGCCTCGTTCTTGGCGTCCGCAAGACGCGCGGTATATTCCTGCTCCGCCTTTAGAGCGGTCTCCTTAGCCTTCTGAGCTTCGGCGATCTCCGCGGCAGCCATTTCCCGACGCTTTTCAAGGATATTGCACACGGGTTTATACAGGAAAATTCTGAAGATCAGGAAGATAATGAGCGTATTTATCAGCGTAAACACAATAGTGCCGGGGTCAATGGAGACCAGATCCAAAAATGTATTGCCCGATGCCGCTTCGGCTGCTCCCGCTGACGCCTCTGCCATTACGCCGAGTATATTCAGCATATTTGCTCCTCTCCTCTCAATCTAAACTCGTTGTATCGGCCAATTACAGAAGCTTGCCGAGCAACGGGTTAGCGTACATGAGGAGCAGAGCGATTACCAGCGCGTACAGACCCGTGGTCTCGGCAAGCGCGTCGCCTATGATCATGGTTCTTGTGATAGCGCCCGAAGCCTCGGGCTGTCTGCCGATCGCTTCAACCGCCTTACCGCCGCAGAAGCCCTCGCCTATACCCGGGCCAAGACCCGCGATCATCGCGGTGCCTGCGCCGAGCGCCGAAGCTCCGAGAACGATAGCGTTCGCCAAAATCTTCATAGTTTCCGGTGTCATTCCATCCATCTTTAGTTTCCTCCGTAAAATAAAAATGTATTATTGTGAGCGTAAGAAACGCCCGATATCCCCTGCGGGATATAAGACAGAATTTTTCGGGAGCACGTCCCATGCGGCTGTTATCCCTCACAGTCCGCCGAAGAGATGTACGACATACTCAGCATAATGAAGATGTACGCCTGCATTACGGCAGAGAATATGTCGAAGTACAAAGATGCGATCGCCGGTATAAGTATCGCCAGCTTGCCAAGCGCGAAGTAGATCAGCGCGTTGATGACCGTACCTGCGATCATGTTGCCGAACAGACGCAGCGCCAGAGCCAGCGGATTCGCGAACTCACCGATTATGTTAAACGGAAGCATAAACGGCAGCGGCTCGATAAAGCTCTTCATAAAGCCCTTGAACTTTCCGGTTTTGCCCTTGTTGTACTGGACCATGCAGAAAGTGATCACCGCGAGCGTTCCCGTGACGGAAACGTCGGCTGTCGGATTTCGCAGTCCCAGAAGTCCCATAAGGTTCTGGATCATGATGAAGCAGAACAGCGCCATTATGTAGCTGCGATACTTGTTGTACTTTTTGCCCATAGTGGTGTCCACCGTGTCGATGAAGAAGCTCACGATCCACTCCGCCGCCATCTGCCTTTTGGTTTCGGGAATCACCTTGAGGTTGCGGGAAATTATCAGCACAACGGCAAGCAGTATCGCAATGACTACCCATTGAACGATGATACTTTCCGTCAGCTTAAACCCGGGGATACCAAACAAGTTATCCACGACCACCAAAGGTCCGTTTACGGTGATGCCGCCTTCCGACGCGAGCATCAATGCAGTCGGCATATATCATTCCTCCTTTTTTCTTAGTGCCCTTATTGTAATGGCGATCTTCGGGAAAAAAAGCGGGATCACCGCAGCAATAAGGTTTATAAACGGTGCAAGCGCACCGATTGTAAGCAGTGCGAACAGTCCCAGATAACGTATGCAGTACATAACGTTCATATAGGTCTGCGCGGATTTGGCATTTTTTTTCAGCGCGGACTGCGCCGATTTGCCAAGCAGAAAAAAATTCAAAACGGCTATTATTATTCCATATACGCCGCCAATCAAAAGCGTGTAATCGAACTTCAGCGCAAAAAACAGCACTGCCATAATAGCCATATATATTCCGCCGATAGTCAGAAAATACGGTGCCAAGGAACGCATTTCCTCATAAACGGGCTGATTTCTTCTTGTCATAATGTTATTTCCGCAAGTCCTTATACTCATCGTAATAATCATTGTCTCTTAGCGAACTTGTGAACGCTTTAGGCGCCGGCTTATCCGATTTCTCGTATATCTTTATAAGCTGATAAATATACGATACTGCGCCGCCTATCATAAAGATAAGTGCCAGTGCCACACAGATACCCATTACCCAATCGGGCAGCTCGAAATGTTTTACCGCCCAGCTTCCGCCGCCCAGAAACAGCAGAAGCGGCGTTATTATCACAAATGCCAGTTGGCTTACCTTTGCGTAAACCGAAAATGGATTATCTTTCTTCATCATCAGTATACCAGCTTTGTAAGACGCCAACCGTCCGTTCCCTTTACCATTGAGACTTCCAGAGTGTGCTCCGAAGGAACCGATGAAAGAACGGTGTTTTCGTCCGCGCCCAGAAAAATGGTCAGACTGCATTCAGTCTCGCTTACGGGAACGAACTGTATGCGGCTGCTTTCCCACGGCTTATCGTAGGTAGTGTCCGGCGCAAAGCTTGCAATTATCCCAAGAGCGCCATCATGGTCTTCGCGTGCGTTATATACCGTGAGACCGTTTCCGTCAAAATCATGGAGTATCCGTTCCGCTTCGTCGGCGGTAAACACCGACTCCACAAACGTCTCCAGCGATGCATAGGTCGGGTACTTGCTCGATATCGCGGTATAGTAACCGTCCTCGGGATCATTGCCGTAAGGCTCATCTCCGTGAGGAGTGCCTTCAAGCAAAAACAGCTTTAGTATCTCATAATTATTGGCAACAAGGTCGTGCGCGTTGTTATTGCATTCCTCAACAAGCTCCTGCGTAGGACGGAAAGTAATGGACGCGTCTGAAGACGTCACCGCAGAACTGTCCGATGGTGCCCGTTGACCACTGTTTCCCGAATTCATAACAATAAGAAAAACGACCGCCGCGACAGCGGCAATGCCTACCAAAACGGTGGCGATAAGGGGAGCGAGTCCCCCGTTGGCGTTTTTCGAGTTCTTTTCGCTCATTATGCCTGCCTTTCGGTTTTGCTTACACATTTATTTTACTTTATTTAACCCTGATTGGGCTTGGGGGCTGATTGCCCATCTTTATTATCAAGAGAAATAGCCTCGGGAAATACGTTTCTGCTGTCCTCCTTAGAGAGGAAGGTAGTGTTTACATAACCCTGTATGATCGCGCCATCGGTTACAGCTATCGTTGAGGCGTTGATGTCGCCGAATACTATCGCGTCGCGCTTAAGCTCCGCCTTGCCTACTATGTCAAGCTTTCCTCTGATCCTGCCGTTGATGTCGGCATACTGTGAGGAGAGGTCTCCGATAAGTATCGTGTCGCGGTCCATTTTCATTCTGCCCTTGAGCGACACGTTGCCCTGCATTGCCGCGGAGTTCATTCCCGCATTGTTGCAGGTGATATCGCCGACGATCTTTCCGCTCATATCGATGTTGCGGGTGGTCTCGACATTGCCCTTTATGTTGCCGTCTATCTGCATATTGGCAAGGGAGCGTATATTTCCGTCGATAATGGTATTCTTTGAAATGATAGTAGTTTCGTCGACCTCATTTGCCGACTGCATAGGAGTACCGCCGCCCGCTGCGGGGGGAACATATCCGCCGCCTCCGTAGCCACCATAGCCGCCTTGACCGTAGTTCCCCGAAGCATTGGGATTATATCCGCCTTGATTGGGATAACTGTCTTGTCCCTGCGGCATCTGTGTATTCTGCGGAGCATCCTGCGCCTGTGCAGACTGCTCTTGCTGAGTATTCGGTTGTACCTGCGGCTCGGCAGTTACCTGCGCGTCCTGAATATTCTGAGCGTTTTGTGCATTCTGTCCGAAGTTCTGGCGAATATTCTGCACGTTCATATTAACGCCCGGCTCACCATCGGGCACCGTGCTTTGCAGCGGAACACCGCTTTGCGTATTTTGCTGTATGTTCTGCGCGTTGATCTGTGACGAATCACGGAAATACGGCGTTTCGAGCGGTACGCTGCCCGGTTCAAAGCTCTGTGCGGGCTGCTGCGGCACGGCGGGTTGTTCCGCGCTCTGTTTGAGGTAATTGTCAAGCTCCGTGGGCTGACCGTCGGGGCGGGAGGGAGTCTGCTCCTGACCGTCCTTCTTCCACAGCTCTTTCACTGCCTGCGAAAAATTATCCTTAATTCCCATAGCGTTATCCTTTCAATCTCTATGCACAATCCTTATGCAAACGGTCCGACAAACTGTACGGGTTGTGTGTCACTGTTTATCTTATCGAATTTATAACCCTCATCAAGCAATACTTTTATTATATCTTCGAGAACAAGTACCGTATTCTGTCTGATTGCCGCGTCGTGCATAAGCACAATAGAACGGTAATTCTCCTTGACCTCTGCGGGAATGGAATTGTACATCTGTGTCCATGTCGCTCCCGCAACGTCGTAGCTGTCTACATTCCAGTCGTAGAACCTGAACCCTCGCCGCGACATTTCCGCGATTATCGCTTCTCTGGTATCCACGTTGTAATCGTTGTTGCTGCCTCCGGGAAAACGGAATATTTCGGTGGATATCCCCGTTGAGTCTCGTATAATATCCCATGCCTCGTAGAAATCGTCGAGAAACGCTTCCACTGATGCGTATATCTTTTCGTACTCGTGCGATGCGCTGTGAACGCCGATAGCGTGACCGTCTGCGGCGATAGCCCTTAACGTCGCCGCACACTCTTCGGAGCGGTTCGGCACCACAAAGAACGTCGCCTTGACGTTAGCTTTTCTCAGATACGACAGTATCGAATAGGTGTTACTCGAAGGTCCGTCGTCGAACGTCAAGTAAACCGTGTTCTCTTCGCGCACATATTCGGGCGGTTCTTCGACATACATATCCTCGTACAGCGTGGAGTATTGGTTTTGTGGCTCGCTCGTTTCATTGGGAACTGAGCTTGTTTCGTTCGTACTTGACGAGCTTTCCGAGTTGGTCAAGCTTCCCGAACTGCTTGAAACGGGAGCTGTGGATATATTCGGATTTTTCTTGTTGATATACGCCACAATATCCTCGTCAGACAGCCCGCATTCCTTGAGTATATCATAATACTCATCGATCGTGCCGCCGCTCTTATTTGCGATAATAGTGATGATATCCTTGTCCGAAATGCCGTTTTTTGACATTATTTCATAAAGGCTCTCTCCGTTTACGGTGTTTTTTGATGCTGCTATCGTTATAATTTCCTTATCGGTCAAGCCCGACTTGGACAGTATATCGTATATCTCCTGAGCGTTTACCTTGTTTTTCTCATTCACGTAGGAAATAAGTTCCGTATACGCTATCCCGCTCCGGGCGAATATTTCGTCAAACCCCTCTACCGTGCTCGCCTTTTCATTCACGAGCGCGTCTGCCACCAGCGAAAGGCGGCGGTTTTCGTCCTCTATCGCTGCCAGCTTTTCCTTTGCCTCGGAAAGCTGTGCGTTGTTCTTTGCGAATAACACACCGAACACCACAGCGGCAGCCAGCGGAAGAAAGAACAATATAGCCAGTACCGATTTTATCAGCACCTTAAAAAATTCAACGCTGCCAAAACGCATTTTCTAACCTCTTCTAAGGACTCGTTCTCATAGCCGCTCAACGTTTGCATTACGGCAAATTTTTTAGTATTGCGTCATAACTCCTTGTCCTCAAAAAATTTTCTTCGTAATCCAAGCATTTCGATCTATGAGAACAAGTCCTAACTTCTTATATATTAAGTGATAATTCCCCTATTATTTAATAATACTATAAAAAATGCAATTTGTCAATAGCAACAATAAACAAAACCGAGTTATTACGCGAAAACAATCAATTTTATGACAAAATTCTTTGCTGATTTTTATGCAATATGTACAATAAAAAGAAAATGGCACAAAAAACACTGTGCCATTTCCAATTTATTCCACTGTATATATGCGTTTCATGCGAATGTCTTTAAGGGGACGATCACTGAAGTCGGTCTCTACCGAAGCGATCTCATCCACCGTTTCTATTCCCTCGACCACGCGGCCAAACGCGGCATAGTTCCCATCAAGGTGCGGAGCGTCATTATGCATGATAAAGAACTGGCTTGACGCCGAATCGTTGGCTCTGCTGCGCGCCATCGAAATAACGCCGCGCTCGTGCTTGATATCGTTTGCCACACCGTTTGCCAAGAATTCGCCCTTGATCTTTTCTTTAGCACCGCCCGAGCCTGTGCCCGTAGGGTCGCCGCCTTGTATCATAAATCCGCTGATTACGCGGTGAAAAATCAAACCGTCATAAAATCTGTTATTCACCAACTTGAGAAAATTCTCTACCGTAACAGGCGCTTTTTCGGGGTAAAGCTCCAGTTTGATTTCCTTGCCGTTTTCCATTTCGATTACTATCATAAACTCCTCCTTAGTTTAATAGCAAGTTTCATGCCGAGTGAACACAAAGCGTCTGAACTGCCATGGCGTCAATGACTCCATGGCGTTTCGCTTCACACGCCATCGCCGCCTATTTCGACGCTTGCCCCAGTTCATACGCTCTCTTGGTGCAGGCTTCGCAGGCGTTGATAGCCATGTGGACGATCCCTGAACGCTCGAGGACCTCCAGTCCCGCGAGGGTGGTACCGCCGGGTGAAGACACCTGCCTTATCAGTTCGTCAACCGTCATTCCGCTTTCCGTCATCATCTTAGCCGAGCCGATCAGTGACTGCGCAAACAGCCTCAGAGCCACATCGGGGTCGATGCCGATGCTTTGTGCATATTGCACAAAGCCCTTTGCGTACACATAAATAAATGCGGGAGAGCTGCCGTTTATCGCGATGACTTCTTTCATTTTATCTGCGGGAATTACCTCGGTTATACCGCATGAGCCGATTATCTTCCGCGCGAACGCGAATTCTGCGTCTGACACCTTGTCGTCATGGCTCATTGCGGACGCACCCACGCCGAGCATCATCGGGGTGTTTGGCATTACAAGCACTACCTTAGCGTTTGCAAAAGTGCGCTCGCATATATATTCGGCGGAGATCCCCGCGCAAATGGAGATTATTACCAAGCTCTCGTTAGCGGCGCTCTTGACCTCCGCAAGCACCTCGTCGAGCTGCTGAGGCTTTACCGCAAGCAGAATATAATCACATTTCTTTGCCAGCTCAAACGCGCTCGAAGCAGCGGTAGCTCCCACGAAGCGCAGGTCCTTCAGCTTGTCGGGGTTTTGATCGTAGGCGAAAACCGCCGTATTGCCAAGTTTTCCGTTGATGCCCTTGATAATCGCGCCGCCCATATTGCCGACGCCGATAAATCCCAATTTTGTCATTGCAAAAGCCTTTCTTAATTATCAGTAATTTTTCTCATTTTAAACACTCTTTCATATGCCGTCTTTATAGGGTACATAGTCAGTAGTAGCAGAAGAATGTCGAACGGCATTTTTATGAAGTTAGTTCCCACTCTTGCCCACAGCTTCACCCAGAATACCTCGGGCGCAATGTAGCCCGTGATGACCTGAAACGAGGTATTCATGATCAGATTGCAGACAACAATCACCGTGAACTTCGCCAGAACTATCCTCAAAAAAGAACTCCAGTTTGCACCAATCGACTTAAAAAACGCCTTTCCGCCCGAAAAATCCGGCTTTATCACCGTGAAGTCATAAAGAAACAAGCCATACAGCAGACCGCCCGTCATCTCCACCAGCGTAAAGATAGGATTAAATGCGTCCATTTGTTGTGCGATAAACATTCCCAGAATATCCGTTATGCCACCGGCCAAGAACGCAACCGTGGGACCAAACAGCATTCCTATCGCAGCGATAGCGAGGAATGCCACACTTATCTTCCCGAAAGGCAGGTTTATCGTTACCGATTTCAGCGCCAGGTCAAGCGCAATCAAAATTGCCGTAACGCACAGGCAGCGCAGGTTTTTAAGCTCCAGCGCCGATTTTTTAAAGTTAGCAAAAAAAGCCATCAGATTATCCTCCCATAATACGACTTTTCCGCTATATATAAAAGAATAATCAAATGGCTTTGTGTTATTCAATTTATGTACAGCGAGATGCGAATATCGCACCGCAACCCCTATTGCAATAAGGGTTTTCGTCCGCCCGACAACTCTCCGTTCGGTCGGCACTTAACGCGCGGTATTCTACTCTGTGTAATGTTACCCCGAAAATATATCAGAAGTTGATTTCGTTAAGAATTCTGTACAGGCGCTCATCAAAGGGCTTCTGCATAGCAAGCGCTTCCTGAATGTCAACGTCGTAAACCTTGCCGTCTTTACGTCCCACTACGCGGTTTCCGATACCCTGTTCGAGCAGTTCAACCGCATAATAACCCATTTCGGACGCCAGAACTCTGTCGCGAAGCGTCGGTGAACCGCCGCGCTGAACGTGACCGAGAATAGTCGCTCTGGACTCGATACCGGTCTCTTTCTCTATCTGTTCCGCAATCTGCTCTGTGCCGCCGATACCCTCGGCAACGATGATGATGATATGCTTCTTGCCATCCGCGCGAACCTCTTTTATACGCTGGACCACCTTGCCGAGATCACACTCCACCTCGGGAACGAGAACCGCGGTAGCTCCGCAGGCAATACCCGCGTTCAGAGCGATATGCCCCGCGTGTCTGCCCATTACCTCGACAACGGAGCAGCGCTCGTGCGAGTGGCTTGTGTCGCGCAACTTGTCTACCAGGTCAACAACTGTATTGAGTGCGGTATCGTAGCCGATAGTGTATTCGGTACACTGGATATCGTTGTCGATAGTTCCGGGAATACCTACGCAGGGGATACCCGCCTTTGACAGATCCGCGGCGCCTCTGAACGAGCCGTCGCCGCCGATAACGACGATACCGCACATTCCCTTATCCTCGCAGATCTGTTTAGCCTTTTCGATATTCTCCCACTCCTTGAACTCGGGGCAGCGCGCTGTGTAGATCATAGTGCCGCCGCGCTGGATAATATCGGACACCGCGCGCACGTCAAGCTGAACGAACTCGCGGTTGAGTAAGCCATTGTAGCCGCGCTGGATGCCGATCACCTCAAAGCCCTTGTAAAGCGCTGTTCTTGTAACTGCACGGACAGCCGCGTTCATGCCGGGAGCGTCGCCGCCGCTTGTCAATACGCCGATTCTCTTTTTCATAGTAGTCTCTCCTTACCGATTTTGGCAATGCCAAAATATATTCTCCGGACGTTATGTCCGGTTTTATTCCAAATTCTATTTTACTACAAGCGCGCGTTTTCGTCAAGCGCATTTTGCCAACTTATCACGTTACGCAAAAATAATATGTGCATTTTAACAAATTTCGCCTTTTTTACGGCTGTTTTCTGTTTAAAAAGCCTATCTTTACATTTTCCTCGCCGCAAAGTTTTTTCAGCCTTCCTATGAGTGCTGTGCTTATGCGCACTCCGCGCAGACCGCTCACGGGATTTACAGTCCGCGTGCTGCCGAAGCATATCCTTGCCGCAGACATTCCCCTGCACGACATCAGCATATCCCGTATCGAGCCGAGCCTGCTGTCCTCCTCCGAGGGAAGATTGACGTAGAGTATCTTCCGCTGACCCTCGGGTATCCTTGTCGCGGGAACTGCCGCGTCAACATAGAAGCTCAGCTTGTCGTCCTTAAGGGAAATTTTTCCGCGCACCGAATATACCGTTCCCTCGGTAAAGCGTTCAAGTCTGCCGTACACCTTCGGGAACACCACGCCCTCTATCGCTCCCGAGCTGTCCTCAAAAGTTGCGTAGGACATGAGCCCGCCGTTTTTCGAGGTGTGCTGTCTCTCATACAGACACATCGCCATAATCGAGACCTCCGCGCCGCTGTTTAACATTGCCGCGTCTGCGATAAACATACAGTTTTCGGGAGCGCGGTCGAGAAAATCGTCCGCGGGGTGTCCGGAGACGTACCGTCCGAGGTACTCCTTTTCCATTGCCAGCCGCTTTGAGCGGGTGAAGTCGTCGGTTTCGGGGAGCGTGAATTCCGCTGTCTCGTTGTCCAGCTCGAAAAGATCGAGCTGTCCGCTCTCGCGGCGGCTGCACTCGCGCGACGCATAGTCGAGAAGCGCGTTAAGCCCCATGATCACGCGGCGGCGGTTCGGCTCTATGACGTCAAACGCTCCGCAGTAGGTAAGCGCCTCCATATAGCGGCGGTTGTTATCCTTATCCGCCATTCGCACCGCGAAGTCCGCCGCGGATGTGAACAGGCCGTTTTCGCGTTCCTTGATCATAGCGCCGACAAATCCGCGTCCGAGGTTCTTCACCGCCGCGAAGCCGTACCGCATTGCCGTGTCTTCGACCGTGAATGAGTAAAAGCTCTTGTTGATATCGGGCGGCAGCAGCCTTGCTCCGCCGTTCACCATATCGGAGATATACTCGTTTACCTTGCCCGTCCAGTCGCCTATGCTCGAGATCAATTCCGCCATGTACGCGAGATTATAATAACGTCTTAAATACGCGGTCTGATACGCTACCGCGGCATATGCAGCGGCATGGGATTTGTTGAACGCGTAGGAGGCAAAGACCGCCATTTCGTCAAATATCTCGTTTGCGACGTTTTCCGGAACACCGTTCGCGACCGCTCCGCAATTGCTCTCCGTGCCGTAAATGAACGCGCTGCGCTCCCTTTCCATAGCCGAGTGTTTTTTCTTGGACATGGCTCGGCGCACCAAGTCCGCTCTTCCGTAGGAATATCCTCCAACTACGCGGCAGATCTGCATTACCTGTTCCTGATAGACGATGCATCCGTATGTTACCGACAGGATATCCTTTAACAACGGGTGCTTGTATACTATTTCCTCGGGCTTTTTGTGGCGGTTTTCAATATAGGTCGGTATCGACGACATAGGGCCGGGGCGGTAGAGCGCGAGCGCCGCTGTTAAGTCCTCAAGAGACTTAGGTTGTAATCGCGACAGTACCGAGGTTATACCCGCCGACTCGAACTGGAACACTCCAGCCGTGCCGCCGTTGCCGAGCATTTTGTACACCTCGGGATCGTTTTCATCTATTTTGCGGATATCGAAGTCAGGATCGATCTTTTTGATGAGGTCGCAGGTTTTTTTAATAACAGTGAGGTTTCGTAAGCCGAGGAAGTCCATTTTCAGCAAGCCGAGACGTTCAAGCGCCGTCATGGTGTACTGCGTTGTCAAAGCGCCGTCCTCGTAGCTTAACGGGACATACTTCGTGACGGGATCGCGCGTTATCACAACGCCCGCCGCGTGGACGGTCGTGTGGCGCGGAAAGCCCTCGATCTGCCTTGCCACGTCGACAAGGCGCTTTATTTCGCGGTCGGTATCGTACAGACGTTTGAGCTCGCCGCGGTCAAGCTCCTCTGCAAGTGTCGTGAACGGCGATGAAACCGCCTTTGCCGCCATGTTGACCTTCTGCGCGGCTATGCCCATTACTCTGCCCGCGTCGCGTATCGCCCCCTTTGCTTTCAGGGTATCAAACGCTACTATCTGCGCGACGTAGTCGGAGCCGTAACGGCGGCGAACATACTCTATCACCTCTCCGCGGCGCTCATTGCAGAAGTCGATATCGAAGTCGGGCATGGAGACGCGCTCGGGATTGAGAAATCGCTCAAACAGCAGATTGAACCTCAGCGGGTCGATATCCGTTATGCCCATGCAGTACGCGCACAGGCTTCCCGCGCCGCTACCGCGCCCCGGACCTACGGGGATATCCTGCGTTTTCGCATACCTCACGAAATCCCATACTATCAGAAAATAGTCTACAAATCCCATTTTTTTGATTATTTCAAGCTCATAATCAAGCCGCTTCTGTATTTCGGGAGTGACCGTGCCGTAGCGCTTTTCCGCGCCCTTGTTGCACAGCCTGACAAAGTACTCCGCGTTGTCCGAAACGCCCTCCTTCGTGAACAGAGGGAGCTTGGTAACGCCGAATTCAAGCTCAACATTGCATCGTGCGGCTATCTCGCCGGTCAGCGCAAGCTCCTCCGCGGTGAAGAAACGGCTCATTTCCTCGGCGCTTTTGAGGTAGTATTCCTTGGTGGGCAGGGCGCGGGAATTCGGTTCGGACAGCCGCTTGTTCTGCCCGATGCATTGCAGCACGCGCTGAGCGTAGCTGCCGCTTTTCTCAACATAGTGGACGCTGTTGGTAGGGCAGACTGGTATTCCCGTGCGCTTGGAGAACTCACGCAGAAGAGTGCACAGTCTCGCCTCCGACGCGGTATCGTGATTGGAAAGCTCAAGATAGAAATTCCCGCCGAACACCTTTTTATACCACTCGGCAGCTTTCAATGCGTCGTCGGTGCGGTTGTCGGAGAGCAGCGAGCCTATCTCGCCGTTTTCCGCGCCCGACAGCGCGAGCAAACCGCCGCCGTAACGCTCCAGACATTCCTTATCGGTGACGTAGCCGCCGTCAATGCCGTTGGGCTCTTGTTCCGTGATAAGGCGGCAGAGGTTTTTGTAGCCCGTGGTGTCCTCACACAGCAGCGTAAGGCGGTACGGTTCGTATACTCTGTTCGGAGAACGGCGACTGTCCTCCGCGATCGACACCTCGCAGCCGATTATCGGCTTTATCCCGTGTTCCGCGCAGGCATCGCAGAAGTCGATAGCTCCGTACAGCGCGCTGTTGTCGGTAATAGCAAGCGCGTTTTGACCGAGTTCTTTTGCTCTTTTGACAAGCTTGTCTATACGGCACGCACCATCCAGCAGACTGTACGCGGTATGCACATTCAAGTGAACGAAATCGCCCATATCTACCTCCGATAAACAACGAAAAAGCAGGCTTGACCGTTGCGGTCAAGCCTGTCCTCGTAAAAACACGCAAATATACGTTCGTCATTACCCAAAGCCGCAGAACAAGTTCTTAGTCAGCTTCTTTAGCGATAACAACCTTATCCTTGTAATAACCGCAATTTCCGCAAACTCTGTGAGCGAGTTTCAGCTCACCGCAGTTTTTGCAGCGCGAGAAAGCGGGAGCGGATAACTTCCACACCGCAGAACGTCTTTTATCACGTCTTGCACGAGATACTTTTCTCTTTGGAACTACCATTATTGCACACCCCCCTCTTGTCAGTTGACAAATAAAGCCACAGTAAACAATGGTATATCTACTGATTTACTATCGAACATCTACCATTATATCACAAGGCGGGGGATTTGTCAAGCGTTTTTTGTTTTTTTTTTTAAAAACTCGCCGCCGGTTACGTAATATTACGCAATGAACTTCTTTACGTTCTCGGGCAGCTCGGCGTTGTCCGCGGAAACTGTCAGCGTAACAACAGTGTTTGAGGTAATCTTCTCGAGCTTCTCAAACATCTCGCCGAGCTTGTCGTAGTCCCTGCCCGTAATCTTCAGTGTAGCGTCAACGAAAATATCGGTGCAGTCGTGGTCGGACGCGAGAATTCCCGCGATAAAGCCGTAGAAAGCGTCCATACCCTCCACATCGTAGTCCTCAATGTTTATCAGACGAACTTTATAGGTAATATCTGTGTTCAGCGAAGAGCCTTTCTGGATAGCCACAACGTTGCCGTTGGACTTCTTCTCAGCTGCGTGGATAGCGTCGATAAGCACCTTGGTCTTTCCCGAACCGCGTCTGCCCGTAATAATTTTAACCATAATCTTTTCCTCCGTAATATAATTGATAGCGCCTGCCGCGCAATATTCCAAACGCTCTTACAGACCGAGCTTCTTCTCAAGAGCTGCCTTCTGATCCTCGTAGCCGGGCTTGCCGAGCAGCGCGAACATATTCTTCTTATAGCTCTCAACGCCGGGCTGATCAAACGGGTTTACTCCGAGCAGATAGCCGCTGATTGCGCATGCTTTCTCAAAGAAGTAGACCATAAAGCCAAGCTCGAACTCGTTTAGCTCGGGGACTTCAAGCACGATATTAGGCACACCGCCCTCGGTATGCGCGATAACAGTGCCCTCGAATGCCTTGCGGTTTACAATCGACATATTCTGATCAGACAGGAAGTTTAGTCCGTCGATGTTGTTCGGGTCGTTCTTCAGGAACAGATCCTTCTGCGGCTTTCCGAACTGGATAACGGTCTCGAACATCACGCGCGAGCCGTCTTGAACGAACTGACCGAGCGAGTGAAGGTCAGTCGAGAACACCGCCGATGACGGGTACAGCCCCTTGTTGTCCTTGCCCTCGCTCTCGCCATAGAGCTGCTTGAACCACTCCGCCATCATCTGAAAGCTGTTCTCATAGCTTATGAGCATTTCCACGCTCTTGCCCTTTTTATAAAGTATATTGCGCAGAGCTGCGTACTTATAACAGGAATTCTTCTCGATATCGAAATCCTTGTACTCCTCGCGCGCCGCCGCGGCTCCCTTCATCAGCGCGTCAATATCGCAGCCTGCACAGGCGATGGGAAGCAGACCCACCGCGGTCAGCACGGAAAATCTTCCGCCCACGTCGTCGGGGATAACGAACGTCTCATAACCCATCTTGTCGGACAGCTCTTTCAGCGTTCCGCGAGCCTTGTCGGTGGTTGCGTAAATTCTGCCCTTTGCGCCGTCCTCGCCATAGCGTTCAACCAGCAGGTCTCTGAATACTCTAAACGCCAGCGCGGGCTCGGTGGTCGTGCCCGATTTCGAGATGATGTTCACCGAGAAGTCGCGTCCCTCTACCAGCGAGATGACCTCGTTTAGGTAAGTCGGTGAAAGGCTGCACCCTACGAAATAGATTTCGGGAGTATCCTTTTTCAGCGAATTGTACAGCGACGATCTCAGCGCCTCAATAGCCGCCCTAGCGCCCAGATATGAACCGCCGATGCCGATAACGATCAGCACTTCGCTGTCGCTCTTTATCTTGGCAGCCGCTTTCTTGATACGCTCGAACTCGTCCTTGTCGTAATTTACCGGCAAATCGACCCAGCCCAGAAAATCGTTTCCGAGACCGCTCCTGCTCTCCAGCGTCTCATGCGCCGCCTTTACCATGGGCGCGTATGCCGCCAATTCATGCTCTCTCACAAAGCCGTTTAAGTACTTGTCGTCAAGCTTGATACCCATAAAATAATTACTCCTTTCCAACAGTCGGGTAGCCCCGACATTTTGTCCTATTCTTATTATATATTACTTTTCAATTTTTTGCAAGATTTTTTCCTTGCATCAAACGGATTTGGAGAATTTTTGCTATTTAACAGTGCTTTTTTGGTAATATTGTACAAATAAATCAAACGGCTATCTGCCCGTTGCCCGAGAATATGACTGTTGCGTCGGCGGGGAGCGTGTCAGTGAACGGCTCCTCGGTCTCGGCGTACTCTCGGAACGCCAGCCACTCTCTCATTCTGTCAAGGGTTTCGGGAGTCGCGGCGGTGCGTTCCTCGCCCTTATGGATTATTTTGACCGTTCCGCCGCGGATTATCAGTCTTTTTGCCAGCGCAAATGCCTTGTCGCAGCAGACAGGCTGTGCGTTTTCGGTTATATAGAGATTTGTAGTAGCGTAACCGTTGCTCTCGTCAAGCCTTACCATAAGCTTCTGCTTCTTCGCCGACAGCTTGTAATTGACGCGTCTCGGCGAATCGCCCGCAACATACTCACGATGCTCGTAGCCCGGCATTCCGCCCTGCCGCACGACAACACCCTCCTCGACGTCCTCCTCTTCGCTCGGCAGGAGATTTGGCGGAACGTCGGGTCCGTCATATTCAATAACACGCGGCAGCACCGCCATGTGCGCGGTCTGATCTACGGGTATCTTAAACTGCAAAAGCCCCAAAAAATCTCTTATAATGACCTCGCTCAGAGTGACTGTGTTCAATCCGCTGTGCGAGGCGCGGAAGCTCCCTCCGACCGTCACCGTCCTGCGAAACAGAAGAGACGTTCTTAAATGTATCGAGCTGTTGGCGTTTACGCACAGCTCCACATAAGGGATAAAGCAAAAGCCCATTTTTTTCAGCGTAACGTCAAATCCGACGCTCCTCCCATACTCGGAGACCCCCGAGAATTCCCGCAATTTGACCGTAAAGCGCTTTCGGGAGATGAGAAACGTTGTCAGCGAGGTTACGACAGCCGCGCCGATAATATAGATCAGCGCCCAGCCTATATCTGCATTGATAAATATCATGAAAAGAGATGCAAACAACAGCGCTTGAACATAACCGGAAATATGCGTCATTTTCTTCTGCTCCTTTTCATTCGACAGATGGACTTATAGTCGCGGTACAGCTTTTTCACGTCGGCGTCGGGTGTTCCCGTGCCGTAGAACAGCTTGTTTGCCGCGTTTGTTATTTCGCTTGCTTCATCTTCAAGGGATAGAGTGCGTGAGATTATATCGCGCACCTCCTCCGCGGTGGTGCTCCCGGGGTCGGTCTCGGCGATATTGCAGGCCAGCCTGCGTGTCCTCAGATACACCGCGCGTATTTTACCGTTTCCGCTCCTCAGCCGATAGACTGCGGCAAAGCACAGTTCGGAAAGCTGTCTGTGGAAAACGACCGCAATGACAGTCAGAATAACACCCGATATTATGATTATAGTCAGCATGCGAGTAATCTGCCCGCTCATACTGCCTATGGGCGCGTATTTCGTGCCGTCTATCTCGAGCCAGCCGTAGCCCTCGATAAAGGCGGTGGAGTAGGCGTGCGCGTGCTCCTCGGTGACAACGTAGCGTCCGTACGAGTCCATTGCATCATCGCGGAGAACAAATCCCTCGGTATATCTTGCGGGTATTCCCGCAGCGCGGAGCAAAAGTGTGCTTGCCGTAGCGAAATCGGTACAGATACCGCGGCGACTGTCGAACATGAAATAATCCGCCTCGGCTCTCTCGGGAACAAAGCCCAGATCGTATGTGAAGCCCGCGTCACCGAACCATTTTTCAATGGCGATAGCTTTTTCGTAGTCATTGGTAAGCCCTGCGGTTATCTCATCGGCGACGGCCTGTATCTCGTCGGTGATACTGCCGTCCAGCCCCGCTTTATAGTATGCTATGGCGTTCCTGCTTTCGCTTACAAACTCGTCGCGGACCGCGCTTTCGATAACGCCTTCCTCGGCAGCGTCGTCCAGCAGGGTCTTGAGATCTACTTTCTCCAGCATTTTAAGGAACTGCTCGTTAGGCTGATTGTAATAATAATTCGCGACATATGCCGCGTTTCTTGGCATCGGCTTCTCGGTGAATATCTCGTCAACGGCGTTGCGGTAGGTGTTCGGAGGTGTGCTGGCGGAAGATGTAACGTTTACGTTTATCGTCTCCGAGGGGTGCATGATTACGCTCGTAGAGCTGCCGTCCACAATGCGTATCGTCATTTGCGCCGAGGCGAGGGAGTATATCTCGGGGACATCTTCCAGCTTGTTGAGCTCTTCGCTGTATTTTTCCAGCTTTCCGTTATTTGCGCCTTTTTTCAGGTCGGAGATCAGTTTGTTTATATTCAGTCTGCTTCTGTGTTTCTCCCAGTTGTCATATCCCCTCGAGAAGTCGCTGTTGAATGTCCAGCCCTCGTCGCCCTCGTACACGTCGAACGACTGACGGCTCACATTTCTCGGAGAGTTGGTAAATACTATAAAGAGAGCGTTGTCCGAGGGAATATTGTTGCCGCGGTTCGGGGTCGAGCTTTCCGTGAATTCGCTCAGAACACGTCTGCCGTAAGCGGAGGTGCGCTTTGTTAACTCTTCGAGATAGCGTATCATTGGAGTGTAATCATTGCGCGGTATTACCGTAAGCAGCGCCGCTGCTATTACTCCTGCCATTCCGATCGCGGCAACACGCTCGATATGCGCACGTTTGTCGTCTACATAAGCGTTATCCGCAGGATACTCGGGTCTTGCTATTCCGAACGCCGCCAGCATATACCCGACTGCAATAAACACTAACAGTCCGAGCGGAATTCTGCCCACAAGTCTTGCCGCCAAAATAAGCGGAACAAACGACGGCAGCAGCAGAAAGCTCGGACGCGGAAGATATGTTGTGAAGTAGCAGATCGGAAACCCGATGATAAGCGAACAGAGCAGTATCGTCATTCCTGCGAGCGCAGGGTCAAAAAAATCAGATGCGTTAAAGATGAATTCATAAAACGACGGCGACCTGTAAGGATTGCCCACAATTCTGCAGACTGCGTAAACTGTCATGAAAAGCACAATAAAAGCCAGCAGAGAAAGTGCTTTTTTTCTCCGCAGTGCGTAAAATATCATATAAACGCCGAAAGACACCGCCGTCATTATTACCGTGCAGACGAACATATAGTCACGGCACAGTACATACATCAGCCCCGCGCTCAATGCGCAGAGATAGACCAGTGACGCGAGTATCTCCGCGCCGCTGAAGATCGGTTTGCTTCTTTTCTTCATGATTTATCGGTCACCTGAAATATGAATATAATCTGCACATCATCATTCCGTTGTAGAGCTTTCTGTTTTTGTCGGCTTTAGCTCCGAATATATTCTCGAATTCTTCATCGGGGGTTATCGCGTAAAGCTGATTCCCGTTCAGAGGAAGAAGTCTTTCGCCCATAGTCTTGTATATCTCCCGTGCCTCGGATATTTCGAGCATTCGCTCTCCGTAGGGGGGATTGGTGAGTATTTTCAAAGCGCCTTCGGGACAGACGAAATCGCGTATATCCCGCCTCTCGACGGTAATATATTCGTCGACGCCTGCTATTTTTGCGTTCGCCGCCGTTAATTCCACGCATTCTTTGTCGATATCAAAACCGACCGCGCGGAATTCTCCGTCCTTTTTAATAAGGGAACGTGCCTCCTCGCGAGCTGTAATCCACACGCTCTCGGTGAGGAACTTCATATGCTCGCCGTCAAAGCGGCGTTTCAGTCCCGGGGCGATATCCAACGCTTTCATCGCTGACTCTATCAGCAGGGTCCCCGAGCCGCAGAACGGGTCGCATACAGTGTCTCCCGCCCGCACTCTCGCGATATCGACTATACCCGCCGCCAATGTTTCACGAATAGGCGCGGTGTTGCTGTCGCGGCGGTAGCCGCGTTTGTGCAGCCCCTGTCCGCTCGTATCGAGCATAAGCGTGAACGCGTCCTTCATAAGCGAGAAACGTATACGGCACTCCACGCCGCTCTCGGGCATTACGACCATGCCGTAAGCCTTGCCGAGATTGACCGCCATTGCCTTCTTCACGATCTTTTGTATTGCGGGAATGCTTGTCAGCTTGGAATTCAGCGAGTGACCGTTATTCGGGAACTTATCGGTTTTTCCGATAAACTCCGACAGCGGCAGCGTGCGAATTCCCTCGAACAACTCGTCGAACGTTGTCGCGCGGAACTGACCGAGCACCACGCAGACGCGTTCCGCAGTGCGCAGGAACACATTAGCCTTGGCGCAGACCTCCGCGCCGCCCGAGAAGAATACTCGGCCGTTTTCCGCGCGGACGTTTTCGCCGCCGATCTTTTTTATTTCAAATGTTAATGTTTTCTCCAGACCGAAATGGCAGGGAGCAACGTAATTATATATCATTATTATAACGCTTTCTTACCGATATCGGTTCTGTAATGCGCCTTTTCAAAGTCGATACCCTCAACCGCCTTATACGCGCTGTCCAGCGCCGACTCTAATCTGTCGCCTGTCGCAGTGACTCCGAGAACACGTCCGCCCGCGGTGAGGTATTTTCCGCCCTCAAGCTTAGTGCCGGCGTGATATACATACGCGCCGGCAGTCTGTCCCTTTTCGTCCAGACCGCTTATCGGCTTTCCAGTCTCGTACTTTTCGGGATAGCCGCCGCTCGCCATTACAACGCACGCGCAGGACTTATCGCTCCACTTTATATCCAGCCCGCCGAGGCGTTCCTCGGTGATAGCCTCCATTATCTCCGCTAAGTCCGTTTCCAGCAGCGGAAGAACTACCTGTGTTTCGGGGTCGCCGAAACGGCAGTTGTACTCGACAACTTTCGCTCCCTTAGACGTGAGCATTAACCCGAAGTACAGACAACCCTTGAACGGTCTGCCCTCCGCGCTCATAGCCTTGATAGTCGGGATGAATATCTTTTCCATGCACTCTGTGGCTATCTCGGGGGTGTACAGGGGATTGGGCGCTATCGTGCCCATTCCGCCCGTGTTGAGACCCTCGTCGTTGTCGTAGGCGCGCTTGTGATCCATAGACGATATCATAGGCTTTACGCTTTTGCCGTCCGTGAACGCCAGCACCGTGACCTCCGTGCCGTCCATAAACTCCTCGATAACTATCTCCGAGCCGCTCTTGCCGAACTTTCCGTCGACGAGCATAGAGTGGACAGCCGCCTTAGCCTCCTCGAAATCCTTTGCGATAATAACGCCCTTGCCTAGCGCCAGACCGTCCGCCTTGATAACAGCGGGGTAGCTGTTCTGCGACTTTATGTACTCTATCGCCTTGTCCTCGTCGGTGAACACCTCATACGCCGCGGTCGGTATGCCATACTTCTTCATCAGTCCCTTGGAGAACGACTTGCTTCCTTCGAGAATAGCGGCGTTTGCGCGTGGTCCGAACGTCTTAAAGCCCTCCGCTTCCATTCTGTCGACCATACCCATTACCAGAGGGTCGTCGGGCGCTACGAAAACGTAATCGGGGTTCACCTTTTTCGCGAGCTCCACCATACCGTCAATATCGGTCGCTTTTACGGGAAAGCACTCCGCGAGCGCCGAAATACCGCCGTTTCCCGGAGCGCAGTACAGCTTATCCACTTTCGGCGACTTTGCCAGTGCCGCCGCTATTGCGTGTTCACGACCGCCGCCGCCCACAATTAAAATATTCATAAAATACGTCCTTTCGTTGCTTTATACTATTATTATACCACTATACAGCGGTAATTGCAAGCGTTGCGCTTTATTAATATGCTGACGCTGCCCAAATGTCATACATATGTAAGATTAAGCTCCTTCCAGTCTTTTACGGCGATATCGGAGAAATCGCGCACGTCGCCCTCCGTGCACGTCACCTCATCGATTATGCCAACGACGTAAAATCCCGCGCGCTTTGCCGTTTTCGCGCTGTAATCCGAGTCCTCGAACACCGCGCACTCCGATATATCCGCGCCGAGACGCTCCGCCGACTGCAGATAGATGTCGGGATACTCCTTGAATCGCCCGACCTCGTGGCAGTCGATAAAGAACTCCATAAACTCCATTATCCCCGTCCGCTGAAGAAACGGATCGGCAACGTCGCGGCGCGTTCCCGTGGCTATGCACATCTTAACGCCCTCGTCGCGCGATTTCTCCAGAAACTCCCGAACGCCGTCCTTTAAATTTACGTCGTTTCGGTAGTGCTCCCGCATTTTGATGTAAGCAGACTCCATAAGCTCGAAATCTCGGAAGTTGTCAATGTGTGCCGTTTCCGCTCTCCACAGTCCCATGCTGTCGCATAATGTTCCGTCTAAGTCGAATATGTAAAACTTTTTGTTCAAAATAATCACCCAATTATATTGTATCACAAAATGAGCATAATGTAAAGAGCTAAAAAAATGAAAAAATTTTAAAAAACCTATTGACAAACACAGAGATATGTGTTATATTGTACATACGGAACATACACAATATTAACAGCAGAGAGGACTGATGATAGAATGGTTAGTATAAGGAACCTGAAAAAGAGCTATAAGCAATTCCCCGTGCTCCGCGGGCTGAATATGGATATCAACGACGGAGACGTGTACGGCTTTCTCGGGCGCAACGGCTGCGGAAAGACAACGACGATGAACATCATCGCAAACGTTATTCCCAAGGACGAGGGCGATATCATGCTCGGAGACGGCGAGCGGAAGATAAAGATAGGTTATCTTCCCGAAAGCCCGACAATTTTCGGATATATGACCGCGAGGGAGTATCTGGAATATATCGCTGCGTGCGCGGGTTATGACGGCGATATTTCCAGGCGCACCGAGGAGGTGCTCGATATCGTGGGTCTGCGCGACGCGGCAGACAGGCGCACAAAAGGTTTTTCGCGCGGTATGACGCAGAGGCTTGGCATGGGCGCGGCGATATTCCGCAATCCCGAGCTGCTGATATTCGACGAGCCTACCTCCGCGCTTGACCCGCAGGGACGCGTCGAGGTCATAAATATCATCAACAGGTTGAAATCTATGGGGTGTACTATCGTTTTGTCGACGCATATTCTGTCGGACGTCGAGCGTGTGGCTAACCGTATCGGCATTATGAACGGCGGCGTGCTCGCCGAGGAGGGCGAGATCGGAGCGATAATGCGCAAGTACGGCGGCGATATCGTCAATCTCAAGGTGAGAAACCTCACGCAAGAGAGCAAGCTCACGCTGCTGAAAGCTGATTTCGTGAGAGCGGAGTTCAACAATGAAACGGAATTGTTCCGCTTCGGCACTGACAATGCCGAGGAAACCGCGAGACGGCTTATGCGCCTGCTTGCGGATAATGATATAGTGGCTGAGAGCTTCAATATCGGCACGGCAACGCTTGAGGAAGTTTTCAGAAAGGTGGTGGGCTGACATGCAGTTAAAGTACAGCTTTAAAAAGGAATGGGCGCATTTTGTCCGCACGGGCAGGCTTTTCGGGGTCATAGCGGCGATTTTCGCGTTCGCGCTGTCAAACCCGATAATATTCAAGATGGCGGGAGTAATGATGGAAATGGTGTACGGTTCTACCGAAGGTGGCTCGGGCAATACCGTATTCGCGTCGGCTTCCGCAGGAATGAGCGGCGATTTCGGCGAGATGTTCGGAAATATAGGAATGGACGAGATAATGGCGGTCTATTCCGACGCTGGCGCTATTTTCTCAACAGCAATAGCGAGCTTTGCGGGTATGTCAATGCTTATCGTTATGCTCCTGCTGCTTGCGGCTGCGGGCGGCGAGCAGAAAAAGCGCGCTATGATAGTTCCGATGTGCAGCGGTCTGGATTATAAAAATTATCTTATCCCCAAGTTCGTTATCTATCCGCTGACGGTGTTCGCGGTGACGGCGGTAAGCGTTCCCGTTGTGGGAGTGCTCTGCAACGCGCTTTTCCCCAACAATAAGGTCTCGGGCGAGATTATGCTTCTGTGTACTCTGATGTACGCTGTGTATACGCTGTTCCTGACCTGTGTGTATTTGTCCGTTGGACTTTGTACCTCTCGTCCCGGTGTGGCAACGGTCATCATTTTCTTAGGGCAGTCGTTCCTCCAGTCTATATTCAACGGCATGGGGCTTATCGACTACAATCCTTTCACGCTTATAACCCTGCCGAATTACATGATAATGGAGGGCTTTGATCCGTCGGGAAGTATGCCGAGCATTATAGTCGGCATGGCGATTTCGCTTGTGGTGGCGGTGCTGATGTTCTTCCTTGCGCTTGGAGTACTCAACGCAAAGAAGATCGACAATACCGAGGAGGAACGTCCCGAGTTCTGATAATTTTAAGGCAGTCACACGGCGTTTTTATTATGTTATTTGCGTACTCTTTTCCATATATCCGGTACAACAGTAGGCTCGGATATAGGCGAGTTTATTTACAATATCAACCACTAAACAACTATTACTAATTCGGAAATGCAGGTCAAAACAACTTTTCCGCAAATCTACAATCCCCGTCAAGGCAAACGCTTCGACGGGGATATTATTATAAAAAAAGCCACGGACAAGGGGGTGTCCGCGGAAAGTCAAATCAAACTTGTCGACCTGTTTGGGGAAAACAGATCAGACTGAAAATAATTGGGGAAAATATATTAAGAAGTATGTAAGCATTAAGCTACAATACTATCTCGCAAATTTATTGTAATTAAATTATAACATTTTCCGCGGCAATTTTCAACTCTAATTTCGCACAAATTT
>ERZ778511.256-NODE-256-length-52106-cov-6.479664_pt1 | contig 52106 bp, 40 predicted proteins | sample MGYA00510347_ERZ778511 | MGnify/ENA primary metagenome ERZ778511 (study PRJEB29527, sample SAMN07138967) | mouse gut metagenome | material: feces | host: mouse | place: China:Nanjing | collected 2016-01-25 ...
AACAGCAACTGAGGTAAAATAAAATTGCCCCCCGCCGCCAGGACTTTTAAGGGGGGGCAATCTTATTATGCCAGAAGGGGTCAAACTCACGCGCCTTTTCCACAATAATATTGCTTATCATATAAGATGCTTGCATTGCAGATATGGCTTGTTGAAGAAATGTATTATACCTATTGGTTGGTGATGGTGGTAAAAGGGATTGCACGTGCAATCCCTTTATTGCTATACTTAATCAGATAATGGACTCTCTAATTATATGTTTGACGGCGCAAATAAGACAAGGATATTATTCAGCCGTTTTTAAGCGTTGTAGCCGCGTTTTTACAGTCGAAATGGTAACTTATACTACTTCACTATTAAAGTGGCTTAGAATGCTTGCTAATCGCCTTTATCGGGCATTCCCGTCAGATGCACCATAGAAGGCTTTTGTTATTTAAGTGCCTTCCATTCAGAAAATTGACAAACGCCTTTTTGTCGAAACTCATTGCTAATTCGTACCTCTATGCGCCCCCTTTTTGAATAAGGTTCGGTAATCTTATTAATTCCAAATGGTTATGATTTTAGTTTGAAGTTTACGAAAAATAAAATACGAAATATCAGCTAGTCATAAGGCGGAGGATTTGTATTCGGCATGAGACGCTTTGGCAAGTATTAAAAAAATATCAATGCCACTAATGTTCTTAAGCTTATATAACAGTACGTATTTATGAATTAACAACTATTCGCCACGAATTATGGGTAATCCTAATTTATATTTGACAGCTAAAAGCCGCATGGCCACAACCACAAGGCCACAGATGATACTGCACATAAGCTGTGGCATTTGCATAATAAAACAAATATAGTAAGCCACACCGCCAATAACACATGCTAAAGCATATATTTCCTTGCGGAATATCAGTGGTTCTTCATTTATGAAAACATCGCGCAATACTCCTCCTCCTGCGCCTGTGATTGTTCCCATGATGATAGCAGCCCAAAAAGGAAAGTGTTCTCCCGAAGGCATAGTTGTCATTAGGGTCTTTTCTATGCCTGTGACCGTGAAAAGAGCCAGACCTATGGTGTCGAACAAAAACCATGTATTATTTTGCCGTACTAATAGCTTTCTGAAAATGATGACCCAGGCTAGGGCAAAAGCTGAACAGAGAAGATAAAACGGATTTGTCAGCCAAAATGGAGAAACGCCTAACATGACATCGCGCATTGTTCCACCGCCAATGGCTGTAGTCACACCTACGACATAAGCACCGAATAAATCAAATTTTTTGGCTGAAGCCAAACGGATGCCGGAAATAGCGAAGGCTACAGTGCCGACAAAATCGAAAATCTGTGTGAGAGTAATATCAGGTATGGTCATTGAACTTAATTTACAACGTTAATGGGAGTGCCGGTTTGAAAGGATTTGATATTATTTACAATAATCTCCAGAATGCGCTGTCTGGCTTCCGGAGTGGCCCATGCAATATGAGGAGTAATGAATGTATTGGGAGATGAAAGTATGGGATTGTCTTCCTCTGGCGGTTCTTTTGACAATACGTCACAGCAGAAAGCTCCCAGACGGCCTTCTTCTAATGCTTTAGCCACTGCCGTTTCGTCTATCAGTTTGCCGCGAGCTGTATTGATTAGAATCAAGCCCTTTTTAGCTTGATTAAGTAATTGTTCATTCACCATTTTTTTATTGTTCTCCATAAGCGGACAGTGAAGGCTGATAACATCACATTGTGAAAAAGCTTCTTCAAGTGTCACTTTACAGACGTCGGCTGGCAGAGACTGCTGCGTCTTGGATGTAACTGCAAAAAGAAGCATTCCGAATGGCCGCAACAAATTGATCACTTCACGACCTATATTTCCAAATCCGATAACACCCATTTTCTTGTCTTGTAATTCCATCAGGGGATTGTTCCAGCTGCAAAAATCATTCTGTTGGCTCCAAAATCCGGAATGGCAGGCAGCGGTGTAGTGTCCTACTCGGTTGGCAACTTCAAGAAGATGAGCAACAACCATTTGAGCTACTGCTCTTGTCCCATAACCGGCACAGTTGCACACCGGAATGCCGAATTCTCTGGCAGCGGCAACATCTATAACATCAAAACCGGTTGCAGCTACACAAATCAAACGCAATTTAGGCAATTTTTCAAAATGTTCGCGACGTAATACCGTTTTATTGGTAATAATAATATCGGCTTCAATAGAACGGGAAATAATATTTTCTCGTTCAGTGCGCTCGTAAGCGGTGAATTCTCCTAAATCTTTAATACATTTCCAATCCAGATCACCAGGATTGAGCGTGTGAGCGTCTAGAAAAACAATATGCGGCCGTTTCATGTTGTGATTTTATACTTTGAAGAAGAAAAGTAATGTTATACTTGTATTAATTATTTTCGTGCGATATGTCCGGTGCGCCATCCGACTAATCTGTCATAGCGTGCCCCTAATTTCCTATAGTAAAGCAGGACTGTATATTCATTTTCTGTCTGAAAAAAATCTCCTTCTACAGGCTGTGTATTCCCCTTTCCTTGGTGATCGACGGAGAGATATTGATAGGAATAATAGCCTTGCTTGAGTAATACATCTCCTTCATAAACGTTCTTCTGAACATTATACTTCATACGGTAGGGTGGGGTAAATTGATCGTATGTCCAGTTACCATTAATATATATATGCTCTTCTTGGGGAAGGGTTTCTTTGGCCAGATTAAAATGGACCCAAACATAATCAGCTTCATAATCTGCATTGCCTGAGTTATTGGACAATGGCACGAATCTGCCATTTTGGTCTTCATCGTATAGATGATTTTTTCGTGGGACATCAGGCATTAGCGTGGCATGATAATAAGGGTCATAGTAGTGGATCCCGTCTATATGCATTCCCGGATAACGTGTCGATATCAATTCAAATTTGCGATATTCATTTCCGGCGGTAAAAATCAAATCACGACAATTTTGCCACAACAACATGTTACCGGTTTGCCCGGTAGGAGAAGGAGCTGTGACTGCGTTGTCCCATCTGTTATTTTGCAGAACTATCATTTTAATTTCTTTTGAAACATCATACAAGTTTAATGATGATGTTCCAACCTTTACAGATAATTGCTGATGGGCCGCATTGCGGTCAATATCAGTATCAGTTGTTATGGTGGTATTGATATTGGCTAAATCTTCTGTAACATAAAAAAAACTTCGGAACAATGGATTTGGCTCATCTGCCATCTCACTGTCATTCCACACCGTGAGTTCATAATTACCCGACAATAATGGTTTCATTCTGGCATTTGGCAATGAAAAACGATAATGCGTATAAAGCACGGTTGTATTCATGCTCTGCGTATAATCTTCAATGAGTTCTTCGTCAGTGACACTCCAGACATAATCGGAAACAAGCAAATCCTCTGGACTGAAATCTGCATTTAAATGACGAATGCTGTAAGAATAACGATGATAGTCATGGCTTAGTTCATCAAAGGAAACTTCTAACTTATCATTACTGTTCAATCTCAATACTGGTAGCATACCGCTGTCTTTACCTACACACATCCTTATTGTTTTGATTTTCTCATTATATATTTCAGTGCGCTGAGACATGCCTGATAATGCATAAAAGAAAACAAGAAAAAAAATAAAGCGTGTACACATCGATGCTTTTATCTAAATAATATATAATCCGACGCAGTTAAAGTAATAAGCTATTCTCTTTAAGATTCTATAACTTCTATAATATAGTCTATGCAGTCTTTTGGTATACTTAAATTGCTTATTATTAATTTTTTATTTTTATATGTGAAAGTCAATGATTGTCTATTGGGAAGAAGTCTGGCTGCTTTGACTTTCTTGGCAGATAGTGGAATGTTTATTTGAGTTACATTGGAATCGAGAATATGGATAAACAAACGATTATTCTTTCTGGTACATACAATGCTGTCACCGCCAGTTTCTACATTGCCAGCTTGTGTGCCATAAATAGTTTCTCCGTATGTGCGAAGCCATTCTCCCATATCTTTCAATCGCTCTAAAGCAATGGCCGGCAAACTGCCGTCGGGATGTGGACCGATGTTTAAGAGTAAGTTGGCTCCTTTGGAGGAAGTGCGTACAAGAAGTTGAATCAGTGTGGAAACTGATTTGTAATTTTGATCTACAATTTTATATCCCCACATTCCGTTCATCGTCTGACATGTTTCCAAAGGCAGAGGGCTTACAGCCTGCCCTGATAAACCGGCTTTATTCTCTCCGGGTACATCACGTTCAAAAATCTGAATATCCTCACCGTCAACAGGCGTTTTATGGTGGTTGTTGCCGATAAGACAAGCTGGTTGTAACTTGTGGATAAGAGCATATTGTTCTTCCAGTTGCCAATCAAAAGGAATGCTGTCTGAATCGTGGTCCCATACTCCGTCAAACCAAATACAATCAACTTTTCCATAATTGGTTAGTAATTCGATGAGCTGACCATTCATAAAGTTGTAGTAATTTTTCCAATTCGGAGCGTTGCCCTTACGGCCAGTTTTTCGTCCGGTCCGCCCTATAGGATAATCTTCACGTGTCCAATCAAGGTGAGAATAATAAAAATGAAGCCCCAAATCATTTTTGTGACAAGCATCAGCCAATTGTTTCACTATATCTTGGCCGTAAGGAGTGTTCATGATGTTATAATCAGACATTTTCGTATCCCACATAGAAAAACCTTCATGATGACGGGTGGTAAAGCAAAGATAGCCGGCTCCTGCATTTTTAATTGCTTTTACCCATTCTTCTGCGTTGAAATTATGGGGATAAAAAGCGTTTGCAGATTTGGCATATTCATTACAATCTATATTGGCATTTGTCATATACCATTCTCCCTGAGCGAACATGCTATAAAGTCCCCAATGAATAAATATGCCAAATCGCTTATTACTGAAATTTTTACGTGCTTGTAAATTTTCAAGTGGCGGTGTATATGGTTGTGCTGATATATTTTGAAATAATGTAGGATAAATCAAAACTATTAGAAAGCAAAGTCGTAAAAGATATTTATTCATTGTGATATTATAGATAATGATGTAAAAAACGTTGCAAATATACACCTTTTTAATTAAGTCTTCCTTGTATATACAATAAAAATCGTACCTTCGCACGATAAAAGAAACAGTTTGCCGGCTTGTCGCGCGTAATGTTATTTATATACGGGAGGAAAGTCCGGGCAACATAAGGCATCCCGCTTCCTAATGAGAAGTAGTTCGCGAGAGCTAATGAGTGCAGAAGAAAACAACCGCCTCACTTCAGATGTGAGGTAAGGGTGAGAAGGTAGGGTAAGAGCCTACCGGTCGTATGGTGACATACGAGCCGTGCATATCGGGAGTTGAAAGTCTGCGTAAACCGGCGTTTGAGGGTTGCCTGCTCGATTTTTACGTCGGAGGGTAGGACGATACAATCTGGCGGTGACGTCAGATGCGGATAAATGACAAGCAATTGTTTAATTACAATTACAGAACCCGGCTTATAGGCAAACTGCTTCTTTTTTCTCTTTAGAAAATAATTTCCTATTTAAATTTATCAAACTTTGTTTTTTTGAAACTTATTATGTAATCAGATTATGAATTTGTGCCATAGTATAAATCACAAACAAATAATTAACAGTTCCTAAAAACTAAAAAAGACTTGTATTCAAACAAATAAGATAGGGATGACTTTTCTATTATTTGAATTGTTGGCTGATGAAATTAACAAAACATATTGTTATTCTCCTGTTAATGAAATTGGGGTTTAATTATACAATAAATGCACATCATCATAATGTGCATTTATTGTATAATATTATGTGGGCAAAGATGGATTCGAACCACCGAAGGCGTAAGCCAGCAGATTTACAGTCTGCCCCATTTGGCCACTCTGGTATTTGCCCTTTCTTGTTTTTGATGATGCAAAGTTACATATTATTTTTGTAACTGCCAAGCATAATCAGCCATTTTTATTGCAGTAATAGCAAATTCATTACCTTTGTTACCCAAACGGCCTCCAGCTCGCTCTTGTGCCTGTTCTAAGCTATTGACAGTTAAGAGTCCAAATATCACTGGTTTATCGCTCGTTGCATTCAATTGTCCCAATCCTTGACTCGTTGCTTCACAAATATAATCAAAATGAGGAGTATCACCTCTTATAACACAGCCGATAGCAATAACCGCATCAATATAGCCATGTTTAATCATTTGGGTTGCACCATATATCAGTTCAAAACTCCCAGGTACATAACTAACTGTAATATTGCTTTCATCCACACCATTGGCTTTAAGGGTTTCGATAGCTCCTTCTAAAAGAATATCTGTTATGTTATTATTCCATTCACTTACAACAATACCAAAACGCATGTTGGTTGTATCGGGAATCGCTTTTATATTGTTGAGCAAGTTGAAATTTTGTGTAGACATTGGTAACAAATGAATGATTGAATTTATAAAATAAATAAGAGTTAGGAAACAGTTTAGACTTTATATTTATCTTATTTCTCTTTCCTAACTCAAGTCCTTTATTCTCTTCTTATTTAAATATACTGCAAAGATCTTTTATTTAGTACGCTCGATATATTTATCAATTTCAGAGGACATCATCCCACCTTGTGTTTGGCCAAATTGTGGATATTCTTTTTTTATTTGTAGATAAATCTTATTTGCTTCTCCTTTTTTGTTCAAGCTTTCAAGTAATTTACCTGCTTCTAAGAGGAATTTGGGAGTCATTGCCTCATTGTCTGCCAATTTTGCTGCTTTCTTAAAAGTTTCAATCGCTTTTTCAATTTGCTTATCACAAGCATAAGCATTAGCTAACATTGAAATAACTAAAGGTGAAATAGAATTGTCACTCATTGGAGAAAATTCTTCAAGTTGCTTTATAGCTTCTTTATATTGTGACATATTAAAATAGACAGTTCCAGCCAAATAATGAGCAACATTTCCACTTTTTCCGCCATCCTTTGCTATTCTCAAAAAGCCTGGAAACTTGCCGTCACCCTTGAGCGCTTTATTGAATAAATCATTTACCTGTGCCTGCATTCTTTGGCGGGCTTCCTTTACTGCAATACTAATAGAATCAGGAGTTGTTTCAGATATAACACCTTGCGAAATAAGCACTTGAGCCAAAGATGAATCTGGAAGAATTTCCATCTGTGCATATTGACTCTGTGCCTGTCGGCCCTGATTTAATAGCCCTATTCCCTCTAATAAAAAAGTTTGGTTTTTATTGTCTCTCGGTTCTGTATAAAATTTCCGGAAAGCGAAATAACCGCCAATAAAAACTATAAGGGCAATAACTGCGATTAACAACCATTTTGTTGTCGGTTTGTTTCTCAGAGATTGAACCAATCCAGCCTTGGCTACAGTTTCAGTGTTTGTTGTTTGCTTGGTCATGATTTATTTATTTTTCTTTTTATAGTCGACAATCGGCAGCAAAAGTAATATTTTCCTATTGATTGATGAAATAAAAACTTCTTTTTTTTATAGCTTCTTCTTTTTTGTATCTGTTGAATTTGGTGAAACAGTTTGGTTGATGTATTTTTGCCAGTATAAACGCGAAAAAACAATATGTATCTAAAACATCTGACTGCGATAAATTACAAAAACATATCTCAAGTAGAACTTGATTTTTCCCCTAATGTGAATTGTTTTGTTGGGGCTAATGGAATGGGAAAGACAAATTTGTTGGATGCTGTTTACTATTTGTCTTTTTGTAAAAGTTCTTTAAATCAATCAGACACATTCAACTTAAAACATGATGGAGATTTCTTCATGCTTCAAGGAGATTATGAAGATAATATGAAGGGGGGATTAAATGTTTGTTGTGGGTTGAAACGTGGGCAACGCAAACATATTAAGTGCAACGGAAAAGAATATAAACGTTTTTCTGAGCACTTAGGTAAAATTCCTTTAGTTCTACTCTCGCCTTCCGATTCGTTGCTGGTATCAGGTGGAAGTGAGGAACGTAGACGTTTTATGGATATTGTCATTTCACAATATGATAAAAAATACTTGAATTGTATAATTCGTTATGAAAAAGCCTTGAAGCAACGTAACTCTCTTCTAAAACTAGAAGAATTCAATAGTGATGTTTTGGAAGTTTTGGAGCAAATGATGGCTACGGATGCCCAAGTGATTTATTTGGCCCGCCAAAGTTTTATAATGGAGTTTATACCTGTTTTTCGTTCTTTGTATTGTAATTTATGCAATACAAATGTAGAGGTTGCTGACATTAATTATATTTCACATTGCATGAGAGGAGATTTATTAGCTATATGGCGTAATGAGCGTTCTAGAGAGCATATTGTCGGTCATACTCTCTATGGAATACATAAGGATGATTTATTATTGACATTGGGAGACTATCCGGTCAAACGTGAAGCTTCACAAGGACAAAGTAAAACCTTTTTTATTGCGATGAAATTGGCTCAATTCCTTTTTCTTAAACAAAAAGGAACAAATCGTACGCCCATATTATTATTGGATGATATATTTGATAAATTGGATGCCGGTAGAGTTGGGAAAATAGTGAATTATGTTTCTGGAGACGATTTTGGGCAAATATTTATTACAGACACAAATAAAGACCATTTAGACCGTATCTTAGCCAATTCAAAGCATGAATATAAATTATTCTATGTGAAAAATGGTATTGTAGTAGAAAAACATGATGAAACGTAGAAAATCAGAACCAATTGATGAAGTATTAATGAGATTTTTACGCTTATATGGTTTAGAATCTCCCTTAAATGAATATCGTCTTATTGAGTTTTGGCCAGAAGTTGCAGGTGAACTGATAGCTTCTGCCACAACTGATTTGTATATTAGTAATCAGAAATTAATAGTACGATTGAGCCAACCTGCGTTGCGAGCTGATTTGATGATGATGCGAAACAAATTTGTGAACGAACTAAATGCTAAAGTTGGAGCAAACGTAATTATAGATATTATTTTGAAATAAAATTTATTATATTATTCTTATTGTATCTACTTATTAGGTAAAATGATACTGTTTTAGTCTGCCATCTCTTCAGAAAAAGAGATTAAGTAAAAAAATAGAGAATTAGAGTAAACAATAAAAAGTTTGAATTAACTTTGCAGCGAATAAAAATTTTAAGACACTCCCACGTATGGATATCTTTTATCTTTGTATTTTAGCATTTCTAATAGTATTGGCTGTTTTTGACCTCTCCGTAGGTGTAGCTAATGATGCTGTAAATTTCTTAAGTCCGGCAGTTGGCGCCAAAGTTGCTAAATTTCGTATTGTTTTGATTGTTGCTGCAATCGGTATTTTTGTTGGCGCTTCAACTAGTAGTGGTATGATGGATATCGCCAGACATGGTATTATGACCCCGCAGTTCTATTCTTTGGATGACGTTATGTGCATATTCTTGGCTGTAGCTGCTACTGATGTAATTCTTTTAGACATATTCAATACGTTAGGAATGCCAACTTCAACGACGGTTTCTATGGTATTTGGATTGTTGGGAGGTAGTACAGCATTGGCAATGTCAAAGATTGTGAGTAGTGGCATGGCTTATGAACAATTAATTAATACAGACAAGGCTTTACAAGTTATTATCGGTATATTCCTTTCAGTTGCTATCGCTTTTGTTTTTGGCCTAATAGTAATGTGGATTACTCGTTTAGTTTTTACTTTTAATTACAAAAAACATTTAAGATGGAGTATCGCTTTGTTTGGAGGGGTCTCTGTCACATCTATTTTCTACTTTCTTTTAGTTAGCGGGTTGAAAAATTCGAAAATATTGATAGATTATGGTATTTCAGACTGGATAGCTTGTCACAGATTATTATTATTAGGAGGATGTTTGGTCTGCTTTACTATTTTAATGGAAATACTACATCTATTACATGTAAATATTTTCAAGGTCGTAGTCTTGTTTGGTACATTTTCTCTTGCGATGGCTTTTGCCGGCAACGATTTGGTAAACTTTATTGGTACTCCTTTGGCTGGTTTGGAAGCCTTTATTGATTTTACAGTTAATGGTGATGGGCAATCTGCTAATAGTTTCAAAGCTGAAGTCTTGGCAGGACCATCAACGTTACCTGGCAAACAATATTTTTTAGTTGCTGCAGGCGTAATTATGACAACAGCAATATTTATGTCCAAGAAAGCAAGAAAAGTGGTTGAAACAACTGTTAATCTTTCGCGACAAGATGATGGTGAAGAAGTTTTTAGTTCTTCAAAAATAGCCCGCAAAACCGTGCGCAGTGTCTTAAATGCCACTGCAACGATAAGTCGTTATGCACCACGTAGCTTTAAATCTTGGGTCAATACTCGCTTTAATACCGATGTTATTGATATGGATGAAGGTGCTGCATTTGATTTGGTACGTGCTTCCGTGAACTTAGTTCTAGCGGGTTTACTTATTGTTGTAGGTACATCATTACAATTGCCACTTTCTACTACTTATGTGGCTTTTATGGTTGCAATGGGAACTAGTTTAGCCGATCGTGCTTGGGGACGTGAAACTGCAGTTTATCGTATTACAGGTGTAATTACTGTCATTGGTGGTTGGTTTATCACAGCTGGAGCCGCTTTTATTATGAGTTTAACCATTGCGTTTCTCAATCATGTAGGTGGTATCTTTGCTATGGTATTATTGATTCTCGTGCTTGTCCTAGTTTTAATTAATAATAATAGAAAATTCAAGAAAAAGAAAAATGCCGAAGAGGTTGATATCCTGTTCCGACAATTGGTACGTTGTCATGACAAACAGCAAACATGGGGATTATTAGTTGAACATGTTCGTCGTTCTCAAGCTAATATGATAGACTTTGCACGTTCTACTTTTCATAATATCACTAATGGTCTCATGTATGAGGATATTAAATCGTTAAAACAGGCAGGTCATGCTATTGAGGAACAAAAAAGCACATGGAAGCGTTATCGTAGAAAAGAAATATTAGGCATGCGTAAAATCGATTATATGCTTGCTGTAGAAAAAAATACATGGTTTCATTTAGGATGTAATAATTCTACACAGATTATTTATTGCTTGAAGCGCATGTTAGAACCAACTTTAGAGCATGTTGATAATAACTTTAATCCCTTACCTAAAGAGTATCAAGAAGAAATGCGTCCATTACTAAAAGAGGTCGATTTGTTACTTCAACGAACTCAACAAATGATTGTTAATGGGAATTTTACGGATGCTGATGAATTACTTGTTGACGCGAACTCTACAAAAGCTCAGATTTCACAAATACGCCATCAACAACAGGATCATATGCAACGTGAAAATAATAACATAAAAGTTGCTTTGCTTTATCTAAACACACTACAAGAAACTCAAGAACTTATTTCTATGGTTCGCCATCTTTTAAGAGCTAGCAAACGTTTTCAAATGGTTTAACCGATCAATAAGGGCGTATCGAACGTTCGATACGCCCTTATTGATCGGTTAAAATGCATCCGCTAAGAATATGATTTTTGTTGAAGGAAATTTAAGTATAAATGTTCACAAATCTATACTTGATATTAAATATATTTCATGATTTTATTTGTATTATCTAAATAACTTTTAGTAACTTTGCTCTCTACATGTATAACAGGAGGGAAAACTTTGTTGATTTCCTGAATAATAAATTCATTAAGTAACAATGCCAGTTTCAAAAAAGAAAGAAACAACACATAAAGAAAAAGCTAAAATAACGTCTAAGAAAAAAAATAATGTAAAAAAACTTGATATTAAGAGTGTACTCTTACCAGAAGGACTTAAGACCCTTTATCAAGGTGATACTTTGCGTTTTGTTTTTGGTCTTTTTGCTTTGATAATAGCGCTTTTTATGGTGTTGTCATTCATTTCTCATTTTTTTACTGGTAATGTGGAGCAAACAGCTGTAGAAGGTGGATTGACTTTTACTGCACAAAATTATGGAGGTAAATTAGGAGCTTATACTGCTCATTATTTTATGGATGAATGTTTTGGAGTTTGCTCATTTTATATTCCAATATTTTTATTGATACTCGGTATAAAACTTATGCGAGTATATAAAATCAGACTATGGAAATGGTTTCTTAATTGTTCCATTTTGATGGTATGGGGATCTGTTATGTTAAGTCTTTTGGAATGCTCGTTACTTCCTAAATTTGATTTTACATTTTATCTAGGGGGGATGCATGGAGTAAATGTTTGCAATTATTTGATTTCTGCAATAGGCATAATTCCTACATATATCCTCTTAATCACTATTGCTATTTGTTATCTCATCTACTTAAGTAATGAAACTATTGAAATTATTCGTAAGATGATGAAGCCACAAATATTAATAAAGGGAAATCTTGTGAAGATTAATGTCAAAAAAGAAGTGCAGAATGATGAGATTTATGGATCGGATTCTGACAATTTAACAGAAAGGATAAACGTTGATGATAAGAACACTCAAGAAAACTATGAACAAGATTATATGGTGAGCCTTGATTTTTCCAATCAGATAAATGATGAGAAAGATCCTGAACTGATTTTAGAAGAAACCACAAAAGCATCACTTCCAGTGGAGCAACAGGCTATTAATATTTCTGAAGAGGATTTTCCTCTGGATACAAGAAATTTAGGTGAATCATATGATCCTTGGAAGGATTTAGAAAATTATCAATTTCCTCCCATTGAACTTTTGAAAAAATATCCAGATAATGCTCCTTCAGTTGACATGGCTGAACAAAATGCGAATAAAGATCGTATCATTACTGTTTTGCGCAATTTTGGAGTTGAAATCATGAGTATTAAAGCAACAATAGGACCAACTATTACACTTTATGAGATAACTCCAGCCCCTGGAGTGCGTATTAGCAAGATACGTAATTTGGAGGATGATATAGCTTTAAGTCTTAGTGCCTTGGGGATACGCATTATTGCCCCTATTCCTGGTAAGGGGACTATTGGTATTGAAGTTCCTAATAAGAATCCTCGTATTGTATCTATGGAAAGTATTATCAATTCCAGAAAGTTTCAGGAAAGTACTTTCGAACTTCCAATAGCTCTAGGAAAGACGATTACGAATGAAGTCTTTATGGTTGATTTGGCCAAAATGCCTCATTTATTGGTGGCAGGTGCGACAGGACAAGGAAAATCTGTAGGGTTGAATGCTATCATTACTTCATTAGTTTATAAAAAACATCCGTCTGAACTCAAAATTGTAATGGTGGATCCTAAAAAAGTGGAATTTAGTGTTTATTCTCCTATTGAAAACCATTTTTTAGCGAAAATAGCAGATGGGGACGATTCTATTATCACAGATGTTACCAAAGTTGTACAAACTTTAAAAAGCCTTTGTCAATTGATGGACCATCGTTATGATTTGCTCAAGAAAGCTAAAGTTCGAAATGTAAAAGAATATAACGCAAAATTCAAGGCACGCCAACTTAACCCGGAAAACGGCCACGAATTTATGCCTTATATTGTTGTTATTATTGATGAGTTTGGAGATCTTATTATGACAGCAGGTAAGGAAGTAGAATTACCTATTGCTCGTATTGCTCAATTGGCACGTGCTGTTGGTATGCACATGGTTATAGCCACTCAACGCCCTACAACGAATATTATCACGGGTACCATCAAAGCCAATTTCCCTGCTCGTATGGCTTTTAAAGTTATGTCACGCATTGACAGTCAAACTATTTTAGATCGTACTGGAGCTAATCAATTGGTTGGCAAAGGAGATATGCTATTTTTGGCAGGGAATGATCCCGTTCGTGTTCAATGCGCTTTTGTCGATACTCCAGAAGTTGAGGCTATAAATAATTTTATAGCAACTCAACAAGGATATTTGGTTCCATATGAATTACCTGAAGTTGCAACAGAAAATGATAACGATAATTCAGCCAATGTTGTAGACTTAGCTAATCTTGATCCTCTATTTGAAGAAGCCGCTCGTTTAATCGTCATCCATCAACAAGGTTCCACATCACTCATACAGCGTAAATTCTCTATTGGTTATAATCGTGCTGGTCGTTTAATGGACCAAATTGAAAAGGCAGGAATTGTAGGACCTACCCGAGGAGCCAAACCACGTGAAGTGCTATGCACGGATGAAGTTGAATTAGAAACAAAAATATCCGCTATTAGATAAATTAAGCTTATATGAAAAAGAACGATTTTATAATTCTGTGTTTGCTCATAATATGTAGCTATTTTGTACCTTCCATTGCTAATGCTGATACTCCTCACCAAGTATTAGATAAAACGGCTGGAATTTTAAAGAATAGTGATGGCATACAAGCAACCTTTGAAGTAACGTCTTACAAAGGAGCCTCTATTTCTGGCAATACGTCTGGAACTATTTATGTCAGAGGAAATAAGTTTAAAATAACTTCACAACAAATGACAACATGGTTTGATGGTAAAACACAATGGGCTCTTATGGCTGGTAGTGACGAAGTGTATGCATCAACGCCTACAGCAGATGAATTACAATCCATTAACCCGTATACTTTTGTCAATCTATATAAATCTGGATATAATGCACAGATGACAATTACAAATTATAATAATAAATCTTGCTATGAAGTACGACTTTTGGCTCAACAGAAAGGAAGAAGTATTCGTGAAATGCGTATAATCATAGACAAGACTAGTTATTGGCCATTAAGTATACGTATGAAACAAAAAGACGGAAATTGGATACGTATTCGAGTTGGTAATACTTCGGCTGGAAAAAAGTGGAAAGATAGTTTTTTTCAGTTCAGCAAGAAAGATTATCCGAGTGTGGAAATTATTGATTTGAGATAATTTCATATTGAGAAACAATTAGACTATAATCAATAAAAATTATACAATAACATCAAATTATGGAAACTATTAAATGCCTTATACTTGGTTCCGGACCAGCCGGTTATACTGCAGCCATTTATGCAGCTCGCGCAGGATTATCGCCAATAGTTTATGAAGGATTACAACCAGGTGGACAACTCACGACAACAACTGAAGTTGAAAACTTTCCGGGCTATCCTGAAGGCATTGATGCAAATGATATGATGAGTGACTTACGTAAGCAAGCCGAACGTTTCGGCACCGAAATACGCACAGCAACAGCAGTTGCAACCGATTTGGGTATTCAACCAATGGTTATTACTTTTGATGATGAAACCCAAGTCGCCTGTCAAGCTTTAATTATTGCAACAGGTGCTTCTGCCAAATATTTAGGCTTAGATGATGAAATAAAATATCGTGGAGCTGGTGTTAGTGCCTGTGCCACATGTGATGGTTTCTTTTATCGTAAGAAAACAGTTGCTGTTGTAGGAGGAGGGGATACAGCTTGTGAAGAAGCTATGTACCTTTCCGGACTTGCAGCTAAGGTTTATTTAATTGTCAGAAAACCTTTTCTTCGTGCCTCAAAAACCATGCAAGAGCGTGTATTTTCCAATGATAAAATAGAAATTCTTTTTGAAACGAATACGGTAGGTCTTTTTGGAGAAAATGGAGTGGAAGGGGCTCATTTAGTGTATCGCCAAGGAACTTCTGCTGAAAAAAAATACGACATTGCAATTGACGGTTTCTTTTTAGCTATTGGCCATAACCCCAACAGTGATTTATTCAAACGCTGGATTGACACAGACGAAAATGGCTACATCATAACTAAAGGAAAAACTGCATGTACCAATATTGCTGGGGTTTTCGCTGCCGGTGACGTAGCTGACCCACTTTACCGACAGGCCATTACAGCAGCAGGAAGTGGCTGTAAGGCTGCGATAGAAGCTGAGAGATATTTGTCTGCACTCAAATAAAAGAGTAACCAATGGTTTTGCCTGACTACACAAACTACACCAAACAACCACTATTGGCAATAGTGGTTGTTTTCTTCTCATTGGCTATTGTCTCTTGTTCCTCTTCAAGGCAGTTAAAACACGTGGATTTTCACTCTTTAGCCCGTGCTGGAATAATTTTAGGTTTTGATATAGAAAAACATGACGATCATGTTCTTTATATTGAAGCGGCAAGTTGGGTTGGTGTTCCTTACGGGTATGGTGGCATAACAAGAAAAGGCGTAGACTGTTCCGGTTTAACCTATAACATATATAAGAATGTTTATGGTACAAAGATTGCCCGTAATTGCAAAGAGCAATTTGAGGGAAATAACCATAAATATAAGCGATTGAAATCATTGCAACCAGGTGATTTGGTTTTTTTCTCTTCTTCCCATTTGGAAAAAGATATTACTCATGTTGGGATTTATTTGAAAAATGGACGATTCATTCATGCCAGTTCATCACGTGGTGTAACTATCGATGATTTAGCATCTGATTATTGGAAAAAACGTTGGATAGCAAGTGGATGTGTAAAAGAAAAATAGTATATTTAATCTCAAAATATACTACAGTGAAAAAATTATCCTCACGGTTCAGCCTGATATTTTCAGTTTTAAGTTATCAAAAAAATCCTTGAAAGATTTATTCGATCTTTCAAGGATTTTTTGATTTTAAATTAATCTGCGTTATCTTAATTACAATATTTATTTCATATAAATCTTATAAGAGTTTTTACTCCCGTCACACAGAGTAACATTCAAAAGAAGAAGATTGCTCTTATAGGGGATTGGCAGTGAAATATGATTCGTTCCCTTATTCTTATAAGTAATTAAATTCTTTCCTTCAATAGTGCATATTTGTACATTCTGTATCCCTTTTGCTGATGTTATAGAAACGTTTTTATCGACAATAACAACATGAATATTATTACCTTCATTTGAGGTTATTTCTTCGATTCTTGTTGCCACTTGCGGTTTTTTATTTTCATCAACCACTTCTATAATTTCATAAATCGTAGGGGCAATATCCCCCTCCCATGATATTCTTAAAGCTGAGTAGTCATTAAAATCACTCAAATCCACTTCTTGAGAATAGTTTTTCAAAAGACCTATTTCTTTCCACTCGCCAGCATTACATATAGATAATGTGGCGCCAACAGACGAGGACGCATCTTGATAAATAATAATTTTTGAAAGAGGGTGAACACGGAATAAGTGGTACGTAAGTGAAGAGACTGGAGATATAGTGGCTGTATAGGGTAATTCGTCAACAACCTCAGTTATTGCTTTATTATCAGCATCAACGCAAATAGGACGGTATTTATCAGCATCTGTTTGACGATTCACTTCTATTTCGTATAAACGTAACCATTTATTGGTATTAGCAGAGTGTAAGCGCAAACGAACATATTGCACAGTCTCATTGGTTCCATTAAAATCACAATAGGACATTTCATCTGAATATTTGATGACTTGTGGTAAATTCATTCTGAAATCAATAGAGGTTGAACCTTTAACTTTTAACGGTTTCCAAGTTTTACCATCAGCAGATGTTTCTACGCGACCAATTTGCATATAGTCACCATTTACTGTTCCCATACAAATACGTACATCTCCGACAACCGTAGGAGATGAAAGTTTTACAGTATAAGCATCATTTTGTTGCTGATTTCTATTCAAACAGGCAAAAGTAGTGTAATCGCCATCGGTTATATAGCTCTTGTTATGACCACTCCAAATATCTCCATTCGGAATTGTTGTCAAATTAGTATTAATCTTAGTCTCTTCTGGCAGAGTAATGGAAAAATTTCCTTGCACCAAACGTAGACTACGAGGTTTTTCACTATTATTTTTGATGCAAATATAATTAACATGATTGCTCAGGAATATTTCCTTATTGTTATAACTATTCCAATTTTTACCATCTCCAGAATAAACGACCTCAAAATTAGGCCATAACAGAGTATCAGCAACCGTTACATTAGCCAATTGGGTCGGCTGAGGTAATTCCATTCCGATATATTGCCCTGATTCCAGTGTGACGGTAGCTCTAATATAACATTTGTATCCGACATTATAAATATTACCGTTCACATTTGCATTCGTAAACATTGCAGTCTTAGCTTGATGACTACCTTTAAAAATATCAGACAGAACATTTTCTTTCATATAATTGATAAATGGTAAAAAATATTTCTGCGAAGGCTGTGACGGCCTTACAGAAACACTAACACCTGACCCCATTCCTTCTAAAGCATAGGCTTTAAATTGCTCATCCTTGTCAAGAGAACTAACCGTCTGTATAGAAGCTACATAATTTTTCCACACTTCCTCTGTTATTTCTTTTTCCATAGCTGAAGTTAAAAGGCCTTTTGTTGCTACAACCATTGCTTTTAACTTCAACAACCAAGGTGCTAAATCATTATAGAGTAATCTATCGCTCTCTGTTTCTGAATTTTTCAATGCTATAAGAATATCGCATTTCTCACTAATGACATTAAACAGTTCTAACAATTGTTCCGGTTGCGGTTTATTGGTGGTGAAGGAACTTTTATAAGCTGTGATTAAAGAATTCAAGACTTCTGGATCATTATAGCGCAAATATTGTGAAAGATAACGATAAGCGCTAGCTGCATTTTCGTCTTTTAAAATAGCGTTGAAAGAAGCTTCCCAACTATTTTTATTGTCAAAAGCATCGGTATTCCAAGCATAATTGGCAACACTAAACAATGGTGTTTTTGAAATTTCCCCTTGCTGCATAGGATTGCTGACAATACCTAAGCCATTTTCAAGGCTATTTGGCAAAGTGGCGTTATTGTTGACTGCCGGCATGTCATAGAAATTAGAATAAGTGTCAGAAGGATAAATTTGGCCGTCGGCATTGTCATTGCAAGGATAATTCCACCACCACCCGACGTTACGTCCCAAGTCGTTCTTGACAGTAGCCAAATCATTGCTGTTAGGTACACTCCACACTCCTGCTCCTGTAGTGTAAATTGTGATATAAGAGGGTGTGGAAGACAATGCCCTGAAGAACTTCTGTCTCACTTCTACAGAAGGTGCGAAAGAGGAGCAATAGATCTGTGGAACAAAATGAAGCGGTCGGACCGTGTCTGAAGCCAAAGCACCTATTTGGTTGTATTTGTTCTCCAAAGCCTTTTGTAAAGCTGTTAAACGCTGAGCATTAGTATTGAGGTCAGCATCAGAACTTGGAACACTGACATCATCTACAAAAACGGCAAATTGACGTACACCATGACGATACATCTTGTCAAACTTACCCATTATATCATTTATAACAGTAGTGCTGTATAAAAAATCATTGCCCGGATGGATTGCCCAAATAAAATTAACTTTTGTATCATGTGATACTTGAGTAACATCCGATACCATTTCCTGTGAAAGCCATCCATTTTTTTTCTGTTCTTCTGTTATTGAAGCCGGATAGTCTTCTTTCCATTTTTCAGAATGATAAGGATCACTTTTTGCACCATAAAGATAGGTGTTCATTTTATAACGCATCATAAAACGCATCAGATCTTTCTTTACAGACACAGAATAAGGATACCCATAATAGCCTTCAACAATACCACGACTTTTCTGATCTGCATAATCATAAATGCTTACTGCCGGCATTGCTGTTTTGTCCACTTCCAGCATTTGCTCAAGTGAGGCTAAGCCAAAAAATGCGGCATCTGTGTTTTCACCCAAAACAAGAACGTTAGCAACTCCGTTTTCAACTTTAAGCATAAGACTGTGTCTGTCATACTTACCTTCCGCCACGAATACTTCGCGTTGAAGTCCCCACTTGGCTGCTATTTTGTCTGCTACATCTTCTGAGCCGTTTATTCCCAAATAGATGTTCGTAAGGTTTTCAGCAGCTTGATTGCCAAGTGTCACAGTAAGCCCGTTTGCCTTAAGAATATCTTTGAGACGATTGATCGTGGCTTCATCAATGCCATTCTCTACAATCACGTTTACTTCTTGTGTAAATGCACCGGTACCAGTTCCTGCATGTTGTTCTTGAGGAATCGGATAAATGGTGTATACATTATCAGCGGTTGCCGTTAAGGAATTTCCCAATAGGGCAACCGACAATATCCCTGTCAGTAAGTTTTTTTTATTCATGGTATACGATATTTAGGTAATAAAAGTTTTTTTATTCATTCAAAAAGAATTCTCTGCCCAAGATATTGACTATTGTCTTTTTACTATAGTATGAAGAATTATGAGGTTATATCAACTTTATTATTGAAACAAAAGAAACTTTGAAGATGTTAATACATCTTCAAAGTTTCTTCCAAAACAGCGATTTTGGTCATTGCGTCATTTTGCTTCTTGTGCTCCATTTCAACAACTGCTGCAGGAGCATTATTTATAAAACGTTCGTTCGAAAGTTTCTTCTCTATTCCAGATAAGAATTTACGAAGATGTTCCAATTCCGCCAATGCTTTTGCCTTTTCAGCTTCTATGTCAATCAAATTGCCTAATGGTATTGCATACTCTGTTGTTTCCACCATAAAAGTGGCAGAGCCATGTGCCTTTTCTGCTATCAGTTCCACACTTTTCACATTTGCCATTTTAATGATGAGAGATGTGTATTCCTTGTCAGGATTATCGCTGATAACTTGCAGTTCCAAAGTTTCTCTTGGCGATATGTTTTTAGAATTTCTTATCGCACGCACGTTGGACACAATACTCTTCACACGAGTCATTTGTACAATCAAACCAGTATCACCCTCAATTGGCATAGCAATATTCTGTGGACTGACCATCAGACTTTCGCCATTCTCGCGTTCACCAAGATGTTGCCACAATTCTTCGGTGATGAAAGGCATGAACGGATGAAGCAGGTGAAGCAAATCATTAAAGCATGCAAGTACTTCATTGTAGGTTTGACGATCAATAGGTTGGCCGTATGCAGGTTTAACCATTTCAAGCAACCAACTCGAAAATTCATCCCAAAAGAGACGATAAACCTCCATGAGCGCTTCCGACAGACGATATTTGGAAAAGAGATCACTTATTTCATCTGCGCTACGGCGCAGTTCTGCCTTGAACCAATCAAGGGCCTGCCGTGATGTTTCCGGCATTTCTCCATCGGCTATCGTCCATCCCTGCACGAGACGAAACGCATTCCAAATTTTGTTGCAGAAGTTACGGCCTTGTTCACAAAGCGACTCATCAAAAAGAATATCATTACCGGCGGGAGCTGAAAGCATCATTCCCATACGTACACCGTCAGCACCGAATTTATCAATAAGTTCAAGGGGATCCGGTGAGTTGCCTAAGGATTTAGACATTTTACGTCCCAATTTGTCACGAACGATACCTGTAAAATAAACATTCTTGAAAGGCATTTTTCCAGTATACTCATAACCGGCCATAATCATTCGCGCCACCCAAAAGAAAATGATGTCAGGACCTGTCACCAAATCGCTGGTAGGGTAGTAGTATTTAAATTCTTCATTATCAGGATTATTAATACCTTTGAATAGCGAAATGGGCCAAAGCCATGAAGAGAACCAAGTGTCGAGTGCATCTTCATCCTGGCGTAGATCGGCAATGTTCAACGATGGATCTTTACTTTTCTCACGGGCTAAAGCTAAGGCTTCTTCTGGAGTTTCTGCGACAACGAATCCGCCAGTAGGCAGGTAATATGCCGGAATGCGGTGTCCCCACCACAGCTGACGGGAAATGCACCAGTCTTTTATATTTTCCAGCCAATGGCGGTAAGTATTTTTATATTTTGCCGGATAGAATTTAATGTCATCGTTCATGACTGGCGACAAAGCCAAATCGGCAAAATGCTGCATTTTCAGGAACCATTGCATGGAGAGTTTCGGTTCGATAGGTACTCCTGTACGTTCCGAACAACCGATTTTATTGTCATAATCTTCTATTTTCTCCATGAGACCTGCATTCTGCAGATCCAAAGCTATTCGTTTCCGAACGTCAAAGCGGTCTTGTCCTACATAAAGCCCTGCGGCCTCAGATAGTGTCGCATCATCATTGAAAATATCAATTGCTTCAAGATTATATTTTTCGCCCAGCATATAGTCATTCACATCGTGAGCTGGAGTCACCTTGAGACAACCTGTACCGAATTCAATATCTACATAGTCATCCTCAATAACAGGAATGACACGGCCAACCAAAGGCACAATCACACTTTTGCCGGACAGCCATCGGTTTTTAGGGTCATTAGGATTGATACACATGGCAACATCGCCCATAATTGTTTCGGGGCGTGTGGTCGCAACCACAGCATATCTGCCTTTTTCATCGCAATGAATAATTTCTCCTTCCTCTCCGGTAGCACCGTTACCATCGTCTTCTGCCACATAATATTTCATGTAGTAAAGTTTCGTGTGCTCTTCCTTGTATACGACCTCTTCGTCCGACAGTGCCGTTTGAGCCTTAGGATCCCAATTGACCATGCGTACGCCGCGATAAATCAAACCTTTATTATATAGGTCAACAAAGACCTTGATAACACTGGAAGAACGTTCTTCGTCCATCGTAAAACCTGTACGGTCCCAGTCACACGAAGCACCAATACGACGCAGTTGCTTCAGAATAATACCGCCATGTTCATCGGTCCATTCCCAGGCATGCTTCAGAAACTCATCACGTGACAAGTCACTTTTCTTGATACCTTGTTTTGCTAAACGATTCACTACCTTAGCTTCTGTAGCTATGGAAGCATGGTCGGTGCCCGGTACCCAGCAGGCATTTTTACCTTCCATACGGGCACGGCGAACAAGAATATCCTGTATAGTTTCATTGAGCATGTGTCCCATGTGCAACACACCCGTAACATTGGGAGGAGGAATCACCACGGTGTAAGGTTCACGCCCGTCAGGCTTTGAACTGAAAAGGCGATTGTCCAGCCAATACTGGTACCATTTGCTTTCTACTTCTTCCGGATTGTATTTGTTTGCTATTTCCATTATGTATAAAAGTGATTTTTACTTTTGAGAATAATGATTTATGAATTGATCAGTTCAAATCCCCCTTTGAAGTTTACGACATCAAAATGAATAGGAACAAGAATACAGACTTTGCAAAGTTAACGATTTATTGTTTAAAAATATTATTTTATTCAACTTATTAATTGCAAAGATGTCCAGACAGGGCGTTTTATGGTCAATTGACATTTTAACACTATTTGCTTTTAGCCGAAAAAAATCGTATATTTGCAATGGCGAAGCGGACTGTTAACAAAAACTGTTCGCTTTTGTTGTCTTTAACGGCAATACAGAGATATTTTCCATAGAAAAAGTCCGTATTATAATTTAAATTCGCCGTATTGCTGTTAAAATTCCAAGTAATCTTTTTCTTTCCGAACTTCTTCCAACTCTTTTTATATGGTTTATGAATATGTAAATGCTCATTGGAAATGTAACAGAAAGTTAAATATGTTAAACTTCAACACCCCATCGTAATTATTTATATTCTCTACATTCTATTGAACAACATCGGTCCATTGATTTTTTCTGTTTTCATGACATCTCATGTGAACAAGTTTTTTCGTATATTTGCGGTGCCATAATGGCACTGGTAATAAACTCACTTAAAAACAATAAAATAACAACGCGATTATGACTATCGACACTTGCAACTTCGAAGGTAAGAAAGTAATTGTCCGTGTGGACTTTAATGTTCCTCTTGACGAGAACGGAAAAATCACTGATGACACCCGTATTCGGGGTGCTCTGCCCACTTTGAAAAAAATACTCGCTGACGGCGGATCACTCATCATCATGAGCCACATGGGTAAACCCAAAGGTAAGGTTAATCCTAAATTCTCTCTCGGTCAGATTACCGAAGCTGTTGGAGAGCATTTGGGTGTGACCGTTCAGTTTGCTCCCGATTGCGCAAAAGCCGCCGAAGCTGCCGCTGCTCTCAAACCGGGCGAAGTCCTTCTGCTTGAAAATCTTCGCTTCTATCCGGAAGAAGAAGGCAAGCCTGTGGGCATAGATAAGGCTGATCCCGCTTACGAAGAGGCAAAGAATGCCATGAAAGCCAGCCAAAAAGAATTTGCCAAGACTTTGGCTTCTTATGCAGACATCTACGTTAATGATGCCTTTGGTACGGCTCACCGCAAACATGCTTCAACTGCGGTTATTGCAGACTCTTTTGATGCCGACCACAAAATGCTTGGTTATCTCATGGAGAAAGAGGTGCAGGCCGTTGATAATATCCTGAGCAACATTAAACGCCCATTTACTGCCATCATGGGTGGTTCAAAGGTTTCCACTAAAATTGGCATCATTGAAAACCTGATGGACAAGGTTGACAATCTTATCCTTTGCGGCGGTATGACTTATACATTTGCAAAAGCACAGGGCGGTCATGTCGGTCTTTCGATCTGTGAAGACGACAAACTTGACCTGGCACTTGACATTATAGCCAAAGCTAAGGCCAAAGGCGTTAAATTGGTGCTCGGAGTTGACTGCATTGCAGCCGATTCGTTTTCAAATGAGGCCAATACTCAGGTTGTGCCTTCCGGTGAAATTCCTGAAGGCTGGGAAGGTTTGGACGCTGGCCCTGAAACCCGCAAACTTTTTGCTGATGCCATTGAGGGCGCCAAAACCATACTTTGGAATGGTCCTGCCGGTGTTTTTGAATTCGACAACTTTACAGGTGGTTCCCGTGCAATTGCCGATGCCATAGCCAAAGCTACGGCAGAAGGAGCCTTCTCACTCATCGGAGGTGGTGATTCAGTTGCATGTATCAACAAATTCGGTATGGCTGATCAAGTTTCCTATATTTCGACTGGTGGCGGTGCTCTGCTAGAAGCTATCGAAGGTAAGATTCTTCCTGGTATAGCAGCCATTAAAGGCTAATTAAGCCCCTGTATAATTGACATTAATAAAATGTGGAATGTGGAAAAGCCATCCTGTCAATGACAATTGGCTTCCTGCATTTCACATTTATGATTTTTCCTTATTTATGCATCCATGAAATCAGTTCTCTTGCTTGTTACTATTTGGAGCGGACTGCTTGTTGCCTGTTCGCCTGAAAGAAAAGCCGAACCAATGCCTGCCCGAACAAAAACTACAGTTGTAACCGACAGCCAGACACTAGTTTTAGCCGTTCAGCCTACGATTGACTGCCTGCCACTTTATTATGCTGCAGAAAAAGGACTTTTCAAAAAGGTTGGGGCGAGAGTCTTCCTAAAAAGCTACAATTCACAGGCCGACTGCGATACTGCTTATATAAACAAGTCCACAGATGGTGGCGTAACTGATTTAGTTCGTTTGTGTTATCATAGAAATCGTGGAGAAAAACTAGAAGTCATATCTGGTACTGACAACGAATGGGCTGTTGTGGTAAGTGGAAAATTGCGCATACGTAATCTGACAGCTCTAAAAAAACACAGTATTGCTATTTCTCGTTTTTCAGCAGCACATTACTTATTGACAGATTTATTGAAAGATGAGAAAATAACCCCAACAGATATCTTGCCTGTGCAAATCAATGATTACAAACTACGTACAGAAATGCTAGATGAAAATCAGATTGATGCAGCTATATTATCTGAACCTTATGTGGCTTTAGCCAAAAGTAAAGGACATCATATATTAATAAACAAGTTTTATTCTCTTAATTTAGGATGTATAGTTTTACGTAAGGAATCAGTAAGCAATAAATTAAAAAACAAGCAAATACCTCTATTTATAAAAGCTTATAACATGGCAGCGGATAGCATTAATAAATTAGGAAAAAATAAAATATCCGACATACTTTCTATTCGCTACCAATTGCCCGAAAAAGCTATTGACAGCCTGAAGTTACCACACTATCGTCATGCCTCAATTCCGGAAAGAATAGATTATTGTTTGTAATTTGTATAAACAGGTATTCAATAGATTTTTCAACATAAATATTAAACAAAAATCCTATACTGTATGCTCTCGAATTTCGAAATACTTCATGAACAATTGAAGGAACATCTGAAACAGTATCATTTACTAAGTGCGTTGTCTACACTTAAAACGATGAGCCAAGGATTGACAATAGCCACTGTCCAAGATGACATAGAAAAATTAGCTGGCGATTACAGAATGATGCTCAATTATATGGGCAAAGGATTTGATGATCCGGAACGCCATCACTTATTTGAGGTCTTCATAAGACGCGCTGATGAATTGGCAGATGCTATTTCACGTGAAAATGAATTGGCTGTCGGCACGTCATTATATGCACGAACATGGAATACATTACAATTGATGAATGAGCCGCATGACATTTCTTCAATAAATATTTCAGACTGTTCATACAGACAAATCTATGAAGTGTTTTGGACGTCTAAATTATGGACACAATCTGAAATAGACATTACAAAAAAATGGGTGCAATCTGCAGAAGTTGAACATTTGAAAAAATGCGTTTTGATTAGTGCGGTAATGATGGCCGTATTACGGCATTTTGATATAAATAAAACACGTTTTCTCTTAGACATTTATTCGAGTGAAGATCTTACTTTACGTGCAAGAGCTTTGGTTGGGGTTGTCCTTGTGTGTATTATGTGGCCCAAGCGTCTTTTAATGTATGAAGATATTATCGCAAGAATTAGTTTACTAGCAGATGAAGAAAAATTTCGCAATCATCTTCAAATAATTCAGACGCAACTGTTTTTAAGTTCAGTAACTCAAAATCTAGAAAAGCAATTACATAATGAAATTCTGCCGGAAATGATGAGACAAGCCCAAAATCTGAAGCAGAATGGTAATTTATCTTTTAAAGACGCCGAAGATCTTTCAAAATTACTGGATATCAATCCCCATTGGGAGCAACCAGGAAATGATGACAATTTTATGCAGAAAATGAAGTCATTAGTAGAGATGCAGCAGCAAGGCGCTGACATCTTTATAGGTACTTTCAAAATGATTAAATCCAAATATCCTTTTTTCAATGTAGCAGCAAACTGGTTCTGCCCGTTTAGCAAAAAAAATCCGGAAGTTGCCCGATTCTTAGAAAAGAATAAATTGTTTAGCAAATTATTGAATAATGAACAGTTATGTAATTCAGACAAATATGCCCTGGCATTTATGTTTGGCGACATGCCTGTTTTTCTTGACAGTATTCAAAATGAAGAATTAAACAATGCCCTTGAAAAAGAATTTTCCGGAATAAATCATTTGTCAATGCCGCTGATGGATGATGAAAGAACCCTTCGGATTTATTTACAAGATCTTTATCGTTATTTCAAACTTTTTCGTTATAGTGAGAATTCAGAGAACCCTTTTAAGAAAAACCTGCTTCTAACAGAAAACGCGTTGTTAAGTGCAGTTTTGGATGATGAAAACACTTTAGGGCAACTTGCTAATTTTGCATTCTCTCAAAAGTCTTACCATTTGTCACGACAACTTTATCTGCGGATGCAGCCATCGGCTATTATTCTACAGAAAATAGGCTATAGTTATCAAATTGAGAATCGCTATGAAGAAGCTATATCAGCCTACGAGAAAGCACGAATATTTCATGAAAATGATGAGTGGACATTAAAGCAGTTGGGAAACTGTTATGGATTTACAAACAACGTACACGCTGCACTTGAGTGTTACCTTCAGCTAGAACTAATTAATCAGGAAGATACTGACGTTTTATTACATTTAGCTGAATGTTTTTTGCAACTGAATGATCCAAAATCTGCTTTTCAAAAATTATATAAAGCAGATTATTTATCAGAAAATAACGATGATGTTCTTCGCGGTTTAGCCTGGTGTTCCTTACTTGATGGAATGCCTGAACAAGCTATGGCGTATTACCAACGTTTACTGGCTAAATCTCCATTACCAACAGATTATCTCAATGCAGGTCATGCAGCATGGATATCCGGAGATTTACCATCTGCTATCAACCGGTATGCCACCTATCTGAGACAACATGAGAAAACAGAAGATCTTTCTATGATTCTAGCTAAAGACAACACTCTCTTTTACAAATACAATCTCGTTAAAATAGATTTTTGCCTGATGCAGGATTTAGTGAATTATGAACTTGGAATAGCTGAATAACAAAAGAATAACACATCTCCTTATCAGTTACAAATTTAAGTTAGTCCGAACTCTATTGATTATATTGATGAACATAATTATTTATGTAATCTTATAAAATCAAGGTTTTTCGGTTTGTATGGAAAAGTTTTTGTAATTTTGCGCAAAGGATTTATCATTTATTACAATAATATTAGAATTTCTTTATGGAAAAAAGCGCATTACAGATTGCCCGTTCTGCCTATCAGCCCAAATTACCGTTGGGATTGCGTGGCAATGTAAGTATCAAAGAAGGCGAACCCACACAAAGCGTAGGTAATCAGGAAGAAATCAAAACTCTCTTCCCCAACACTTACGGTATGCCTCTCGTTGAGTTTGTACCTTCAGAAGAGAAACGTACATATGAGCCAATGAATATCGGTATTATTCTTTCTGGCGGTCAGGCTCCTGGTGGTCATAATGTTATCTGCGGTCTTTTTGACGAATTGAAAAAGCAGTGTCCTGAAAACAAACTTTACGGTTTCCTCATGGGACCTGGCGGTTTGGTTGACCATAAATATATTGAAATCACAGCTGAGATCATAGATGAATATCGTAATACTGGCGGTTTTGATATGATTGGTTCCGGCCGTACGAAATTGGAAAAGGAAGAACAATTTGAGAGTGGCTTAAAAGTTATTCGTGAATTGGATATAAAAGCTATCGTCATTATTGGCGGTGACGACTCCAACACTAATGCTTGTGTACTTGCAGAATATTACGCTGCCAAACAATATGGCGTTCAGGTTATCGGATGTCCCAAAACGATTGACGGTGACTTGAAGAATGAACAAATCGAAACAAGTTTTGGTTTCGATACAGCCTGTAAGACCTATGCAGAAGTAATAGGCAATATCCAGCGTGATGCTAATTCTGCCCGTAAATATTGGCACTTTATAAAATTGATGGGACGTTCCGCAAGCCATATCGCTTTGGAATGTGCATTGCAATGTCAGCCCAATATATGCATCATAAGTGAAGAGGTTGAAGAAAAGAATATGACTCTCGACGATATTGTAACATATATCGCTGAGGTCGTAGCCAAACGTGCCGCATCAGGTAATAACTTTGGTACCGTACTTATTCCGGAAGGTCTTATAGAATTTATTCCGGCTATGAAAAAGTTGATTGCCGAACTTAACGACTTACTTGCAACTTCTGAAGCAGCCAGTGTGGAAGCAGACAACCAACGCAATTGGATCATGGGCAAACTCTCTGCAGAGAATGCTGCTATCTATGCAAGCCTGCCGGAAGGTGTAGCCAAACAACTTACAATGGAACGTGATCCGCACGGTAATGTACAAGTTTCGCTCATCGAAACAGAAAAACTGCTATCAGAAATGGTGGCAAAGAAATTACAGGAATGGAAAGTGAATGGCAATTTTGACGGTAAATTCGCTGCGCAGCATCATTTCTTCGGTTATGAAGGCCGTTGCGCTGCTCCGTCTAACTATGATGCTGACTATTGCTATGCTCTTGGTACGAGTGCCGCACAACTTGTAGCTAATGGAAAGACTGGTTATATGGCCATCGTTAAAAACACGACTGCTCCTGCGGAACAATGGATTGCCGGTGGTGTGCCTATCACGATGATGATGAATATGGAACGTCGTCATGGCGAAATGAAACCCGTTATTAAGAAAGCATTGGTACGTCTTGACGATGCACCTTTCCAGACTTTTGTGGCAAATCGTGAGGAATGGGCGGAAAAAACTTGTTTTGTATATCCTGGTCCTATCCAATACTTTGGCCCGACTGAGGTTTGCGACCAATGTACCATAACGCTTAAACTTGAGCAAAATAAGTAATATTTACTTAAAGGTATAATAGACACATTGACAATTAGCAGTTATTTGTTACCAACACAACATCTAACGAATAATAGCTAATTGTCAATGTTATTGTTTATTTGATAATTTTTCTTTTGGCTGCACATAGACAATATAGACGGCGTAAACGGAGCGGAACATCTTCTGCTATATGGAATTTCCTGACCAAACGAACAACAAAACAAATTCGTTTGACTGGAGGTGCTATTCTTTTGTCAGTGTATGCTTACTTTTTTTACGTGTACATAGTAGCCCCTTTTACTCAAAGTTGGCGTGGCATCTATGGAGAAACCCACTTACCTGAAGGATACTCCATTCGTGGCATAGATGTGAGTCACCATCAGGGAGATATAGACTGGAACAAAGTCCGTCGTTCTGAAATAGGCAATACTCCTATAAGTTTTGTTTTTATTAAGGCAACAGAAGGAGAAAGCTTGGTCGACCCTAAGTTCAAGGAAAATATTTTAAAGGCCCGAGAGGTTGGACTGGCATGCGGAGCCTATCATTATTTTTTACCGGGAGTTGCTGCAGAAGATCAAGCCCGTAATTTTATCCGTAATGTAAAGCTGCAAGCCGGTGACCTTCCACCAGTATTAGATGTTGAAGTCTTAGGAGATTTAACTAAAGAACAACTCAGGGCAGAAACATTGAAGTGGTTGAAAATTATAGAGTTACATTATAAAACCCGCCCAATTCTTTATACTTATTATAAATTCAGAAAGCAATATCTTAACTCTATTGTTTTTGACCATTACCCTTATTGGATTGCTCATTATTATGTAGACACCTTACATTACGATGGTGCCTGGAAATTTTGGCAGCATACAGATCGAGGACGTGTTAAGGGTATCAGAGGTAATGTCGACATCAACACATACAATGGTTCCTTATATGATCTTCAACAACTTATGATTAAGTAAATACAACAAGAGGATATTACCCTAAGAGTGCGTTAAACGGCTGGTATTGCTCAGTTTACTCGAAAAAAATATCAGGATAACGAACAACTCCAGATATGTTATCCGCAGCATTAGGGCGTAACTCAATGATCATACAGCAATCAGATGGGACATCAAAAGGAAACTCTATACCAAAATCAATAGCTCTGCGATAACCGAATCGTGGATAATAATCCTTATGCCCAAGCAAGACTGCAGTATCATATCCAAGCAAAACTGCTTCTTTATGTGCTTCCTTAAGCAGTCTTCCACCGATTCCAAGTTTTTGAAATTCAGGGAGAACCGACAGCGGAGCAACCCCTAATGAAGATACAATGATGTTTTTCGATACAATTTCAACCTCTGTGAGCAGGATATATCCAACAATTTTCTGATTGTCTGTTTCTGCAACCAATGACAGTTCCGGAATAAATGTATTTGACTGATGAAGCCGTTCAACCAAAAAGTGTTCTTGATGATCACTTTCCTCTACATCAGCAAACGCAGCCATGATTAAATCATAAATCATAGGGCTATCGCTATTTTGTTCTTGACGGATAATGACATTCGCAATGCAAATGTAAAAAATAAGAGCAACAAACTTACAACATTTATTTTAGTATTCAAACTTCATGTCTCATTATTTCCGTAGAAATTATCTTTACCTAATCCCCAAAAACAGGATTCCAACTTTAACATATTTAACCTTTGGTTACATTTTGAAGTGTTAATACATACATTCTAAATGCTGATTAGGAAAAAGTCCGTATCGAAATTTTAACACGAGTACTTGAATTTTTAATTCCAATACGGATAATTCATCACAAAAATACATAGGAAAACTACTTGATTATACTTGAAAAACAGGCAAAAAGCGAGACATCCAATAAGAATGTCCCGCTTCGCTATTACAAATATACAACTTTTTTCCGTCGAAACCAAATAGTGTTAAAATTCTACGTTGCTTTATCTTTCACAGAATGTTTCGGCAAACACAGCAGTTAGAAATCGTCAAATTTTCAGATTATCAATCTTTTCATTAAGATGCCCGGCTATTTTTAGTACGAATCAGAAAGTATTATGCAATATCATGTAAAAACTCCCGTTTCATTTGTTTGTTCTATAAAACTTTAATATATTTGTAGACGTAAAAATTAGAACAAGCATGAAGATAAAATATATCATTACGTTATTATTGTCTTTTTTCCTTTTGACTCCTCAAATTGTAAGGGCAACGAATGAACAACCGGATGTTACATTCTCCTTGGAACAAAAGGAAGAAATCAGCCTAAGTGTCAAAGGATCAAGCGTAAGAATACATAACGCTTCAGGACTGAAACTGGAAGTTTTTAGCCTGACAGGCGCCAAGGTTGCAGAATACAAAATAGACACCGCTGACAAAACCGTCTCATTGAATGTCAGTAGGGGACTTTTTGTGCTGAAAGTCGGTAAAATAACACGTAAGATATCCATTCTATAACATAAAGAGCCTGAAATTGCAAATGCACCTTATTACCATAATATGAAAGGTGCATTTCTGATATTTACGTGACAGAAACCAGTGAAGTTCAGTTTTTTTTAAAGACATTAACAACGTTCTTTCAAATAGAAGTATCCAATAAGTACAAAAGTTCTTTTGGAGAATGAATATAATGTATATTGTGATATTGGCTCCTTAAAAAACACTCATCACGGAATCCCCAAAGGACGACAATGCAATCAATACCTGCATTTTTAGCCGTTTCAATATCTATTTCAGAATCTCCCACATAAATAGTTTCGTCCTTTCGGCTTCCCAAAGCGTTCATCGCGGCAATGACAGCATCCGGATTAGGTTTCCGACGCACCGTTGCACTTTCTCCAACAGCAGAAGAGATATGTTTCTTGAAAAAATGATTGTTGAGCTGTTCTACTGCAGGTTGTAGTTTGTTTGAAACAATTGCCATCTTTATTTTTCGCTTTTTCAGTTCCTCCAATAATGGAAGGATACCGTCAAATGGCCGTGTCGTATCTTGGCAATGCTCCATATAATATGTCCTAAAGCAGTTGAAGACCTTTTCAAAAATTTCATCACTATCATTCTTACCTAAAGAACACTTGACCAAAGATTTTACCCCGTTACCTAAAAAAGTCCGAATCTCATTAGTGGTACGTTGGGGATAACCATTTGTTTTTAAGGCATAGTTGACACTTGCAGCCAAATCCTCTAGAGTATTGAGCAATGTGCCATCCAAATCAAATATGACTGTAGTAATCTGCTTGAGCATAGCGTTTCTATTTCAGAGTGTAAAGTTACTATTTTATTGTATAATATTCCTCTGCAATAAAGTACTTTAATACTTTTCAGTATCTTTGCAAAAAAGATAATTTATGCTTAGAATACTCCTTATTTCTATTTTTTTGGTGCTGCCTTTAGTCAGTATCAACTGCTCTCCTTTGTTTATCTTAAAGGAAACCTCTTTTTTCACATTACAAAAAGATAGTTCTATTTACAGGAAATACAGTACAGCCCGCCCATCTAACCGCGCTTTCACCTCATCAGCTATAGAACATTGCATTGACAGCGTGACACATTTGCTTACCAACGAAAAATTAGCGTGGATGTTTTCCAACTGTTTTCCCAATACGCTTGACACAACAGTGAAATACCGTTGTCTTCAAAATGGTGATGATGATACTTTTATCATTACCGGAGATATTCCCGCCATGTGGTTGCGCGACTCAGGTGCACAAGTTTGGCCCTATCTTCGTTTTGTCAAGAAGGATTTAGCTCTGCGCCATCTTGTTCGGGGAGTCATTCGTCGGCAGTTACGCTGCATTTTAATAGATCCTTATGCCAACGCTTTTACAGAATGTCCTGACAGTATCAGTCCCAAGTGGAGTAATGATTACACAGAAATGCGCCCCGGTGTGTTTGAGCGGAAATATGAATTGGACTCCCAATGTTACCCCATCCGTTTAGCCCATGCTTATTGGAAAGAGACACAGGATTCCTCCGTTTTTGACAGCCTTTGGATAAACGCGATCGAAACCATCCTGAAAACAATGAGAAAACAGCAGTGTAAAGAGGGCGACAATGAGTATAAATTTCAGCGAACCACTCACGCTATGCACGATACACAGTCTAATTACGGTTTAGGGCATCCGGCCCGTCCCTGTGGCATGATAGCTCAGGCTTTCCGTCCTTCCGATGACTGTACTATATTTCCTTACAATATCCCGGGGAATATTATGGCCGGTCATTCTCTTGCCCATGCTGCTGAGATTCTGGAAAAGGTAAACGTCAATTACAAGCTGGCAAGGGAATGCAGACAACTTTCTGAGGAGATTAAGAAAGGGGTTGAGACTTTTGGAATTGTCAGCCACCCTCACTATGGAAATATTTATGCTTATGAAGTTGACGGTTATGGTGGTGTACTTTTAATGGATGACGCAAATATCCCTTCATTACTTTCTCTGCCATATATCAGTGATGTTGCTATTTCGGATTCCATTTATCAAAACACCCGGCGTTTTGTATGGAGTAGAGATAATCCTTACTTCTTCTCAGGCAGGGCAGGTGAGGGGATAGGGGGACCACATGTGGGAATGCACTATATTTGGCCAATGAGTCTCATTATGCGTGCTTTGACTTCTACGAATGACAAAGAACTGATAATCTGTCTGCAATCTTTGCTCCATACGGATGGAGATACTGGCTTTATTCATGAAGCATTTCACAAGGATGATTCCAGACGCTTTACACGTTCTTGGTTCGCTTGGGGCAACACTCTTTTCGGAGAACTAATTCTTAAACTTATCGACGAAGGAAAACTTAATTTGCTGAACAGTTCTATAGTAGAAACAAAGTAGAGAATATTCTATTAGTCCCAATCAAAATTAAATCAAGGATGAATAGTAAAAATCACCGATCATGCAAACCTTCTTAGCCATAATTCTGAATAAGAGCTTCAAAAGAAGGGATAACGATATTTCCACGGCGCATTTCCACTAGTTTTTTATCTTGCAAATCATGTAACATACGTGAGACATTCAAGCGTGTCTCATTCAACTCCCAGGCTAATTGTTCCATCTTTATTTTAAGCACTTTATGTCCGGCCGGCCTGAGGCTACGGTTAATGAGAAAACGAACAAAACGATTGTTAAGATGATTAGGGGTCGCACGCCAAAGAAGTAACGAAGCTTGTTGCATTTGCGTACTGACCATATTCAAATAATTTATACGGAAAGTAGGATAATAAAAAAGGATGTCACGTACTGCTGCTTTTTCAACTTTCAGTAATTCTGTAGATGAAGTCGTAGAAAATGTACGGGTATAGCGTGTGCGCAAACCAAAAAGAGCTTCAGGCTGTATGACCATCGGCTGATCAAAATACTCATACAAAATATAGGTATGTTCATTACTCGTTTGACGAACACAAATATTACCGCTTAAAATAAAATGAAGTACGTCACAAGGAGTGTCTTGTTCGACGATAAGCGCTTCACGTGAAAGCTTTTGAAAACCTATGCGGATTCGTTCTGCTATTTCCCAAAATTCCGTTTTACCAATACCTTGAAACAAAGGTAATAGCAGTAAACGTTCAAAGAAAACACTTTTAGGTTGCATGTTGAATCAATGAATAGGAAATTTTTCTTATTCTTGTTTTAATCTTTTTCGTCTTGAAAGTTCTGTGAAGCCCAAGTCGCATAGTCTCCATTTTCCACCGTATAAATAAGAAAAGCAGCTATTTCCGAATGCTTGGATAGAACTTCCTGAGTTCTTTTTTTCCCAAGCACCATAAACGCCGTAGCATAAGCGTCAGCCGTGGCACAATCCGGAGCTATAACTGTTGCAGAAAGTACATCATGCTGTATGGGCTTACCTGTATGAGGATTAATAGTGTGGGCATACCTCTTACCGTTTTTAACATAGAAACGCCGATAGTTGCCACTGGTTGCGAGAGCTTTATCTTTTACACGTAAAACTTTTTGAATATGATTTCCGTTATTAGCAGGTTGAGCTATACCTATTTCCCATGGACGACCGTCAGGATGCTGTCCGCGTGCTACTACTTCTCCACCAATTTCAACCATAAAATCATTGACAGAATGTTTGGTTAGTAAACGTGCTATACGGTCTACAGCATACCCTTTGGCCACAGAACTGAAATCTAGCATAATACGTTCGTCATTCTTCACAATACGTTCTTCAACCAGTCGGATTTTATCCATTCCCACAAAAGCAAGTAAACTGTCAACTTGCCTGTCCGTCAAATCTGTTTTATTTTTATATCCAAATCCCCATGCATTTACAAGGGGAGCCACAGTTACGTCAAATGCGCCTTGAGTTTGTTGCGATATCTTTTTTGACAGTGTGAATACTTCGCACAACATTTCATCCGTTTGTGAGCTTTTATTTGTATTGATACGCGAAACTGTGCTATTAGGATTAAACATGGATAATGACAGATCTACACAATGTAATTCTGCTAAAATCTGACTTTCCAAAGAGTCTTTACCTACATATTTTATATTATAGACTGTACCAAATATGGATCCAGAATAGTGATGAAGAACTGTCGGCTTATGACGCTTTAAAATGAATACAGTTCCTACAATCAGAAAAAGAAGAAAAGAAAATTGAGCAATTCTTTTTAGTTTTAAATTAAATGCCATGACAAATGATTTTAAACAGATAAATGTAAGTAAAGCACTTTTGCACCTATCGCTAGAAAAATTAAACCACCAATAAGTTCTGCCGGACAGTTAAACCTACGGCCTATTTTCACACCTATATATTTACCATTCAATGTCAATATAAAAGAAAAAAGGCCTATTATGAGGATTGGAAATCCGATATTCTCAAATCCGTCAACTCCCATTCCTGTAAAAGAAAACCCTACAGCTAAAGCATCAATACTGGTTGCCAATGCTAAAATCAATATAGTTGAAAACCGTGACGGATTAAAATGTGGGACTTCGCTTTCTCCATTAAAATACTCCCGTATCATTTTCCCACCTAACAAAGCCAGAAGAAAAAAAGCAATCCAATGATCATATGCCTCTACATCATATTTAAAAAAATAAGCCCCTAACCAACCTATGAAAGGCATAATGGCTTGAAACAGCCCGAAAAAGAAAGCCATCACCCATACCTGTCCCCCCATTTTCCTTTGAATAATACCGCAACTGATGCTTACAGTAAAGCAATCTATACCTAATGCAATGGCCAGTAATATTATTTCCATCGTTTACGTCTATATTTTATTTAAAACAATTTGGTGATATATAAAAGAGATAAATGGAACGTTTCAGAGATGGAGTCATTTTTTAATGTCAAAAATCAAGTTGAATGTGCCAGATAGTGCACTTGCTGAATTACGCCCGAATCCAGGAACATACCAAGCCTGTCCTACTTCAGCATGTTTATTTGACAGTCTGAACCGATATCGTACAGACCATCCTAAATGAAGAACTCCCCAAACCTTTGCCTCCATACCAAAAACAAATTCAGCCCAATGCACATTACTATTCAGATTACTAAAATGAAAAGGCGTATGTGTGCCCCAAATGGAATCTTCGATATCAGGACCATCCAAATCATATTTGAAAGAAGAAAAGCCATAGCGCATCCCTCCCAGAATACGGCCAAGTCCATGAATATCTTTAGCAAAATTATAGTCGCACCCCACACGGAAATAAGGAGCCTTAGTCTTAAAGTGCAGGCTAGTTGTCTCATTGGTGTGGTTGCTGATTCCACATCCTACTTCAATTGTAGGGAAGAAACGGCCTTTCAAGTTAACCCGCGCAGCGGTTTCAATTTGGCCAAAAGGGGAGAATGCGGCCATAACAGCACCTGCCATATCTCCGGATACAGAAAAGCCATTCAAAAGCGGTACCTTTTTGTCCCTAAGAGAATCTATGGCATTTTCAAACTGAATGCCTCTGACTCTGACAGCCGTGGTATCTCCTTCTACTTTTGAAGCGCTGCCTGTGCCCCATGCTGCAGCAACCGAGGGCTTAATGGCTAACAGTAGAACGAAGATATAGCTTAATATTTTCAATATTCTCATAATCAACAACCTTTCTGACTATTGCAGCACTATCAACTGTAAGTGGAAATTCTTTCAAAGCATGTGAAGTCCATCTGACAGATGTCAATTGATGAAAAATTGAGGCCGGACAGTCTAAAGACTCAAAATGTGGAACATTATTATGCGAAATGAACAGTGTATCGGTAGCGGAACGAGTTGCGTCTGAAAAATTCAAAAGCAATGTATCCATTTCACTTCCTTGTCTGAGAGGTAATAAGAAAGCATCAATATTTTGTGCCTGATTAAGCAGAATGCTATCTTTACTTCCTCCGGTAGACACAGTCAGTACATGAGTAAGAGTTAACGACGCACCATCCTCTGCACGGTATAAGCCACAAGTCATTTCAACAACATTGTCCAAAGGGCAGTCAATATTGGTACATGCGACCGACAACGGCAGCAGGACCATGGCCATTATTTTTCTTATAAAAAGCATGATGTCAATTCCCTTTTAAGGAAACGGTTAGATTTCCGCCTCAATTTGATAGTTATTTCTGCCTGGAGCATTACGACTTATAAGCTCACCTAAGAAACCGGCCACAAAAAGTTGCGTGCCAAGAATCATTGTTGTCAAAGCAATGTAAAAGTAAGGTGAATCAGCGATTAATGGAGCAGGAACATCTTGGCAAATAGCCACCAGCTTAATAGAACCAACAATAATTACGGCTATGAAACCGAAAAAAAACATAATGGACCCTAAGAAGCCGAACACATGCATCGGTTTCAGGCCGAAACTTCCCATAAACCATAATGAAAGCAAATCCAAGTAACCATTGACAAAGCGGTTAAGCCCTCCGAATTTTGTTTTACCAAACTTACGCGCCTGATGCTGTACCACTTTTTCACCAATTTTCCCGAAACCGGCATTTTTTGCCAAATAGGGAATATAACGGTGCATTTCACCATACACCTCTATGTTTTTCACAACATCATGACGATAAGCTTTCAAACCGCAATTAAAATCATGTAAATTTTTAATGCCGCTTACTTTACGCGCCGTAGCATTAAAAAGTTTGGTGGGAATGGTTTTTGATATGGGGTCATAACGTTTTTGTTTATATCCGGATACAAGATCATATCCATCATGTGTTATCATACGATAGAGTTCCGGAATTTCATCAGGAGAATCCTGAAGGTCTGCATCCATAGTGATAACCACTTCGCCACATGCTGCACGGAATCCACAAAACAGAGCAGGTGATTTGCCATAGTTGCGACGGAATTTTATGCCATGGACATTTTCATCGCCAGCCGCCAACTGGTTTATGACTTCCCATGAGGTATCGGTGCTTCCATCATTCACAAAAATAATTTCATACGAGAAGTTATTTTCATTCATAACCCGCTTAATCCATGCGTAAAGTTCGGGTAAACTTTCCGCTTCATTATAAAGCGGTACAACTACAGAGATATTTTTCTTGTATTTCATTGACATTTGGCTGAAACTATATTTGATTGATTTGATTATCTTTCTATTTTTAAAGGACTTGTCCTGCGGCATATCAGGCCGATGACAAGCGAAAATACCGGAGCAGACAGCACAGTGATATAAATGATCAGTCCGGCATAATTGGCTGCAGAAATACCACGCATTCCTGCAACAAGTTCTTCAGGGGTAAGAACACTGCCATCGGGCATGGTGAGAGGAAAACCGTTACGGCTAAGTTCTTCAACCACTTGTGGCTGTTTGAGCATTTGTTCGTAAACATCAAACACATATCCGTGGTCGAAATAGGATAAATACACAAAGACTCCGGCTGCAATCCACAATGCGGCATAAATCCCCATCATCAATGAGAAAACAAAACCTCTTCCTAACGTAAAAACTTCACTCTTCAAGGTCACATTACGTCTGAAACGCAGCGCCAGCAAAGTTGCCACTACAGGACTTCCTATAAACATCAGTGTATTAACAACCGATAGAAACGTTTGTGAAAACGAAAGAATCATTATGAACAAATTCAACAATCCCCATCCACCGAGCAACAGACCATACTGCATGGCAAAGGCATTAGTCTGCCTGAAATTATTAACGGTTCTTTCCATTTAATTGTTTTATTGTATTCAAATGCAAAGATAGTGCAAATGAGTGAAGAGGAAAAATAAACCCTTTTGTTTTTCCTCTACATTATGGCAACAAACCTTGATTTCTTTTCCATAACAACAAGTATTGCCTATTGATTCACACTCTAATTTAGATTTTATAAACAAAAAAACATAACTTCCGTACTTTAACACTTCTTGCTTTTACCAAAAAAATGTCGTATACTTGTATAGTATTGTAGGGAGGTTCATCGAACTTCCCTTTTTAATATAATGAAACGTGCAATTAAGGGGAGGAAAGTCTGTATTGCCGTAAAAAATCCAAGTATTCTAATTTTTACAAGCCGTATTCTTGTTTTTTTGCTCCCTAATATCTGAATAAGAAGATATATCTATACCGTTTTTTACAAGTTTGTTTTACCAACAAAGGTTAAAAGTGTTAAATATTAAACGGTTTTCTATCCCTAAAAAATACTAATATGTCTTAAATTCGGTATTTAAATATTTCTCCATCTTTCCAGAGGTTCCCGTATTATTCGTCCGATATTCACATTATTGTGACAAGCGGCCTCTTGCAAAGAGTTCTGAAAAAAATAGGCGATACTTCCCACAAAATGAACAGGAAGTTCCGGATGATGATAAGCTAAAATATTACGCTTGAAAAAACTATCAAAGGCACTGAAAAGCAATTGTTGTATTTCCGGATGAGACTCGTGTTTTTTTAGAAATGGGGTAAAACTGGCTAAATAGCGGTTAGGCAGTGGCTCACGATATACCCGCTGCAAGACCTCATCTACAGTCAGACTATAAACCGCTCTAAAATCTTCTGCCAATTCCTCAGAAAGCAAATGCTTGTAAATATTAGCCAAAAGAACTTTTCCTAAAAAAGCGCCACTTCCTTCATCTCCCAAAATATATCCTAAAGGAGAGATATTGTTCACGATTTCGGTTCCGTCAAATAAACAACTATTGGCACCGGTGCCAAGAATACAGGCTATAGCTGCTTCATGCCCACAAAGAGCGCGGGCAGCACACAACATGTCGGAAGCCACTTCTATATTTGCTCCGGAAAAATGACGGGACAGGATGGCATGTACCATCTGTCCTTGTTTGGAACGGCAACCGGCACCATAAAAACGTATGTCGGACAGAAAACCATTGAGGGGAATTTGCGGAAGAAGCTCGTCCCTTATGACTGATTCTATAAATTCTTCCGATTGTATGAAAGGATTGATACCTTGCGTACGGCAAGAAGCTACAACAAAATCCTTATCGGTCAGAAGCCAATCAGTTTTTGTACTGCCACTGTCAGATATAAGTTTCATTTTGAACAGAAAAAAAGTTTACTTGAAAAATTTCATCCATTAGGATGTCGTGTGTCGAGTGGGGGATAGTTTCAAAAAGCTGATAAGGAAAGGCTAATCCTATTTTATACACACACGCAAATGCAGGATGGGCAAGCAGACGGTCATAAAAACCTTTTCCTCGCCCCAGACGATGTTTGTCAACATCAAAGGCCATACCGGGAATGATGGCCAAATCAATATCATCGTATGCAACTAGATCCTGTCCTTGCGGCTCCATAATCCGAAAGGCACCTTCTTTCAAATATTCAGGTCCTTTGTAAAGCCTTAATCGGAGATTCTTTCCTTCACAAACGGGTAAATATATATTTTTCTTATCACACCATTTATCAATGAAGCGATGGGTTGAAGGCTCATCCGGCAACGAATGAAACAGCAACACGATTTTAGCGGCCTGAAAGCGCGGGTGTTTTTCCAAATGCGCCATCATTTTTTCAGAATAAGCTTGTCGTTCCAAGGGGGAATATTGCAGATGACGTTCTTTTATGTATCGGCGCATTATCGCTTTGGAGAACATATAGCCAAGTTTGATGAATGAGGAATAAAATCGTTCATTCTGATATTCTTATCGTTTGGGGGACATTTCATCATAAGGAAAGCGACTTTCTTTTCCTTTACAGGGGCTATCGGAAAGGACTGATTATTTCTGAAAAGTTCCAAAGCCTTTATAACAGCCGGATCAGTGTCATTGGCGTAATGAGTGGCAGCGGCTACTCCCATAACATCATTGATGATACCGGTTAACAAATGTTCGACAAAAAGATGATGCGCCTCCTTTATCATACGGTTTCGACGTTTCAAACCATTTTGAGAAGCAAAAAGTACAAAGGATTCCACGACATTTTGCTTTTCTATATATTTGACCAAATCCGACAATGATTCGCATTCATTAAGTTTCTCACGATGCTTGTCAGTGAAAATGTAAGCATATTCATTAATCATACCCGATAAATAAGCCTCTCTAAAGTAGGAGTTCATACCGGTTGTATCACGTGCGATGAATACATCAGGAATGATGCCGCCTCCACCATAAACAACACGCCCGATACGGGTATGATATTTGGTACCTGAAGGCTTGATACTGTCGCTCGAGAAGTACTCGCCGTGCTCGGCACGGGTTATAAGATCTTGCTGATAATCCTCTTCATCTCCAGGAGTATAGGGCTTTTGCAAACAACGTCCTGAAGGGGTATAATAGCGAGCCTTTGTTAGACGGAGCATTGAACCGTCATTAAATTCGATTGGTATCTGTACCAGTCCTTTGCCAAAAGTGCGACGCCCTATAACCATACCACGGTCATTGTCCTGTATCGCTCCTGCTAAAATTTCACTGGCTGATGCTGAAACTTCATCCACCAATATGGCTAACGGCATTGTCTGATAGGCTCCATTACCGTCGCTGGTAAATTCTTCCCGCGGCGATTTGCGCCCTTTAGTATAAACTATCAGTCTTTTTTTAGGCAAAAATTCATTGGCAATCTGCACTGCAGGAGTCATATAGCCTCCTAAATTCCCGCGCAAGTCTATAATGAGATTTTTTAATCCCTCACTGTTCAACGTTGCCAAAGCCGCTAAAAATTCAGCATAAGTGGTATCACCAAAACTATTGATTCGAACATATCCGGTAGTCTTATCTATCATATATACAGCATCAATACTTTTTACGGGAACATCACCGCGTATAATGCTGATATTCTTGATATCCCGTTGACCGGCACGGGTAATTCCAAGACGAACCGTTGTACCGCTTTTCCCTTTAAGACGTTTCATGGTCTCATCATTATTGACTTTCTTACCAACATAGGTGGTACCATCAATAGAGACAATTCGATCTCCGGCTTGTACACCTGCACTTTCAGAGGGGCCGCCTTCAATTACACGTATAACACGTACAGTATCACGATAAATCATGAATTGTATACCAATACCAGAAAAACTTCCTCTAAGATCTTGCATGGACGTTTCCACTTCTTTTGCTGGAATATAAACGGAATGAGGATCTAATTTCTTTAATATTTCCGGTAATGACTCTTCTATAAGTTTATTGAGATCTACCTTATCAACATATTGGTCATCAACAATATGAAGCAGACTATTAAGTTTATCGCTCGAATTGATAATATTAAGTCGATTACCTGAAAAATGATTAGCATAAAAAGTTCCGACAGCAATACCAGCCACAATACCGAGAGCTACAAGAAGTGGCATGAAACGGGAGGTTCTATTATTATTCATTATTTTAGCCTCAATATTTTTTCTGTTTTTTAAGCTATAAAATTATTTCGATTCAACGGAATAAGGCAGAAAAAGAACCTCGATACTTGCACGCTTAAGGAGGTCTATACCATCAGAAAGCCGATAAGGGCGAGCGTAAACCACACGTTTTATTCCCGACTGAATGATAAGTTTACTACATTCTATGCAAGGTGCATCTGTGACATAAAGGGTTGCGCCGTCCGCATTATTATTAGAACGAGCAATTTTTGTAATGGCATTAGCCTCAGCATGAAGTACATAAGATTTTGTAAGGCCAGATGTATCCTCACAAATATTTTCAAATCCGGCAGGAGTTCCGTTGTAGCCGTCACTGATTATCATTTTATCTTTAACAATCAGTGCCCCCACCTGACGCCGTTGACAATATGAATTCTCTGCCCATATATGAGCCATACGTAAATATCGGCAATCAAGTTCGTGATTTTTACGAAATGCCGCGATTTCTTCAGGATCAACAGGAATACCGCTACGGCGAAGCAAAGCCTCTATACCTGGAAGTTGTCCTCGAAAAGCTTTATAAAGTTCCATAGGCGGGCGCGTTCCACCTTGTGACAAAATATTCTTACGAAAAGAATGTGCTGTCTCTTGATTTAGAATACCTTTCTCTTTGAAAAGACTAAAGGCATCAGCTTCAAGAACTTCAGCCCATTTATAACTGTAATATCCAGCAGAATAACCGCCAGACATTATATGACTAAATTGAACAGTCATACAAGTTTCTGGAGGTGCAGGCAACATAACAGCCTCTTTCCAAGCATGGTGCTCAAAATCTTTAACACTGGCCGTCATTGGCTTTTGCAGCCTATAAAGTGCCAGATCCAACAAACCAAAAGAAACTTGTCGCAGACATGCATATCCGGAATCTGCGTTCCGACTTTCCACAACACGTTCTATCAGTTCATCAGGAATAATTTCACCTGTCTTATAATGACAAGCAAAAGTGCGCAAAAATTCTTTCTCAACAGCAAAGTTCTCCATGATTTGTGAAGGTAACTCCACAAAATCCCACATAACATTCGTCCCACTCAATGAACGATAACGTGTCATGGCAAATAATCCGTGAAGAGCATGTCCAAACTCATGAAGCAATGTCTCAACTTCCCCCATCGACAACAAAGAAGGAATGTCGCCTGCCGGTTTGGTAAGATTGGCTGCAACGACGATATGCGGTCTATCAGAGTAATCCCATTCTTCTTTGAAATTGGTCATCCAAGCTCCACCTTGTTTATTTGAACGAGGATAAAGGTCCATATAAAGAACTCCCAAAAACGTTCCGTCAAGATCATTGACGTCATAAACTTTTACATCGGAATGGTAAACGGGAATTTCCTCGTTCAATTTAAATGTGATGTTATAGAGATGACTAGCTAACGAGAAAACTCCCTCTATAACTTTTTCTAATTGAAAATAAGGACGTAATATCTCTGAGTCTAATCCATGGCGTTCTTTATTCAGCAAATGTGCGTAATAAGCATAATCCCATGGTTGAATTTGAAAATCCTTCCCATCCAATTGACGAGCCAAAGCCTTAATCTCGTCCAATTCCACCTCTGCCTTAGGTTTGAAATAGTTCAACAGATCATGCAGCAAACCATCTACAGTCTCTACATTTTCAGCCATCCGACGCTTCAGCACAAAATCGGCATAGGTTTCATAGCCCAACAACTGAGCCTTTTCCCGCCTCAAGTCAACTATTTCACGTACTACCTCATTATTGTCGTATTCATTGCTATGATTACATTTTGTATTCTGTGCCAAATACAATTTACAACGCAAATCGCGATGTTTGGAATAAGTCATGAAAGGCCCGTAACTTGGAGCGTGCAGCGTTATAACCCATCCGGAAAGGCCACGTTCTTCTGCCGTCTCTCCCGCTTGCAATATTACTCTCTCCGGCAATCCTTCAAGTTGTTTTTCATCAGTCAGATGAAGTATAAAATCATTCGTTTCTTTAAGTACATTCTGTGAAAACTTGAGAGTTAAAGCAGAAAGTTGTTCGGATATTTTTGAGAACCGATCTGCTTTCTCCTTACTTAATGTTGCACCTGAACTTTCGAATTTTTCATATGTTTTAGACAGCAGCATACGCTCTTCCGCATTTCGCTCCTGTGAAAAATCCTCATACACGGCTTTCACGCGCTTAAACAGAACAGCATTATGCATAATACGCATTTCGTGAGCAGACAAATGCGGTGCCATCTCTTGTGCCAATGCTTCAAGTTCATCATCTGTATTGAGACCAAGCATTGTATAGAGATACGTTGTAGCACGATCCAGCAAGGCTCCAGCTGCTTCAAATTGCACTATAGTATTTTCAAAAGTTGGAGTTTCAGCCTGAGTAATTATAGCGTTAATTTCCTCATCCTCAAGACGCATTCCTTCTATTATCCCTTCTCGTATGGCATCAGGGGAAATCTTCTGGTTAAAAGGGAAAGTATGGTGTGGCGTATCATATTGCCCGGAAAAAAGTTCTATTGCATTCATCATAATAGATTTCACTAGTTTTAAAAGTTCACAAAGATACACATTTAATATCAGTTTAAACCTAAAAACACCGCCAACAGTCGTATTAAATAATCAAAAAAACTGCTCTTTCAAGATGATTTAAGAAAAGCAAAATGGCCCCCGATATCTTTGACTAGTGGGGACCATCCTGTTAACACTGCTCCTTTTCATATTTAAGAACCATTGGAATGACTATGCTGCTCAGCGGCACGTACTTTCCGGAAAAGATCTGAAGCAAAAATGAAATTATTCAGTTTTTCATTATTTGAATCAAAAACCTCTTCTTTACTCCCTTCCCACTCATTACGGCCATCATATATATATAAGATATGTTCACCAATGCCCATTACCGAATTCATATCATGAGTATTGATGACTGTTGTCATACCATACTCTTTAGTAATGTCATGAATCAGTTCATCTATAACAAGCGAGGTCTTAGGGTCGAGTCCGGAATTAGGCTCATCACAAAACAAATATTTCGGATTGAGAACAATGGCCCGCGCAATGGCAACACGTTTCTGCATACCACCTGATATTTCCCCTGGAAATTTATTTTCGGCTTCAAGCAAATTGACACGGTCGAGGCAAAGACGGGCACGTCGCAACCGCTCCTTAGCGCTAAGGCTGGAAAACATATCTAAAGGAAAAAGCACATTATCAAGTACGCTCATAGAGTCAAACAATGCCGCACTCTGAAATATCATTCCCATTTCACGTCGGATTGATGTGCGTTCTTGTTTGCTCATCCCCACGAAACTCCGTCCATCATAGAGGATATCTCCGCTTGTAGGTTCGAAAAGCCCCACTATACATTTCATAAGGACAGTTTTGCCCGAGCCGCTTTGGCCGATAATCAAATTGGTAACACCGGCATTAAAAGTAGTGCTGATATCGCGCAACACACTTTTTGTCCCAAAGTCCTTGTTAAGATGATTTATCTGTATCATGAGAGAAGTTGCGTAAGAAACATATCAGAAAAAAGAATAAGCATACTGCTTGAAACTACCGCATTCGTGCTAGCCTTGCCAACCTCAGTAGCACCGCCCTCCACAGTATATCCCCAAAAAGAGGAAACACTTGCTATGATAAAGGCGAAGAAAACAGACTTGATGGTCCCCATCCAGAAAAACCATTGATTAAAATCGTGCTGCATACCCGATGTAAGGTCCGTTGCGGTAATAATATGTCCGACATAGGCAGTGGCATAAGCGCCTATAATACCGCTCACCGTGCTGAAAATGACAAGAAAAGGGATCATTGTAACAAGCCCTAAAATCTTGGGCAGAATAAGGAAACTGGCAGAATTAACCCCCATGATTTCAAGAGCGTCAATTTGTTGCGTAGTTCGCATAGTTCCCAGTTCGGAAGCAATGTTCGACCCGACTTTACCGGCTAAAATCAGACACATGATGGAAGATGAAAATTCCAAAAGCATAATTTCACGTGTCACATAGCCCGAAACCCATGTAGGCATCCAGGCACTTTGAATGTTGAGCTTTATCTGAATACAGATGACGGCTCCAATAAAAAAGGAGATGAGAAGAACAATGCCAATTGACCCTGTTCCAAGGGTAGTCATTTCTTTAAAATATTGTTTAAAAAACATTCTCATGCGTTCAGGGCGGGAAAACGTACGCCCCATAAGTCTGAGATAATGTCCGAAAGTATTCAAACCGGAAAGTAAAATCATAACACGGTTTATTATTATTGGATTACAATGAGCCGAATTATTCCGGCTGTGTCAGAAAACTCTCAAGAATGACCGAAACAAACAAAAGCTCAGCCAGACTTATTGTGTGCAAAGATAGCACATTCAATCTAATCAACTATTATTTTGGATAGAGATTTCACTTTATAGTTATCCCAAAGCCCATTTATTATTTCTTTCTATTACCAGAATTCTTACAGAATTACTCCTATCGTTTTGAGTCTCCTTTGATTAACATATTTAACTTTCATACACATTAAACAGGAAAATTCTAGCACAAAACAACGAATAGATTTCACAAAAATAACTTTCAAAAGAAAAACATTACTTGAATTTTTAATTGCAATACAGGGAATTTAAATTGTAATACGGACTTTTTATCTGCATATTCCAAAGAAAAAACAAAGTTTTTACAAAGAAATAACAAAAAAAGCGGACAGTTATTTGTTAACCGTCCGCTTCGCTAATGCAAATATACAACATTTTTCAGCCAAAAGCAAATAGTGTTAAAATCGCCTGAAGCCTTAAAAAGTAAAGAGCAATGGAAAATAATAAAGATAAAAAACGTAACTTTGTCACGAATTTGTGGAATAACAAAGTATTCTTACCGATGTCACATGCTCAATTTGGTATGCTTTTTGCATAGCATTTCATGTTTTCTGCAATCACCATGGTGGTTACAGACGAATATCATAACATCGCTAACTTTAGTAGGCTAAATAACAATATGAATAAAGACGACATACAGCAAAATCCCTTTTCTTTAATTGCTGATTTTGACGGAGATATATCCGGTTTGTTTGCCAAGGAGGTTGGTTCCATTCTGCCCATACTTCCTCTGCGCAACATGACCCTGTTTCCCGGAGTGGTGGCTCCGGTGGCTGTTGGCAGGGAAAACTCCAAGCAACTGATTGCGCAAGCCGTTAAAAATGACGGCCAAATCGGCGTGGTTTGCCAACGCGTTCCAGAAGTAGACATGCCCGCTGGCAAGGATCTATATCCTATTGGCGTAATGGCTAAAGTTATGCGCGTCATCGAATTGCCAGATAACGCAACAACTGTCATCCTGCAAAGTTTTTCACGCTTTGAACTGGGGAAAATAACCCGTCAGACACCATTTTTGCGTGCCAAGGTGGAAAAGCTGGACGAAGTATTGCCCGCTGATGATGACAAAGAATACGCAGCATTGACTGAAGCCTGTAAGGAAGCTACCATACGGCTGCTGCGCACTAGCGACACTGTACGCGAAGAGGCTGTATTTGCTATCCGGAACATCAACCATCCGGTCTTTCTCATCAACTTTATCTGTACCAATCTTCCTTTTCCCATTGAGGAAAAAACAGAGCTTCTGGCGGAAGGCGACCAGAAAAAACGCGCCTACAAACTCCTTTCCATCTTAAACAGAGAGTGCCAATATGCTGCTCTCAAACAGCATATCCAAAATCAGACACGAGAAGATTTGGATCAGCAGCAGAAAGAATACTTCTTGCATCAACAGATAAAAAACATCCAGAATGAGTTGGGAGAATCTCAAAATGAGGATGTTGTTGAACTGCAAAACCAAGCAGCCCGACTAAACATGCCGGAAAAAATACAGGCTGTTTTCAATAAGGAGATAAGCAAACTGGCACGTATTAATCCGCAAAGTCCAGACTATAATGTACAGTTGAATTATCTTCAGACAATGGTTGCACTACCTTGGGGAAAAGAAACTGAAGACAACCTGAACATACGCAATGCCGAACGTATTCTTAATAGCGACCATTATGGTATGGAAAAAGTCAAGGAGCGAATTTTGGAACATTTGGCCGTATTACGCTTACGAAAAGACATGAAAGCCCCCATTATTTGTCTTTACGGACCTCCGGGAGTCGGCAAAACCTCATTAGGGCGCAGCATTGCAGCAGCCTTAGGCCGCAAATACGTAAGAGTGTCCTTAGGCGGAGTGCACGACGAATCGGAGATACGCGGACATCGGCGCACTTACATAGGAGCCATGCCCGGACGTATCATAAAAGGAATAATGAAGGCGGAAAGTTGCAATCCGGTTTTTATTTTAGACGAAATCGACAAAGTTTCTCAGGCAAATTACAATGGCGATCCACAGTCTGCTTTGCTTGAGGTATTGGATCCTGAGCAGAACAATGCGTTTCACGATAACTTCCTTGATACAGACTTCGACCTCTCAAAGGTGTTTTTTATCGCAACGGCCAACAACCTGAACACGATTCCAACTCCGTTGCTTGACCGCATGGAATTAATAGAAGTGGAAGGCTATCTTACTGAAGAAAAAAAGGAAATAGCCCGACGACACCTCATCCCCAAAGAACAGAAGGAATTGGATTTCGGCAAATACGGTACATTGAAATTGACACCGGCAGCAACAGAATTGATCATCGAAAAATATACACGCGAAAGCGGTGTGCGCCAACTCGAAAAGCAAATTGACAAGATTTTTCGTAAAACAGCCTATTTGACAGCGGTTAACAATGAAATGCCATTTGCAAAATCCACAATCAAGCCGCAAGATATAGAAACTCTTTTAGGCAAGCCGCCTTATAACCGGGACAAATATCAGGGCAACACATATGCCGGCGTTGTAACCGGATTGGCCTGGACCGCTGTCGGAGGAGAAATTCTTTTTATCGAAACTAGTTTAAGCAAAAGCAAGGCATCCAAACTTACCTTAACTGGAAATCTAGGGGATGTTATGAAAGAATCGGCCGTATTGGCTTTGGAATACATCAAATCACATGCCGAAAAATTGAATTTGGATTATCGGATCTTTGATAACTGGGATATTCATATCCATGTACCGGAAGGTGCGACCCCAAAAGACGGACCGTCTGCCGGTATCACTATTGCAACATCACTGGCCTCTGCCTTGACCCAAAGAAAGGTACGGGCAAATATAGCCATGACCGGCGAAATCACTTTACGCGGAAAAGTTCTGCCGGTAGGAGGCATCAAGGAGAAAATTTTGGCAGCCAAACGTGCCGGAATTACTGACATCGTCATGAGCGAAGAAAACCGCAAAGATATAGAAGAAATAAAAGCGACATATATCGATGGACTGAAATTTCATTTTGTCGATAATGTGGAAGAAGTTTTTGAAATAGCCTTGCTCGATGAGATAGTGGAATCTCCTATAGATCTGACAATAAAAGAAACACCAACAAGTTCGAATTGAACATTCTAACTTTTATGACCTTGGAGACTCATGACATTTAACTTACAACATACAGATAAAGGAAGTGCTGCACGTGCGGCACTTCTCACTACAGATCACGGGCAAATCGAAACTCCGATATTCATGCCAGTCGGCACACTGGGAACTGTTAAAGGAGTACATTTACACGAACTAAAAGATGACATAAAAGCACAAATCATTTTAGGGAATACCTATCATCTTTATCTACGGCCCGGATTGGAAATTATAGAACGTGCAGGAGGACTACACAAATTTAATGGATTTGACCGCCCAATGCTCACTGATAGTGGTGGATTTCAAGTGTTCTCACTGACCGGTATCCGCAAATTAAGTAATGAAGGCTGTGAGTTTCGTTCGCATATAGATGGCAGTAAACATTTCTTTACCCCTGAAAAAGTGATGGATATAGAACGTGCCATAGGCGCTGACATCATGATGGCTTTCGATGAATGTCCGCCAGGCACAGCCGATTTCGCTTATGCCAGAAAAAGCCTTGATCTGACACACAGATGGATGAAGCGCTGTTGGAAACGTTTCCATGAAACTGATCCTAAATACGGCTACCACCAATCATTATTCCCAATTGTACAAGGTTGTGTATATCCTGATTTACGCCGTGAAAGTGCTAAATTCATGGCTGATTTTGGAGCTGAAGGTTATGCCATCGGTGGATTGGCAGTAGGCGAACCCGCAGAAGTCATGTATGAAATGATAGAAGTGGTCAATGATATTCTTCCCAAAGACCGTCCACGTTATTTGATGGGAGTAGGTACCCCCATCAATATCCTGGAAGCCATCGAACGTGGAGTAGACATGTTTGATTGTGTAATGCCTACACGAAACGGCCGCAATGCAATGTTATTTACCGCTGAAGGTATTTTGAATATGCGTAATGCAAAATGGGCAGATGATTTTTCTCCTGTAGACCCTATGGGGCACTGTTTGGCCGACACGCAATATTCACGCGCTTATCTGCATCACCTTTTCAAGGCCAAAGAACTTCTGGCCATGCAAATAGCCAGCATACATAATCTGGCATTTTATCTGTGGCTGGTAAAAGAGGCACGCACACATATTTTAGCTGATGACTTTTCCGAATGGAAAGTTGAAATGGTGGAAAAATTATCCAGAAGACTTTGATAAAGGCTTTTATGAAAAGAATATGGTTGCATATAAAGGACTGGTATCAATCTATCAGACGACTTTTAATTAAAGGTAAGGAATTGCTTACCCTTAAACGCATTGACAGGTATATCATTAAGAAATTTCTGTCTACTTACATCTTTCTGATTGCGATTGTTATCTTAATAGCCATTATCTTTGACTATAATGAGAAAATAGATAAATTTACACAGAGTCT
>ERZ778511.258-NODE-258-length-51557-cov-7.947517_pt1 | contig 51557 bp, 38 predicted proteins | sample MGYA00510347_ERZ778511 | MGnify/ENA primary metagenome ERZ778511 (study PRJEB29527, sample SAMN07138967) | mouse gut metagenome | material: feces | host: mouse | place: China:Nanjing | collected 2016-01-25 ...
AATTGAATGAAACTAACCACAAATTGAATGAAACTAACCACAAATTGAATGAAACTAACCACAAATTGAATGAAACAATCCAGGAGAGAGACACAGCTAACCGCCAGCTAGAGCAACAGGCCAAACAAATTGAGCAGTTGTTACTGGAAAATAAACGTCTAAAAGACCAGCAGACTTTCGATTTATAAGCTGCTTCAAATAGGGCGCTGTGAAATGCCACAAGAGGCATGTATCTGGCAAACAGCAGCTTGCTGAGAAGCAAGGGGCATATCGAAGTTCTCCGATATGCCCCTCTGTGTTCTTTCTTCACCGCCTATCCCCCTGTTCTTTGCGTCTCTGATCTCATGAGATACATTAATGCAACTCAGACCTACCTCTGTCTCCAGGTAGTCCGGGAGAACAAAATCAATATAGGGAATATCTCCAGTCTGCCCGCCAACATATCCCAAATCAGGATCAGCTTGGAAAAGATACTGTAGGAAGCAAAATTGCAGGTGGGGCCAACCGCCTCGAAGCCTGGCCCGATATTGTTAAAGCAGGCCAGGACGGCGGAGAAATTGGTAGTTATGGAAAAACCGTCCACCGAGATCAATAGGAAACTGGCAATGATAATGATGGCATAGGCAGCCACATAGGTGTTGGTGTTGGCCAGCACTTTCTCATCCACTGTCTGTCCGTTCATTCGCACCACCTGTACCCGCTGAGGACGAATAAGCTGGCGGACACTTCGCAGCATATTCTTCACCACCAACAATGCCCTGCCGCATTTGAAGCCGCCGCCCGTACTGCCTGCACAGGCGCCGATAACCATCAGGAACAGCAGTATAGCCTTGGAAAATCCGGGCCACAAATCAAAATCCGTGGTGGCGTACCCTGTAGAGGAAACAATACTGGCCACCTGGAATGCAGTATGTCTCACCGTCTCCTCCAGAGTATCGTAATACCCTCGCAAATTCCAGACGATCAGTAAAATGCTGGCCAATATAATTCCCAGATACATACGCAGTTCCTCGTCCTTGAACACGCTTTTGATCTGCCCCAGAAGCAGCAGATAATAGCAGCTGAAATTCACGCCAAACAGCAGCATAAACACAGTACAAACATTCTGGATATAGGGACTGTACCCGGCGATACTGTCTCCCTTGATGCCGAATCCACCCGTACCCGCCGTACCAAATGCCGTACACACCGCATCAAACACCGGCATTCCGCCTATGAGCAGGAATATCACGTCCAGCACCGTCAGCGCAATGTAAAGAATATACAGAATCTGTGCCGTCTGCTTCATCTTAGGCACCAGCTTGCCCACATTAGGGCCAGGGCTCTCTGCCCGCAGCAGATGCATGGTAAAGCCACTGCCGCCCTCGCCGCCCATGGGGATTGCCAGCAAAAACACCAGTACCCCCATGCCGCCCAGCCAATGGCTGAAACTGCGCCAGTACAGAATACCATAGGGCAGCCCTTCTATCTGCTCCAAGATAGAAGCCCCCGTGGTGGTAAAGCCGGATACTATCTCAAACAGGGCATCCACATAGTTCGGAATCGCTCCCGACAAGAAAAAGGGCAGACAGCCCAACAGACTCATGAACAGCCAGCCCATCCCTACACACACCAGTCCCTCCTTGGCAAAAAAACTCTTTCTCGCCTTACGGCACAGCAGTCTGAGCGTCACTCCCAGCCCCCACAGAAGTACAATCGTAACGGTAAAGCCCATGATGGAACTATATTCCTTCATGCATAGACTGATAATCAGCGCCGGCATCATAAATATGCTCTCAACCATCAAAAGCAGACCGATAAATTTACCCATCATCTTGTAGTTCATTGTCGTTTCCTATCTCCATCTGCCCGCTCCGGCGGGCACTCTATTCATAAATAAAAATGCCTCTTGGGGGATTTGCCTCGCAAGTCCTGCATTTCTCCCACACAGATCCTCATCACTCAAAAATATCGTTCAACTGATAGATCACCCTGTCCCCATTAGTCACAATGATCACCGTATCTCCTCTGTTAAAAGAGGAGTCACCGTTAGGAATCTCCTGCTGGGCACCCTTGGTAATGCAGGCCACCAACACATTCTTCTTGATCTTCAGCTGTTTCAGCGGTTCTCCACAGTGCGAGGTGTGTTCATCCACCAAAAACTCCATTGCCTCCGCCTGGCCGTCCGCAATAGAATATACGGTTCTGGCCGCACCGGTCTGGTTCTGCATAGCCCGCACGTAGCGAACAATAGTATTGCAGCACAACTCCTTGGGGCTGATGATGCTGCCCAGAGACAGATTTTCCAAAATATTTTTGTTATTCACACGGCCCAGCTTGGTAATAATCTGGGGCACTCCGCAGCTGCTTCCATACAGGGAAATGATCATATTCAATTCATCTATACCCGTCAGCGTGGCCAGCGCATCGCAATTTAAAATTCCCTCGCTCTCCAGAAGAAATTCACTGCTGGCATCGCCCTGGACGATATCGGCATATGGAAGCAAACTGGCCAGAGCCACGCAGCGCTGTGCATCCTGCTCCACAATCTGTATCGAAATCCCGCTTTTTTCCAACTGCTTTGCCAAGTAAATGGTGACACGCCCGCCGCCGCACACCAGCACTCTCTTGACCTTGTGGGTGATAATACCCAGATTGTGCAGCAAAACAGCCAGTTCATTGCTGGGGGCCGTCACAAAAATCCTGTCTCCCTCCCGCAGCACAAAATTGCCGTCCGGAGCCACCGCTTTGCCGTTTCGAAGCACAGTACATACCAGGATCTTGCACTTGACAATATTGTTCATATCGTTCAAAGCCACATCACAGAGCTTGCTCTGCTCGTTCAGCTTCAGTTCCACAAGTTCTACCCTGCCTCTGGCAAAGGTATCCCTCTTTAGAAATCCCGGATATTTCAGCAGTCTGCTGATCTCTATCGCCGCCTGCCGCTCAGGATTGACCGCCATAGACAGTCCGAACATATCCCGCATCTTGTAAATCTGTTGGGTATATTCCGGATTACGCACCCGGGCAATGGTATGGAGACGGGAATTCATGGCATGGGCCGTCATACAACACAGCAGATTGATCTCGTCCGCTCCTGTCATAGCGATCAACAGATCCGCCTCCTTTATCCCTGCCTGCTGCAGCACCTCCATAGTGGCGCAATTCCCCTGAATCACCATCACATCATATCGTTCCTGCGTACTCTCCAATACCTTGGAGTTGGCATCTATTAAAGTCAGGTCATGCCCCTCCAGAACAAGCTGCCGGGTCAGCGTGGAACCCATCTTGCCATCTCCCGCAACAATAATATTCACAATCTTACCCCTTTCCTGCATAACCAAAGTTCGGCTTTCGCCAAATTCCGGCTGTGCCCATGTTATTGTGTTAATACTTTTTTGGATGTGATACATCCAAGCATCTATCTCCCAGTGTTCCCTGCCGGCACACCAACTCTGCTGGTGCAAATCTAACCACTTTTAGTATTCAAACATTTATCGGTGCGCAGTTCGGAAACTTGCTGTTTTAGAGTTCCGCATCCCCTATCCCAAAGTAGCGGACATCATATCCCGCACCAAGGCCTGAACCTGCTCTTTTGTGGCTCTGCCCTTAACCAGCGGATCATTTTGGAAAGCCTCCACCACCAGATCCACATCTCTATTGTCTCCCAGCACCACCTGCATGATACGGTCATGGTTTTCCAGATGGGGGATGATCAGCTGGCGCACCTGCTCCGGAACGCTCCCCGCCAGCACCGGACGTATGGCATCCCTCTCAAACACGGCATTGGTCTCCACCACTGCATTTTCTGGAAGATTGGCGATCTGATGCCCGGCGTTGGGGATATTCACATTGCTCACCACCCGCTCCAATCCGCACAATGCCTTGATCAGCAGAATCCCCTCCTCCCCAGTGGGCTCCAACTTGAGTTCCTCCTCGCCGCTCACCAGCCTGCGGCTGCGCTCCAGGCGCTTTTGCAGATCCTCTTTTCTCCATGCCACTGTGGTGAGGCCGAACTTCCAGCCTGCCACCGTCTCCGGATCTTTCAAGTACTCGTCACCGGGCATGAACTCTGCCAGATGACGGTCTCCCGCCGCCGCAATCAGTCCATAGCGCTTAAACAGATCCATTTTAACCCGGTGGGCACAGGCAAAGGTAGAATTCATCCAATGATTGTCCTTTTCCTCATAGCCCTCCTCATAGTGGACATCTATATATTTTCTATAGACCGGGAATAGATCAATGCCCTTATAGCTGGCATAGTCAAACCAGGTAAAATGGTTGATGCCCAGCACATTGACATGGACATCCCTCCGGTCTATGGAATCACACCCCAGTTCCTGGGATGCAATGGACGCCAACACCTTCTGAGTACCAAATACCTCATGGCAGCAGCCAAATGCCTTGATCTGCGGGAATACCTGGTACAGCGTCTTTACGCATAAAGTCATGGGATTAGTGTAGTTAATGACCCAAGCCTCGGGACAATATTTCTTGATGGCCTCCCCAAACTCCATAAACATGGGAAGTGTGCGCAAAGCGCGCATCATGCCGCCCGGTCCCGCCGTATCGCCAACGGACTGGTAGATACCCAGCCGCTCCGGCATGTGGACATCCGCTTCCATCTCGTTGAAGGTCTTTGGAAGGATGGAAATCACCACAAAGTCCGCGCCGGACAACGCCTCCTGCAGCGTATCTTTCACCACATAATCCCACTTACCGGACACTTCCTCCCGTTGCTTTTGCCGGTTGCCTATAATGGCATTGGCCTCCGCCGCCCCCCTGTCTATATCATACAGGCGTATGGTGCCGCTGATCCGGGATTCCATAGCCAAATCCGTCATAAAAGTCCATGCCCATCCCCTGGATCCGCCGCCAATGTAGGCAATCTGGATATCCGATACCTTATCTGCTTCGTACTTCATTTTCTTTGTCCTCCTATTTTTGTTCCGCATATCCCCTTCCGGTACCGCACCCTACCCGGTGGTTGATATTCGACCGCTTTCGGCGGGATATGTTGTTTATAAATTTCATAATTAGGCGATAGCGAAACTCCCTTTCTGTTTACAGAGGATGGGCAATCTATACAAAATAGGGGCGACTTGCCGCTGCGTCGGAGTCCGCTTTTGTATATATTGACCAGCCACGTCACTTGCAGAGAACATTTTGCAATTGCCTGAATTTCACAATGGGCGAAAGGTGCGGAGCATCCGGGGATGATCCACACCTCTTTTAAATCTTTTTTCTTAGGCAATTGCGAAACTCCCTTTCCGGGAACAGTGGATGGGCAATATATACAAAATAAGGGCGACTGGCCACTGCATCGGAGCCCGTTTTTGTATATATTGACCAGCCACGTCACTTGCGGAGAACGTTTCGCAATTACCTAATCTTTTTTCTAATCCTGTTGCAGTTTCGCCGATGGAAAACTATATAATTCTCCGCACTGCCAAAATCGGCCGATAATTGGCATTGCTGACCTTGATCCCTGTCCTCTGGGTGCTGGCATGTACAATCTTGCCTCCCCCAATATACAAGGCTACATGCCCTTCATAGCAGATTATGTCTCCCGGTTGGGCTTCGCTGTACTCCACGCCCCGCCCGGCGCTTCTCTGGGAATAGGAAGTCCTGGAAATATCGTAGCCATAGTCCTGATATACGCGATACGTAAACCCGGAACAGTCGGCGCCGTTTGTCAGACTGGTTCCTCCTGCCACATAAGGATTGCCCACAAACTGAAGAGCATACTTGGCGATCTGCTTGCCCTTGTCGCTGCCGGTGGCATTATCCACAATGGAAGAATAATTGGTATTGTTTGTAACCTTGGGCGGATTCTGCGCCGCTGCCGCCAGCGCCGCCTGACGCCGCCTCTCCTCCTCTTTCCTCCGCTCTTCCTCCTGCAGCTTCTTCAGCTGCTTCTTTTCCTGCTGCAGCAGGGCCTTGGCCGCCGCCGCCTCCTGTCTGGCTCTGGCAATTTGAGCCGCAAAATTCTCAGACTGCTTCTGTAGCTGTGCCATCAACTGGTCGCAATAGTCCTTCTGCTCCTCCATCTCTGCCTTATCGGCCTCCAGGGATGCCTTATCAGCCTCCAGCTGATCCCAGAGATCACGCACCTCTTTCCGGGTCGCCTCATACTGGTTCAGCATCTCCTGGTTGTAGGCGTTGACGCTCTCCGCATAGGTAACCCTGTTCAGCATATCGCTGAAACTGATGTTGCTGAACAGCATGGTCATCAGAGTGTCATCGCCTGTCTCATACATAAAGCGAATCTGCAATGCCATGGCTTCCGCCTGATCCTGTTCTTTCTGCAGCGCCGCCTCATAAGCCTGGCTGGTAAGTTCGATGTCCGCCTTCTTCTGGACAATATCATCCTCCAAAAGGTCAATACTTGTCAAAATATTGATAATCTCTGCATTCAGATCCTCCATCTGCTCATCCAGAAGATCCTGTTCATCCTCCAGATCGGAAATATTGTCATTGATTTCCTCCAGCTGGTTCTCGGTATCTTCGATGGCCTGTTCCACATCTTTAATGGTGGTGGCCCATATATCCATGGTGACCCCCGACAGAGTGGAAATCATCAGTGCTGCCACAGCCACAGATATTATTCTTTTTTTCACCCTGGATCTTATCGTCATTACATTTCCTCTCTATACTCACGAGCAATAAAATTTGCCGCGGTATCCCTGGCATCTCTGGCTCGTAAGTCGGGTTATCCAGCAAGTTTTAGTACGCGTCAATATGAATTGTTGTTCCACATCGGTCCCCGGATACCGCAATGTTACAACTCACAATTATTCACAGTTCTGGGGAACGGGATCACGTCGCGGATGTTGCCCATGCCGGTCAGATACATTACGCACCGCTCAAAGCCCAATCCAAATCCTGCATGGCGGGCAGAGCCGTAGCGGCGCAGATCCAGATAGAAACCGTAATCCTCCTTTTTCAGGCCCAGTTCCTCCATGCGCTGCTCCAGCACCTCCAGATGATCCTCACGCTGGCTGCCGCCGATGATCTCTCCGATGCCGGGCACCAGGCAGTCCATAGCCGCCACTGTCTTGCCATCCTCGTTCAGCTTCATATAGAAAGCCTTGATCTCCTTGGGATAATCCGTCACAAACACCGGGCGTTTAAACTCCTGCTCTGTCAGAAACCTCTCATGCTCCGTCTGTAAGTCACAGCCCCAGAACACCTTATAGTCAAACTCATCGTTATGCTTTTCCAGAATCTCAATGGCCTCTGTGTAGGTCACATGGCCGAAATCGGAATTGACCACATGATTCAGCCGCTCGATCAGTCCCTTGTCCACGAACTGGTTGAAGAAAGCCATCTCCTCCGGGGCGTTCTCCAACACATAACGGATAATATATTTCAGCATACTCTCCGCCAGCATCATATCGTCTTTCAGATCGGCAAAGGCCATCTCCGGCTCAATCATCCAGAACTCCGCCGCATGGCGGGTAGTGTTGGAATTTTCTGCCCGGAAAGTGGGACCGAAGGTATAAATATTCTTAAAGGCCATGGCAAAGGTTTCGCCGTTGAGCTGTCCGCTCACCGTCAGGTTGGTAGGCTTGCCGAAGAAGTCCTGCGCAAAGTCGATCTGTCCCTCCTCTGTCCTGGGAACATTCTGAAGATCCAGGGTTGTCACCTGGAACATTTCTCCCGCGCCCTCGCAGTCGCTGCCGGTGATCAACGGGGTATGCACATACACAAAGCCCCTCTCCTGGAAAAAGTTGTGGATCGCGTAGGCGATCAGGGATCGCACACGGAACACCGCCTGGAAAGTGTTGGTCCGGGGACGCAGATGAGAGATGGTACGCAGGTACTCAAAGCTATGACGCTTTTTCTGCAAAGGATAATCCGCGCCGGAGGGCCCCTCCACCAGCACTTGGGCCGCCTGCATTTCAAAGGGCTGCTTGGCATCGGGGGTCAGCACGATGGTGCCCCGGATAATCAGGGCCGCACCCACATTGATCTTACAAAGCTCCGCAAAATTGTCCAGCTTGTCGCTATATACCACCTGCAGCGGCTCAAAAAACGTGCCGTCGTTTATTACCAGGAAACCAAAATTCTTGGAGTCGCGGTTGTTCCTCACCCAGCCGCCCACAGTAACCTCTTTGTCGGCATAGGCAGCCCTGTCACGATAAAGGTCTTTGATGTCTGTCAAATTCATCTCTTTTTCCTCCTACTGATTAGTATTCCACAGATTAATATTCTGTAACCTGGGCATTCCGGGTCAGAAATTCCAACACCCTCTCAAACATAAAATATTCCCTGTACTCTTCCCTGTCCAGCTCCCCAAGGAAATCCTCCACGGTGTCATAACCGCCCTGAGCCGCGTATTCCTCCAGATTCTCCTGTAGTTCCTCATCGGTTATATTCAGATTCTCCGCGTTGGCCACAGCTTGGACAGCCAGGCTCTGCTTGGCCGCCACCTCCGCGTATTGGTCCAGAAAGGTTGCCGAATCCATACCGTAGTTGTACATACAGAAAGTCTCCAGGTCCACTCCCAGGGATGCGCTGTCCGCCTCCAGACCGGCCTGCACATTATTTCGGTACTTCTCCAGAATCGCCACCGGAATCTCCTGGAATACACATCCGTTTACCAGGCCGTCCAGCACAGCATTCTCCAGCGTAATCTGATAGTTGTTCTGCGCGTTTGTCTCCAAATAATCGTGTACGAACTGCTGCATGGCCTCCACTGTAGTGATATCAGGAACACCGATGCTGGCAACCACTTCGTCACTGTACTCCGTGGGCAAAATATAATTCACGGTCACAGTGAAAACAACAGGCTGTCCGGCAAGTTCAGCATTGTCATATCCTGCCGGAAAACTCAGTGCCAGCTCCCTGGTCTCACCGGGCAGCGCACCGATCAACCCCTCTTCAAATCCTTCGATAAACCGGCCCGAACCTATCTCCAGGGTAGCGCCGCTGGCCGTGCCCCCCTGAAAAGCCACATCGTCCTTTTTGCCTACATAGTCAATATTGACGGTGTCGCCCAGTACAACTTCCCGGTCCGTGATACCGCCCAGTTCTTTTGTGACGGAGTCCATATATAACGCCCTCATCAGTTCCGCCTCCTGCGCCTCATCCACAACAGCCGACGCCACCTGCGCGGGAATCCCCATGTACTCCCCCAGAGTCACATATTTATCCACCTTCATATCCTTCAAGGCGCCCGACTGGCTGCCGCAGCCTCCCAGCAAACCCATCGCCAGCAGCGCAGCCAATGCTATAGCAATCTTCCTTCTCATATTCTCACTTTTCCTCTCCATACAAATACACTATCCTTTATACCACAATTCCGCCTTCAGTAAAAGACCTATTTTTCTTTCCGCATGGCTGTTCTTAAATTTGGCAGATGTTCGGCGGGCTCGCGGCACCTGTGTCACAATAGCGGAGACAGAAGCCTGCATATCTGCTCCTTAACGCGAATTTTCAGGTTGCGGCTGGCATAGGACTCCCGGGTAACCTGGGAACAATGCTCTAAGTCCTGTTCAAAAAGCGCCGTCATCTCCCTGGCCTTGTCCGCGTCGTACACCACCGCATTCACTTCAAAATTCAAAGAGAAACTGCGGATATCCATATTGGCCGTGCCATAGCAGAACACCTCGTCATCCACCACAAGGCCCTTGCCATGCAGGAAACCGTTGTCATAGGTATAGCAGCTGGCCCCCGCCATCACCAGATCGCCTATATAGGAATAGGTAGCCCAATATACAAAGGGATGATCCGGCTTGCAGGGAATCATAACCCGCACCTCCACACCGGAGCGAATGGCAATTATCAGGGCGCTCATCATGGATTCATCGGGGATGAAGTAGGGGGTCTGTATGCTGATTCTCCGCTTTGCCTTGTGAATCAGCTGCAGGTAATTGTCACGTATCTGCTTCTGGGTATTATCCGGACCGCTGCTGACAATCTGCACCTTACAGCCCTGCCCGCTGTACGCCTTCACCTCTTCCAGATAATGTCCGGCGGTGAACAGGTTCTGCTCAGAGGCATAATTCCAATCCAAAATGAAACGCAGCTGCAGGCCAAACACAGCGCCTCCCACGATCCGCAGATGGGTATCCCGCCAATAGCCGAATCTTTCATCCAGACCCAGGTACTCTTTTCCCACATTAAAACCACCCACATACCCTACCTTGTTGTCGATGACCACGATCTTGCGGTGATTGCGGTAATTGATACGCAGCTGCAGCCTGCCCAGCAACGCCGGAAAAAACTCCGCCGTCTGGATTCCCCAGCTATTGAGCTGCCTCCAGAATTTATTTTTCACCGTGCGGCAGCCCATACTGTCAAAAAGGATACGCACCTCCACGCCTTCGGCCGCCTTCTCCTTGAGCACCTCTATTATCCGCTGGAACAGCACATCATTTTTGATAATGTAGTACTCCATATGGATAAATTCTCTGGCCTGGCGCATATCTTCAATCAGCGCGTCAAATTTGGCATTGCCATCTGTATAGATTTTGATATCATTGTCCCCGGTGAGCATTGCCCCTGAACTTTCCAGATTGTACATAATCAGATCGCTGTAACGATCAATCTCCTCATCCTTCTCCCCGGAGCGGCGGTTCAGCAGACGATATTCCTGCCCCCGCACTTCCTCATTCAGTCGATCCTCCACTTCCTTCATCCGGAACATTTTCCGCTTATGCATATCCGTTCCCAGCAGCAGATAGAACAAAAAACCCAGGAAGGGGATAAAATACAGCAGCAAAAGCCAAGCCCACACGCTCCTCGGTTCCTTCCGCTCAAAGAAAACAATGATAATTGCAAACAACATATTCCACAGAATCAGATGCCCGGACACAAATCCCCACACAGTCTGCAGATTATCCCAAAACGTTTCCATAATCTCCTCACTCCGCATACCGCAGGCCAGTCCCGCGCTGCGGCGCAGCCCCTTTTAATTCAACTCGCTTAAGAAACAGTATACCCTGCGCGTTGAGCTCACACTTTGTTCAAAAGAGCCATGCCTATTATATCATACTTTTTCCGGAAAATCTCTAAAATTATCATAAAGAGAAGGAAAACTTGGTTGATTTCACTTCCAAAGAATGATACAATGTTTGAAAAAAGGTACGGGAACGTGCGGAACTCAAAATAGGGAGGATCTATTTTATGAAACCATATCAGATTGTCATACTTGTGGTGCTCTTGGTACTTATAGCCGTAGTGGTACTCTTGTATTTTCTGGGCAAAAAGGCACAGAAGAAACAGGCGCAGCAACAGGAGATGCTGGAACAGAACAAGCAAACCCTTTCCATGTTGATCATTGACAAGAAGCGCATGAAGATCAAGGACTCCGGATTGCCGCAGATGGTCATCGACCAGACGCCGAAACTGATGCGCAATTCCAAAATGCCCATCATTAAGGCCAAGGTCGGCCCTCAGATAATGTCTTTGATCTGCGACGAAAAAATCTTTGAGAACGTGCCGGTAAAGCGAGAAGTCAAGGCTGTGGTCAGCGGCATCTATGTGCTGGATGTGAAGGGCCTGCACGGGAAATCCGAGAAGAAGCCGGAGAAAAAGAAGGGCTTCTTTAAAAAAATTTGGGAGACCGCCCAGGAAAAAGCCGGCGCCAAACCCTTGAAGTAGCTGCAAAAAACATAAAAAAGCGGTCCGTATCAATGAGGGCCGCTTTTTATATGCGCTTTTCCGTTCCCAAAATCCGAATCTCCATCCGATTTTCAGAAACGATCTGTCCATCCTGTTTTATGCCATACTCCAGCATCAGGAAAACTCCGTCTTGCTCCTCTCTGAACTCCAATCTGTGGGTTTCCGTCTCCAGAAGCAGAGCCCCGTAGGGAGTATGGAAAAAATCGTTGTAACATTTTCCGGTTTCGAACACCATCCGGGATGGTGTTTTGCCCCGTATCTGCCTTTCTAAAGCGGCGCCTTTCCATTTCAGCATTACTTTATAAGGCTCATCCCAGCCCTCCGGCTGTTCTTCATACAGGCAGTAGTGGGCATCTCCTTTGACATAATATTCTCCCACAGCTTCCGATTCCGTCCTATAGCATTGGGAATCCTCCCAGGACGCAGCCTCCCCACTGTCTGACTGCGGCCTGTTTATAATCTGAAAAAAAATCCGTACTTTCTGATTATCCAACTCTTCCTCTTCTCCACTGCATCTGCTTTAATATTCTTCGATATGTATGGTCTTGGCTGACAGTATCCCGTATTTAATGATGGAATTGGCAAAGCTCTTAAATTTCTCCGCCATGTCGCTGACATAGAACTGGTACTGGTTCTCCCCCAGCACCGGGGCATGGTCGCCCAGCAGTCCTTTCTCCATCAGCAGCGCTTTCAATTCCCTGGCTGTCTCGTAGGCAGGATTGACCAACGTCACCTTCTCCCCTACAATCCGGCCAAGAGTGGAGCGAATCAGCGGATAATGGGTACATCCCAGAATCAACGTGTCTATGTCCAGATCGATCAGTTCTGTGAGATAACGCCTCGCAATCTCGTCCGTCACCGGATCCACCCACAGTCCTTCCTCCACCAGGGGCACAAACAGCGGGCAGGCTTTCCCGTAGATGGTCACATCCCTGTTCAGTTCCGTTATGTACTGGTTATAGATCTTGCTGCCGATGGTGGCCTCCGTGGCGATCACCCCGATCCGGCCGTTGCGGGTGACCTTGCTGGCAGCCTTGGCGCCGGGCTTTACCACCCCGATGATGGGGATGTCGCTCTCCTGCTCCAGTTCGTCCAGCGCATAGGCGCTGGCGGTGTTGCAGGCCACCACGATGGTTTTGACCTGAAAGGTGTTCAGAAATCGGACAATCTGCTTGGAAAACCGGGTCACCGTCTCTCTGGACTTGCTGCCGTAGGGCACCCGGGCCGTGTCGCCAAAGTAGATGATCTTTTCATTGGGGATCTGGCGCATGATCTCCCTTGCCACCGTCAGTCCCCCTATTCCTGAATCGAAAACGCCAATCGGCGCGTTTTTATCCGTGTGCTGCCATTCTACAGTCATACTTACCTCTTCCCTGCATATCGCAGGCCGTGCCTGCGATACTGCGTTAATGCGTATTTGGAAGTTTCACTTCCAAACTTACCTCTTCATATCCAAATTAGTTCCAAAGCTTTTCCAGCAGTTCCAACAGCCTGCTGCGATAGCGGATCTGTCCCGGTCCCGCTTCCTGCAATGCTTGATACAGCTGCTCCGCAGTCATTTTCCCGGCCTGCTTTTGCATTTCTTCCTCTGCCCCGTCCTCACAGACCATATTGCAGGTGTCCGAAGTAAGCAGAAATTCAGGGTACACCAGTCCCCAGCAGCCCATATACAGACAAAAACACAGCGCCAGCCTTATGACAAATCTTTTTTCCATAGACAATACTCCATTCCGGATACCTTCCTTGGGCGGAAGCATTCCTTTAACAGAGTTATTGCCGTTTATTCTGCCTTTTATACATGGCCGGCGCTTCAGCGCTTTTTCTTCTCACTGCGGATCTGCGCTATAATTGCTTTCTTCTGATTATCTATATGCACATGGGCCGCCTGACTTGCCCCCTCTTTGTCTTTTTTTACAATGCTCTCATAAATCATACGGTGCTCTTCGATCAGCCGCTGATGCTGACCGATGTCCTTGATATACTCAAAGCGGTAGCGGTACATCTGCTCCGACAGATTGTTGATCAACTGTACCAGTCGCTGGTTGCCTGTGGCCTGCACAATGATATCATGCAACTCCACATCCGCCTGGGCCACCTTTTTGATATCCTTAGTCCGAACCGCCGCCTCAAAGGCTTCACAGGCTTGCTTCAGCCGTCCTAAGTCCTCCTCCGTGATCCTCTCGCAGGCCAATTCCACGCACAGGGCGTCCAGGGCCCTGCGGATCTCCAGCACATCATTCATGCTCTTTTCCGTGATCTGGGCTACCTCCGCTCCCCTTCTGGGAATCATGGTCACCAGCCCCTCCAGTTCCAGCTTGCGGATGGCCTCTCGGATGGGAGTGCGGCTGACACCAAGCTTGTTGGCCAGATGAATCTCCATCAACCGCTCGCCGGGCTTTAATTCCCCTGTCAATATCGCCTGACGCAGGGTGTTGAACACCACGTCCCGCAGCGGTAAAAATTCATTCATCTGCATACTCAAATTGTCCTGCATGGAAACCCTCCTTATTAAGAGTTCTGCTGTATAAAACAAACTGTCTGAAGAACGCCCCGTCAAAGGACATTCCAATCTCAAACAAAACTTGTAACAAAAAGCTCTCTGGCCAATCCTGCCTTTTCCAGACAATCATAGGCGGCCCGGGCCTGCTCCTGACTGTCGTAAATGCCGAATACCGTAGGACCGCTGCCGCTCATCAGGCTTCCCATGGCGCCGCAGGACAGCATCTCCTGCTTGAGCCGGGCAATCACAGGATATGCCTCTATAGTCACCGTCTCCAACACATTGCCCAGGCGGCTGGTTACCCCGGCCAGTTCACCGTTTTCAATGGCGGAGCACATCCCGTCAATATCCGGGTGCCGCCATGCCTTCTCGGCATCCAGATGCTCATAGACATACTTCGTGGATACCTGGATATCCGGTTTGGCAACCAGAAGGGCGCACCGGGGGGCCGGGGGCAGCGGCGTGAGCACTTCCCCAATCCCCTCCGCCAGGGCCGTGCCGCCCATTATGCAGTAAGGTACGTCCGCGCCGATGCGCACCCCCAGCTGCCGCAGCTGTTCCCGTGAAAAACCCAGCCCCAGCAACTCATTCAGCCCCAGCAGCGTGGCGGCGGCATCGCTGCTGCCTCCCGCCATCCCCGCGGCTATGGGGATATGTTTCTCCAGATGAATGTCCGCCCCCGCCTTGACGCCGCCGGCCTCCATCAACAGCCGCGCCGCCTTATAGATCAGATTATCCTCGCCTGTGGGCAGTTCCCCGCCGTCCATGGAAATCCGAATACCGCTCTCCGCTGGGGCAAACGTCAGCACATCATATATTCCAACTGTCTGCATGATCATCCGCACCTGATGATAGCCGTTCTCCAGACGACCTATCACATCCAGACCCAGATTTATCTTTGCATATGCTTTCCTGGTCAGCGTGTCTGTATACTGAATCATATTAACTGCCACTCTCCCATCTGTCTGCCCCAATAATGTCTCAGACTATGTACTTAGTTTGCACTTTGTATACATGGATTGTACTAAATTATATACAATATCTATTCATTTGTCAATGTTCCCCGACCTTTTGACAGCTCATTATTTCACAAACTGTTACTTTTACAGGATAGACGGCATGGACCGCTCCAGACAGATAATCACTTCTGTCCACACAGAGCATCACTGTACCCGGCCCTGACGCCGAGTAGCTGGCTAACAGGAAAATGTTTTTTCTGAAAGGCGGAAACTTTTTTGAAAAGATGATTTACGTCTATAAATATTTTATGTTTTTTGCCGAAATATACCATACAAGTATCTGTATCGATACCGCATCACGGATGATGCGAACAAAAAACAGGCGCTATAGCGCCGGAAAGAAGGTCAATATGAATGTAAACGGAGTTACATCAACACAGGCCGCCTATAGCAGTTACACATCTGCTGCCAAGGAATCCACGGCCGCTGAGACCGCAAAGAGCACTGCCGCAGCCGAGGGGAGCGGCGTGGTATATGAGCACTCTGCGGAAACCACAGATTCTGCCAAGAAGACCTACAAGCCCAACACCAGCGTGATAAACCAGTTGAAGGCGGATGCGGAGGCACGTACCTCCCAGCTGAGAAGCCTGGTAGAGCAGATGATGAGCAAGCAGTCCACCGCTTACGGGCAGGCCAATGACATCTGGCAATTCCTGCGCAGCGGCAACTACAAGGTTGATCCTGCCACCCGACTGCAGGCCCAGCAGGATATCGCCGAGGACGGCTATTGGGGCGTGAAGCAGACCTCCGACCGTATCTTGAGCTTTGCCACAGCTTTGACTGGCGGCGATCCCGACAAGGTCGATGATATGCGCGCTGCTTTTGAGAAGGGCTACAAACAGGCCGAGAAAAAATGGGGCGGAAATCTTCCCAGCATCTGCCAGCAGACCTATGATGCCGTTCTGTCAGGCTTTGACAAGATGGCTGAAGATGCAGGCTGATAACGGAAAACATGCTCGGCAGGTTATCTGTTATCGTGAATAGCACACATAAAAAGGCGGAAACCCTTTGCGGGTTCCCGTCTTTTTTATGTGGTATACTTCTATATTTTCTCATACCATGCAGCCCTTGACCACCAGGAGTTTCTGGCCCGGCGTCAGTTCGTCGCTGGTCAATTCGTTGAGTTCCCGCAGTTGATCCACCGGCAGATAGTAGCGCTTGCCTATGTTCCACAGATTATCTCCGGGCTTTACGATGTAAATGGTCATGCCGGGAAGTGTGCCCAGCTTATGGGTATCCAGCGGAGCCGCTATCACATCCCCTATCAGTTCCAGCGGTATATTGCGGAAAGCGATGGTGCCAAAGACCAGCACTGCCTTCACATCCATCTCCTCCCCGTCCAGCATAGTCACCTGCAGCTGTTCCACGCTGCACTTCACGTCGCAGATATCCTCCTTTTCCAGGCCCGGTATCTCCAATGTATAGTGATAGGGGATCTGGGCCGTCGTGCTGGCATAGGGCATATCGTCCGCCCCGGTGATATACAGTACCTTCACCTGCAGGCTTCCCCACAGTTCCAGCCCGGCCTCCGTCACCTCCTGCCGGTCCGGCTGTACCGTGCCCTGGCTGTGCAGCAATTGAAGAATCCCCGCGTCTCTGTTCTGGATGCGCACATGGTCATTCACTTTCATCTTGCCGTTTACTCTGGCCAGGAGCCGCCGCAGGGCCGCTGGCCTGCTGATAGTGGTCAACTCCTTGGTCACTCCATAGATGTCTGTCAGGATCTCCGTCTGTTCCTCCTGGTAAAGCCGAATGGCAATATCCAGCACTGTCTCCAGGCCAACGATCCTCTCCTCCCCGTCCAAGTCAGGGCGGATATCCAAGTCCTGCTGCCCCATCATAAACTGAATATCGGGAATCATGCCGTCCTTGCAGCCATGGCATTCCATCATACCGCTGAAAGGCAGCGTTGTTTCAAAGGAGCGCACGGGATGTTCCTCCCCCTCACCCTCATACAGCAGGAATAAATGCAGGTCTCCCTGCAGCGAAAGTTTTTCCTCCAAGGGTTTGCACTCCACATCATCCAGAGCCAGACTGCTCCAAAGAATCTGGAACATGTTCGGATAGCTGGCCGGCAGGGTAATTTCTTCCTTCACCCGGAAAATATCATTCTTGCAGATGGCAATCTGAGCCACCTCCACCGGGGTACGGCGGTACTCCGCATTGTCCTCCCCGTAAAGACCGATGGGAGCCTCCTCGTCATAGAGTTCCTGCACCAGGGCCGTCAGCATCACCACAGCCTGGATGCTGAGTTTGCGTGAATTGATGATGCCCACGCTCAGGTCCTCCAGTGTATGCTGTACATGCACCATATCGCTGCCCTGGACGCCCTGCATATTAATCTTTTCCTCAAAGGGAATCTTGCCCTCCAGCGTCACCAGGCCGCAGCCCTCCTCCTGGGTGTGGTACAGCACCGCAAAACACAGTCTCCCCCGCACCTGCACATAATCCGTGTAGGGTTTTACCTCGTCAATCATCACGGATGCCCTGTCGAAACACAGGCTGCTCACATCCGGCTTCTGGTCCGGGATATTCATATCCTCCTCCAGCGTGATTTGGGATACCGCCTGGGTCCTGACGCGGTCCATATGTATATTTTTCTTAATCAGTTCCACAAAAAAACTACCTCCTGTTTACTGCCCCGAAGATTCATGGAGGAATCTGCGGATGCCTATACTTATTAGTATATCTATGAAGGTAGTTTCTTTTTTATTCATTAAAATCGCGGACTTTAACTCACATTCCGTTAATAAAAGCCATGTGAAAGAATGGGGTTCTTTTTTCTCACACCACTGCTCCGATTAGGTCAGTGATGTCCTCTACATTGTAAGCGCGCATATAGTCCTCAATCCCCTGGATCACCTTTATGGTACTGTAGGGATCCACAAAATTCATGGCGCCTACGCTGACCGCCGTGGCCCCTGCCAGAATAAACTCAATGGCGTCCTCCCCTGTGGCGATGCCGCCCATGCCGATCACCGGGATCCGCACGGCGTGGGATGCCTGGTACACCATCCGCACCGCCACCGGTTTGATGGCAGGACCGCTCATGCCGCCGGTCCTGTTGGCCAGGGCAAAACAGCGGCGGTGTATATCGATCTTCATGCCTGTAATGGTGTTGATCAGGGAGAGCGCATCCGCCCCCGCGGCCTCCGCCGCTCTGGCCATCTCAGCAATATCTGTCACGTTGGGACTCAGTTTCATGATGATGGGCTGCCTGGCCTTCTTCTTGATCCGCTCGGTGATATGGTACAGGGCATCCGCCTTCTGCCCAAAGGCGATGGCGCCCTCCTTCACATTGGGGCAGGACACATTGATCTCCAGCAGAGATACCGCGGACTCGTCCGCCAGCTTCTCCACCACCTCCAGATAATCCTCCTCGGTTTTACCGCAGACGTTCACAATAATTTTCGTATCATACTGTTTCAGAAAAGGGATGTCTCTCTCCATAAACACGTCAATACCGGGATTCTGCAGGCCGATGGCATTGAGCATACCGCCGTAGACCTCCGCCACTCTGGGAGTGGGATTGCCGGGCCAGGGCACATTGGCCACACCCTTGGTCACAACCGCGCCCAGACGGTTCAAATCCACAAACTCACTGTATTCCATGCCGGATCCAAAAGTGCCGGATCCGGTCATCACCGGGTTTTTCAGCGTTACGCCCGCTATATTTACCTGTGTATTCATCAGATCTCCACCTCCTCTGCGTCAAAAACCGGGCCGTCCGTACAGATCCGGGCATTGTGTACATGGGAATGGGCGTCCACTTCCCTGGTCTTTACCACACAGCCCAGGCAGGCCCCCACACCGCAGGCCATATGTTCCTCCAGGGAGATATATGCCTTGATGCCATGCTCCGCCGCATAGCGTTTGATGGCTCTGAGCATGGGCATGGGGCCGCAGGCATAGATTATGTCGGCCTCCAGCGCATTTTCCGCAATGGCATCCAGCACATTGCCTTTCGTTCCCCGGCTGCCGTCCTCGGTGGCTGCATAGACCTGTCCGTATTTGGCAAATTCCTCCGCAAGAAACAGGTTGTCGTCCCGATAGCCCAGAATAATGGATTTATCTCCCTCCAACTCCTTGGCCAGCTGCAGGATAGGCGGAATACCAATACCGCCGCCCATCAGAAAACAGCGTCTGCCCTTTCCCGTCTCCAGAGGAAAGCCGTTGCCCAAAGTTCCCAAAATATCCACATGGTCATTCTCTTTCAGAGCGGAAAATTCTGCCGTGCCTTGTCCGGCGATGCGGTAGACAATACGCAGGGCATTCCTCTTTGCATTGACCTCGCAGATGCTGATGGGCCTGGGCAGCAAAGTGGCTGCGTTTTTCGGATATACGCCGATAAACTGACCGGGCTTTGCCTGGGCCGCCAGGGCTGTCTCCAGCCACAGGTCGTAGATGCGGGGGGCAATCTCCTGCTGAGAAAGTACCTTTGCCTTGCTTTTTTCTTTCATACATTTTCTCCTTATTTTAGTTCCGCATATTCCCGCAAAGCCCACAGGATCGGTGAACACTATCCGGCCGCTTTGACGTCCAGATAGTGTTCCGTGTGCTTTACGGCAATATGCTGTTTTAGTTCCGCATATTCCATAGTTTCCTTAATTATCCCGCTGGTATATCACTTTTCCGTCACAGATCGTAGCCATGACCACGCCGTAAAGCTGTCGGCCAGTGAAGGGACTGTTGCTGGACTTGGAGGCGTACTCGGTGAACACCTGCGTCGCCGTCGTATCCACCAGAATAATATCCGCCGGACCGCCCTCCGCCAGATATCCCGCGTCCAGGTGATACATGGCCGCAGGATTGGCGCTCATTTTCTCCAGCACACTTTTCATGGTCAGATAACCGCCATTTACCAGTTCTGTGATCGCCAGGGGCAGCGCCGTCTCCAGGCCGATGATACCGCTGGGGGCTTTGGTGATATCCTGGGCTTTCTCCTCTGCGGTATGAGGCGCGTGATCTGTGGCAATCAGGTCGATGATGCCGTCCGCCAGCCCCCTGATGATGGCCTGCCGGTCCTCCTCCTCCCGAAGCGGGGGATTCATCTTGGCCAGAGCGCCATACTGTATAGCCGCCTCCTCGGTCAATGTAAAGTGATGGGGGGTGGCCTCCGCATGGATATTATGTCCCTTTTCCCGGGCCTTACGCACCAGTTCCACAGCCTCCTTGCTGCTGATGTGCTGGATATCAACGCAGGCTCCCGTCTCCAGGGCAATCCCCAGGTCACGCTCCACCATGGTGATCTCCGCCTCCCTGGGAGATCCGCCTATGCCGAAATGCTCGCTGGCCCTGCCTCGATTGATGCCGTTATTCTCAATCAGCGTCGGATCTTCCTCATGAAAGCTGACGGGCATATCCAGCCGGGCCGCCTTCTCCATGGCTGCGCGGACAATGTCCGGGTTCATAATGGGGATGCCGTCATCGGTAAAGCCCACTGCGCCCGCTGCCGCCAGAGCGTCCATGTTCACCAGTTCCTGTCCTTTCATTCCCTGTGTCACATTGGCGCAGGTCTCCACATGAATGTCCGTTGTCTTTCCCTTGTTAAGCACACACCGCAGCGTCTCCTCCGTGTCCACGGTGGGCCAGGTGTTGGCCATCAGCACCACCGTGGTAAAGCCGCCCCTGGCTGCTGCCTTGGCCCCCGTCAGGATATCCTCCTTGTGGGTGAACCCGGGATCCCGGAAATGCACATGCACATCCACCAGGCCCGGCGCCGCCAGCAGGCCCCCCGCATCCAGAATCCTGCATTTTTTCCTCTCCTGCGCTGTCAGTTCCTGCCGCAGCTGCCTGCCAATTCTCCTGATCCGCCCGCCCTCCGTCAGTATATCAAAGTTCCCTTCCAGGCCCGACTTGGGATCTATCATGTAGCCGTTCTCTATCAGCAGCATATTCCAACCTCCTGTTTTTCATTAAACCCTGATTCTGTTCAATAGAGCTAAACGCAGGGCGTTTTGCTCATTATTCCACATTACTTAACTCCATTTTCAGCCACGCCATAAGCGAGTCATTCTGGGGTATCTTTACTATCCTTCTCCCCCCTGCATACAATATGATAAAAGAGCCTTTTTCCTCCACAGCGGATATTTCCCGTATATGATAGGCGCTCACTCTGCCTATTCCATTTCTCACACGGATCCCATGGTTGCAGACGGAAACCTTGCGAAGCATCCGCGAGACAAAACGTATCACTCCTGCCAGAGCAACCAGCGTTACCGCAGCAAAAAGCAAAGGATAAGAGGGGTCACCTCTGCTCCACTCTTTCCAATTGAACACAAAAAGGACAGAAGCTGTCAGCCAAAAAAGGGCAAAGGCTGCTGTTGCCACTTTCCCTGAAGTTTTTTCCGATACGGAAAAGTTATCCGACAGCTCCGACGTTTCAATAACAACACCGCCCTGCTGAAAGCATCCCCGTTCAACCGTATAACTCCCGCGGCTGTATTGCATATATATATCCTCTTCTGCCCCCATACCGGCCTCGTTTTTGGAGAGGTATGCCGCCAGCAGCAGCATTGCCACTGTCAAAAGCAGAAAAAACAATACACCCACTGCTATTATAACCCTATAGACCGGCCGATAACAAACTACATAGGTTTCCTCATTTATCGTCTGTTTCGCCATCCATCGCTTACTCTTTATCAGCATTATGACCATTGCCGCTATGGTACAGACGACTATCAGTATGCTTATGCCAATTTTGTATTCCATGATCCGTATTCCTTTGCTATGTATTTTTTCCTGTTACAAATGTATAGCTGAAGTTATATTTTAGTAAACTTCCCTTGGAAGAATCGTATATCGTATACAAGTAGTCCTTGTATTCTTGATTATATTCCAAAGCCGGGACATTTTCAATATAATTAACCAGTTAGTATATTCATCCTGCATAGTGGTTGGACGTATTTATCCCCTTTGCAATCCCTGTTATAACGCAAAAGCACCCACCGTGGTGGATGCTTTTGACAGTATGCCATTTTGCGGAATAGATTTTTATTTACAGATAACCGGCTGGTCCAGATACTCCGTCTTAATCACGATATAAGGATAGGAGGGCGTATTACTCCCCTTCTCGGACACGTCCGGCCCCAACAGGGTGGTCTGGACATAGACTGCCTCCTCGGTGAGATAGAGTTCATCCACAGTGATACTGTATCCTCCGGTTTCCTGCTGGCCGTAGCCCACGCATATGTACAGGTTCTCGTTGTCGGAATAAGTCATCTTGAACGCCTCTGTCTTGCGCTCCTCGATCATGGCAGATAGTTCCGCAGGCACCAGTTCCTCCCCCAGTATGGTAAAATCCAGATCCCGGAGCTTAACCTCCTCTGTGCTCATGAGGCTGCAGCCGCACAGGCCCATCAGCGCCCCCAGACATAGCAGCCATGCCAATATTCTTTTTCCCATCTTTTTTGTCCCGGTTGTTTTAATTTAACTTATGTACACATATGCTAAATTATGCTATACTGGGATGAAATACATGGCATTTTACGTTTTAGATTACCAGGAGGACCTATGATTAGACTGATACTCGTATTACTGTTTGTTTTCTTATTTCTGGTACTGTCTACACCCCTGATGCTCATCGAGTGGATCATCGGCAAATTCAATCAGCCGGTAAAAGACAGAAGCTCCCTGGCCATCGTCAACTGGGCCTTTCGCTGGGTGATCCGCTTATCCGGCACCAAAATCATTGTCAAAGGAGAAGAAAATGTGCCCCAGGACACCGCCGTGCTGTATGTGGGCAATCACCGCAGCTATTATGACATTATCCTGACCTACGTCAGAGTGCCCCGGCCCACCGGCTATGTGGCCAAGCGGGAGATGCTGCGGTATCCCCTGCTCAATGTGTGGATGTATTTTCTCCATTGCCTGTTTCTGGACCGCAGCGACTTAAAGAAAGGCTTAAAGACCATATTGGAGGGCGTGGAAAAAGTAAAATCCGGCATCTCCATCTGTATTTTCCCGGAGGGGACCCGCAACGATACGGATCAGGATTTTCTGCCCTTCCATGAGGGAAGCTTTAAGATCGCCGAAAAGGCTAAAGCCCCCATCGTCCCCATTACCTTGGCCGGCACCAACGCCATCTTTGAGGATCATCTGCCCCGGATCCAAAAGCAGACCGTTATTATTGAGTATGGCAAGCCCATTGATATCCAGACGCTGGATAAGGATACCCGCAAGAATTTAAGCGGCTATGTGCAGGGCATCATAGCGGAGGCTTACCATCGCAATTTAAAGGAACTGAACGCGTTAAAAGCGGCAGCGCACTGACTTTGTCACTCCCCGCTGCCGCTTCCTAAGGATCCGCTCTCTACAGCCGCGCTATCCCAGACATGTTATTCTTTTTCATAAAGGAATTTCTCCGGCAGCGTAACGCCAAAGTCCACCGCCAGGTCCCGGAAATTCCGAGCCGTGATAGTCTGGAGTTTCTGAGGACACATAGACAGCTGCTTTACCAGGATCTCCGCCGCTTTCTCCACCGTGTGCATCAGGCCGAAGGTCAGATCGAAATCCTCGCCGGAGGCGAACATGCCGTGATGGGCCCAGATTGCCACATCATACTGCTTCATCAGTTCACTGGTGGCCACCGCGATCTCCCTTCCTCCGGGAACCATCCAGCCCACGACACCCACACCGCCTGGAAACACCACAGGGCACTCCGTGGCCATCTCCCACAATTCCCTGGTGAATATCTCATCCTTCAAAGGCAGTACAAAAGTCAGCGCGATCACATTGGTGGTGTGGGCGTGGTAGATCACCCTGTGCCTGCCTCCTGTGGCCAGCATTTTCACCTCATGGTTCATCAGATGGCTGGGCAGTTCGCTGGTGGGCTTCCCGCCGTTTACCAGCCCCCAGCAGATCCTGTAGTTTTCTCCCTTGTCATCCAGTTCTACTATGGCGATGGAATCCTCCGGATCCAGGATCACATTGCGGAAATATTTTCCGCTGCCGGTGACCAGGAAGTATTGACCTGCCAGGTTCGGCACACATGTTCCGATTTTCCTCCACTCCCCGTCCGTACGAAACTCCTCTTTCACCGACTCCGCCTCTTGTTCTTTCATGCGGTAGGTCAGGTTGCCGCCGTTTCTCTCATGCCAGCCCTGTTCCCAGCCGTCATTGCACATTCTGATAAAACCCTGCACAAACTTCGCGTCTAAAACTTTCATTTCCGTATTACTCCTTTCCGCGTATCCGAAATTTATCCCGGACAAACCTTTGCCGCAATTATCTCTTCAGCAATACCTCTTCCTCATACTTCTGCACCTCGCCGAAGAGATCAAAATCTCCCGCCACATTGCACTGCTCGCAGTAGTAGTTCCACACATCCCCGAAGGGCAGCATCTTGATGGCCTCCTGCGTGGCCATCAGTTCCGTGAAGCGGCTCTCGTCCTGTAATTTCTTAAGCGCCGCATTGGGAGTACAGAGAGCCATCATCAGGGATTTCTGGAAACTTCTCATGCCCACGACCCACGCGGATACGCGGTTGATGCTGGCGTCAAAATAATCCAGGGCAATATACACCCGCTCCAGGGCGTCGCAGCGCACGATCTCCTTGGCGATCTCCCTGGTCTCATCATCCAGAATCAGCACATGATCGGAGTCCCACCTCACCCCTCTGGTCACATGGAGCGCAATCTCAGGGTAAAAGCAGAGCATGGCCGGAATCTTGTCCGAAACCACCTCCGTGGGATGATAGTGCCCGTTGTCCATCAAGGGCAGACAGCCCTCATGGGTGGCCGCAAAGGACAGGGTAAACTCTGCGGAACCTGCGGTGTAGGACTCCACGCCGATGCCAAACACTTTGGACTCCACGCAGGGCTTCACCTTTGTCTTGTCAAAGGACTCTGCCAGGATGGCTTCTATGGATTCCTTATAGCGCATCCTGGGTCCCATGCGATCCGCAGGCACATCCTTGAAGCCGTCACCGGTCCAAATGTTCATGACACAGGGAATGCCTGTCTCCTCTGCGAAATACTGGGATATACGGATACATGCCTTTCCGTGCTCTATCCAGAATTTCCGTACCTCCGGATCCGGGCTGGACAAAGTCAGGCCGTCCTTTACCATGGGGTGGGAGAAAAAAGTGGGGTTGAAATCCAGTCCCATGCCCCTCTCCTTGGCAAACTCCACCCATTTGGCGAAGTGCCTGGGCTCCAGCCGGTTGCGGTCCGCGAACTCTCCCTCCTCAAAAATCGCATAGCAGGCATGTATGTTGATTTTCTTTTTGCCGGGAACCAGGGAGATGGCCTTGTCCATATCCGCCATCAGTTCCTGGGGCGTTCTGGCCTTTCCTGGGTAATCTCCGGTGGTCTGGATCCCTCCTGTCAACGGCCCGTCGTGGTCAAAGCCAATCACGTCGTCTCCCTGCCAGCAATGCATGGACACCGGAATTTTCCGCAGCGTCTCCAGCGCCGCGTCCGTGTCCACTCCCAGGGATGCAAACATTTCCTTTGCGGATGCGTATCTCTCTGATGTTGTCATAATTTCTCTCCTTTTTCTTTTATTTTGAATTAGGCGTTTTGGAAACTCCCTTTCTGGTAAGAGTGGATGGGCTGTGGCCTGTATTCCTTGATTTCAAAAGACTCGTACACGCACTTCCTAGCCTGGGCCAGCCCGTTAAGTTCCCCCGCGCCGATTATCTGGGCCATAATATTGCCGATGGCCGTGGCCTCAGTGGGGCCCGCGTATACAGTCTTTCCTGTGGCGTTGGCAGTCAGCTGGTTCAGGTACGCGGCATTGGCCCCCCCTCCAATGATGGAGACAGCGCCGTACTCTTTCCCCGTGTTGGCCTCGATCTCCCCCACGGTCTCTCCGTAGCAGTCCGCCAGGCTCCGGTAGACCACGCAGGCCAACTCGCCGGTGGTCTCCGGAATCTTCTGCCCGGTGCGCCCGCAATAAGCCCTGATCTCCTCCGTCATATTCTTTGGGGCCAGAAAACAGGCGTCATTGGCCTTCACCCGGGACGGGAAATCCCCTGCGGCCATGGCCATGTCACAAAGCTGCGCAAAAGAATAGGAATCTCCCAGTTCATGCCGTATGGACTGGATCATCCACAGTCCCATGATGTTTTTCAGATACCGGAAGCGGTAATCATAGCCGCCCTCATTGGTAAAGTTGGCCTGCCTGCTCACGGGCCTGCAGTCCGCCTCCGGCAGTTCCACCCCCATCAGAGACCAGGTGCCCGAACTGATATACAGGGCATCTCCTTCCGCCCTGGGCACCGCCATCACCGCAGAGGCAGTGTCATGACTGCCGCATAGTACCACCTTGCAGCTAAAACCTACCTCCTCCGCAACAGCCCCTGTCAGATCTCCCACCACCGTACCGGGCATCTTAAGCGGCAGGAACATCTCCTCCGGATACCCCAGCAGGCGGATCAATTCCCTGTCCCACTGTTTTGTCACAGGGCTGACCAGCTGGGTGGAAGTTCCGTTGGTGTACTCGGAAACTTTACAGCCAGTCAGCAGGAACTGGAAGTAGTCTGGCAGCATCAGAAAGGTTTTCGCCTTCTTAAGCGCCTCCGGCCGCTGTGTCTTGTCGGCCATCAGCTGATAGATCGTGTTGAAGCACTGCTTCTGAATACCCGTCCTGGCATAAAGCTCCCCCTCGGGGATAAGCTGATACACCCTTTCATCCATGCCCAAAGTCCTGTGGTCCCGGTATCCGTAGGTACTGCCCAGCGCCTGATCCTCCTGATCCAGCAGCACATAGTCCACCGCCCAGGTGTCTATGGACATGCTCTCCGGAATTTTCTGAAGCTCCGTACATTTTTTCATGCCCGCCTTGATCTCCGAGAACAGATGCTCCGTATCCCACACAAGACTGCCGTCTTTGTCCTTCATCCCGTTCTCAAACCGATAGATCTCCTCAAGCTGCATTTTCCCGTCCCTGAGATATCCCAGCATATGCCTCCCGCTTGAGGCGCCGATGTCCACGGCCAGATAATATCCGCCCATATTTTTCCTCCATTATAAGCTGCGCTTTCTCTGTGAATTTTTGTAGACTTTTTACTCTTCTAAGGCTATCATATAAAAAAGAACAGCAAAAAATAAGGTCTCTTTTCCATAAAATCAGGGACTTTATTTGCACTTTTAGACAAGGGGGACAAAAGAGACCATGAGAGCGGAATTATTACAGCACCTGCGGGAAATAACGGAGGAAGAGAAAGCGCTCCTACAGGGACAGGGCAGTATCCAGAAAGGCATCTACACTTCCGGCAAGGACTTTGTCATTGACAATAGCAAGCTTCTGGAGCAGGGACACCTGATCGAATTGCGCCCACATACCCGTTTTGCCCATTTCCCAAAGCACCGGCACAACTATGTGGAACTGGTATATATGTGCTGCGGCAGCACCACGCATATCATCAACGACACGGAACAGCTCGTTCTGGAGGAAGGGGATCTGCTTTTTCTCAGCCAGTCAGCCACTCAGGAAATCCTGCCCGCAGGCAGAGAGGACATTGCTGTAAACTTCATTATTCTGCCGGAATTTTTTGACCGCTCCCTGTCCATGATCGAGCGGGACAATGTGCTGCGCGGTTTCCTGGTTTCCACCCTGTCAAACGGCAATCCACAGATCCCCTATCTGCATTTTCAGGCCAAAAATATCCTGCCCATACAGAACCTGATGGAGAACATGCTCTGGACGCTTATCGACAAAAAGCCGGGAACCAATACCATCAATCAGATCACCATGGGGCTGATTCTGATGAACCTTTCGCTTTTCGCCGACACCACCCTCCAGAGCAGGGCCGGTAACTATGAGCAGGATTTAATCTTCCGCATTTTAAAATATATTGAAACTCATTACAAAGCCGGGACACTGGCAGACATTTCCGCCGAATTGAGACTCCCGCCCTACTATGTCAGCCGCCTGCTGAAAAAATACACCGGCCACACCTTCAAGGAACTGCTGCAGCAGCAGAAGCTGCAGCAGGCCGTGTACCTGCTGTCTCAGACCACCCTCTCCGCAGACGGCATAATGGAGGCCATAGGATATAACAACAGCAGCTTCTTTTACCGGATATTCCGGGAAAAATATGGCTGTTCGCCAAAGGAATACCGAACCGCCCACCCCCTGATGTCTTAGGGGACATTCGTTTTCCCTTCTGCCAGCACCTCGATGATCTTTACAGCTTGGCGCCCTTGGCGCCGCCCAGCTTCACTCCGGCCAGCACATTGGTGTCGAAGGAGAAGGTCAGCTTTTCGTTCTCCCGGTGGCGCTTCAGGGCCAGCTGAATCATGCGCTCCAGCAGTTCCGGATACTTAAGTCCCAGGGGCTCCCAGAGATAAAAGGCCAGGGAGCCAGGGATGGTGTTGATCTCGTTCAGATATACCTTGTCGGTCTCCTTGTCTATCATAAAATCTATGCGGGCCACACCGCTGCAGCCCAAGCACTGGAAGGCTTTCACCGCCATCTGCCGGATCTCCTCCCGGCGCTCCCCGGATATGTTGGCCGGTATGGCGCGGCTTAGGCTGGCCATGCCCTTGGAAGCGCCCTTGCTCTTGCCCCCGCCAATATATTTGTCCTCATAGGTCAGGATTTCCTCCGCATTCAGAGGCTCCTCGCACTCGGAAGCCTCCGCCTCCAGTTCGTCTCCCAGCACGGCGCAGTTGATTTCCTTAAGCTGCCGGATGGCAGGCTCCACCAGTACCTTCTGGGCAAAAGTGAAGGCCAGGCCAAGCGCCTCCTCCAGCCCCTCCCTGTGATCCGCCTTGCTGATGCCCACGCTGGATCCCAGGTTGATGGGTTTGACGATGACAGGGTAGGAGAATTGGCCCTCTATCCGATCCAGCAGTTTCTCCACATCCTCAAAGTCCACCAGGTTATAGCAGGCACAGTCCAGCACAGGGATGTGGTTGTCTTTAAACACCGTCTTCATCACATATTTATTCATGCCTACAGCAGAGGAAAGCACGTCGCATCCCACATAGGGAAGTCCCAGTGTCTGCAAGTAACCCTGCAGTGTGCCATCCTCCACATTGGTGCCATGTACAATAGGGAATGCCACGTCTATGCTGCCCAGCACGTTGTTGCCCAGCTTCTTCATGGGATAGCGTACCATGTTCACCTTTCCGTCCTCATTTAACAGCAGCACCCGGGTACTCTCCTTCAGTAGCAAGGGAATATCCTTGTAATGATCGATGCTGCCGATATGCTCTCCCGTATAAAATTCTCCCCCCTTGGTCATATACAGGGGAATGACCTCATATTTCTCCCGATTGATGTACTCGCAAGCCTGCAGGGCCGAGATAATGGAGATCTCATGCTCCACGCTCTTCCCCCCGAAAATAACAGCCAGCTTAATTTTCATAATACGCCTCCTTAAATCGGCCTCGCAAAAGCTCTCGTATATGGATTTTGCCAGGCCGGAAACAGAAATTTGTTATGTCGTTAACTATAATTATCCGGCAGATCGTTCTCAAGCAGCACAATCAGCTTCTGGTTCGTGACGATACCGTACACATACTTCATGGCATCCTGCAGATCCTCCGCCACATAGAAATGCTCCCTGTCAAAATCCGTGTCCAGCACCCCCCGCTGTATGCTCTCCGTCTGCCTGCGGCCCACCAGCACAATATAGTCACAGTGCCGCGCGGCATCCCTGCCCAACTCGTAATTGTAATGATCCTCCTGCTCTCCCAACTCCACCATGCCGGGCGTCACCAGCACCCGCACTCCCTGGAACATGCCCAGGGTCTTGAGCGCCATATGGGCGCCGTTGGGGTTGGCGTTGTAGGCATCGTCAATGATGATTGTGTTGCCCTTGGCCATGGGCTGCAGCCGGTGGGGCGCCCCCTCCAGCCTGCGCACCGGGATTTTCAGCTTATCCAGCGGAATCCCCATTTCATGGGATACCGCAATGGCCCCGGTGATATTGATCACATTGTGCTCGCCCAGGAGCCGGGTGGTAAATTCCTCCCTGCTGCCGTCCGGGGCCTGCACCATGAACCTTGTTCCCTTTTCACTGTATTCCAGGTCATAGGCACGATAGGCATTGCCCTCCTCCAGGCCGTAAGTAACGGCGTCCTGGTTCACTCCATATTGCTTTACAAACTCATTGTCACCGTTTACAAACCGGGGGCCTCCCGGGGGCAGCGCGTCAAACAACTCCCTCTTGGTACCCACGATATGATCCAGGGTTTTGAAAGTCTCCAGATGCTGGTAACCCAGGGAAGTAATCACGCCGATCTGGGGATCTACAATATCGCAAATCTCCTTGATATCCCCCACATGTCTTGCCCCCATCTCGCACAGAAAAATCTCATGGGTGGCCTTCAGGCTCCCCCGGATGGTTTTCACAATACCCATGGGCGTATTGAAGCTTTCCGGGGTCATCAGTACATCGTATTTAGCTCCCAGCAGCGTGTGAAGATAATACTTCACACTGGTCTTGCCGTAGCTGCCGGTGATGCCGATGATCTTCAGATTCGGGCATGCCTTCAGCATCCGCCGGGCGTCTCGGATGTAATATTGATTGATGCCTTTCTCAATAGGCCTGTTTATCAGATTGGCCAACAGTACCATGTAAGGACTAAGCATGGCCCCAAGCATAGCCGATACCAGCAGCAGCGGCCAGGAAATCCCCGCCATAAGCGATGCCGCCAGACATGCCAGCAGATACAGCGCCGCCGTGGCGGCAATCAGCCGCTTCACCCTGGCGGTGATTATCAGTTTTTTCTTGGCGGCTCTGGGCCAGTACAGAAATACCAGCAGGAGCAGGCAGATCCACTCCAGCGACAAAATCACAACCACCGCCGCCAAAGATTTTCTGACGGCCAGCCAGCCCGCCAGCACAGCCACCCCTGCCAGCGGCAGCAGCGTCATGGCGGGATGGGTTTTCATGTACCGCCAGTAAGACCTGTACTGATAGGAACTCTGCTGGAACATGTGCAGCGTATAGCGCACACCCAGCGAAACGGCCGCAATGGCAGTCACAAAAATAAGTATAAAGAAAATATTTATCATGTATACCCCCCACACATATCGCGGATTCCTCCGCGATCCTATATATTCCCGCGGGCAATGGGCCAAGCGTCGTGCCTGCACGAGCATATAGCCAACATAGTTGACTTGCGAATGCCGCGAGGGTCAAAGCCGGAAAACCGTCCTGAGCGTCCCGGCTGCTCAGCCATTGGCCGCATCACTGCCGATTCCCAGAAATGACCGCATCACCGCCAGGAACTGATACTGCCGGTCCAGAAAACTGAAATGTCCCGCCCCCGCCAACACCGCCAGCCCCGAACCGGGAATCAGACGCTCCATCAACTGTCCGTCAGCGAGCGGCGTATCCTGATCCTGATCTCCCCAGACCAGCAGGGTTTCCGCTTCTATCCTGGGAAGATATTCCCGCACATCCTCGTTGACCACCTTCACCATGCTCTGGCGCATGACGGGGGAGGCCATCCTGTAATCCGCCGATCCGGATTTACTCTGCAATCGTTCCAGCGCATGGGGAAACAGCGCCTTCACCGGCGGCAGACTTAAAATCTTTTTTCCCCTTTTATACCGTTTGATCCGACGCATCTGCTCCGGCGTCTTCTCGTGGACAATTCCCGCGCTGTCAATCAGGATCAGCTTTTGCACCTTCCGCTCCAGCATACCGCTTCCCACCAGCCTGATCAGAGTGCGCCCTCCGTGAGAATGACCCGCCAGGATCACCTCTTTGTCCTCCGGTCCTGCCACATGGTCGATAAAAGCTTTGGAAAAAGCACAATAATCCTCCAGGCTCCAAGCCTCTCCCGGTTCCTGACTCTGGCCAAAGCCCGGCGTATCCGGCGCCGCCACCCGGTACCGCGCCGCCAGAGTACTTATGAGCGCCTGAAACAACTCCTTGTTGGCCCCCCAGCCGTGGAACAGCACCGCCAGCGGCCCCTGCCCCTGTTCTATGTATTGGACCTTCAGGCCCTGATATGTCATCTCCATGCAGTTCTCCCACCTATTTGTCTATTCGGATTCATATCCGAAAGCTCCCTGTGACTATTATATTCCTCCAGGTCTGCATTGTACCTGTCCTTTTTACAATTGTATCCGCCCAGGCCGAATCATAGCCCCGGACACTGCCGCGGCACCCGGCAATCCGATTCCGCAGTCTGTCTCCTGCACATCCGTGACCGCCGGTTCGCACACAATTTCCACTTCATAGTATAGCAAAATAAAACCCGGCGGTAAAGCTTTTCCTTTCTTCATTCACGAAAACATTTACGTCCGATGGCTTTTCATGGGCAAGACCGCAGAAGCCCCTTTGGACGGATACTCATCCCTGCGCGCTAATCATCCTCTGCCTCATAAACCACCCGCCCATCTATAATAGTATACAGTGTCCGCGTAAATACTTCCATAGGGTTCCCGCTGAAAATTGCAATATCCGCGTCTTTCCCCGGCTCCAGCGTTCCCATTCTTTCCGATACACCGCAGATGCGGGCGGCATTGACAGTGATGGCCCGAAGTCCTTCCTCCATGGGCAGTCCGGATTTCACGGCCATCCCTGCACAGAGAGGCAGGGTCTGGATCTGGGATACCGGGTGATCCGTGGTGATTGCAACTAATGCCCCCGCCCTGGCCAGCACTCCGGCGGTCTTGAACGCCACATTCTGCACCTCTATCTTGTTGCGGCTGGTCAGGTCCGGGCCCACGATGGCAGGATACCCTTCCGCGGCCAACTCCTCCGCGATCAAGTGCCCTTCGCTGCAGTGATCCAACGTCATGTTCAGTCCAAACTCCCGGGCGATCCGGATGGCCGTGAAAATATCGTCCACCCGGTGGACATGGGCCTTCAACGGAATCTCCCGCCGCAGTACAGGGATCCAGCACTCCCTGGTAAAATCCTCCTGAAAATCTTCACCCTTTTCCCGAGCCTTCTGTTTCTGCTCCCAATACTTTTTTGCTTCAAACAGTTCCCGGCGCAGCATACCCGCTATGGCCATGCGGGTGGAAGGGCTTTTTCCCTGACCGGAATAATTGACTTTGGGATTTTCGCCAAAAGCCACCTTCATGGCCGCAGGGGCTTTCACTATGATATGGTCAATCCGCCTGCCCCGGGTCTTGACCAGGGCAAACTGCCCTCCCACCACATTGGAACTGCCGGGGCCAATCATGGCGGCTGTGATGCCCGCCCGCACCGCGTCGTCAAAGGCGGCGTCCATACTGTTGATTGCGTCTATGGCCCGCAGCCAGGGGGTGACGGGGTCCACTGTCTCATTGCAGTCGTCCCCCTCCATACCCTTCTTCTCCTCGGTGATGCCCATATGACAGTGGGCCTCGATGATGCCGGGCAGCACCCAGCCGCCCCCCGCATCCAGCACCTGGTCCGATCCGTCCAATTCCCGGTTTTTGGTTTCCGCGCGGCGCCTTTCCTGCCACTCTCCCATGGTTCCCACCCATACTATTTTTCCGTTCTCTACCTGGATCGCACCATGCTTTATGACGCCTTGTTTTCCCATGGTGTGGATCAGACCGTTAATGATCTCCATACTTACCTCTTCCCTGCATAACCGGAGTTTGGTCTAAACCAAACTCCTGCTGTGCCCGTGTTATTGCGTTGCTCCAGTGCTATTCCCGGCGTTTCCCGTTCAAAATCTGTCTAAAAGTACAGGTTCTGGGGATCCAGCGCCGCTCCGTCCTGCTCCAGCAGGAAATACAGGTTGCTGCCCTCCAGGCTGTAATAAATGGTGGGAGCGGCCACGCTTCCGATGATCTGGCCGGGGCTCACATATTCTCCTTCCGACACATTCAGAGCCTGCAGTTGTCCGTAGACCACCTGGTATCCGTTGCCCAGATCCAAAGTCACTGCCTGTCCGATCTCCTCATTGCTGAATACGGACGCAACTCTGCCCTCGGCACAGGCAATCACCTGAGTGCCCTCCGCTACACTGTATACGGTGGCCGGATTGTATTTATACTGATCCAGCGTGGTAAAATATACTGTCTTGTCCATACTGTACGGAATCAATATATCCCCCGACACCGGTTTCACCAGTCCCTGGTCGGAAGAAAAAGCCAGTGTCCTGACCTCCTGGGGTTCCTCCAATACAGGCTGCTCTTCCGCAAGAAGCGGTTGTTCTGTCATGGTCTGATCGAAGATGGATTGTTCTGCCGCAGGCTGATCCACAGCTGTGGGAAGCTGCTCACGGACTGGCTCCGGAGTGACTGCGCTGCCCTCCGATGATCCGCTGTCCTGGGGTTTATCCTCTTTTCCCTCCGTCTGCTTCCCGTTTGCCTTTTGTTCTTCCAGCATGGCCACCTGCTCGTCGCTGGTCACATCCGCCTCCGACAGTATACCGTCTGTCAGGCCAGGGATCTGAACCATTGAAGAGCCGGCCTCCTCCATAGGCAGATAGTCCAAGTCATCCTCCGGAACATCCTGCACGACGCCGTCTCCCTGGGGAACGGTCACGGAATTGTGGGGTCTCTGAAGGGTATCCCCGATCTCCTGGCTGCTATCCTCCGCCTGGCTCTCCACTCCGGTAAAATCAATGCTGTAACCATCATCCTGGTTCTGCACACTGTTCTCCTTCATGTACACCCCTGTCATGGTCAGTGCCGCCATCACAAAAGCCGAGGACGCGATCATAATGATCCGCTCTTTCTTGATATTTTGTTTTCTGTTGTTACGTCTCATGAACACCTCCCGTCCGCCGACGCGGACTTTCTCTATCCTTTATTTTCATTTTGAGAATTGCTTTGCTTACTCTATGGATATTCTTACCCTGACGAAAGCAAATTATACGGAAGTAGTGTTCAAAAAAAACAGCACAATATTCGGACGCCTGAGCGGCCTATATTGTGCTTAAATATATATGTTATCCGGGAAAATGCGGAACTTAAAGAAAAACGCATCGTCTACAGACTGGCTTCCCATGCATCGAGGATCTCCTCACATTTTTCCGCGTCCATGTCATCCACGGCATTTTTCAGTTGTTCAAAGAGTTCATCATGCTTGCTGCCATAGGAGTACTGGTTCATGCTTTGTATAATACTCTCCACGGTATCCAAATCCAAGTTATCCAGAGCGTCACGTATCTGCGCAAAATAAACGTCCAACTCGCCGCCGCTGATCTGCTTGTCGCCCTTCGTCTCGTCTTCCTTGGTAAAATAGGGGGCCAGAATACTCTTATAAAAAATGTACTCCGCCAGCATTCCCGGAGTGATCTTATGAATCAACTCCGCATTCTGGGCCTTTCCAGCCATCTCCATCTGCTCTGCGGTCTCCGCAAGTTCAAAAGCGCCAATTTGACGGGAAGCGCTTTTCAGGGAGTGAACCTCTATGGTGTACTCGTGCCACTTCTCCTCCTGCTCATATCTCTGAATCACCGCATATTTTTTGTCAATCACACGGTAATATTCTTTGAGGACCGCCCAGAATAATTCCTCATTGCCCAAAAATCCCATTGCCCTCTGCACATCCAATCCGTCGATAGAGATGTCCGTCACTTGGGAAGTCATTCCGTTCTGCCCGCCATGTTTAGCCTCTTTTCCCTTTCGCCGTTTCTTGTGGATCTTTTCCGGCGGCAGCCATTTGCGCAGCTTGGACACAATATCCTTCAACTCGATGGGCTTGGTCACCAGATCATTCATCCCGCCGCTGATAAACATCTCCCGGGTGCCCTCCACAGCATTTGCCGTCAAGGCAAGGATGGGAATCTGGCCGTTTACTCCGGGCAGATTCCGGATAATCCCGGTGGCCTCCACTCCATCCATCTCAGGCATCATATGATCCATAAAAATCAAATCATACTTTTTGTCCGTGATCTTGAAGATTGCCTCCCTTCCGCTCAGAGCCGTGTCTATATGCATCTCCAGCGGACTCAAAAGCCCTTTCGCCACGGTCAGGTTGATCGCGTTGTCATCCACCACCAGGATTTCCGCATCCGGGGCCATAAAGTTAAATTCGTCCGCGTCAAGAATGTTAAAATTGCGCTCCGCCTTATCTCCCTGTAAAATGCCCGCAAGACTCAATACATATAAGGGCTTCTTTGCAATGAATACATTGTCTATGCCATAGGGGTATGCATCCCTATAATCCGCCATTACCACGCCTGTGATATCCGGGTGAGCTTTCAGGAAATCCTGAACCGTATCTGTCATCATCGGCTGCTCCACAAACAGAAACTGGATTTTCTGCCTGCCCAATCTTGACAAATCCCTGTCGGAGGCCAGCCCCCGATAACTCACGCCCAGCCTCTGCATATCTGTCTCTATCTGCTTTGCGGCATAGTCCCCCGCCAGAAGCCCCACTGCCGATATCTCTTCCTCAATCTGTCTGACGGAGGGGACTTTGCTGATAATTTTCTGCGGAACCACAAAGGAAAAAGTGCTTCCCTCCCCGTATTCACTCTCCACATGAATGCTTCCATTCATAAGAGAAACCAACTGTTTGCAGATGGCAAGCCCCAGACCGGTACCCTCAATATTACGGTTACGCTTGCTATCCAGCTGCTGGAAGGACTGGAAGAGCTTTTCCATGTCACTCTCCTTGATCCCGCTCCCGGTGTCGGAAACGGCGATATAGAGATCCAGCATATCTTCGCCTGTCTGCCGGAAATCCACCTGCAGATGTACATTCCCCATCTTCGTGAATTTTATGGCATTGTTGGCAAGGTTGATCATGATCTGCTTTATGCGGATGTTGTCGCCATACAATTCATGGGGAAGGTTGGGATCCACATCCACCGTCAGTTCCAACTCCCTGTTGCCAATCCGGGTCATGATGATATTCGCCACATCGTTGACTACCGACATGGGCTCATATTCCGCCTCGTTGATGGTCATCATGCCGGATTCTATCTTGGAAAAGTCCAGAATATCGTTAATGATTGTGAGCAGCGTCTGTCCGGATGCTTTGATCTGTCCCACATACTCCTTGGCCATGGGGGGGAGTTCCTCCCGCAGCGCCATCTCCGCCATACCGATAATGGCGTTCATGGGGGTTCGGATTTCATGACTCATGTTAGCCAGGAAATCCGACTTCATGTTGGAAGATTTCATCAGTTCCGCATTCTTCACATTCAGCTGGTACTTGCTAAAAGCAATCTCCGATAGAATGTTCGCAATTGTGGAAAGTGCGGCAACCTTATTCTTCACATCCTCCTCCTTCAGAATGCTCACCTTACGGGCCGCCTCCATCAGCTCGTCTGGATTCAACCCGATATCCGATGCCACCTGTCTGATTTTGTCTTCATCCGGAGAATCAGGCAGCATCTGTCCGCCGATAAAGCATCCTACCTTATGGCCGGCAACCATGATAGGCACGGCAAAATCCACCAATCCTGCATGACAGCGATATGTATAGGGAATACGGTCCTTATTCGCATTCTCTGCGCCAATGCGATTACAGCCTTTGCAGCGTTTCCTGCCTATTTCTGTGGCACAGACATATTTGGCACAAAAATCCGAAAAATGCGAACCCTCCGTGATAGCGATTCCGTCTTTGTCTGTAATTAGAGATGCAATGCCAGTCATGCCGGAAAAAGAATCCTGTATCAAGCGCAGGGTATCCAAATCAATCAAATCTGTCAGGTTTAAATTCGCCGTTTCTTCTGATATATTGACTGTGTCCATCCTGCCCTCCTTTTATTTTTTGTTCCGCATGTTACCGGAAAGTGCTGTTTTGAAAACCGTTGGTCCTCCGTTCTGTATACTACCTTCGGCCCAGAACACCCTTTATGGTGGATGATACCTTTTCCATATCGATAGGTTTTAAGAGGTATCCCTGGATTTTCAGCGCCAGCACCTCCTGGATTTTACCCCGTTCCGTGATACCGGTGAGAAAAACCACGGGAAGGTTTCTGGTCTTGCTGTTTTCCCGTATTTTGCGCAGGACTGCCGCCCCGTTCTCCTCGGGCATCTCATAATCCAGCAGCACCATATCCGTCCTCTTGGTCTCCAGGAATTTCATCGCCACCTTGCCGTTTATGGCCGTGGCCACATCATAACGCTCCGCCAGATAGCCCTTTAGGAGCTTGAGTACACTGCTGTCATCATCCACGATAAGTATGTGCTTTCTGGCCGGGGGCTTGGGCAGTTCTGCCGGCATGGATGGCGCCGCTTTATTGATATCGGTCCCGCCCCCGGCATTGGCGGCGCCTGCGGCACTCTTCTTTTCTCCTTGCTTTTCCAACAGTTCCACGATGGAATGCTCAAGCTTCTGAGCCGAGATAGGACGCTGAAAAAAGGTAGCCTGGGTGGTGGGGACAATTTTTGTAAACTGCTCGCATTCTTCCCGGTTACCCACAATGATGATGGGAATACCCTGTTCCGTAATCCTCTGTTCCACATTGTCGAATCGCTTGATATCGTCCGGCGACTCCCCGTACAGACAATATACGAACACATCAGGAGAGATATATTTCAGATGGTTCATGATATCGTCATACCGGCTTGAAGTGTTGATACACTCAAGGCTGTTGTCCATGTAAGTGAAAAATTCGTTGATGGCCATTCTGTTGTTTCCGGTCAATAACACAACATATTTCATAATATCCCCTGCTTCCTTACTTCGTTATTATAGTCCCGCATATTCCCTGACGGCACACTCAGCCGGTGAACCATATCCGGCCGCTTGGGCGTCCTGATATGGTTCAGTGCGCCGTCCGGGAATTTGCTGATTTAGTCCCGCATATTCCCTGACAGCACACTCAGCCGGTGAACCATATCCGGCCGCTTGGGCGTCCTGACATGGTTTAGTGCGCCGTCCGGGAATTTGCTGATTTAGTCCCGCATATTCCCTGACGGCACACTCAGCCGGTGAACCATATCCGGCCGCTTGGGCGTCCTGATATGGTTCAGTGCGCCGTCCGGGAATTTGCTGATTTAGTCCCGCATATTCCCTGACATCGCCTCCCGGATCGTGTCTATCATCTTCCGGGTGACTCTGATGTTAGCCCCGCCGGGATTGACGGCAAAGCCATCGCACTGGCTGTCCGCTCTTTTTACCATGGTTGCAAATTCTTGAAAGCCAAATACAAAAAGCTGCTGACCCTCCTCCAGACTTTTCACCCATTTCTTCAGTTCCTGCATATCCGTAAAGGCCATAAAATATCTCACACCCTCGTGGGTACTGAGCATGGGAACCTGGATTTGGGCATCCGGCGGCATCCGCACCATGCCGTTCTCGTCTTTCTCCGGCTTGGGTGTCACCACAGCCGGGGTGAGAAAATGCGCCTTTAGCAATTCCTGTAAGAAGAAGTCACGGTGCTTGGGGGAGTTGTCTGCCTTTAACAGTTCCATGGCTCCCACCAACATAGGATTGTTAATTGCTCTTGGCCGTTCCATATATTTCCTCCCTGCCCCTGAAGAACCACTCTCTCATCCAACTCAAACGCGATTATAGTTGATCAGGCAGCCTTTCAATATGATCTGTCTCTCCTCGTCTGTCAGTTCACCCAGTCTCAGCGTAAACTCCCGCAGCCCTTCGGGCTGCTGTCCTTCGGGCTGCTGTCCTTCGGGCTGCTGTCCTTCGGGATTTACCACATATGCCTTGATTTCCTCCGCCCTGTTCTCCACCGCCGCCTTGATGCCAGGGATAAAAAGATAGTCAAGATTGTGGAAGGGAAGTTCGCCCTCCTGGATCAAAAACGGCAGCATACCCCAGTTAATCAGATTAGAGCGGTAGCGCTTGGTGGCGTATTCATGGGCGATATTGGCCCAGCCTCCCAGCACCTTCTGACAGCTTGCCGCCTGCTCTCTGGCGGAGCCGTCACCTGGCTTAACCGCAAAGATCGTGGATCCAAAGCCGGTATTGGTATGGTTTACCTCCGGGAACTGCTGTTTGATGACACCCATGGTGGGCTTCACATCCGGATGGGCCTGGCAGGGATGCTCTCCCGCCATACGGGCCTTCTCCGCTTTCTGGATATCCTTGGCCCGCTCCACATAGGCAGGATCCTTGCGGGACAGGGTAAACTCCGCCAGTCCCAGAGGATTGGAGCGGTAACTGGAGGTCTCGCCGGAGGGAATCAGTTCATCCGTGGTGGTCACGGGGTCATGGATCTCACTGACCACCCGCAGCACCAGATTCTCCGGCAGCTTTCCCATCTCCGGCCAGTCCTTGATGTTGGGGCCCAACACAATCTCCGCCTCCGGATCTGCCACGCCGTGAGAGTCAAATACTCTGTTGGCATAAATATTGCTGTCAAAATGATATTTGTATCTGCCGATATCGCCGTCAAACTCCGTGGCCGGGGTCAGCACACCCTGGTTAGCAGCAGTGGCCGCAATGGAACGGGCATCCATCAATGCTACGGAAGAAATCTGGCCGCTCTGCAGCTTGGACCCCTCCCGGTTGGGGAAATTCCTTGTAGAGTGGCGGATACTGAAGGCATTGTTGGCCGGGGTATCCCCTGCGCCGAAGCAAGGTCCGCAGAAAGCGGTCTTCATTACCGCGCCGGTCTCCAGGATGGAAGCGGCGCAGCCGTTTTTAATTAACTCCATATATACAGGCATGGAAGCCGGATACACACTCAGGGTGAATCCATCACTGCCGATATATTTACCCTTCAAAATGTCTGCCGCCGCACAGATATTCTCAAATCCGCCGCCCGCACATCCGGCGATAATACCCTGGTCCACCAGGAATTTGCCGTTCTTTACCTTATCTTTGAGATGGAACTCTACAGCGCCGTCCAAGCTCACCTGGGCGCGTCTCTCCGTCTCGTCCAGAATATCCATCAGATTTGCATTCAGTTCCTCAATGGTATAGGTGTTGCTGGGATGGAAAGGCATGGCGATCATAGGGCGCACCTTGGACAGATCCACCGTGATCATGCCGTCATAATAAGCCACCTCTCCCGGCGTCAACCGGACATACTCATCTTCTCTTCCATGAATCTGGTAAAACTCCCTGATCTGGTCGTCTGTCTGCCAGATGGAGGACAGGCAGGTGGTCTCGGTGGTCATAACGTCCACACCGATCCTAAAGTCCGCGCTCAAAGCGGCCACGCCGGGACCCACGAATTCCATCACTTTGTTTTTGACATAACCGTTGGCAAACACGGCGCCGATGATGGCCAGCGCCACATCCTGAGGCCCTACTCCCTTGACAGGCTCCCCAGTCAGGTACACACCCACCACGCCGGGCATATTGATATCATAGGTCTGGCCTAAAAGCTGCTTTACCAACTCCGGGCCGCCCTCGCCCATGGCCATGGTGCCCAGTGCGCCATAGCGGGTGTGAGAGTCGGATCCTAATATCATCCTGCCGCCCCCGGCCAGCATCTCTCTGGCAAACTGATGGATCACCGCCTGGTGAGGAGGCACATAGACGCCGCCGTATTTTTTCGCACAGGACAAGCCGAACATGTGATCATCCTCGTTGATGGTGCCGCCCACTGCGCAAAGGGAATTGTGACAGTTGGTCAGCACATAGGGCACGGGGAACTTCGTCAGCCCCGATGCCCTGGCTGTCTGGATGATGCCCACAAAAGTGATGTCATGGCTGGTCAGCTTATCGAACTTGATTTTCAGTTTTTCCATATTACCGGAGGTATTGTGGCTTTTCAAAATGCCGTAGGCGATGGTGTTTCGGGCCGCTTCCTCCCTGGTGATATCCCTGCCGGTCTTCGCCTTGAGGGCTGTCAGGGCTTCTCCGCCATCCGGCACAATCTCACTGCCGTACAGCAGATATGCTCCTGTGTCTGAAATTGTAATCATATATGTCTCTCCTATATTGAAGATGCTTAAATCTTCCATTCCGCATGTTCTCTACAAGCCCATAAGCCCGTTGAGAACATGCTGCCGAAATTTCCTTTTGTCTTTTTCTTTGCGGACTATTTTAACGTACCGTTGTCCGAGACTACATTTACCTTGTCCAGATGCCAGATTTCATCCACGTACTGCTGGATGGTTCTGTCGGAGGTGAACTTACCGGAACAGGCCACGTTCAGGATAGCGCTCTTTGCCCAGCCCGCCTCGTCCCTGTAGGCAGCCTCCACCTTCCTCTGCGCCTGGGCATAAGCCTTGAAGTCCTTCAGGATGAAGTAGGTGTCCGCCTTGGAGGTACTCTGGGTGTTCAGCAGGGAATTGTACAGGTGCCGGAACATCTCCGTGTCATGAGAATAAGTACCGTTGATCAGCTGCATCAATACTTTGCGGATATCCTGGTCGCTGTTGAATATCTCCATGGGATTGTAACCGCCATGGTTCTCGTAGCTTATGACCTCATCGGAGGACAGGCCGAAGATAAAGGCGTTCTCCTCCCCTACCTCCTCCACGATCTCCACATTGGCGCCGTCCATGGTGCCCAGAGTCAGGGCGCCGTTCAGCATGAACTTCATATTGCCCGTGCCGGAAGCCTCCTTGCTGGCCGTGGAAATCTGCTCGGACACATCCGCCGCGGCGAAAATAATCTCCGCGTTGGACACATTGTAATTCTCGATAAATACCACCTTGATCTTGCCGCCGATGGACGCATCGTTGTTAATAACATCCGCCACGGAGGTAATCAGCTTTATAGTCAGCTTGGCGTTACGGTAGCCCGCCGCCGCCTTGGCACCGAAGATAAAGGTCCTGGGATAGAATTCCATATCCGGATGTTCCTTGATCTCATTGTACAGATACATTACGTGCAGTATGTTGAGGAGCTGTCTCTTGTACTCGTGCAGACGCTTCACCTGCACATCAAAGATGGAGCGGGGATCTACCTCCACGCCGTTGTGCTCCAGAATATATTTTGCCAGACGGACCTTGTTCTGATACTTGATGTTCATAAATTCCTGCTGGGCCTTGGCATCGTCCGCATAGATCTTCAGACGGCCAATCTGCGGCAGATCCGTGATCCACTCGTTGCCGATGTGATCCGTCACCCAGTCTGCCAGCAGCGGATTGCCGTGCAGCAAAAAGCGCCTCTGGGTAATGCCGTTGGTCTTGTTGTTGAATCGCTCCGGGAACATCTCGTAAAAGTCCTTGAGTTCCTGGTTCTTCAGGATCTCGGTGTGCAGCCTTGCCACGCCGTTGACGGAATAGCCGGACACGATAGCCAGATGGGCCATCTTCACCTGTCCGTCATAAATAATCGCCATCTTGCGGATCTTATCCTGGACATTGACACCGGGTATATTGTTGTATTTCTTCTCGATCTCGATGATAAACCTGCGGTTAATCTCCTCCACGATCTGGTAAATCCTGGGCAGCAGCCTGGAGAACAGTTCGATGGGCCACTTCTCCAACGCCTCGGCCATGATGGTGTGGTTGGTGTAGGCACAGGTCTTTGTTGTCACCGTCCACGCCTCGTCCCAGGTCAGATAGTACTCATCCATCAGTATGCGCATCAGTTCCGCGATAGCCACCGTGGGATGGGTATCGTTGAGCTGGAAAGTCACTTTCTCATAGAACTTGCGGATATCGCTGTGGGTACGCATATATTTTGCCACAGCCTCCTGCACGGAAGCGGAGATAAAGAAATACTGCTGCTTCAGGCGCAGTTCCTTACCCGCATAGTGGTTGTCGTTGGGATAGAGCACCTCCACGATATTTCTCGCCAGGTTCTCCTGCTCCACGGCCTTCTGATAATCGCCCTTGTCAAAGGAATCCAGCTGGAAACACACCACCGGCTCCGCGTCCCAGATCCGCAGGGTATTCACGATATGGTTGCCATAGCCCACGATGGGCAGATCAAAGGGAATGGCATTGACGGACTGGTAACCCTCCTGGGAGAAATGCTCTCTGCCGTTCTCGTCCCGGGAAACGGTCACATAACCTCCGAACTTTACCTCTTTTTTATATTCGGGTCTGCGCAGTTCAAAAGGATTGCCGTCCACCAGCCAGTTGTCCGGTACTTCGATCTGGTAGCCGTCCCGGATCTGCTGCTTGAACATACCGTAACGGTAGCGGATACCGCAGCCGTAGGCGGGATAGCCCAGGGTAGCCAGGGAATCCAGGAAGCATGCGGCCAGACGGCCCAGACCGCCGTTGCCCAACGCCGCGTCCGGCTCCTGATCCTCCACGATGTTCAGATCCAGCCCCAATTCCTCCAGGGCTTCCTTGGCCTCCTTGTAGGCCATCATATTGATCAGATTGTTGCCCAGGGCACGGCCCATCAGAAACTCCATGGACAGATAATACACCGTTTTGGCGTCCTGCTTTTCATAGGCTTTCTGGGTGTCCATCCAATCCTCCACGATCTGATCCTTGATGGCGTAGGAAACGGCCTGGAAGATCTGCTGAGGGCTGGCCTCGTCCAGATTCTTGCGGTACAAAGTTTTTGTATTGTACTGCACACTCCTCTTAAAAAGCTCCTTGTCAAACTTCAGCTTCTTGGTTGTAGTAGTACTTGTCATGCTCATTCTCTTTCTCCTTTTCTGCCTGCGCTGCCATAGGCGATCGCGAAGCCTCTCTTTTTATGAATATCGCCGTTCTTGCCCGCAATATCTCTCGCCGCGTATCTGGATGTGAAACATCCAAACTTACCTTGTCCCTGCAATAACGCGGGCTGTGCCTGTGTTATTGCGTTAATGCGTATTTGGAAGTTTTACTTCCAAACTTTCCTCTACATGCATATCGCTGGCTTTGCCTGCGATACTGCGTTAATGCGTATTTGGAAGTTTTACTTCCAAACTTTCTTCTACATGCATATCGCTGGCTTTGCCTGCGATACTGCGTTAATGCGTATTTGGAAGTTTTACTTCCAAACTTTCTTCTACATGCATATCGCTGGCTTTGCCTGCGATACTGCGTTAATGCGTATTTGGAAGTTTTACTTCCAAACTTTCCTCTACATGCATATCGCTGGCTTTGCCTGCGATACTGCGTTAATGCGTATTTGGAAGTTTTACTTCCAAACTTTCCTCTACATGCATATCGCTGGCTTTGCCTGCGATACTGCGTTAATGCGTATTTGGAAGTTTTACTTCCAAACTTTCTTCTTTGCCATATCCCCCACAGAGAGCATATCACAATTGACTATAGAGTTGTCAGATCCCTTCCGCATGGGTCTGCAACTACATATTATAACAAATATTCCCGTCTATGCAACTATTTTCCTCAGGTAAATTAAAAAGAAGTGCCCGCGCTGACTTTATGGCGGCGCGGGCTTGTCTTTGAAAGGATGACCTGTCTGTCATTGCTGTTCATTCAGGTACAGCTGTACCCGGTTCTGTATGGTTTCCGCCACCTGCTCCGCCGTCTTGACTTTAGACAGATAGGTGGCAGCTTCCTCCAATATGATATCCTCTATATAGTAAGTGCTTTGGCAGCGGGGAAGCGCTTTATCTAAAATATCCCTATATTCCGCCGTCCAGGGGGAGCCGTCCGGTTTTGTATGCAGCGCCTCATACCGGCCTCCGCCTATAGAATATTTCCACGGATGTTCAGAGAGGGAAGTATCCATATAATCATCCATATAATATATGTTCTTTTCCACTATATCATTTCTGACAGGGCAAGACAATTCGCTCTGTCTGGCCAGACTGTAAAGGGAGTTCAGGTAGGCGTCAATCACTTCCCTCTGCTTTGTACGGTCGCTGACTACCAGAAAATAATCCGCGTTCCAATAGCTCCCATTCCCTGCCTCTGTAGGGAACCCCACCGGGTAAAAGCCCTCTCCCAATACGGACATTTCTGCGCTGAAATCCGCGAAGCTGTCTGTATTGGGCCGAAAAGAAGCCGCCCGGCCATCCTTCATTATCGAAGGAGGATCATTGTCGCCTGTGGCATCCCCCACAATTTCAAGCGCCTTTATAAACAGTTCGTTGTTAAAATCGCAGACACCCGCATCCATATCCAGAAAAGGAGAATTTGGAAGATCCTGCAAAAGCAGCAGGCGCAGGGCCGTTGACTTTGCCATATACCGGCGGCTGGTCAAGATCTTTTCAAATTCCGGATGCTCCTCCATCACTGCCAGGGCTTCCTCCAGCGTCCAGCTTTCCTTTTCCCAGAGTTGGTCTGAAACCAGCAGGGTCGTTACATAGGCTTCAACGGGAAGTCCTATCTGCCGACCGTCTATCACGCCGCAGGAAATCGCGCCATTATAAAGGGATTCCCGCAGTTCCCCGTCCAAAGTGTCACTTAAGTCCGCCAGTACGCCTTTCTCATAAAGAGTACGCATGTCCGCCCCGGATACATAGTAGATATCCGCTCCCTTCCCGGCAACCAAATCCGCCATCGCCCGGGTACGGAAATCCGCCAGACTCCCCTCCGGCTGCTGCACACTGACGGGATGTTCCCCCTGCTCCTGAGAAAACATAACCGCACTGGAAGAGATAAAAGAATTGTCCTTTACCAGACTGACTAAGAGGACAGACTCGCCCTCCTGGCCCGGCTCCGGCCCCAGCTTGCAGATAATGGCCTTTTCGCGGCTTCGATCCAAAATCAGCGGAAAGCCCTCCTCACTGACGGCAACGAGGGTCATGTAGCTATTTCTTCCCAGCCCCGATTCTTCATAGTTGAAGCATACGCCCTCGTCCCCTGTGCGGAGATCCCAGCGGTACAGCCGGCCCTCATCTCCATAATAAAACAAGCCGTCTCCACTGATTCCTTTGCTGCTTAAATGCGGCAGAGACGGGGTAAAAAATTTTCCCTGACCGGCAGCTGAATCGTACATTACCAGACACCCCTCCTGGCTGGCATTGCTATACAGATTAAAGACGGGCTCGCCCTCCGCCGTTTTCATGGCAAAGCTGCCGGAACTATCTTCCTTATCCCATGCCAGTTCGGCAAGAGGCTCTCCGGCCCCGTCAAACACGGCAACTCTGTCATTGGCAACGAAAAAATAATGTTCTTCACAATCAACGTACACATCTCCAAAGAACATCCCGCCGCTGGAGGAAGTCAATACACTCCCTTCACATGTCTGCATGATGGGATACAGGTCGAAAGCGCCTCGATATTCTCCCTCCATGGAAAAGCGCATGGCCAGATAGGCCAGGGTTTCGTTTCCGTTCAATATCTGCACGAACAGTACGTATTCCTTGGGACTCAGAATGTCGAAAGAACTGATACGTTTTTCAGTTCCCCCGTATTCCTCCATCTCTGGCAGTTCAACGCGCCGATGCCAGATTTCTCCAGCTGCGTCCTCGTATCCGTTTATATACCAGATTACCGGTGTCGATGAATCTGTGAGGGACGAAAATTTATCCAGAGAGTAAAAATTCGCTCCCCAGCATCGATATTGGCTGAAGCGGGAATCATACTCCTGATCCGCCTGATACTCCAGCCCACTGATATTTTTCTCCACATAAAAAGTACCCCCGACGTAACTGCCATCACCGCGCCGCCACTCCTCCGTCTTCCAGTCGTAGGTACCTTGATTTTGTTCTATCTGAGAAGAAGACGCATTATCCGCGTTCTGCTGGCCGCAGGCGGACAGAACAAGCGCCAGAAACGCTATAAGCCCTACTAATTTTTTTGACATACTTTTTCCCCGCAAATGTGCCATACTTACCTTGTCCCTGCATATCGCAGGCCGAGCCTGCGATACTGTGTTAATGCATATTTGAAGTTTTACTTCCAAACTTTTGCATTATACATCCGATCTAAAAATTGTAAAGGGACAAAATTGAGAGACATTATATAGACCGAATAATCAATAAATACCGATGTTTTAAGAATAAAGCTCTTAAATCATCGGTATTTATCGGCAAATGAATTTTAGAACTGATGATTCTCCGTATGGTGATCAATAGTATCTACTATTGTCCCGCAATCCGAACACACATAGGTAGTGAAGTATTCTCTGTATGTAACTTTACATAATTTCTCACTGCCGTCCGGCATCCAGTGCCCATGAGTAGTCTCAACACTTCTGGTAGTGGTATCAAAGGAGTGGATATTCGTATGATCACATGCCTCATTACCCGCCGCCTGAACGGCAAAACCATTGAACAACAACCCTATCGCCATCAATGATGCCAGTACTTTTCTCTTCATATATCCCTCCTGATTTTTGTTTGATTTTCTGCTTGCTTTTGATTATATCGTTTTGTACGCATAATGTCAATCCTATTTAATAAATTTAACAAAAATCCAAGGTTTATATAAAGCATGATTATCTCGCTTTCTATCCGAGAGAACTCACTCTTTTTCCCTCTCCCTCGTTGGCACAAACTCTTTTGTAAATTGAACAGCCCCTTTTACACACAGTTCCTATGCCCAACCTGAAAACGCTTCCTACACCCTTTCCAGACTAATCGTTACATTCTCACCGTTCACATTCCACTCTTTGGACACCGTATAGGACCCATTCTCCGTCAGTTCCTCCGCCAGCACCTTGCCGCAGATGGCCTCCCGGTTGCTCTCCGCGATAGCGGAAAGTCTGGCGTTGCCGCCCAGGGATACACGGATATGGTCCATAACCTCGAAGCCCGCGTCCTTGCGCATGGTTTGGATCTTGCTGATGATCTCGTAGACAAAACCCTCCTCAATCAGTTCCTCCGTCAAGTTGGTGTCCAGCACCACCGTCATACGGTTGTCCTTCTGGGACACATAGCCCTCCTTCTGGGCCATGCTGATCAACAGGTCCTCCTGGGTGAGTTCCACTGCCGCGCCGTTCACATCAAAGGTCAGCTTTCCGCTTTCTTTCAATTCATCCATGGCTGCATTGCCGTCCAGAGAAGCCAGCGTCTTCTGGATGCCGCCCAGCTGCTTTCCGTATTTGGGACCCACGGTGCGGAGTTGGGGCTTAAAGCTGTAGGAAGTGAAGTCTCTCACGTCGTCGGCAAAAACCACTTCCTTTACATTCAACTCCTCCTTGATGATATCGGTATAGAACGCGTCCAGGCAAAAATCCGCCTTGATGTACATTCTGCCGATGGGCTGGCGGTTCTTGATGGCCGCGTCATTGCGGCAGGCACGGCCCATGACCACCACGGCCAGCACATGCTCCATGGACTCCTCCAGGGCCTTGTCGATCATCTCCGCATGTACCTGAGGGAAATCACACAGATGGATGCTCTCCGGGGCATTTTCGTCAATGCCCCGCACCAGGTTCTGGTAGATATCCTCCGTCATAAAAGGAATCATGGGAGCGGCGGCCTTGCAGATGGTCACCAGCGCCGTATACAGGGTCATATAGGCATTAATCTTGTCCTGCTCCATGCCCTTGGCCCAGAAACGTTCCCGGCTGCGGCGCACATACCAGTTGCTCATCTCGTCCACGAACTCCTCCAGGGCTTTAGCCGCCTCGGGAATCCGGTACTTGTCCAGGTTCTCGTCCACTTCGCCCACCACGGTGTTTAACTTGGACAGCAGCCACTTGTCCATGACAGGCAGCTTATCGTATTCCAGCGTGTACTTGGTGGCGTCAAAATTGTCAATATTCGCGTACAGCACATAGAACGCATAGGTGTTCCATAAAGTGCCCATAATCTTCCGCTGCCCCTCCTGCACGATCTTGCCGGAAAAACGCTTGGGCAGCCAGGGGGCGCAGCTGCTGTAGAAATACCACCTGATGGCGTCTGCGCCGTACTGGGCCAGGGCCTCAAAGGGATCCACCGCATTGCCCTTGCTCTTGCTCATCTTCTGGCCATTCTCATCCTGCACATGACCCAGCACAATGACATTCTCATAGGGAGCCTTATTAAAGAGCAGGGTGGACTCCGCCATCAGGGAGTGGAACCATCCTCTGGTCTGATCCACGGCCTCGGAAATAAACTGGGCCGGGAACTGCTTTTCAAACACTTCTTTATTTTCAAAGGGATAATGATGCTGCGCAAAGGGCATGGCGCCGGAGTCAAACCAGCAGTCCAGCACCTCGGGCACACGTTTCATCTCGCCGCCGCACTTAGGGCAGGCATAGGTCACTTCGTCGATATAGGGTCGGTGCAGTTCCACCTTGGCGGCGTCCGGCTTCCCGGCCTTATCCGCCAGTTCCTGACGGCTGCCGATGCATTCCTGGTATCCGCAGGAGCACTCCCATATATTCAGCGGCGTACCCCAGTAACGATTGCGGGAGATTGCCCAGTCCTGAATATTTTCCAACCAGTTGCCAAAGCGTCCGGTGCCGATGGACTCGGGGATCCAGTTCACGGTGTTGTTGTTGCGGATCAAATCCTCCTTGATGGCGGTCTCCCTGATATACCAGGACTCCCGGGCATAGTAGATCAGCGGCGTGTCACATCTCCAGCAATGAGGATAATCATGTTCAAACTTGGGGGCGTCAAAAAGCTTGCCCTCGGCGTCCAGATCCTTTATGATCTGCGGATCAGCCTTTTTCACGAAGATGCCGCCGTAGGGAGTCTCGGCTGTCAACTCGCCCTTGCCGTCCACAAACTGCACAAAGGGCAGGTCGTACTTGCGGCCCACATTGGCGTCGTCCTCACCGAAAGCCGGGGCAATGTGTACAATGCCGGTGCCGTCCGACATGGTTACATAGTTGTCACAGGTCACAAAGAAGCCTTTCTTGCCCTGCTTTGCGGCTGTCTCTCCGGCACAGGCAAACAGGGGTTCATACTCCTTGTGCTCCAGATCCCTGCCCACATAGGTCTCCAGCACCTTGTAGGCCGGAGTCTCCTCCGTTGCCAGCCTGCCCAGCACATTGTCCAGCAGAGCCTGGGCCATATAATAAGTATAGCCGTCCGCCGCCTTCACCTTGCAGTAGGTCTCCTCCGGGTTCATGCACAGGGCCACATTGGAGGGCAGAGTCCAGGGCGTGGTAGTCCATGCCAGGAAATAAGCATCCTCCCCGGCCACTTTGAAGCGCACCACGGCAGAGCGCTCTTTCACGGTCTTGTAGCCCTGGGCCACCTCCTGGGCGGACAGAGGGGTGCCGCAGCGGGGGCAGTAGGGAACGATCTTAAAGCCCTTGTACAGCAGGCCCTTGTTCCAGATCTCTTTCAGCGCCCACCACTCGGACTCGATAAAATCGTCGTGGTAGGTCACGTAAGGATCATCCATATCCGCCCAGAAGCCCACGGTGCCGGAGAAATCCTCCCACATGCCCTTGTATTTCCAGACGCTCTCCTTACATTTATCGATAAAAGGTTCCAGGCCGTAAGCCTCGATCTGCTCCTTGCCGTCCAGGCCCAGAAGCTTTTCCACCTCAATCTCCACGGGCAGGCCGTGGGTGTCCCAGCCCGCTTTGCGGGGCACCATGTAGCCTTTCATGGTGCGGTAGCGTGGAATCATATCCTTGATAACGCGGGTCTCCACATGGCCGATATGAGGCTTGCCGTTGGCCGTGGGCGGTCCGTCGTAAAAGGTGTAGGTCTCGCCCTCCTTATTTTTCTCCAGGCTCTTTCGGAAGATGTCATGCTCCCTCCAGAACTGTTCCACCTGTTTTTCCCTGTCCACAAAATTAAGGTCCGTAGATACTTTCTGATACATTCCGCATTCCTCCTATTTTAAGTTCCGCATTCTCCCTGCCCGTACACAGTTCCGGTGATAAATATCCGGCCGCTTGGGCGTCCGCATATTTATCAGTGTACAGGCCGGGAGTATGCTGTTTTAAGTTCCGCATTCTCCCTGCCCGTACACAGTTCCGGTGATAAATATCCGGC
>ERZ778511.262-NODE-262-length-51311-cov-15.697440_pt1 | contig 51311 bp, 47 predicted proteins | sample MGYA00510347_ERZ778511 | MGnify/ENA primary metagenome ERZ778511 (study PRJEB29527, sample SAMN07138967) | mouse gut metagenome | material: feces | host: mouse | place: China:Nanjing | collected 2016-01-25 ...
TAAAAAAGAACCTCTGTTATGCTGTTACGTAACAGAGGTTCTTTGACAGTCTGGAATCCCCCTTGCAAGGGGGATTCGGGTATTAATTGTGGAACATATCCACGATATTTTTCAGTTTCACAACGTTCTGGGAATTGGTCTCCATCAGCTCCGCGTTGCCCTCCACAAGCTGGGACACATTCTGCGTTTTCTGCGCCATGCTGCTGATATTATCCGCCGCTTCGACAACGATCAGCGTGATGCTGTTGACAGATTCCGCGATCTCCACAATCGCCGAAAGCAGGGTTTCCACCTCGACGCCGATCGCCTTCATATTTTCCTCGAAATCAGAGGCATCCTGCGTATACTTCTCCGCAACCCCCATAAAGTCGCTGTAATCCTTGAGCACTGTCCCCTCGAGGAAGGAAAGGATCTCCTGCAGGCAGGACTCCATATTCCCAACCGCCTGATTGACCTCCGTGGTGATGCCGTTGATATTGCTCACCGTGGAGGAAGTCTGGGACGCAAGGCCGCCGATCTCGTCGGCAACCACCGCAAAGCCTCTGCCTGCCTCGCCGGCTCTCGCCGCCTCGATGGACGCGTTTAACGCAAGCAGGTTTGTCTGCCCGGAAATATCCAGAATGGACTGGGTGAGCTGGTTGATCTTCTCCACCGCCCGCGCCTGCTCCATGGCCGCCGCGCTCTTCTCCTGCACGCCGCGGTACATCTGCGTGGTCTTGTTCTGTGCCTCGCCCGTCGTGTTCTTCAGACCGTCGGCGCGCTGCTTGCTCTCCTGAGACGCCTTTTCTCCATCTCTGGAATTATCCCTGATCACCTGCGCGCGCTCTCTGATCTTACTGACAGTATTGTTGACGACCTCCATGGACGCTGCCGTCTCCTGCATAGCCGCCGCCAGTCCGTGCATCGTCTCCGTGTTCTCCCCGCTCATGCCCTTCACCTGCGCGGTGGTATCGGAAAGTTTCATCAGCGTGTCGTCCAGATCCGAGTAGGTCGTCTTTATATCCAGCACCATGGCGCGAAGGCTGGCGCGCATCTCCCTTAAGGAATTTGCCATGCTTCCGCTCTCGTCCCGCCGCTTGCAGAGCCTGTCGCTGTTCTCGTTCTTCGCAAAATTAAACTGTGCCGTCTTGGATACGATATCGTTAATCTGCGTGATCGGTCTGGTAATCACCAGTCCCATCAGCACACCGATCACCACGGAGATCGCCACCGCAATCAGCATACCGATCATAATCAGCATCGTGATACGGCTTGCCGCGCTCTTCATCTCCGACTCCGGCGCCGTCAGCACATACTTCATGCCGTTGGTGAGCGTTTTATAACACATGTCTTTTAATTCACCCTGATAGGTGTAATTGATCGGCTGTCCTTCCAGTGCCGGATCCGCCAGCGCACCGGCTATCACGCCGGATTCGTCCGCCTGCGCGATATCGGTTCCCGCTTCTATCGTTTTATGGTAAGCGATACTGCCGCCCGCATTCACCAGAAAGGCGGAACCTGTCTCAAACACGGTGGCGCTGTCCACGGTCGCCGTAAATTTGTCAAAGTCGATATCCATACCGATGATACCGATGGACTCCCCGTCCATGACAATGGGGATCACATAGGACACCATATATACGTTAATGTTGGAGTTTAAATAGGGATCCATCCAAGTCGGTTTCCCGTTCTTCACAGGTATGTAATACCACCCCACATGCTCCAGATCGTCCGGGGAATACATGGAAAAATCGGTGGGAACAAGCGCCTCGAACTTTTCCGCGTCGCTGCCCCTGCTCCAGAATACACCGCTGTCCGGCTCCGTAAACTCGGGATTGTAACGGATATAAGCAGTCAGCGCCCCCTCTGTGTTGCCGCCGATCTCATAGAGCATCTGCTCCATAATCATCGTAAAATTGTCTACATACGCCTTGTCTGTCTTAAACGCCTGCACATCGGTAAGCTGCTGCAGCACCACGTTGTACGCCGTATTGACGGACTGCTCCACCCGGCTCATCTGCGCGTTCACCTCCGTCGCCTGATTCGCACACGCGTACTGCATTTCCTTCTGGGAATCCTGATACACCGTTTTTCTGGAATTGATGATGCTGACACCGCCGCAGATGAGGGATGTCAGAAGGGTGCACACAATCATCGCCGCCAGAATTCTCGCCTTTATTGATCTCATAACGCCTCTCCTTTTCGTTCCTGTGTCTCACTCTATTCCTGTCCCGTAACGATCCGCGCAATCTGTTCGTCATTGGCGCCCGACGGAATTTTAAATGTGCCAGGTCTGAGCTGCTTGTCATAACCGTTGGCACATAAATAATCGTCGTAGGCGTCCGCGGAACTCACCACACCTGCGTCCGCCAGCTTTTTCGCCACCGTATAGGAACCGTCGCCGCTTGCGATTGTCACGCTCTTCACCGTTTCTGTGGCGGGTTTCTTTTCCGGCTTTGAACCGTCCTCGTCCGGTTTTGTCATCTCGTTCGTGTCAGCGGCAGGCTTTTTCTCTGTGTCTGTCCCATCCTTTTTTTCCTCCGCCGCCTTGTTTTCCCGCTCCTCTAAAGACTCCGGCGTACCCACCACCGGCTTTTCCTCATCCGGCACGGGTACCGGCTCCTTCTCCTGCTCCGCCTTCTTATCCGCTTCCTCTTTTTCCTTCGCCACCGCAATATCTTTTTTGACAGCGTCCTCTTTCTGCGCGGGCGGCGTTTCCGCCTCTTCCTGTCCGTCTCCGGCGTCTTCCCCCTCCGCTGCCTCCAACAGGGTGGAATCCTCGATCATACCAAGCTCTTTCGCCCGGGCGATCACTTCCTCATCTGTCATTTTCTCTTTTTTTCCGCCGCCGGACAGGGCAATTCCCATAATAACAGCCGTTACGATAATTCCCAGACCGAGTCCGCGGAAATAATATTTTTTTTCCATACTTACATGCCCTCAAACAGGTCTATTACCAGTTTTACCTCGCCAAGGCCAAGCCCGAGTTCTTTGGCGATCGCCATATTGGACTTGCCTGCCTTGTGAAGTTCCAAGATTCTCTCATTGCTATTACGCCCGTTATCTTTTCCCTGTGCAAAGCGGATATCCACCCCGCGGGGCTCCTCCTGCACGGGTACGGGCGCCCTCCTGACGCCAGATTCCCTGCCGTTTCCAAACTCCCTGCTGACGGGTTCCCTGCCGTTTCCAAACTCCCTGTTATAGGGTTCCCTGCTGTTTCCAAACTCTCTGTTAGCGGATTCCCCGCTGCCTTCCGGCTCCCGGTTCCCGAAAATACCCATCTCCGCAAATACCGCGCTTGTGGAAAGTTCCGGCTCCTCGGCAACATAATCCGCCTCCGGCTCATGGATGATCTCAACCCGTCTCGGTCTGATCGGCTGAAAGTCAGCCTCCTCCACAGCCGGCTCCGGCTCCTCTGAGACAGGCTCATGCGGCAGATACTCCGGCTCCAGATCATACGGCAGTTCTTCCTCCTGCGTCACCGGGTACACACGGGACGACTGCACTTCCTCCACCACTTCCGGCGAGTAGGTTCCCGCGCTGTGAATCGACCAGAGATCCGTGCGGGTGTCTTCCACAGCCCCCATCACGGACTGCACCGCCTCCTGCACAGCGTCCTGCGCCTCTCTCGCCGAGACTTCCGCATGGTGAATCCGCATCAAGGCGCCTTCCGCCGCTTCCTCCGCCGCCTTCGCCTTTTTCGCCGTCTCGCCCGCCGTGATTTCCGCGTCGCGCACAGTCTGTCTGATCTCTTCCACGACCTGATTTGCCTGCCCGATATCCGCCATCAGCGTATCGTGCTTGTCATTGAGCATATCATAGAGGAACGTCACTTCCTTGTGATTTTTGTTGATCTCCTCCAGAACGGTATCCGAGTATTCGTTCACCGCCATAATCTTTTCATTTGCCACGCGCTCCATGGCGCGCTCCGTTTTCTCTATCGAGTACCCGATTGTCTCATCCACAATATCGGAGACTCTCTCTCTGACAGTTTCCGTCTCGCCCTCCACCAGTTTTCTGATTTCAGCCTCGCTGATCAACTGTACTTCCTCATCTGCGTCCTTCTTCCCTGCCGGCAGAAAATATCCCAGAAGAAATACGCCTGCCCCGATGATAATCAGAACGATCTCAATTACACTCATGCTTCTCCCTTTCGTAATCCGACACAACGTTTTCGTGTCCTACCCCGAAATTTCAAAGGTGCTCACACCCTTTAACAGCACCTTGCCGTCAGGCTCTTTTTTCTCTTTCTTCCTGTTCTGCCCGCCGTCTCCGTGGTATTCGTTGTTCCCTTTTTCTTTTGCGTCGAATTTTTTCTGGCGGTTTTCCGCCTTGTCTTTCTCGTTGACCCTCTGTGTCTGCTTTTCCACCTGTCTGGTCATCTCCTGCCCGAAATTGGACTGGTCTACCAGACCCTTCGTGTCCTCATTATGCTTGACAGTCGTAAAGTCCTGTGCCCTCGTGATCTGTCCCTGCATCTCCACAAAGCCTATTGCCATAGCTGCTCCCCCTTCAAATCTAGTTAGAACGGCGCCATCTTTACGTCGCCGCGCTCCCTGACAAAACGGCAGTAGTGTGTGGTTTTCTGCACCACCATGGAAACGTCCCCGATACAGATACATGTGCCGGGGTATACCTCCCCCTTTACACGCACCGATGTCTCCGAAGAACTCATCATCTGTTTCTGCAGATCCTCTATCTCCTTATTCGCCGCGGCGATCGCGTCGGTTTTCTGCTTATTTAATGCCGCCATGGACTGGATCTGCTGTATCTGCTCCGAACTCAGTTTCACACCCTTTGCCAGCTTCTGTTTCGCGGAGATCAGCGTGGGCTGCACGGTCTGCAGAAGCTTCGTGTCCTCCCCGATCTGCTTCTGCAGCTCGTTCACACGCGCCTTCAGTTTCGGATCAGTCCCCACCTCCACGATGGTGTCCGCCCCCATCTCCGAACCGAGTGTTTTCACATTGATACTGCCCGTGGCGCACACCTTTCCGCCGGTGATAAATCCGCGTCTGCCGTCCACGTTTACCTCGCTGCCCGCAGTCACCCTGCTGTGCAGGATAGACTCGGACGCCACATATCCGTCCGCTTCCGCGGTGACATTTTCCAGAAATTTCGCAACGATATTGCCCTTCGCCCTAAGAACCCCGCGCCCCATGCCGTTCATGCCTCTGGCGATAATAATATTGCCGCCGGCGGTAAGCTGCGCGCCCTCCACGACGCCTTTCACCACAATATCTCCCTTTGCCTTCACCTGAAAGTTTGTCGCCACGTTGCCGTTAATCTGTACATTGCCTTCATAGTCAATATTGCCGGTGGAATTATCCACATTCTCCACCATCAGTTCGTCGGAGACAAAAACCGACCCCTCCACCAGCTCCACATGCCCGTTCACCTGCGCGGTAAGCGTGGTACGGTCCGCTGACAGTTCGATATTGTGTCCGTACTTTAACGTTTCCTTCCGCACATCCGCCGGCAGGATCCGGTTTCCCGCAAGATCCTCCCCCGGCTCACCCGGTTCTTCCGGGTGCAGAACAGCCAGCACGTCTCCCTTATTACAATGGTTTAGTATATTCAGATGGAAGAAATCTACGCTTCCGTCCTCGTTCAAAGTAGGCTTCGCCTTTTTATCCGTGCTAAATTTATACTCAATCCATGCGTGTTTCCCCTGCACGGGCGCACGACCCTGCGCTACAAGAATTTCCTCCAGATACTCTCTCTTTTTAAAGAAGCCCTCGATCGCCTCCGTGCAGATGCCGCTCTTGATCCCCCGGAGTTTCAGATCGTTGATCATCTCCTCGGCAGTCATGTTCTCGCCGCCCTCGGAAGCCGCATAAAACTTCGCAAAGGCCTGCATCTTGTCAGGCCCCACTCTCAGCTTATAGCATTCTCTCTCCGGAAGTCTCGTCTCATTTCCGAGACAGATCTCCTGCTCCTCTTTCTCTGCGCCCTCCACCGCACGCTTAAGCGTCGGCAGGTCGCAGGCATAGTCCTTCATCGTCAGATACTCAAGCAGATCCGTAACATCAATGGGTTTTCCGTCACCCTTCGGTGGAAACAGCCTGAGCGACGACGCCCCTTCCCGGTTCACCAGTCTGAAATATCCGTTCATATACACCCCTGTTTTATTTTCTTCTGTCAGTATCTGTGAGAATGCCGATATAGTCTCCCAGCTTTCCCCTCATCTTCTGCAGAGCTCTGGTGTGGAGCTGAGAAATTCTCGACTCGGACACCTCCAATATATTACTGATTTCCTTCAGGGTCAGATCCTCGTAATAGTAAAGAACGATTACCTTGCGCTCTTTTTCCGTCAAAAGCTCAAGAGCCTGCGCCAGCACCTTCTTCAATTCGTCCCGCTCCAGAATCTCTTCCGGCGAATCAAATGCCGCGCTCTTCGTGCTCCCCGCCTCATTGGAGACTTCGCTCCCCTGCTCTAAAAACTCATTCAGAGACACCACGTTGGTGATCTTCATCTGGGACTGCCAGTCAAGATACTCCTCATCCGTAATGCCCAGAAGTCTCGCGATCTCCTCGTCTGTGGCGCTCCTGCCGTACTGCGTCTCAATCTCCTTGATTGCCGCGTCGATCCGCTTCTGCTTCTGCCTGATGGTCCGCGGAATCCAGTCCATTTTACGGATCTGGTCAAGGATCGCCCCCCGTATACGCAAACTGGCGTAAGTCTCAAACTTGACGTCCTTCAGGCAGTCAAACTTGTCAATGGCGTCAATCAGCCCGAATATCCCGTAACTCACAAGATCCTCATACTCCACATTGTACCCGAGATACATACTGAGGCGTCCGGCAACCACCTTCACCAAAGGCGCATATTCCAATATGATCTTTTCCCGTACCTCCGGGGAATCCGTATTCGCGTATTCCTCCCAGAGTTTCTTTTTGCCTGTTTCGTCCATTCTGAGTACCTACAGCCTTTTGGTTTTTATTTTACTCCTCTGGTTCCTTTTCTATAACCTCGCCCTCCTCCATGTGGGCATCCTGTATCTGCTGTTCAAACCGGTCCAGCATAATCTGCAGGATTCGTCCGACAAAATAGAACCCCAGCAGCACGCACAGCAAAACAATCAGCATCGTCTGCAGATCATAGTGCAGAATACGCATGGCAATGCTGACCACCGCTCCGGCAAATAACATGACAAAAGGAGGGATCAGTCTGCGTTTTCTCGCCTTTGCTTGTCTCTCCTCTTCCTCGCGCTTTTCCCTCGCCTCACGCTCTGCCGCAGTTTCAATCTCATCCTCCGGCTCAAGCCCCTCTTCCGGCTCCCCGCCCTCCTCCAGGACGTCTGCCTCTTCACCTGTCTCTTCGCTGTTCTTCTCTTCCCAGTCCACCTTGTTACCCTTCCATCCTCTTCCCGATGTCCCGTCGTCAGATCTTGTATTCCTGCTTACCTACCGCCCTAATTACAAAATCCCCGGTTTCGGGATAAAAAATAACAGTTCTTCCGAAATTTTTGCCGGTATCCTCCGCCAGAATCGGAATACGCAGCTCCGCCAGCTTTTTCTTGGTCGCCTGCACATTTCTCTCCCCCACGCGCACCATCTCGCTGTTGCTGTTAAATCCAAACATCTGCGCGCCGCCCGCGATCTTTGCCACAAGCCGGCTTCTGTTCGCCCCTTTTCTGGTCACCTGCTTCACAAGCTCCTCTATTCCCGTATCAGCAAACTTCGGTATATTGGAGTTGTTGCGAATCGTCGTAGAGTCAGGCAGCATAATGTGCGCCAGCCCGCCGATCTTTGTGACCGGATCGCGAAGCGCAATACCTACACAAGACCCCAGTCCCAAGGTTGTAATCCTATCCGGACTGACGCATACGTTTAAGTCAGCCATTCCGACCTTTATCTCTACACTCATAACACCGCGTTCTCCCGTTTACACTTTCTTAGTCCATACCCATGTCCGCCGTCCGATCAGATATTGATCCCCAGCGCCGCCAGCATCCTGCCATAAGAATCCAGATCAGGAATCAAGATAAAATATCCGTCTAACACCATCTCGTCAAAAAACTGTGTCTGGATCATCAACATCCTGTCTCCGAGCGCCGCAAACTCTATCGCCGGCACGCTTAAGATCGCTCCCGCCATGTCCACCGTCAGATCCGGCACGGAAGGATAGATCGCCAGATTCGTAATGCTTGAAAGGGAATTCAGATACGAACCCGTGATAATATTTCCCACCTCTTTCAGCGCGGAAAACTCCATATCGGTAAACTCGTCGCCCTCCGACTCCATACCCATCAGTTTGCCAACCAGATGCTTTGCCGCCGCCTTCTCAAGCAGGAACATAATGCTGCCTTTGATGTCGCCCTCTATGCCAAGGTAGATACCAGCCATGACCGTCTCTTCACCAACCATGGCTTCACCCAGCTCCTTGAACTCCAGAAGCTGTACTTTTGGAACTGCCATATCCACCTTGCACTGCATCATCTGCGCCAGAGCCGTGGTGGCATTCCCGGCGCCGATGTTGCCTAACTCTCTCAGGACGTCGAAATATTCATTTGACATTTCGTCTAAACTGATTTCGCCCACTCTTACTCCTCCTATACGCTTTCCAGTACAACCGCATTCAAATCGAGCAGGGAGATCAGTCCCCCGTCGCTCTTCCCGACTCCGCAGAGGAAGTTTGACTTCTCATCTTTTGAGTCATACGCCACTTTTTCAATCCTGTCATTTTCTAACGTCACCACTTCCTTGACCTCATCCACGATCACGCCGATGGTTCCCTGCTGTTCCAGCTTCAGGATGATAATTCTGCTGGATTTCGTCTCCACGTCCTCCTCCAGCCCCATCTTGATGCGGATGCTCATAACAGGAATGACCTCGCCCCGCAGGTTAATAACGCCCTTCAGGTAATCGTCAACCTTCGGCACTCTGGTGATATGCGGCATTCTCACGATATTGTCTATGTACTTGATATCGATGCCGTACTGCTCGTCGCCGAGCTTTATTACGATAAACTGTGTGGTCTGCCCCACCGGTCTTAATTCTTCTACTTCATTCATGCTCTCTTCCTCCCTCCTGTCAGATCAATGAGTTGGCATCCAGAATCAGCGCCACTTCACCGTCGCCAAGAACCGTCGCGCCGCTGATAATCTTACACTTGCTGATATATTTGCCAAGTGACTTGATAACGATCTCCTGCTGCCCGATCAGTTCATCCACCACAAGACCCGCAAGCTTATCGCCCTTCTTAACGACAACCACAACCAGATTTTCCTCCGGATCTTTCTTGCTCGGGATATCCAGAATCTCATTCAGCCGGATCAGCGGGATAACCAGATCACGCAGCTGGATGACTTCCTTCGCCTGTACCAGATTCACGTCGCTGGGAAGGATATCCTCGATCGTCTGGATGGAGCCGAGCGCGATGGCATATTTCTCGTCGCCTATCTCCACCATCAGAGCCTGAATAATCGCCAGCGTCAGCGGCAGTCTGATCGTCCACGTGCTGCCCTCGCCGAGTCTGGACTTCACTTCCACCTCACCGCTCAAGGATTCGATCATGGACTTCACCACGTCCAGACCTACGCCTCGTCCCGACACGTCCGAAACAACTTTCGCGGTGGAGAATCCCGCGTTGAACAGCAGGTCTATGATCTCCTTCTCGCTCATTGCCTCGCCCTGTTCCGGGGTGATGACGCCGCGCTCTATCGCCTTGTTCTTTACTGCCTTTGTATCAATACCGTTACCGTCATCCCTCACCTCGATGACAACGTTGTTACCATCCTGATAAGCGTCGAGGAAAATGGAACCGACTTCCGGCTTCCCTCTCTCTTTACGCACCGCAGCGGACTCCAGTCCATGGTCTGCGGAATTGCGCAGCAGATGCATCAGCGGATCGCCGATCTGGTCCACCACGGTACGGTCAAGCTCTGTCTCCTCACCGCTCATGTACAGTTCCATCTTCTTGCCAAGCTTCTTCTGCAGGTCGCGGACCATACGGGGGAACTTGTTCACGGTGCTCTCGATGGGCACCATCCTCACCTTCATAACCGACTCGTGGAGGGAAGTGGTGACACTCTCCAGATACTCGATCTGCTCGTTCACCGCCTGACTGGAATTGCCCGACATCGCGGAAGCCGACACGAGGGAGTTCTTCGCGATAATCAACTCGCTGACCAGATTCATCAGCGTATCCAGTTTCTCTATATCCACTCTGACTGTACGGTTTACCACAGGCTTATTCGCGGGTGCCTTCTTCGCCGCGGGAGCCGGTGCCGGTGTCTGCGCCGCTGCCTCCGCGGTAGCCGGCGCCTGCGCTGCCACAGGTGTCTGGACTGCCTGTGCCTCCTGTGCGGGCGCCGCGGGCGCTGCCGCCTCTGCCTCTGCCCCGGTCTCCGCCGCATGGGATTCCTCCGTCTCAGCCGCCCCCACATCGTCAATGTTCAGCACGCTGCCGGAGACATCCTCGATCTCGGACACACTCTTTGCCGCCGTCACAACTTCGTTCAGTTCCGCCTCGGAAACAATAATCAGACTGAAGTGCAGATCGAACTTTTCGTCCTCAATATCCTGCGAGGAAGGATCGGAAACAATGATTTCGCTCGTCTCCTCAATCGCCTTAAACACCAGAAACGCCCTTGCCGCCTTCAGAATACAGGACTCCTGTACTTTCACGGTCAGCCCGTACACTCTCTTGCCCTGCTTGAGCGCCTCGCCGAGTACACTCTGCTGGTTCTCGTTCAGCTTAATTCCCACAAAACCGCCCGCAGCCGCTGCATCCACAGCCTGCGCCTGCGGCGCCTGTTCCTGCTCTGCCGGCGCGGCGCTGTCATCGGAACCGCCGCCCATAATATCGTTCAACCGCTTGATCAGCGCACCGTTATCATTCGTACCCTCGTCGGAGCTTTCCCTGATATTCGTGTTATACTCCTCCAGCGCGTCAAGACACTGGAACAGCACATCGATCATATCCGCCTTCACTTTGATATTGCCGTTTCTCACCTCAGAGAAAACGTTCTCCATATCATGGGTCAGCGTCTGCATTCTCTTATAGCCCATGGTTCCCGCCATACCCTTTAAGGAATGGGCAGCACGGAAGATCTCGTTGATCGTGTCCATGTTCTCGGGATCCTGCTCCAGAGAGAGAATCTGCGTATTTAAATTCTGCAGATGTTCATTGGTTTCATCAAGGAAAATCTCAAGATACTGGCTTACATCCATATTATTTTACCCCCACGTTTGTTGTGATTTCCTGTGCGATCTGCTCCAGCGGCACTACCTGATCCGCCAGTCCCGCGTTCACGGCGCTCTTCGGCATCCCGTACACGGCGCATGTGCTCGCCTCCTGTACAATCACATGTATTTTCTTTTTCTCTTTCAGATGCTGGATTCCTTCTGTACCGTCTGCTCCCATCCCCGTCATCACCACGCATACCACCCTGTCGAATTTGCTGTCCATCAGGGATTCATACATGTAGTTCGCGCACGGTTTCACACCTTCCCTTGCCGGTTCGTCCGAATAATGGATCGTATATTTGCCCGACATATTCAGAACATTCAGATGCTTCCCGCCCATGGCGATATATACATTGCCGGGCATGAGCACATCTCCCTCCGCCGCTTCCTTCACGGTGACTTCGCTCAGGGAGTTCAGCCTCTCTGCAAGGGACGCCGTAAATCCGGCAGGCATATGCTGCACCACCACCACCGGCACCTTCAGGTTCGCCGGGAGTTTCGGAATAACCGCCTGCAATGCCTTGGGACCGCCTGTGGAACTGGCCAGCGCCACAATCTGGCTTCCCGGATTGTAGACTGCCTTCCCCGAAGGCGGCGCCGTCACCTTTTTCTCCGGCTTCTCCACCGCAGGAACCGCTCCCGTTCTGCCCACAATGTTCCTCGCCGCTCTCGGAACCGCCGCTGGTCCCGACGGAGCCGGTGCCGGCGTATCCAGATCCGTTACCGCGGCAAGAATCTGCAGCAGTCCCTGACTGAAAGACCCGTTGCGGCAGTCCAGCGCACTGGTAGGCTTGTGGATAAAATCCAGCGCACCCAGTTCCAGCGCGTCAAGCGTAACCTTCGCACCGTCCGCCGTGTCCGTGCTCGCCATAATGATCTTCGCCGAGATCCTGCGTTTCTGCAGCTCCTTCAGAAGCTCCAGCCCGTTCATCTGCGGCATATTCACGTCGAGCACGACCGCATCGTAGGACTTCCTGCTGAGCAGAGCCAGCGCATCCAGACCGTTTACCGCCCTGTCCTGTACACGGAATCGCTTATCTGATTCAATTATATCACAGAGCACCCTTCTCATGAGTGCAGAGTCGTCAACCAGCAATATATTTTTCATATTCTACCTCCGGCAGATCAGCCACCCGTTTTCCTATGGGTTTTCCTCGCCTCGTCAAAAATATACTGAATAATTTCCTCCCTGTCCTGAGGATCTACATTCACATACTGCACGCGGTGGTCAAACACGCCCGGCTCCTTCTCCAGCTCGTTCACCGCCAGAACTTTTCCAACAAGCCGGTACTCCTTCTCCCTGCCTTCAATCTGCAGATGGTACTTACACAGGATCAGGCTGTTCACATCGTAAGCGTAGTAGGCAACAAACCTGAGCCCGCCGCCGCTGATGTCCACGATCACGCTGCTCTTTAAGGGCAGCGCCGGCAGCAGTTCCTCCTGCGCGGCAACGGAGATTTCCTCCTCCTCGCTAAGCTGTCTCGAATCCATTTCCAGCGCGCAGCTGAAACGGTAATACTCGCGCCTCTGGTAATTGCGCAGGTTGCTCGTCAGATCCATCACCAGCACATACTGCCCGTTATGGCGGTAGCGGTCAGCCACCCGCGCCGTGCACTGGTAAACCACGTTGTTCCCGTAAAAATACATGTCGTATTCGCCGTCCACCGGCAGGAGGATCAGCTTGCCCTCCTCGATCGGCATCGCTACCTCCACGCGGTTCTCCGTCAATACCCGCAGGACCTGACTCCGGTGTGCCTTGCGCAGCCTGCTGTCCTCCGGCTCCCGCTCCCTGCCGATCGCCTTGAGTTCTACCTCTCCTCCCGGCACCGCGTACTTTGATAACACTTCTGACATCTCTTACCTCCCGGCGTAAATGCCTGCCGTCTTATTTTCCCGACATGATATGGGAAAAGAATGCCGCCATACCACGCCTCGGAATCGTTTTGTCCAGTTCCTTATTCATCAGTTTCGCCGCGATAATTTCGTAGGCAATGGCTGACCTTGCCTTGGGGTTATCCAAAGATACCGGCATCTGCTGCATCACCGCCTTCGCCAGAAGCGGATCCTGCGGAATCATCCCCAGATAGGAGACCGGTACCTTGAGATACCGCTCCACCACCGTTTCCAGCTTCCCGTAAAGCGAGAGCGCTTCCTGTTCCCCCGTCACCTTGTTCGCGAGCACCTTCACCTGCGTTCTCTCCGCCCTGTAGCGGGGATGACGGCTCAGCGCCTTAAGGAGCGAGTAGGAGTCCGTGATGGAAGTCGGCTCCGGCGTGGTCACCAGAAGGATCTCCCCGCTCGCCACGAGAAATTCCAGCACCGCGTCCGAAATGCCCGCGCCGGTATCCACAATAATGGTCTCCGCCATCTCGTCTAACTCCGCCAGATTGTCTATGATAGTCCCCAGATTATCCTTATCCAGATTCGTCATCCCCGTGATCCCGGAACCGCCCGATATAAAGCCCACTTCCATGGGACCCCAGGTGATGATGTCCCTGATATTCTTTCCCTGATAAATTAAATCACACAAGTTATGTTTAGGAACGGCGCCAAACATGATCTCTATGTTTGCCAGTCCGAAATCCGCATCCAGAATAATAACCTTCTGTCCCATTTTGCGAAACTGTATTGCCAGATTGATCGCCGTATTTGATTTCCCAACGCCTCCCTTGCCGCTTGTAACGGTGATGACCCTTGCCAGAGGACGTTTCGGCGGAGCGCTTCCCTTTATTATCCTTCTCAGTTGTTCAGCCTGATCCATTATAATCAGATCTCCTCCTTAGTTCTTCCTCCGGTCAGTTCTTCCCGCCGAGCAGTCTCTTGACCGTCTTCTGCGGATTAAAGTCCTCGATATCATCCGGCACATTCTGCCCGTATGTCACATAGGACAGCGACGCGCCCGTATAAAGCCGCAGATTCAGAAGATTGCCGAGTGTCGTCGTCTCGTCCAGCTTCGTGAAGATCAGCTTGTAGTCCGCCATCTCCTTATAGGAATCCGCTATGCTGATCAGATCCTTGTACTTCGTCGTGGCGCTCAGGACAAGGTGCACCTCGCTCTCCACCCTGTCATCCACGGAATGTATAATATTACGCATGTTATCTTTCTGCGTCGTATTCTGGTGGGAGTGTCCCGCCGTATCAATCAGGATATAATCGTAGTCTTTGAAATCCTCCAGCGCCTTGTTGATTTCCTCCACCGTGTAGATCACGCGGAAAGGCACCTCCAGAATATTCGCGTAGGTGCGCAGCTGCTCCGCCGCGGCGATGCGGTAGGTATCCGCCGTCAGAAGCGCCACCTTCTTCTTCTCATCCACGCGGAACTTGGACGCGATCTTGGCGATCGTGGTCGTCTTTCCGACACCGGTAGGACCGATAAAGAACACAAGCTTGATTCCGTTTGACGCCGGCTCAATACCGCTCGGCTTGCCGAATTTGAGGATCATCTTCTGGTAAATATTCGCCAGCGCATAGTCAAAGGGAATATTCGGCTTGTTGATCAGCTCGATCTCCTCTATGATCTCTCTGGCATACTTTTCATCCACCTCATTGTCCAGCATGGTATCATGCAGAAGGTGCATGAATTTATCCGTCTCCGTCTCCTCTTTTTTCTCTTCCTGCGCCTCTTCCTTCTCCTCCTCGGGCTTCTGGAGCTGCTGTTCCAGAAGCGACTGGAGACTGTCCAGCTTCTCCTCTATGGCGCTGTTGTTTTCCCGTTTCTCCTTTACGGCGCCGCCGTCCCGCATCTCATGGGTTTCCGTAACAGGTGTATTGTTAACAGGCGCACTCTTCGCCGCCTCTTCTTCTTTATTCTGGCTGGAGGCAATCACATTGCTGATCGCCGATACCGCCGCCGTCAGCTTCTCGCTCTCCTCCTCAAGCGCCACCGTGACCTCCACCATGGGAGTCTTCAGAAACGCGAAAAGACCCTTGGGTTTCACGGGCTTCACGTTCATCACGACCACGCCTTCGCCCAGTTCCGCTCTGGCGTTCTCGATCGCTTCCTTTTCGGTTTTCGCAGTAAATTTCTTAATTATCATTATGCTGTCACCATCCCAACAGACTGTAATTCAACACTGGATTCCACCTCGTTATAGGACACAACAACCAGATCCTTATAGTAGTCCTCCGTCAGCTTTTTAAAGTAAGCACGCACAATCGGAGAGGTGATCACAAGCGGGATCTTGCCAAGGTCTTCCAGCTTTTTGACCTCCACGCCAAGAGATTCCATGATATCTTTCGTCTTTGCGGGATCGAGAGTCAGATAAGCGCCCTGCTCCGTCTGCTTGACGCTCGCCATGATCTCCTGCTCCAGCTTCGGATCCAGCGTCACCACGCTTGTCGTCTCGTTTGCCGGGAAGAACTTGCCCGAAATCGCGCGCTTTAAACTCTGTCTGACATACTCCGTCAGAATATCGGTATCTCTGGTCGTCGAAGCGTAATCCGCCAGCGTCTCGAAAATGGTAAGCAGATCCCTGATGGAAATGCCTTCCTTTAACAGATTCTGCAATACTTTCTGTATCTCGCCGAGTCCCAGAAGCTTCGGAAACAGCTCCTCCACGAGGGAAGGGTTCGACTCCTTTAAATTGTCCACCAGACTCTGTACATCCTGTCTCGTCAGAAGTTCGGATATGTACTGTCTGATAATCTCCGTCAGATGCGTCGCAATGATGGACGGCGGGTCTACCACCGTGTAGCCCATGCTCTCCGCGCGCTCCCTCTGCCCCTCCGTGATCCAGATGGCGGGCAGGTGGAAGGACGGCTCGAAGGTCGGGATACCTGTGATCTCCTCCTCCACATAACCGGGGTTCATCGCCATGTAGTGGTCGAACAGGATCTCGCCCTCGCTGACCTGCACACCCTTTATTTTAATAATATATTGGTTTGGATTCAACTGTATGTTATCACGCAGGCGGATAATCGGCACGACCGTACCGAGTTCCAGCGCGATCTGCCTTCGGATCATAACCACGCGGTCCAGAAGATCGCCGCCCTGATTGACGTCGGCTAAGGGAATGATGCCGTAGCCGAACTCCAGCTCGATGGGGTCAACCTGCAGGAGCGAAGTGACATTCTCCGGCTGCCTGATCTCCTCCGCCGCCGCCTCTTCCTCGTCAGCCTCGTGCTCGATCACAGCCGTCTCGATGGTGCCCGCCATCACTCTGCCGACCACCACGAATACCAGACCGAGTCCCACGAATACCACCGGATTCAAGGGGGTGACAATTCCCAGAAACGCCAGAACCGCGCCCACCAGATACAGTACCTTGGGCGTACCGAAAAGCTGGCTGATCAGCACCGTGCCGAAATCCGCCTCCTTGGACCCCTTCGTCACAAGAATACCTGTGGCGAGAGAGATCAGCAGAGACGGAATCTGGCTCACCAGACCGTCACCGATGGTCAGGATCGTATATTTATTGAGAGCTTCCACCATTTCCATACCCTGACGGAACACGCCGAAGCCGATTCCGCCCACGATATTGATGAAAGTGATCACCAGACCGGCGGTGGCATCTCCCTTTACGTACTTCACGGCACCGTCCATGGAACCGAAGAAAGTGGACTCGTCCTGAATCTTTTCGCGGCGCTTTCTCGCCTCCTCATCCGTGATGGCGCCGGTATTAAGGTCCGCGTCGATCGCCATCTGCTTACCGGGCATCGCGTCCAGCGTGAATCGCGCCGTCACCTCAGCCACACGCTCGGAACCTTTGTTGATAATCATAAACTGTACGATAATCAGAATTAAGAACACAAGGACACCGATCAGAAGATCACCGCCGCCCACATACTGACCGAAGGTCTGCACCACGTTGCCGGCGTCGCCGGTAGACAAAATCAGTCTCGTGGAGGAAACATTCAGCGCAATCCTGAACACGGTCGTGAAGAGCAGGATCGTCGGGTAAAACGACATCTTCAGCACTTCATTGGCAAACATACAACTGAACATGACTGTAAAGGCGACCGCGATATTGCAGGCGAGAAGTACATCCAGAAGTCCCGATTTAATCGGAACGATCAGCATCACAAACGCCGCTAACAGATACAGGGTAACGCCAACGTCACCAATTCTGAGTTTCTGCATCGCAAGTCACCTCCTTCCATGAAATAACACTCGTTATATAACACATACAATCAAACTTTTCCCTTCAAATGATATACGAAAGCCAGCACCTCCGCCACCGCCTGATACAATTCCGGCGGCACCACGCTGCCCACATCCACATTCGCGTAGAGCATTCGTGCCAAAGGTTTGTTTTCCACAATCTCGATACGGTTTTCCTTCGCCACATCCTTGATCTTCTGCGCCAGATAATCGGCGCCCTTCGCCACCACAAAGGGAGCGTCGTAAAGTTCAGGCTCATACTTGATCGCCACGGCGTAGTGGGTCGGGTTCGTGATAACCACATCCGCCTCGGGAAGCTGCTGCATCATGCGGCGTCTGGACGCCTCCATCATCCTCTGCCTCTGTTTGCTCTTGACCTGAGGATCACCTTCCGCATTCTTATACTCGTCCTTGACTTCCTGCTTGGTCATCTTCATATCTTTCTTGAACTTGATCTTCTGATAGACATAGTCAGCGGCGGCAATGAGCATGTAAAACAAAGATATCCGTATGCCCAGATTGATCACCAGTATACCCACCTGCACGATTCCCTGATTCAGGGAAATATCATAAAGCTGGAAGATGGACGGCATATTTTTTTCCAGATAACTTTTCACCACATAACCGATCAGCGTCAGTTTTAATACCGATTTCACCAGTTCTACCAGAGAGTTTGGTGAAAAAAAACGTTTAAAGCCGTTCACCGGGTTCAGTTTGCTGAATTTTGGCCTCAGCGGCTTGGTCGTCACCTTCCATTTTACCTGTAAAAGGTTTGTGATAAAAGCCACCAGAAAACCCACAATCAGAAACGGCGCGATGATCTGCAGAATCCGCAGAAGGGACTGCACAAACAGCATCCGGAAGGTCTGCGACTGGATATGCCCTTCGTAGAGCTTCACATACGTCGGGATCTGGGAGTAAATATCGTAAATATTCCCCACCAGAACCGTTCCTATGTACTGCATGAAGAAACGCATCATCAGAAAGGCTGCCAGCAACTCAAAGGCGCTCGTCACCTCTTTGCTCTTCGCCACCTGTCCTTCTTTTCTCGCGTCACTGAGCTTTTTACTGGTAGGCTCTTCGGTTTTTTCTCCGCCCGGACCATCCTTGGCAAAGAACTGGAGATTATATTGTAAGATCAAATCATCCCCTCCACAAAGGATACTATCATCCGCTTCATCTGCGTAAAGACGTTGTCCGCCAGAGCCGGCAGCATCCGCACCGACAAAAAGAGGATTCCCAGTCCCACAAGCACTTTCAGCTGCATACCGACGGCAAACATGTTAAGCTGCGGAGACACCTTTGCCAGCACGCCAAGCACACAGTTCAGAAAAATCATGGCACAGAAGATCGGCAGTATGATGCGGAATCCGATCACCAGATAATCCCCCAGAAACAGGAGAATGGATTCCAACAGCGCCTCTCTCTTAAAAATCGCGCCGTTTATCGGAATTAAGGTAAAGGTATCCACCAGCGCCCTTATCAGGTACTGGTACAGACCTGTGATAATCATCAAAAGCGTAAACATGTACTGATAGAACACGCCCGTGAAGGTCGCCTGCTCTTTCGTCGTCGGATCTAACAGCGAAACCATGGAAAGACCGATCTCCATGTCCGCGATGCTTCCCGCAAAGGAAGTCACCGTGGTGCAGATCTGCGCACCCCAGCCGACCAGAAATCCCGTCAGCGCCTCCTTCATCACAATCACCGCGTAACCGAGAAGCGAGTTGTAAACCACCTCTCCCCTGTCCAGTGACACATAGATCAGATAGGCGAAAAAGATACTGAAACCAGCCCTTACTCTCCGGGGTACATTTGACATGCTGAAAAACGGAGCAACGTACACAAAGCAGCTGACCCGCACCAAAATCAACAGAAAATATTCCAAATCCGCATAAGTAAAGCTGATATCTAACATATTGTCACTTTCCCACAGCAGAAATTATCCCTATCTGAGATAACGATTGAAGTCGGTCCACAACCCTGTCATAAACTCCACCATGTTGTTCATAATCCAGTGTCCCATGATAATCAGCGACAGAAAAATTGCAAGTATCTTCGGCACAAAGGTGAGCGTCTGCTCCTGAATGGAGGTAACGGTCTGGAAAATACTCACGCACAGACCTACGCAGAGAGAAACCAGAAGCATCGGTGCGCTGCACTTGATAATTGTAAAGATTGCCTGCTCGGCAATGGCTGTGACGTCATTGACATTCATTTACACACGCTCCAATCCTCGCATACACTGAGCGCCTGCTCAGTAATAAAAACTCTCTACGACTCCCTTGATCACCAGATACCAGCCGTCCGCCAACACAAACAGCAGAATCTTGAACGGCATGGAAATCGTGGTCGGCGGCAGCATCATCATACCCATACTCATCAGTGTGGAAGCCACCACCATGTCAATCACAATAAACGGAATATATATAAGGAAACCGATAATAAACGCCTGCCGCAGCTCGTTGATAATAAATGCGGGCACCAGCACGCTGATCGGTATGTCGTCCAGTTCACCACTCCATTCGGTACGTGAGAGATCCATAAAGAAATTGACGTCGCTCTTCTGGGTCTGTCCGTACATAAACTGCCTGACCGGCGCCGCTGCCGCCGTGAACGCCTCCTCCTGTGTCAGCTCCCCCGCCTCGAAAGGCACAATCGCGTCCGTATACACCGCCGCCAGTGTGGGCTGCATCACATAGAAGGTCAGAAACAGGGCTATGCCGATCAGCACTGTGTTCGGCGGAGCCGACTGCGTGTTCAACGCCTGTCTCGTAAAATGGAGTACAATAATAATCCTCGTAAACGAGGTTAACATAACAAGCAATGACGGTGCAATAGCAATCAAGGTAAGGATCATCAGAATACGCAGCGCACCATTCACGCTGCCATTACCATTGTTGTACGTAACCGTCACCGTATTGGCTATATTCAGTTCAGCCAGATCTTCGGCGCTCTCAGAGGCACCGGGCGGATCCACATTTGTTCTCTCACTCTCCGTACCGGTGAGATTGGAATCCCGGTAAGGGGTATCGGTCACCACCGATTCCGTCACCGAATCCGATCTGTTATCCTCCACCGCAAAGGCGGTCAGCCCCCGGCTAAGATACAATATGCCTGCCACCATCAGCAGGCATATTAATTTTGCCAAATGATATCTGGAAAAATATCTCTTCATTCGTCTCGCCCGTCTTCTTTTTCCAGAATTCTTTCTTTCTGTATTTTTGCGAGCACGTCCCTGAAAGTGGACGCACTTCCGAAAGACCCCTCGGGAAAGCTTAAATCCTCCTCGGGAATCTCTGATAACATTGTAACAGTATCTTTGCAGACTGCAACTGCCAAATACTTCCGTCCGATCCTGACGATCTGCACGTACTTATTATTCGACAGACGGAGCGACTCGATCAGCTCCATGTTCGCGCCCACAGACCTGCCCTTCTGGTAACCGCCGATCCATCTGGTCACAAAGGCGGTGATCGCCAGCACGAACACAAACAGCAGCAATACTGTTATAAACTGCACATAGGAGTCAGTCCTGTCTGGTAATGCAGCGGTAAGAAGCATTATCCAACAACCTTCTTCACAGCCTCTAAGACACGGTCAGCCTGAAAAGGTTTTACAATGAAATCCTTAGCGCCGGACTGAATGGATTCGATAACCATTGCCTGCTGACCCATGGCGGAACACATAATAACCATAGCGCCGGGATCGCCCTCTTTGATCTTCTTGAGAGCCTGAATACCATCCATCTCAGGCATCGTGATGTCCATCAGCACAAGATCGGGTTTCAGCTCGTTGTACTTTTCAACCGCTTTTGCGCCGTTCTCAGCCTCTCCTGCCACGTTATAGCCGTTCTTAGTCAGGATATCCTTGATCATCATTCGCATAAACGCTGCATCATCACATACTAAAATATTCTTTGCCATCTCTCTTCTCCTATCACATATTATTTGATAATTTCGGTTACCCGAATACCAAAGCTTTCCTCAATAACTACTACTTCACCTTTTGCTACAAACTTGCCGTTGACCAGAATGTCAATCGGTTCACCGGCAATTTTATCCAGTTCGATGATCGTGCCCGGCGCAAAATCCAGAATCTCCGAAATGGATTTGGAAGTCCTGCCCAGCTCTACCGTTACCTCCAGCGGTACATCCTTGATCAGTTCGATATTCTCCTGACTCTGCAGCGGATTGAAATCGCTGGCAAAACTCTGGAACTGAACAGGCTGCACATTCATATTCTGCTGCGGCATCATCTGGGGCATCATCTGCATCTGCGGCATCATCTGGGGCATTCCCATCTGTGGCATCATCTGCATCTGCGGCATCTGACTCATATCCATCTGCGGCATCTGCTGTGGCATGGGCTGCTGCGACATAGGCTGCGGTGCCGGAGCCGGTGCTGCCGCCGGTGCCGGGGCAGGCGCAGGCGCCGCCGCAGGTGCAGGGGGTTCGTCACCGCCCTGACTGGCAATAAAGGTGTCATAAATCTCTTTCGCGAACTCCACCGGATACAACTGCATAATCGTGGAATCCACCAGCTCGTCAATCTGCATCCTGAAGGAGATCTTTACGAAAGATCCCTCCAGAAACTCTGCAATATCGCCGCCTGACTTAAACGCCGTCAGATCCACCAGACTTGCCTCCGGCGGGCTGATATCTATCATCTTGCCGAGCATCGTGGAGAGCGATGTCGCCGAAGAACCCATCATCTGGTTCATCGCCTCCGAAATCGCAGAGAGATGCAATTCTCCCAGCTCTCCGTCCGTATTGCTGCCATCGCCGCCCATCATCAGGTCGGTGATGATCTTTACGTCATGTTCTTTTAAGATCAGGATGTTTGATCCATCCAGTCCCTGAGTATACTTAATCAGAATAAATACGCAGGGCTTCTCATAATCTTCCAGTACATTTTTCCATGTTGCCATCTTAACCACAGGTGTCGTGATATTGACCTTGCGGTTAACAATGGAGAACAGGGTGGTAGCAGATGCGCCCATGCTGATATTTGCAACCTCGCCGACAGCGTCTTTCTCAATGTCTGACAGAAGCGAATCATCGGCTTCATCACCATCGAAACCTGCGGTATTCTCTCCCGCAGCATCACCGGCCGAATCATCCGTGCCATTCAAAAGCGCATTTATTTCATCCTGTGATAACATTCCGTCCATGCTTTTATTCTTCCCCCTCTCTGATCACCGAAGTCACCCTCACAGCGTTCTTCTCCCGGCTGGTTCCCGGAAGTGCGGTAAATTTCCTGATATTACCCACATACACCGTAAGATCCTGTTCTACTTCGGTATCTAGTCGTATGATGTCGCCGACCTGCAGGTTTACAAAATCGGTGACAGATATGCTCGTTTTTCCCAGTACCGCCTTCACAGGAACATCCACTCTCTTGATGAGGGCCTCGATGTACTCCTCGAAATCCTCGTCGCCCTGCTCCTGCAGGTTTGCATACCAGTACTTCGTATTGAGCTTATCCATGACGCTCTCCAACGTGAAGAAGGGGAGACATACATTCATAAATCCTTCCACTTCACCTATCTTCATGTTCAAGGTGACAATGGCGATCATATCGCTCGGTGCGATAATCTGTGCAAACTGGGAATTTGTCTCAATCCGCTCCATCATGGGATTGATGTCCACCACATTCTTCCATGGTTCCCGCATAAGCTGCATACAGATTACCATCATTTTCTCTATGATCGTCATCTCAATTTCGGTGAACTCCCTGCTCTTTTCCAGCGGATCACCGGCGCCGCCCAGCATCCTGTCAATCATCGCGAACCCGAGCTGTGAAGCCAGTTCGATCAGTATCATTCCGCCCAGCGGATGAAAATTGACAACGCCCAGAATAACCGGATTGGAAAGGGAGTTTGAAAACTCCGAAAAGATAACCGTCTCGGAACTGGTCACCGATACCTGTATATTCTTTCGCAGGTATACCGGCATACTCGTGGAAAGCAGCCGTCCGTAATGCTCATATATAATTTCCAATGTGCGCAGATGCTCTTTCGAGAACTTGGTCGGCCGTTTAAAGTCGTAATCCTTAATCTGTTTATCATCCGCGCCGTTCAGTTCATCCGTGTCCAGCTCACCGCTGCTTAGGGCGGCAAGCAGATTATCTATCTCGCTCTGTGATAGTACCTCACCCACGAAAGTTCACCTCCTGTGGCAGTTCATTTAGTCTAAGTACTATCCAAACATGATGTCGCCAAAGGACACGTTATAGATAAACTTGGAATCAAACATGGTTTGTATTCTGTTGATGATTTCTTTCTTGATCACTTCCTGATTATCGCGCGCCTCTTCCATCGTATACTGGGCAAAAACGCTGTTGATCTCATCCTTGATCAAGCCTTCCATTGTCGCAAGGCTTTCCGCGGAGCCATACTCCTTATAGCCGTCAGCCTTGGTGTTGATCGAGAGCGTGATGGAAACGATGCAGTAGTGATCTTTATCCTCACCCTCGCCCTTCTTCAGTGGAATCGTCATCTGCTCCCCAAAAGAGTAGGTCTCGGTATCTGCCATGGAAACGACTTCCTCCGCTCCTCCCTCCGTGCCTGACGACAGTTCCAGATTCAGAGCCGTAGCGATATTGTCAACCAGTGCGGCGGTCTTTCTGGAAGCGCCTGTTACGCTGAACATCATTATGGCGGTCAATACGATATTTACAATCAACAACGCCAAAATAACAACGGAAATCAGATTTTTCTTCATAGCCTTTCCTTTCTCCTTCTGCACATATCTTAATAAGAACTGAGAGCGTTATATATCTTGATCTCAACTCTTCTGTTCTTCGCCCTGCCCTCAGGCGTGGCATTGTCCGCCACCGGCAGATATTCCCCTCTGCCCGCATGCTTGATGTCCGCCGGATTCAGATTCGTGATCGAGAGGATGTAATCAAACACCGACAGCGCGCGCCCGGAACTCAGTTCGTTGTTGTTGGAATACTTCGCCCCCGACATAGGCACATTATCTGTATGTCCCTCAATCTCTATCGTTCCTTCCGCATAGCGTTCCAGAATCAGTCCCACCTGATCCAGAACCGGCTTCGCCTCCTCTTTCAGAAGTGTGCTGCCCGAGTCAAAAAGCAGCGATCCCTTCAGCGTAAGCTGGACAAACTGCGCGGTGAACTGTACTTCCACCTCATCCGCCATATCCTTCTCGTCAACCGCCTCCTGAATCTTCTCGGCGAGCGATTCAGACTCCTCCATCTGCGCTTCTTCCAGCTGTTCTTTCGCTTCGGAGGTGCTGTCCGCCACATCCTCGGAGACGATCTTTCCTTCGTCCATCTTACCTGTACTGTTTATAAATTCATCCAGCTCATTGAGCTGGCTGACGCCGTTACTGATCAGCATACCGTCCCCGATAGCCTGTGCTCCCCCGTCAAAAACGGAAAACATCTGGTTAAAGGAGGCTACCACCTTTTCCTGCTTCACTTCGTCAACTGTGGACATCGAGAACAACAGCACGAAGAAGCACAGCAGAAGGTTCATCAAGTCAGAGAACGTGGCCATCCACGCCGGGGAGCCTTTAGGGGCCTCTTCCTGCTGCTTTTTAGCCATCTGCCTCACCTCCACCTTCGTCTCCTGCAGAGCCTCTGTCCGCGGGTGCAAGGAAGGATTTCAGTTTCTCTTCAATAACGCGGGGGTTCTCGCCCGCCTGAATGGAGAGAAGACCCTCAATCTCGATTTCCTTCACCATCATCTCTTCCGCGTTCTTATTCTTCAATTTAGTGGAAATCGGTGCACAAATCCAGTTCGCCAGCACGGAACCGTAGAAAGTCGTAACCAGTGCGACCGACATGTTCGGTCCGATGGTTGCAAAATCCGATAAGTCCCTAAGCATGTTAATCAGACCGATCAAGGTTCCGATCATACCCCACGCAGGGCCCATGGCTGCAATATTCTCCCAAAAACCGATCTTATCCTTATGTCTGCCCTCCACGCTTACCAGCTCTGTCTCCATAATCGCACGCACAAGCTCAGGATCGGTACCGTCAACGATCAGCAGGATGCCCTTTTTCAAAAAGTCGTCCTCGATGTCGCTGGCCGCTTCTTCCAGAGACAGGAGTCCTTCTTTACGGGCCACGTTGGAAAGCTCTATGATTTTCTGAATAATCCCGGGCACATTCATGCTGGACGTCTTAAAGATCAATCCCATGCTCTTAAGACCCGCTACGAAATCAGGTATCGTGTAACTAGCAAAAATACACATGAAGGAACCGCCGAATGTAACCAAGATCGACGGCATATCTATGAATCCAAACACAGTGGAGAAATCTTTTCCCCACACCATACCGAATATCATCAGTCCAAAACATGCTACCAAGCCAATAACCGAAGCTATATCCATATGTACACACCCACTTTTACACTAGTCTGCAAAAATATCCTTTCTATACGATTTTACTAAATTTTTCACTTCTTGTCTACTTTCTTTTACAATTATTTTCCGCCCGGTCGTAAAAGACAGCACCGTATCGGGGGTTTCTTCCACCAGTTCCAGCAAATCCGGATTGATCAGTACTTTCACACCATTTATCTTCGTGACTTCTACCACAGACAGCCCCCCTGTTCCTTCTTATATAATACAACTCATTTATTTTACCACACATCTACAAAAACTGCAAAAAGAAATTTTACCAATTCAGACCCCCCGCGCACAAAAAAGAGGACCTTTGCGCGGTATCCCGCGCATAAGTCCCCTTATTCCTTTTCCTTATCAACGTTTCAGATTTACAAGTTCTTCCAGCATGGAGTCGGAAGTGGTGATGATACGGCTGTTCGCCTGGAAACCACGCTGTGTCGTGATCATCTCGGTGAACTCGCCCGCCAGATCCACGTTACTCATCTCCAGAACGCCGGATTCCATGGAACCCTCGCCGTCGGAGGTAATGTCTATGCCGGTACCGTCAAACTCGCCGGAGTTCAAGGTCGTCTTGTAGAGGTTGTTACCTGCTTTCGCAAGACCTGCCGGATTGGCGAACTTCGTCACCGCGATCTGCCCTAACAGTTTGGAGAGACCGTTGTCGTAGGAAGCTCTGATCTTGCCGTCCTGACTGATCTCCACGCCAATCAGCGCGCCTTCCTTACGGCCGGTGCCGAGGTTGTTCTCGCTGCCGTCGCCGTTGTCGTAAGCAACTGTGGATGTCTTTCCGTTGTTGACATTCCGGATCGTCGAGAAGTCGATGGAAATGTCGCTGAAGTGACCGAGGTCAACGGTCTGGCCCGTCAGATCCGTAGTAGAGCCTGCAAAATCCAGTGTTACCGCTGTCTGCTCTGGATCTCCCACATAGGAGAACTTACCAGTCTTGGTATCAAACACCAACGCATTTCCTTCATACGACTCCACACGGGTCACACTGGCATGACCGTCGGGCGTAATATAATTGATGTCAAATTTCACGTTATCGGTACTGTTCAGCCCGTAAGCCTTCTCCATGATCTCTGCCTTATCCGCCGGATAATTCAAAGTCACACCGAACGTACCTGTCGCCGCAGTAAACGCGGATTCCTTGTTAGTTTTAAAATTCGCTGTGAAGGACATCGTAACCGCGCCCTTTTCATCCACGGAAATGAGAGGCGCTGCCGGCGTACCACCGGTAGCCAGTTGCACATTGCCGCCCAGCTTACTTAATACCTCTCCCCATGCAGTTGCATCCGGACCCGTGGGCGGTGTAGCGTTGGGATTAGGTCCAAGCGGTGTTCTGTCTCCATAAGTAATACTACCATCGGCATTCTTGGTTTCCGGTCTGTAATAATACTGCCCTTCCTTCTCGTCGTAAGTCAGACCATACTTCTCCTGAAGAACATTTCGATCCAGGGTCACATCGCCCTGCATGGTTACAGCTGAATTTGCCGGCAGTTTGTTATTGTCGGCAGCCGGAGCCGTCACCTTCAGATTCTCCGCCATGGACATCATAACGTTCTCACCAAAGCCGGTCAGGATTTCACCGTAGTTATAGTTTACCGTAAAAGTTCCAGTTTTTCCGTTCCCTCCATCCTTATAAGTCACGCTGCCGTCGCCGGGAAGACCGTAAACCTTTGTCTCTTCTATTGACTTAGCCTCGCCAAAGGACGCGATCTGGCTGATGTCATTGACATTATAGTAGTCCTTCAGGGACTGCCCGTTGTCATCCGTGATATCATCGAGCTGCACATAATACTGTCCGTCCGTACTCAGCGCGTGGATACTGAACTGCGCCGTGTAGGAGTAGCCCCTCGCATCGAAGAACTGGAATGTCCGCACGAGTCCCGCCTTGCTGTGCACATCGGTATCGTTCTTATCCAGAATACCGGATACGATACCGTTGGTGGTCGCCTCCGCGGGAGCGGTCATATTCTCCGCCTTCATTACCTGAAGCGCCTGCACGGGACCGGACTGGATCTCACCGGTCTCCTCATCCACCTGCCAGCCCATCACGCGGTAGCCGGTGCTCGCCATAACGAGGTTACCCGAGCTGTCGATGTTGAAGGAACCGTCTCTGGTAAAGAAGTTCTGGGAACCGCTGTTTACGATGAAGAAGGATTCTCCCGAAATCATCACGTCCCACGGGTTGTTCGTGGACTGGGCGGAACCCTGTCTGGTGATGGCGGTGTTGATCGCCGCCGTCTTGGAACCGAGACCGATCTGTCTCGCGTTGATACCGCCGCGCCCTGTGTCCGCATTCGCGCCGGACGCCGCCTGTGTCTGCTGATAAAGCAGGTCGCTGAAAACCATGTTCTGCGACTTGTATGCGGTTGTATTTACGTTTGCAATGTTGTTACCGATAACATCCATTCTGGTCTGGTGGGTTTTCAAACCCGACACGCCAGAAAAAAGTGATCTCATCATAGTGAAATGACCTCCTTAAACTTGTATGGAACCGTCTGTCCTCTCTGTCAGTCGAGGACGGTAAGCCTCCTGTAAGGTCCGGCTTATATAATGACTGCTCCGTCTATGTTTGTGAATACGTTTTCATCGGTCTCCGTCTGATCCATCGCCGTGATCACCGTCTGATTCGGCACACTCACGATAAACGCGAGGGAATCTACCATGACCAATGATTCCTTTATCCCCTTCTCCGAGGCTTTTGCCGCTCCCATGTTCAGGCGTTCCACCTGTTCCTCGGTCAGCTCAATATTCCTGTCTGTCAGACGGTTTGCCGCATGTTTGGAAAATCTGACTTCCCCGGGCTGTTCCATGCCGTCTGTCTTTTTTGACAGAATATCCTGAAAGCTTATGCCTCCCGGCGCAGGCGCTTCGTCCTTGAATCTGCCTGTCTTCAAATATTGATCCTGCAGCTGCTCTATCGAAGGGAAAGAACTGCCTTGAATCTTCATACTCTCTCCTCCCTGAGATCATCGCCCCGCTGTGGCTTACTTGTCGTCGCCGTCATCGCCGCCGTCGTCATCTCCATCACCGTCACCGTCGTCATCATCATCGCCGCTGCCGTTTTCCTTATCTGCCTCAGCGATCGCCACCAGATCTTTCATCTTAGCCGCGTACTTCTTCATGGTGTCTACTTCCTCATCTGTAAGGAATTCTTTCTGGTAATCGGTCATCTTATCGTACATCTCGCTCAGCTTTTCAACCTTTTCCCTGTCGGCAACCGTCAGATTTTCCATGGCGGGAAGCTTTTTGAGAATATTCAGCCAGTCTGCCGCCAGCTTATATGCCTCTATATAGGTAGGATCAGCTACTGTTGCCAGATCATCCATCGAATAGAGATCTCCGCGGATAGACAGATACGCCTTGTTGTTCTCATATGTGACAAAATCCACGGGACCCTGCACCTGTGTAAGTCTGCCCTGACTATCCCTCACATTTAAGAGTACCGTCTGCCCCACTAACGCCGATGCCCGGAAAAGATCCATGGATGCGCTCATGTTCTGCATCTGCTCCAGCTCCGAGAATGTCGCATACTGGGAAATATACTCTGTGTTTGAGGTGGGCTCCAGCGGATCCTGATACTTCATCTGCGCCACCAGAAGCTGTAAGAAAGCGTCCTTATCCAGCGTATTGCTTGACTTTACGCCCTTTCTTGCTTCCTCGAGGGACGCCGCGGAATTGGATTCCACGAATTTACCGTTTTCTACTCTCTGTACTACGCCCATTCTTTCACTCCTTTCTGAATCATGTTCTTACGGTCTCAGCAGTAAATGCTTCGACCTATACCACACGTTATGCGGTATAGTCTACCGTATTGCCGTTTGCCTGCATCATCTCCACCGCGATCCGCTCTGAATCGTCGAGTTCCTCCAGACCTTCCCCCTCCATGTCGTCGAGGTTTAAGTTGATCCGTCTCGCGCTCTTCTTCGCGTTCTGGCTGTTTTCGTCCGCTTCGCGCCCGCCGCCGAACTGCTCGCTGTAAGCGTGGTTCGCAACCGTGACTTCCACAGCATCCACCTTGATGCCCTGCTCCTCAAACTGTTCCTTAAGCTGGATCATCTGGGTTTCCAGAACTGCCTTTACCGTCTCGTTCTGTGCCGCAAACTGTGCTGTGATAGCGCCGTCCTTCGCCGCGATCTGTACATGTACCGTACCCAGACTTGCGGGATGTAACTGCATCTCCATCTCCTGCATATCGGGCTTTAAGTTAAACTTCATGTACTCCACGATCTGATCCATGATCTGATTCGTCTCGGGCTGTGTGTATACCGGCTGCTCCGCCGGTGCCTCCACCTTTTCCATCTGTCCTGTCAGGTTCTGTAAGAAAGTGTTGCCCGCGTTGTTTCCAGCCGCGTGCTCCTCTCCTCTGTTCCCCTGATCAGCCATCTCCTCCTTCTTTAAAACAGGAGTTGTCTCCGGCTTCGCCGTGTCCGTGACCTGCTCGCTGACATGTTTCTCGCCGCTTGCATCGTCAACCGTCACCTTGATCTGTACGGTGCCTCCGTCCTTCTGTACGGATACCGCGTAGTCCTTCATGCCCTCCACACTGACCTCCGGCTCTTCCACCATCGGATTTTCTGTCTCCGGCATGACTGGTACCTGCTCTTCCATCCCTGCAGGCGCTTTCTCCTCCGCGCTAAGCCGCGCCATCAGCGCTTCAAGTTCCTCCGCGCTCAGTCCCAGTTCCTCCTGCAATGCGCCCAGAGTCCCGTTTACTGACTGGAAAAGTTCCTGTAAGTTGCCGTAAAGTGTCTCGTCTGTGACCAGAGCCAGCTCATCCGTATTGCCTGTCAGATTTAATAACAGCTGTTTCAGATTCGCCGGATCAAAGAGATCTACCGCCGTAAGGCCCAGAGCTTCCATCGCCGCTTCCACCTGTTCCAGCGGAATGTCCATCACGTCGACGATCTCACTGACAAGCTCTTCCGCCGCTTTCTCCACAGTCTCCTGTGTCTCGGCATCCTGTGCCGGTGCATCCTTCGCTTCGGTGGTCCTGCCGTCGCTGCCGTCCTGCTCTACCGCGTTCTTCGCATCATCCGCGGACGCGTCTTCCGGCCTTTCGGTCTCAGCCGGGCGGTCTGTGCTTTCCTGTCTGGACACATCCTTCGGCTGCGCCGTCTCCTGCGCATTCTCCATCATCGGCTGCTTCGGCGCTGCCGTCACATTGCCCGCCTGTGCCTTCTGCAGCCCGGTAAGCTGATCGCTCATCTTGTTCATAAGCTTATCGAAGCGCTCCTGCACGACTTCCTCCGGCTTCACAGATGTCTGGCTTCCCTGCACTGTCCCGAAGGGCGACAGGGCTTTTACATTGTTTACCGTCATTCCTTGCTCTTTCCTCCTTTCTGAAATTTTCAAAGTGCTCGCGCATTCCTACGCATATATAACACATGTAACGGATAAAATAATAACCCGTTACATGGTATATATCGGCATTCCCCCGCTGTCAATAAAGCGGTTTTCCAAAGAATCTTCATAAAGAAATCACTCGTCGGGATCCATGATCCTCGTAATCCTCGCCGCGGTCTCTGCGTCCATCGCTCCCAGAATGTTTCCTCTGTCCGCCGGTTTCATCTGGCTCAGTATCTTAGCCGCCAGATCCAGATCATCGGTCATCGCTTCAAAAATAGCCGCCGCCTGTGCAGGTTCCATCTCCGCGTATGCCTGCGCGTAATCCTGAATCCGCGCGTCCGTCTCGAGCTGCTGCACTACCTGCTTATACAGATACTCCGCCGTGACGGGGTCTATGTTCTGATAATACTTCTGGTACTCCTCCGCCCCCGGACCGTTCTCGGCGTAGACCACTTCCTCGTAAAACTCTGTCTTGATGCGCTCAAACTCTACCTGCGCGTCCTCGAAAGTCTGCAGCCGCTCGTTCTCCGCCCGAAGTTCCGACAGTTCCTCGGAATCCACGCTGCTTGCCGCCTGCGCGTCCTCCAGTTCAAGCTCCAGTTCCTTGATATAATCCACGGCCTCCCGCAGACTTGTATAACCGCCATAAGATTCCTCGTCATCCGTGGTGACTGTGGAATCCGCCGGCAGAATCTTGTTGACCACAGGCACATCCTTCAGCACCGGCGCGAGCACCCCGGAACCGAAGCCGCCCACATCCAGCTTGATCAGCAGACAGAGAATCGCAATCCAGATAATTACAATAACAACCGTTACGAAAAAGACAGAAATGCCGCCTCCCTCGTCGTCGTCAAGCTGCGCTTCCTGCTCCGAAATTTCTTTGGCGCGCTGCTTTGCTTCCTTTTTCTGCGCTTTGCGGTCCGCTTTGATCTTGCCCCGCTCTTCTTTTAATCTCTTTTTTTCCGCCTTTTTATCAATGGGGGGCTCCATACCCATATTCATTGCTTCAGCTGCCATTCCCATTTTCCTTTCCACGCTGTCCGTAGGTGTAACTCGTCAGCTCGTCAACCACCTTGAACTCCGCCGCTTTCTCCTCCTCCAAAAACTGGAGCAGCGCCTTTTCCTTGAGCTTTTCGTGCATCTTGCGCTCCTGCATGATCTCTGTCAGCTTGGCACGTGCCTTCTCCACCGCTTCCTCGGCTTTCAGCACCTCAAACTCCTGCACGGCGATCATTTCGTCCATAATAAGCACGGCGTTGCGGTTATCCCGCAGCTCGTTCGCATGGACCGTCTCCTTCCGCATCTGCCTGCCTTCCTCGAAATAGGCTTCCTTCCGGTCAAACAGCGCCTGCAGTTTCTCCTGCTCTTCATTCAGCCGCATCTGCGCCCTGCCGACTTCCATTTTCGCCTGCGTTTCAAGTTGATACTTGATATTCAGAATGCTCTGCATCCTGTATCTGAATTTCGCCATGGCAGGTCACCTATTCTTCGTTTTCCGCAAAAAGCTCCCGCAGCATATCCACGGCTTCCTCATAATCATATTTTGCATCCACATCCTGCATCAAAAACTCGTTCACCGCCTCGATTTTCGCGATGGCATAGTCGATGTTTCTGTTGCTGCCGCTCTTGTAAGCGCCTATATTGATCAGATCTTCCGCCTCGTTGTATGTGGCGAGCACGTTTTTCAGCTTGCCCGCGAGGGTCTTATGTTCCTTATCCACGATCTGGCTCATACATCTGGAAATGCTCTGCAATACGTCGATGGCGGGATAGTGGTTCTGGTGCGCCAGCTTTCTGTTCAACATGATATGACCGTCCAGAATGCTTCGCGCCGTATCCGTGATCGGCTCGTTCATGTCGTCGCCGTCCACCAGCACTGTGTACAGCCCGGTGATGGAACCGACCGCCGCACAGCCCGCCCGCTCCAAGAGCCGCGGCATCTCCGAGTAAACGCTGGGGGGATAGCCCCTCGATACCGGCGGCTCCCCGCTCGCCAGCCCGATCTCTCTCTGTGCCATGGAAAAACGGGTCAAGGAGTCCATCATCAAAAGCACATCCTTACCCTGATCCCTAAAATATTCCGCAATCGCACAGGCGGTTTTCGCCGCCTTGTTTCTCTCAAGAGCCGATCTGTCCGAAGTGGCAACCACCACCACGGAACGGCGCATACCTTCCTCGCCCAGATCCCGCTCCACAAATTCGCGCACCTCTCTGCCACGCTCGCCGATCAGGGCGATCACATTGATATCCGCCTTTGTATTGCGCGCAAACATGCCCATCAGCGTGGATTTCCCCACACCGGAGCCCGCGAAAATACCGATACGCTGTCCTTTTCCCACCGTCATCAGACCGTCTATCGCCTTCACGCCGAGCGGCAGGACATCCGCAATAATCTTCCGGCTCATGGCGTCCGGCGGCTGTGCCTCCACGCTGTAAGGCACGCCCGGCATATACTCGCCGTCGATCCTGCCGAGACCGTCCAGCACTTTTCCCAGAAGATCGTCACTCACCGGCACCGTCAGCGGATTGCCCGTGTTCTCCACGATACAGCCCAGCCCGATTCCGTCGGTGTTGTCGCAGGGCATCAGGAGTGTGCGTCTGTCCTTAAACCCTACCACCTCCGCCGTGATCGGCGGGTATTCATCCCCGACGGGATAAATCATACACAGATCCCCGAGTTTCGCCTCGGGTCCTGCCGACTCGATGGTAAGTCCCACCACGTTTTCCACTCTGCCCTTTTTCTTGAAAAAAGTATCGTCCTTTATGCTGCTGTATTTAAAGTAGTTGATTGCCGTATTCATTAAACCTTCTCATAGGATAACACTTGTAATTTCTTTGTGAGTTCCTCAAGCTGCGTGCCTACGCCGCAGTCAAAAATACCGCCGTCCGTCTCGATCAGGCAGTCTCCCTTGGAAAGCGCAATGTCCTCGATGATCTCAATGATGCCCCTGCCTGCAGCGGCGCCCTCCACAAGGGTCTGCTTCTGCATATTGACATGGGGGTAATCATCCGCCGACACGTGCACGATAAAGGTTTTGCTGCTCTCCACTTTCCGCAGGGTAGAATCAATCAGATGTACAAGAATATCCCGGTTATCCATCAGATCCACACCGAAAATATGACTGTACACATCCGTGATGGTCTCGATGAACCGCGGCTCCAGATCCTCCAGCATCTCGTCATATTCCGCTTCCAGCTGTCTTTTCCGTTCGGACAGCTCCCGCTTCATATCGTCCGCCTCGGCATACCCTCTGGCATAGCCTTCGTCGTAGCCCTGCTTTGAGCCTTCCTCAAAGGCGTTGGTGCGCTCGATATCGGCATCGTGTCTTGCCTGCGCAGCAATCTCAAGAGCCTGTGCCTTCGCCTCCGCTATGATGCGCTCCGCCTCCGCTTCCGCCTCGGCACGCATCTCGGAAAAATCCGGCGCCGACATGTCTCCCGCCTTGATCACGCTGCCGCCTTCCGCGCCGTCCGCAAAGAGGGCGTCAAGCTCCTCGCCCTCGATGCCGCTGACAAACTCCGGCTCTCCCTCTTCGCCGTCCTCCTCAAAAGAGGGCAGCGCAGCCGCGTTCGCGCGGCGGACATTTTCCCACTCCTCGATGCGCTCCGCCACGAGCGTATTGCTGTCAATCACGCACTTTTCGTCGCCGTCCACTCTGACCCATCCGGCTTTGTATAAGTTTCTATGCTTCATCCTAAACAATGATCTCGTCACCTCCGCCTCTGGAGATAACAATTTCCGCAGCATCCTCCAGTTTCCGGATGATGTTTACAATCTTCTGCTGCGCTTCTTCCACGTCCTTCATACGGACGGGACCCATGAACTCCATATCCTCCTTGATCATAACCGCCAGACGCTTGGAGAGGTTGTTGAAGATTGCGTTCTGCACTTCTTCATTGGAACCTTTCAGCGCGATCGCCAGATCAGAGTTATCCACGTCACGCAGCACACGCTGGATCGCACGGTCGTCCAGAAGCAGGATATCCTCGAACACGAACATCTTCTTTCTGATCTCGTCCGCAAGTTCCGGCTCCTCGATCTCCAATGTCTCCATGATATGTTTCTCTGTACCGCGGTCTACCGTATTCAAAATTTCCACGACAGCGTCCACGCCGCCGATAATCGTATAATCCTGATTCACCAGAGATGACAGTTTGGACTCCAAAACTTTCTCCACCTCCTTGATTACATCCGGACTCGTTCTGTCCATCACCGCGATACGCTTGGTCACGTCCGCCTGTCTGTCAGGCGGAAGCGCCGAGACGATAATCGCCGCCTGCCCGGGCGCCAGATAGGACAAAATGAGCGCGATGGTCTGCGGGTGTTCGTCCTGAATAAAGTTTAAGAGCTGCGCCGCGTCCGCCTTTCTCACGAACTCGAACGGCTTTACCTGCAGGGACGCCGTCAGCTTGCCGATCACGTCCATCGCCTTCTCGGAACCGAAAGATTTCTCCAGCAGTTCCTTCGCGTAGTTGATACCGCCCTCCGCGATATACTGCTGCGCCAGACACACCTGATAAAACTCGTTTACCACGCTCTCCTTGACCTGCGGCGTAATACTCCTCGTATTCGCAATCTCCAGCGTCAGTTCCTCCACCTCGTCTTCTTTGAGGTGCTTAAAGATTGCCGCCGACTTTTCCGGCCCAAGAGCAATCATCAAGATAGCCGCTTTCTGGAGTCCGTTGATTTCTTCCGCTTTTGATGACGCTGCCATTTATCCTACCCCCAGTCCTCATTTAACCAGTTGCGCAGCAGGTTCGCCGCCGCCTCCGGATTCTCTTCCACAAATTTGCCGACAAGCCGTCTCTCCTCAGATTCATTCTCAGAGGAAATTTCCTCAAGCGTCACATCAGACTGCAGCAGCGTCTCCACGGTAAGTTCTTCCTCTTCCTCCTCGTGTTTCTCGCTCTTCATGCTGCGCAGCACCACGAATGCAAGCAGCGCCAGAATCACGATAATCAGCAGGATCTGCAGGACATCCGTCGCCGTGATCGCAGAACCTTCCGCATCAAAGAAAAGATTCTCGCTGTATGCCACCAGCGTAATGTTGTCTACCGGAATACCCGTCGCGTTCGCAGCCGCGTTATAAAATTCCTCATCCAGCTCAATCCGCGTGCGCTCGTTGTTTGCCAGCTTATATTCTTCCCAGCTCACACCGTCCAGAAGCCCCTGCGCGTCCACATCCTCCTCCCGCACCACATTGTACTGGATCAGGGAAGCCGCCAGAGACGAAGAGGCGTAATTGATCACGCCGGAAGGTGTCTCGATGGTAGTGATCTTCTCGTTGGGCAGATAATCCCTCGACTGCTCGCTCCTCGAGGAGCGGGAGTTGGCATTATCCTCAATGACATAGGTCGTGTCGTCGTCGTTGGAGTCCGTGCCGGGCACGCCGCCCACGTCACTCACGTTCTCCTCTTCGTAGAGGTCCTCATGGCTCAGTACGCCCTGCGTCTGTCCCTCCGCCGGGGTGTATGTATGCTCCGTGCTCTTCTGGTTGGAGAAATCCAGCACCAGATTGGGCGATACCTCCACGTTATCAAACTCGTTCGTGCCCAGCAGTACCCTGCGCACGTTGTTTATCATATTTTTCTCCGCCTCGTTCTTCACGGAGAGATGGGCATTTGCCAGCCCGGAGGGAGAATAATTCTCATCCCCCGTAAAGAGCATATTGCCTTCCGAATCCAGAATGACAATATTGTTGGTGGTCTCGTTTCCAAGCCCGGTCGCGATCGCGCGCGCCAGATACGCCGCGCTCTCCTGCGAAAATTCGTCCTTCAGCTCCAGATAGATGGAAGCGCTCGCCTCCTCTTCCTGCGCGATCAGCGTGCCGTCGTTCTCGGGAATGTTCAACGTCACCCGCGCTCTCTTGATCGCCGGGAACACGGAGAGCACGTCGTCCTCCAGCTGTCTCTGCATATAGTACACATACTTCTTCTGCTTGTCGGACTCCGTCGTGGAGAAACTGCCGTCCGTCACGTTATTGATCCCGTAGCTCGCCGCCTGAATATTGTTGGCGCCAAGAAGCAGGTTCGCCTGCCCGAGCTGTTCGTCGAGTATGGTAATGGTCAGCCCGTCGTCCGTAATCTCATACGTGTACTCCTCGGCTTCCAGAAGGTCTATCACCTCCGATGCCTCTTTGGTGGTTTCGCACTCCCTGAGCAGTACATACTCCGGTCTCGTGAGACTTGTCACGATAATGACAAGGGCAATGATGAGCGCTGCAACCACAGACACGATCAAAGTCTTCTGCTTCGCCGTGAAGCGGTTCCACCACTCCATGATTTTATTTCCCAGTTCCTTCAGTTTCTCTAATATCTTTTCCACAGCAATCCGTTCTCCTTCAGCCTATCCTTTTACACATTTATGTGGAATTAAACCTGCATCTGGATCAGTTCTTTGTAGGCCTCCAAAAGTTTGTCCCTGATCGCCACCGTGTACTGCAATGCCGTAGACGCTTTCTGCAGGGCGATCGTAAGGTCATGGGGATTTTCCGTCTCGCCCAGCGCCCATTTGATCTCCTCGTCCTCCGCCTTCGACAGATAGTTGTTCGTCGTATTCAGATTGTCGATCGCAGTATGTAACATCGCATCGAAGCCGTTTTCCTTATAGTCATCAATGCGCGTGGTAGGCGCCGCCTTAGCCGCATCCCGCACCACACCTGAAGTGACATTATATAATTCTGTGATATCCAAAGCCATATCCGCTTCCTCCAACATTCCCCGGTTTATTTCTCAGCACATTTAAATCAGATATTTATCAGCCGTTCAGAATATTAAGCCCCATGGTAGCTATTTTCTTGCTGGCTTCAAAGGCAGTACCGTTCGCCTGATAAGCGCGCGACGCGTCGATCAGGTTTGTAAACTCTGTAATAATATTCACATTCGGGTACATCACATAACCGTTTTCATCCGCATCGGGATGGGAAGGGTCGTAAACCATATTTCCCTCTGTCTTCGTATCCTCGTAAACGCCGGTCACCTTCACACCGTTGCCCGCGAAGCGCTCGTGCTCCTTCATAAGGATCTGATGGAAGTGCGTCGGGGAATTTTTCTCCTTGAACACCACGATCTTTCTGCGGTAGGGCGTGCCGTCCTCCGTCCTCGTCGTATTTGCATTTGCCACATTCTGGGAAATCGTATCCATACGGAAACGTTCCGCAGTCATACCGGTGGCATTGATGTCAAACGATGTAAATAAAGCCATAGCAATTCCTCCTATTTATTATTTCATCACAGCCTGTAAATTCTTAAATTCCTGCGCCACGCTCTGCTCCAGACCCTGATAGACGATCTGGTTTTTCGCCAGATACACGCCCTCTGTGTCGGGATCCACGTTATTGCCGTCTATGCGGTAGGAAAAGCCGGCATAGTCCTTGTAGGCAATCGGATTCAGACGGCTCATCTTCAGATCCGCCACCTTCGCATCCATGGACTTATACCGTGAATGACGCAGAGCCTTCGCAAGCTGTACCTCAAAATTCACATCTTCCCTCTTGTAATTCGGTGTGTCCGCATTTGCAAGGTTATTGGAAATCGCCTCATGTCTGAGCGCAGACGCGTCCAGCGCCTTATCCAGCACATTCACATAATCAAACGCATTCGTATTCATCAATGAGCTCATAGTCATACTCCTTCCACGTTAATACAATCCATATATCATTATAAATAAATTATAAAAAATTACAAGGTTTTTCGATTGATTTTCACAAATTAGTGTCCCCGCAAAACGGCAAAAAAGGATCCGCGGCGCGCAAAATCGGCGCTTTTCGCAGATCCTTCTGCCAGTTATTTCTAAACACCCAACTGTTTAAAACCTTCCCTGCTCTTTTAACTTTTCCACTTCGTCGAATACCACGTCGTTGAGTACCTTGATATAGGTGCCCTTCATCCCCGAGGAACGGGACTCGATCACGCCCGCACTCTCGAATTTGCGGAGCGCGTTTACGATCACCGACCGGGTGATTCCGACCTTGTCCGCAATCTTGCTCGCCACCAGAATGCCCTCCATGCCGCCCAGCTCGTCGAAAATGTGGGTGATTGCCTCCATCTCTGAGAAGGAGAGTGTGGAGATCGCCGATTTCACCACCGCCACCTTGCGGTTTTCCTCCGCGTTCTCCTCGCTGACAGCGCGCAGCATCTCCAGCCCTACCACCGTGGTGCCGTACTCGCACAGAATAATGTCATCTATGTCATACTGGTCGTCACATTTATAAAGGAAGAGAGTCCCCAGCCTTTCGCCGGAAATCTCAATCGGCGCAATCACCGCCTGAAACCGCCGGATACCGGGACTTTCAAACCCGAGCGTCTCCAGATTGACATTCTCCTTGGTGGAAAGCACCCCCAGAAGCCGCTCGTTTAACATCGGATCTATAAAACCGCCCACATGATCAACAATCAATTCCGTGATGGACTCCACCGTGGGCATATCCCCGATTCCCAGAACCTTTCCTTTCCTGCTCACAACCAGCACATTGGAGACGAGTATTTCCTTCAGCACATCACAGATATCGTTAAACACTACCTTGCCCGAATTGTTATTGTGTAAAAGTTTCCCGATTTTTCTGGTCTTATCTAATAATTGCACGCTGCCCATGTATATACCTCGCAATCCCCGCATCCGGTTTGTCTGTAATATACAAATTTTAGCACATTATTCTGACAATTTCAATGTGTGGCACGCAATTTATCCGTAATTCATCCCATTTATACTAAATATTCCAATTTCTTGCCAGAGCCTGCTGTTCAGACCTCCGCCTTTTCCTTCGGCATATCTTTCACAAAGCCGCAGGATTCGTCGGAGCAGACGAGCTTGCTGCCCTTCTGGAGCATGATGGAGCCGCAGCGGTCGCACTTTTCGTTCACCGGCTTCTGCCATACCATAAAGTCGCAGTCCGGGTTGTCAATACAGCCGTAATACTTCCTGCCTTTCTTCGTCTTTTTCAGAACGATATCTTTGCCGCACTTCGGGCACGCCACACCGATCTTCTCAAAATAGGGCTTCGTGTTCCTGCACTCCGGGAAACCGGGACATGCCAGAAATCTGCCGTGGGGTCCGTACTTGATCACCATCTGCCTGCCGCACTGTTCGCAGAACTCGTCGGACAGTTCGTCCGCGATCTCCACTTCCTCCAGCTCCTTCTCCGCCTTCTCCACAGCCTCCTGCAGATCGGGGTAGAAGTTCTTCACCACCGTTTTCCACTTGACGGTGCCTTCCTCCACGCCGTCGAGAAGCGCCTCCATGGTGGCTGTGAAATTCACGTCCACGATAGAGGGAAAGGCGTCCTTCATCATATTGTTGACCACCTCGCCCAGCTCCGTCACATAGAGGTTTTTATTTTCCTTCACAATATAGCGTCTCGCCAGTATCGTCGTGATGGTGGGCGCGTAGGTACTCGGTCTGCCGATGCCCAGCTCCTCCATGGCGCGCACAAGCGACGCCTCCGTATAATGGGGCGCAGGCTGGGTGAAATGCTGCTTCTCTTCCAGAGAAAGCAGGGAAAGCCCCGTGTCCTCCGAGATGCCCCGGATCAGCGTATTGCTCTCCTCTTTGTCCTCCTCCTGCGTGTAGACGCTCATAAAGCCGTCAAATTTTACCTTCGACGCCGCCACGGTAAAGCGGTGCTCCCCGGCGTCGATCTTCACGGAAGTCGTCTCGTACTGCGCCGCCGCCATCCGGCTCGCCGCAAACCGTTTCCAGATCAGCTGGTAAAGCCTGAATTGATCTCTGGAAAGGGAATCCTTGATATCAATCGGTAGTCTGCTGATATCTGTGGGACGGATCGCCTCGTGGGCGTCCTGAATCTTTTTGTCAGACTTTCTCTCCTGCTCTACCGCCACCGCGTATTCCTCTCCATACTTTTCCGTGATATAGGCACGGGCGGACGCCTCCGCCTCGTCGGATATTCTCGTGGAATCGGTACGCAGATACGTGATGATACCCGTGGTGCCGTTTCCCTTGATCTCCACGCCCTCGTAGAGCTGCTGCGCCAGACGCATGGTCTTCTGGGTGGAAAAATTTAACACCTTGCTCGCCTCCTGCTGGAGTGTGGATGTCGTGAAGGGAAGCGGCGCTTTCTTGATCCGCTCGCCGGTCTTTACGGAACTCACCTTGTAAACCGCGCCGGACAGTTCCTTTTTAATCTGCTCCATCTCCTGCGCGGACGCAATCGTGTGTTTCTCTGCCTTTGTGCCGTAATATTTCGCAGTCAGGGGATTTCTCTCCCCCTCCACTTTTAACTGCGCGTCCAGCGTCCAGTATTCCTCCGGGATAAAGGCGCCTATCTCCTCCTCCCTGTCGCAGATAATCCGAAGCGCCACCGACTGCACGCGCCCCGCGGACAGCCCCCGCTTCACCTTCGCCCACAAAACAGGTGATATTTTATAACCAACCATGCGGTCTAAGCACCTTCTCGCCTGCTGCGCGTCCACCAGATCCATATTGATCTCTCTGGCATTCTTCAAGGACTCTTTGACTGCCGTCTTTGTAATCTCGTTGAATGTAATGCGGTATACCTTCTTATTTTCCAGTTTCAAGGCAAATAACAGATGCCATGAAATCGCTTCTCCCTCACGGTCCGGGTCGGTTGCCAGATAGACTTTCTCCGCCTTCTTCACTTCCTTGCGCAGATTCGCCAGAATGTCCCCCTTGCCCCGGATCGTAATGTATTTCGGCTCAAAGTCGTTGTCCACGTCGATCCCGAGCACGCTTCTGGGCAGATCCCGCACATGCCCCTGACTTGCCGCCACTTCATAGTTCGCGCCCAAAAATTTTTTGATGGTTTTCACCTTCGCCGGTGACTCCACAATTACCAGATATTTCGCCATAGTGATTCCCCTGTCTTTGTCTTTCTAAGGTTATCCCCCGTCTAACGTGCAACACTATACACCAAATCGCAAGCGGTTGCAAGTGGAAATTGATATCATAAACTGAAACTTAAACTGAAAAGACAGAAACAGGCGGTTTGTCTGCCGCCTGTTTCCTTTCTAAAATTCTAACATCTTTTTGATCTTCTCCATCTGCTTTTCCGCTTTCTTCGCTGCGTTCCGTGCACCTTCTTCCTGTGCTATTTCAAAGAGTTCCTCCCAGTCCTCTAACTCATTTAGCAAAAATCCCTTATATTGGTTGTCAGTCATTCCCATTTCCTCTTCTCCTTTCATTTCCTCTTCCCTCCTTCCAGATATTCCGCTCTTAAAATGATTATATGTAAAGCCGGAAATTCGGTCAAGAGCTTTGCTCGTTTTCTTTTTTGTTTATTTACTGTACTGTTTTACGTCTGCATCACCCGCATGAAATACCCGCCGCCCACCTGCCTTGCGTGCCCGCAGGCGCACAACTCCAGAAGCTCCTTGAACAGGACCGGCAGGGCAACGGGCTTTTTGTAGGCTTCCTCATATCTGCGCTGCAGCTCCTGTGCCGGAAGCGGGTTAAAGTCGAGGACGGACAACAGTTCTCCTGCAATCCCTTCCAGAAAAACCAGTCTGCCCTGCGTCTCCTTCTTCTGCCTGCCGGCATTCCCCGGAAGTCCCTCCAGAAGCTCCCCCAGAAGCTCCTCCGGCTTGGAAACCAGCCCCGCTCCCTGCCGGATCAGACGGTTGCAGCCGCCGCTCAGGGGATCGGTGGCGCGCCCCGGCAGCGCGTAAACCTCCCGCCCCTGCTCAAGCGCCATGTCCACCGTGATGAGTGTGCCGCTCCGCTCCCGCGCCTCCACCACCAGCACCGCGTCACAAAGACCGCTGATAATGCGGTTTCTTGGTGGGAAGAGCGCCGCCCTCGGCTCCGTCCCCGGCGGATATTCGGAGCAGATCCCGCCGCCTGCCAGCAGCATTTCATACAGCGCCCGGTTCTCCTGCGGATAACAGAGATCCACACCGCATCCCAAAACGCCCAGCGAATAGCCGCCTTCCCGCAGCGCAGCGCTCTGCCCGATCCCGTCTATTCCCCGCGCCATGCCACTGATCACCTGCACATCTGCCCCCGCAAATGCCGCCCCGAACTGCTCCGCCATATATCTGCCGTAAGATGTACAGTCCCGCGCCCCGATCAGCGCCACCGCCTTTTTTCCCTCCTGCGGCAGCTTTCCGGCACAGTAGAGCGCATACGGCTTGTCCGGAATCCGTGACAGCCTCTCCGGGAACTGCGGTTCGTTCTCCGTCACGAGAAAGATGCCCCGCTCCCTCATGCGCCCGTACACGCCCGGCACGTCATATCCTATGGTAAATTCCGACATTTGTGCCACTTTTTTCGCGTACCGCTCCGAAACTTTCCCCGCAAGCGCACCAGAAACGATCATCTGATAAATTTCCCGGGGCGCTCCGAAAGACGACAGGGAGCGCAAAAACTTTCTGCTGCCAAAGCCTGCCGCCTGATACAGCCAGTGCATGTACGCCTTTTCCGTCTCATTCATTGCCCCGGCAGTCTCTCCCATGTTCTTTCTTCCCACTGTCTCTCCACTACACCCTGCCGCTTTCCCTTTTTTCTCCTCTGTCACACCCATTCACCCCTTCTCAATTCCAGTATTTCCGGTCAGACTGCCGGTAACAGATCGCCTCCGCCAGATGCATTTCCCCGATCCTGTCGCTGTCGTCCAGATCCGCGATCGTCCTCGCCACCTTCAGAATCCTGTGATAGGCTCTGGCGGAAAGCTGCAGCGCGGCAAACATCCGCTCCATATACCGAAGTTCCGCCTTCCCCAGAGCACAGCAGCGTTCCACGTCCCCAGCCCCCATATCTGCGTTGAAATGCAGCCCCGTCCCGGCAAACCTCTCCTCCTGCCTCTTTCTTGCCGCCATCACCCGCTCCCTGACCTGTGCGCTGCTCTCCTCTGCCCCGCCTGAAGTCATATCCGAAAAAGCCATGGGCGCTGCCTCCACGCAGATATCCATGCGGTCCAGAATCGGTCCCGATACCCGGTTCAGATACCGTTTCACCTCAAAGGGCGTACAGCGGCACCGCTCCCTGTCGGGATAAAACCCACAGGGGCAGGGATTCATCGCGCCCACCAGCATAAAGTCCGCGGGATAGACGTAGGAACCGCTGCTTCTGGCGATCTGCACCCGTTTGTCTTCCAATGGCTGCCTCAAAATATCCAGCGTCTCCCGCTTAAACTCCGGCAGCTCGTCCAAGAAAAGCACACCCCGGTGGGCGAGGCTGATGATCCCCGGCATGGGAATCCGCCCGCCCCCCGCAAGCGCCCGCCCTGTTATGGTATGATGGGGATTCAGAAACGGTCTCGTGGTCCGCAGGGAACCGGCAGACTGCAGCAGACCACAGATGCTGTAGACCGTAGACACCTCCAGACTCTCCTCCCTCGTCAGCGGCGGCAGGATCGACGGGATCCGTCTTGCCAGCATGGTTTTTCCCGAACCCGGCGCACCTATGATCAACAGATTGTGAAACCCGGCGGCAGCCACCTCCGCCGCCCGCTTCAGTCCCTGCTGTCCGTTAATCTGGGAAAAGTCGAGCTGCTCTTCCTTTGCCGTTTCCTCAATAGAGGCTGCCGCGGAGACTGCCGCGCCAGCCGTTGAGACTTTGACCGCCGACGTGTTACGGCGCCTCCCACTTCCATCGGAATCCACTTTCGCCGCAGGCTTATCTCCCGCATCCGGACAGTTTTCATCCCGGTCTGCCCCCTGCGCCGAAACCTCCTCTCCTGCAAGCAGCGCCACAGCTTCCCTCACGTCCCGCACACCGACGCTCTCCATCTCTGGAATCAGCGCGCCTTCCCATGCGTTTCCCACAGGCAGAATACATCTTCTGACGCCCCCTAGCGCCGCCTCCCTCGCGATCGGCAGAACGCCCCGGACGGGTTTTAATTCCCCCGACAGCCCCAGTTCCCCCAGAAGAAGCGTTCCTTCCACCGCCTCCTGCTTTAATTTTCCAAGCGCAATCATAATGCCCACCGCCACGGGCAGATCAAACATCGTACCGTTTTTAGGCAGATCCGCAGGGGAAAGATTGATGTTGATACACGTGGGAGGCAGCTTTATGCCGACATTCTTAAGCGCAACCTTCACCCGCTCCCTCGCCTCCCGCACCTCGGAGCCGGGCAGCCCCACGATCTGAAAACAGGGCAGTCCCTGCGAGATGTCCACCTCCACCTGAACCAGATGGCTGTGCACCCCATAAACTGCCCCTGATGTAATTGTACTGAGCAAATATGTATCCTCCTTTTTCCGTAACTGTTCCATACATGTACTGAATCGTTACCTTATCTATATTCCGCTGCCCCCATTTACTGCCCTGTCCGTTGAATTTCTGCGGCGAAACGCCAGAATGTCAGAAATCAGAATGACCGGGAAATCCCGGTAGGATTATTATGCGCCGCGCGGCGTGGATTTGTCAAGTAAAAAAGGGAAAGGCTGTCATATCCTTTCCCTCCTGCCTGTTTACAGATCAAACGAAACCTTCATCATCTCATTGACGGAAGTAATTCCCTCAAGCACATACTCGGTGGCGCTCATGCGCAGCGTATTCATGCCTTCCTCCAGCGCCTTGTTCTTGATCGCCTCCGCTTCCCCGTTCTTGCTGATGATACTCTTGATGGGCTGCGTGACCTCCATGATCTCATAGACACCGATCCTGCCCTTAAACCCTGTGCCGTCACACTTGGAACAGCCGCAAGGCTCATAAACGGTGACATCCGCATCCGGCGCAAGCCCCATCAGCTCGAGTTCTTCCTCATTCGGCTTCTTGGCGCGCTTACACTCCGGGCACAGACGGCGTACAAGCCTCTGTGCGATAACACCCACCACTGAGTCCGCGATCAGGTACGGCTCGATTCCCATATCCATCAGACGCGTGATCGTAGCCGCCGCCGAGTTCGTATGCAGGGTAGATACGACAAGGTGTCCCGTGATCGACGCCTGCACGGCAATCGCCGCCGTCTCCTGATCACGGATCTCACCGATCATAATAATATCCGGGTCCTGTCGCAGAATGGAACGCAGGGCGCTGGCAAAAGTCAGCTCCGCCTTATTGTTCACCTGCACCTGATTGATTCCGTCAATATTCGCCTCCACCGGGTCCTCCACGGTAATAATATTGACATCTTCCTTGTTCAATTCACTGAGCGCCGTATACAGCGTCGTTGACTTACCGCTTCCCGTAGGTCCCGTAACCAGAAGAATCCCGTGCGGATTCTGTAAAATATGATCAAATTTCTTAAGTTCCTTCGGTTTCAGTCCCAGCTGGCTTTTCTCTTTGGTGAGCGCATTCTTGGAGGTAAGTCGCATAACGACCTTCTCGCCATACACGGTCGGCAGTATGGAAACACGGATATCAAACTCCTGTCTGTCCACAACCTGCGTGATACGCCCGTCCTGCGGTTTTCTCTTTTCCGCAATATCCATGCCGCCTATGATCTTTATTCTTGCCACCATCGCCGGAAGCAGTCTGATGCTGTATGTCACTTTCTCATACAAAGCGCCGTCAATACGGTAGCGGATGCGCACCTGCCGCTCCATCGGTTCCACATGGATATCGGACGCACGCTGTCTGACCGCCTGCTCTATCATCGTCTTGACAAGCTGCACAATCGGAGAATTGTTGACATCCTCACTGTACATGTCCTCCTGCTCAGCCATCTGGCTCTCTTTTTCTCTGGCATATTCCTCCAGCGCAGAGTTAACCTCCACATTGCCGAAATATTTATCCAGCGCGAGCATAATGCTTCTTGTGGTGGACACCACAGGCTCCACCTGCAGGTTCGTGATGATCGTGATGTCATCCATCGCCGCCATATCCATCGGGTCAGCCATCGCCACATGGAGCACATTCATATTGTCCGGGGCATACTCAAACGGCAGTACCTTATAGCGTTCCAGCACATTGCCGGGCACAAGCTGCAGAATATCTTCCGGAATCGCCACATTCTGCAGGTCCACCATCTCGTAACCAAGCTGGCTGCTCAGCGCCCTTGCAATCGCTTCCTCTGTCACAAACCCCTCGTCTACCAGCGTTTCTCCTAATTTACGCCCGCTGCCCTTCTGCCGTTTCAAGCCCTCTTCAAGCTGTTCCTGCGTAATAACGCCGCCGTTGACAAGCACATCTCCGAGACGAATTTTCTTCCTATTAAAGTCCATGCCCTTTTACCCCTGTCTCTTTCTTAAATCCCACATTACTCTAAATCAAACAAATACGCCTGCAATACCCGGAGTTTCGCGTATGCCTTCTCCGTTGTATACACATTTTGCTTCGCCGTATTGGTGGTAAGCGTCGTCTGTGCCTCAAAATAGAGATCCAGCCCGACCTCACTCTTCTGCATAATACTCTTGGGCACCTGAATATAGTAGATACCGCCACTCACAAGATTGTCGGAAGCCACAACACTGTCGTCCTTCGCGCTGCATATACTGCCGGGAACCGGGCTTACCCTCACCTTCTGTTTCACCATCTGGCCGTCTGCCCCGGGCACTTCGTCGGCATCAATCTCTACGCTTCCGCCGTCGTCCTTATAATACACCTGCGACGCGATCTGTCTCGTTCCCTTGATCAGGTTCGTATCCTGCACCGTGAAATAAATCTTTTCGTACCCTTCCGCCGTCAACTCGTCATTTAAGGAGAATTTGTTCCCCTGATCATAATATCTGTAGAGCAGCTTCATCTCATCTGCTTCCGGCACGCCGCTTTTCAGCACTCTGACCTGCGGATCCCTGATGCCTGCCTGATAGGATGCGATCATGGTGTTGATAAATAGCTTCGCCTCCTCGAACGTATACCTTGGGTCTTTTCCTGCAGAATGCCCCATGCCGGTATAGGTGATATTGCCCTTATTATAAATATAGTAGTTATTGCGCACATCGTTTGGCGACTGGGAATAAACCGTCTTTGTCTTTGCCAAATCACCGGAAGTCCTTCCGCCAAGGCAGTACCATACGACCAGATCGCTTTGTCCGTCGCCATCGTCGTCCGCCGTATAATCCAGCTGGTAATACTGCGCATGGGTCTGTGCCACCTCAAAATCCTTTTTCAACTTGTAAGGATATTCCGTGATCTGTCCCTGATTGACCTGCGTCGCGTGTACTTTGTCTATCTCACCGTTCGTCACATTCTCCAGTTCCCCGTAACGCGCAGGATCGTCTTCCCTGCTGTTATCCCAGAAATACGCCGCATCGTAACGGATATTTGTGTATTTATTTTCAAACACAATTTCCGGCACGCGGTTATATCCGCTTGACATCAGATTCCACTTGGTGTACTGATACTTGTCGCTCGTGCCTTCGTCTATTAACACCTTCTGATCCTTGGCGCTGATCAGGGAATAGGTATACCCATGCACCTCCGGAACCGTCTCTTTTCTGCCGCTCTTCGGCTTATATGCCACATCCTTGCCGGAATCGACCACTTCGTCATAACTGCCGGTTCCCTTTTCCAGCACATCGCCTCTCTTTAACACGTCTGTCTGCAGGACGCCATACCGGTCCATACCTACCAGCGGACGGACATACTTGTTCAGGGTTGCGGCGTTCCTCGTTTCATCCGCCGCCTGACCCCTTAAATCTTTCAAATTATTTCTCCACGGATACCCCTTTATGTCATTTTCCGCGCCCGGGCTGTTAAAGAAGCTCGTGGTATCATGTCCGAGAAGGACGCTCTTGCCGCTGTTGATGAAATCGACAATGGCTCCCATGGGTCCGCTCTCCGCATCCCCTTCAAAATCCTCGTACATATCCGAAAAGCCCAGAATAAGCATATTAAAATCTTTTAAATAGTTATTGTTCGCATAGTATTCACTGTGGAACTGATTGATATCTATCGTAGTAATATCCAGCTCAAACTCATCGGCAATACCCGGATAGCTCTCGCCGTCATACTCTCCGCCATAGATCAGCGTATTAAAATAGTTCCCCTTCTGCGCCACTTCCGTCTGCAGATTGATCACCGCGCCGTATCTCTCGGTTCTGTTGATCTGGCAGATCTTCAGGACCTCCTTCTCCATGCCTTTCAGCTTGGTATAACCGCTCATGGATGTATAGATATTCGGATTGTCCGCCTGCGTGATCTCCACACGCCACGGCAGCAGTCCCTTATATCCGACGGGAACCGCCCGCGAGAGTATGTATTCCCTGTCAGCATAAAGATTGTCCGCCGATACCTGACTGCCGCCATGCGTCAATACGATATCCTCGATCTCCTCTGACCCGGAAAACTTACCGTCGGAATTGACGTCAATATAAAGTTTACAGTTATACCTTGTACTGTACGACGCCGTTCCTTCATTCTGAATCCTGAATTTGTACTGCAGATCATATCTGCCGTTGATATCCGATTCTATATAGTAAATATTGCTGCCTTCCTTCAGCTCTCCGTTTGCCGCCTCATCCTCCAGACTCACCTTCGGACGGTTCAGATAGAACTTAAAGAGCTCTGAATTTTCCGCAATATCCCCCCACGCATAGAAGTTCAGATATTTCTCCTTCATTGCCTTTTGCACAAACTCATACAAGTATGTACAGTTGTCGATATGGTCCCCGTCGATCTTTCTCGCCGGCGTCGCGTCCTCCTCGCGCTCCACAATCAGGGAAACCGTCTTGTTATCCCAAGTGTCGCTACGATTTCCATACTTACATTTTGATAGATCATAAGACTCCTCGGCTTTGGAATCGAGGGATAAGGAATAATATTTAAAGTTATCTCTGTCAAACAGCGTCACGCGGTAACCTTCCTTTACCTTGATAGAGGAAATATCCGCCGTTTTCACGCCGAGCTCGGTAAGCCGCGCCTGTGTATATTCGCCCTCCGCCAGATTGACGCGCGCGCCCTTGTGTTCCCTGTCCGCAAAAACCGTCACCGGCTGCTCCAGAAAATCATCCGCTATGATGATCGGATAGGAGCCGTCCATAAAGGAGATCAGCGCATCCATCTTTTCCTTGGAAATATCATTTCCGCCGTATCTGGTGTAATTATAAAAATAAGTCCAATCGCCTCTCCCCCGCGGATATTCCGTATCCAGCAAACCTGCCATCGGCACGGTCATAACGCGCTTATCGCCGATATTATAGTAGATCAGCCCATCCATATCCGAATCATTGAACGCCGTACCCGCCGCCACATGATCTTTCGTCGGCTTGCCGATGTACCTGCTGTCTGTCCAGTAGCGCATATTGAGATGGTCTTTGCTCGTACCGATATAGATCAAGTCATACGTCTCATTCAGCTTCTCGATCTTACCGATGAACTCAGCGGTCGTCATAACCGTGATATTCGCTTTCTCCACATCGGGAGCCCACGTCTTGATCTGATCCAGCGTCAGTTCCGGCGTATCCGCCATTGCCGGCTGAATCTCCAGTACGCTGATCTCCTTCTTCGCCTTTACCTTTCTGCGGTCCGCGTAGTTCAGAATATGCCGCACCGCTTTCGCCTGGGATATCTTAGTGGAAAGCGGTTTATAGTTTCCCGATGAATCCGACTCACGATACAGATTCTCCAGCCTGATCTCGTCCAGAACACACTGGAAACCGGGCTCGATCTCGCCGCCCTCCTTATAAATCGTCGCTTCCGCGAAACGGTCGTTGATGATAGAGTCGCTTCCGTTGCCGAATCTGCAGTAAACATGCTCTTCCACAAAGTTTTTGTCAGCATCCTCCACAATGCCGTTTATCAGCTGCGTCGTTGTCAGTTTACCGTAACTGTTGCGATGACTTTCATACCATTCACTCAGATTGTCCTGACAGAGCATTGCCGAGAGTCTGAATATATTGGTAGTTTCCAGCTTTTCATTGACCAGAATACTTCCGCTCTCATCCTTCGTATACAAAATAGAGCCGTCGATCAGGCACGGCATCGCACCTGCAACTGTATTTTCAAAGAAATATTTTAACAAGTCTGCGGACAGATCGTTATCCGCCCCGTATGCAGACGCACCCGTGTCACCGATATCATTGTCGCTGACACTGTCGGAAGCCTTGTTACTCTTCTTATAAGAACTGCTGTTATTTTCTGAGACGCTGTTATTCTCTGAGACACTACTTCCCCCGGAACCGCCGTTATCCCCTTTGCCGTCCCCCTTCTCATCTGAACCGTCACCGTTGTTTCCGTCGCCGTCCCCTTTATCCTCTGTGCCGTCGCCGGTATTCCCGCTGCCGTTATCTCCTGTGCCGTCGCCAGTGTTTCCGCTGCCGTTATCTCCTGTGCCGTCGCCAGTGTTTCCGCTGCCGTTATCTCCTGTGCCGTCGCCAGTGTTCCCGCTGCCGTTATCTCCTGTGCCGCCACCGGTATTTCCGCCATCGTTATCTCCTGTGCCGCCGGTATTTCCGCCATCGTTATCTCCTGTGCCGCCGCCGGTATTTCCGCTGCCGTTATCTCCTGTGCCGCC
>ERZ778511.273-NODE-273-length-50410-cov-7.325787_pt1 | contig 50410 bp, 47 predicted proteins | sample MGYA00510347_ERZ778511 | MGnify/ENA primary metagenome ERZ778511 (study PRJEB29527, sample SAMN07138967) | mouse gut metagenome | material: feces | host: mouse | place: China:Nanjing | collected 2016-01-25 ...
GGGCAGGATGCCGGATAACGTCCGGTGGAGGCGACTCCAAGGCCAGTGCAACAGAGATATACCGCCCGGGGGTAATTGCGGGTCAATTACCTTCGGGTAAGGGTGGAAAGGCAGCTTAAGAGACTACCGTCCGTCTGGTAACAGGCGGAGCCATGTAAACCCCATCCGAAGCAAGACCAAAACGAAAGCTACAGGCTTGCCCGGCCTGCTTTCAGGTAGGTCGCTGGAGGCACCTGGCAACAGGTGTCCTAGATAGATGATCGCTCAACGACATAACCCGGCTTATCGTCCTGCTTATTTTATAGTAAATGATAGTAGAAATTTCAATGTCGTTTACTATCAATCCCAGTATTTATAATGAATACTGGGATTTTGTTTTAAAGGTAAAATATTGTCTAAACACAGATGAGGCTCATGTTGTGAGAGAAAGGATAATTTTGAAGCGCAAAAGAGAGAAAGGCAGAGAGGTTATAGATTTTTCTGTGTGGCTGGTTATATCTATTTTGGCCTGTATGCTGACTGCATGTGGTGATTCGGAAGCGGATCCCGGGCCGCAGGCAGAGAGAGACAGATACGAAGAGAAGCTGGATACGGATCCCCAGGCGCCGGGCAATCCTGCGTTCAGAGCGGAACCGGATAATGGCTGCGGACAGGATGAGGAGATACAGCGGTATCTCCAACAGGCGACGGTGCAGATCAAAGGCCCCCGATATATTGGCAGCGGTGTGATTTGGGCCGTCTATGAGGATACGCTGGTGGTTGCCACGGCGGCTCATGTGACGGAGGAAAACAGCCCCATGACAGTGCAGTTTGACCGGGGAGATCCTTTGCATGCCAGCCGGCTCCTTGCATCCGATCAGGTAGATGTAGCTTTTTTGGAATTATCTCTACAGGAGATAGAGGAACAAGAGATTGAATGGCAGGCAGCCCGGCAGGATAAAGAGATCTGTGACAGGCTGGAGCCAGGGCAGCCGCTGTGGATCATGGGCTCCATAGAGGAAGCGGCAGATCGCGCCTATGAAGGCAGTGTGGCGGAACCCTGGATTTATATAGAGGATTTTGATAACTATATGCTGCTATGTCATGCCTATGCCATCCCCGGAGTATCCGGCGGCGGTGTGTTTACCCAGGAGGGTATCCTGGTGGGCATCCTCTGCGGCGGCAATGAGGCGGATCAGGTCGCGGTGCTGCCCTGGAGTGTGATGGAGGCCAGTGCGCCGACAAGAGAGTAAAGCAGGTTTACTTTTCAAAATAATATAATACAAAAGGGTATTGGGAGATAGAGTGTTCACCATAGGCTCCCACCTGGTAGCCTCGATTATACATCTGCTCCAACTGTTCTTCGTCAAGCCACTCTCCGGAAAAGTACCAAAAGGCATCGGCATCCACAGCCGCACAGCTGTCGCTGATAATTTCATGGCCGGGATAATAGTGCTGCAGAACGGTCCATCCCAGGTGTTTTACACCTATAACGGCCATGGGGACAGAGGGATCCGGTTGTCCTATGAGCGCCAACGTCTCGGCAGTGTCAGTTTTTTCTGTCTCCACGCGGAACTGGTAGGTTGTAAAATTGCGCAGTCCGATGAGAAGCAGGATACCGCAGACTGCCAGCAGGCAGCACTTGCCTGCAAGGGACAGCAGCGGGCGGTGGGCGGACGGCGCATACTCGGATATCCATTCCTGAATCCGGCTGCAGGCCATGATAAGAGTCATGACAAAAATTGCGCAGAGCGGGTACAGATAGCGAGCCGCCAGAACAGGTCCCATAACAACACATAACAGATAGGCAAAAAGCAGTGTGCCGACGACGGTCAATAGGCCGATTACGCAGCCATATGTGCGATCGGTCCAGTTTTTCAAGGAAGGGGCGCAGAGCTGTATGTTTAAGTGGCCCTTGCTGTGTTCCACGCCGGGTTTTTGTACATCCACCCGGACAAGCCCACAATCCAGAACAAGAATCATCAGTAGGAGCAGGACGAGAAACGGCAGCAGGATGTTCTTCATAGTCTCGCCGCAGGCAATCATATTCAGCGCGTCACGGATTGACAGCAGGTCAGTCATCCACCAGTCGTCCGCAACCGCGCCGGTGGATGACAGCAGCTGGGGAAGCCAGGGCAGATATCCCAGCAGAAAGCAAAGAATAGAGACTGTGCCTGGGATCCAGGCTTTGCCGCGGCGGCGGATAAAATACCCCGCGCCTGTGAGGAACAGCAATATACCGGCTGCAGCCAGTGCATAGTAATGGCTGTATGCCGCTGCCAGGCCGAAGAGCACCATGAAAAACCAGGCGGCCCTGCTTCCTTTTATCACCAGGTAACTGCAGTAGTAGCACAGTGCCAGAGACAGGAAAGCCAGGCTGTACATGCGCACCTCCTGGTTATACTCCAGGCAGGGGGCGGCCAGGCCCGACACGATGACAAATAGAGCGGCGGGAACCGCCCCAAAATGTTTGCGGAGCCCCGTGACTGCCAGTAGGATGCCGACGGCAAAAGGCAGAAAGGCACTCAGATGATAGACAAAGCCATGCTGGCCGAACAGGCTGATCAGCAAGTGAAGCCACAGGTAATACAGAGGCGGGTGGCTGTCCCAGTAGTGGAGAATCTCTAAAATGCCCGCTATGTTATTGCTGGCGGTATTCACTGAGAATGCCTCATCCCCCCAGAGCACATGGTCAAAAATCAGGCTGCCATTTAAGCAGACCAGGGCGATGGCCAGTAGGGGCAGCAGAGAGGGAACAAGAATTTTAGTGATAAATATGCCGACTCTGGAACTGGATACCTGAAAATGGATCTGATAGCGCAGCGCCGCCTGGTCAACCAGGGTTATCATCCCCACAATGAGGATCTCCAGAATTAGGAACTTCAGCACAAAGGCAGGAGAACAATCAAATCGTTCCGCCAAAGATAAATCCGTGCTGCCAAAGAGTAACATCGACAGGGTGACAAGCAGCACATTGCCAAGGGTATAGAGAAAGTAGCGGATCAGCAGTTTTGGTACTTCGGTTGATATGTGTTTTTGGCCCTGGCTATGTAGATAAAGGATTAAAGGTACTACAGGGATTAGCAGTTCAAGTAATATAGCGTTCATAAAAAATCCTCATTGTGGTTGTTTTCCTTTTTGATTTCTCATTATAGAAGATGAAGCGGTAATATGCAAGTTCTTTAATAAAGGATTAATAAATTTTTCAGTTTTACAGATATTGACAAGCAGGGGTATTTGTTAGACAATAAAAGATAATGGTTATGAAGCTTTAGACCGCATATCCCCGGAATGCGCGGGGATATGCGGAACTCAAATTAAGAAAGGAAGTATGAATCATGACAAAGATTGATATTGTATCCGGCTTTTTGGGGGCAGGCAAGACTACGCTGATTAAGAAGCTGATAAAGGAGGCCCTGCAGGACACCCAGGTTGTGCTGATAGAAAACGAGTTCGGTGAGATCGGCATTGACGGCGGCTTTTTGAAGGACGCAGGAATTGAGATCAAGGAGATGAATTCCGGCTGTATCTGCTGCTCCCTGGTGGGGGACTTTGGCGCGTCCCTGAAAGAGGTGCTGACCACCTACAAGCCTGATCGAGTGCTGATTGAGCCCTCCGGCGTGGGAAAGCTCTCCGATGTGGTGAGAGCGGTGGAGAATGTGGCCGCCGATCTGGAGGTGAAGGTCAACAGCGCCGTGGCAGTGGTGGATGCCTCCAAGTGCAAAATGTATATTAAGAATTTCGGGGAATTTTTTGTCAATCAGATTGAACATGCGGGGACAATTATTTTGAGCAGAACCGGCAATATCTCCCAGGAGAAACTGCAGGCGGCAGTGGAATTGATTCGTCAGCACAACGAAAAGGCCACTATTATCACCACTCCCTGGGAGGAACTGGAAGGCAAGGCGATCCTGGAGACCATCGAAGGGGTGGACAATCTGGATGATATGATGAAAGAACTGTTGGAACATGCCAAAGAGCATGAGCATCATCATCACTATGACGAGAACGGTGTGTGCAGCTGTGGGCATCATCACCATGAGGACGGGGAGGAACATGACCACCATCATGACCATGAGGAAGAACACTGCCATCATCATGATTATGAGGAAGAACACTGCCACCATCATGACCATGAGGAAGAACACTGCCATCATCATGAGCATGAGGAAGAACACTGCCACCATCATGACCATGAGGAAGAACACTGCCATCATCATGATCATGAGGAGCAGCATGGGCACCATCACGATCATGAAGAAGAGCATGGGCATCATCATGACCACCACGGTCATCACCATGCGGACGAGGTGTTCAGCAGCTGGGGCATGGAGACCCCTAACACTTATGCGGCGGAGGAGATTGAAAAGATATTGTCCGCGTTGGACAGCGGCGATTACGGCATGATCCTGCGCTCCAAGGGAATGGTGCCCGCCGGGGACGGCAGCTGGGTGTATTTTGACTATGTGCCGCAGGAGCATGATATAAGGGACGGTAAGCCGGAGGTAACAGGGAAGATCTGCGTCATCGGTTCCAAGTTAAATGAAGAGAAGCTTGCGGAACTGTTCCGCAAATAATCTGGCCTATGGAGAGATAAGGCGCATTAGAGGAAGGATTGGAGGAAATGCACGGTATGAAGCCTGTCTATATTATCAACGGATTTTTGGAGAGCGGGAAGACGGAATTTATCACCTATACCATCTCCCAGCCCTACTTTCGGATTAAGGGAAAGACTCTGATTATCGCCTGCGAGGAGGGCGAAGTGGAGTACGGGGACGAGTTGCTGCGCAGATGCAACGCAGTGCTGGAGGTCATCGAGGAGGAAGAGGACTGCAATCCGGGTTATCTGGTGGAACTGGAAAAAAAGCACAAGCCGGAGCGCATCATCATCGAGTACAACGGCATGTGGAATTTTAAGAATTTGAAGCTCCCCTGGCATTGGCGGGTGGAGCAGCAGATTACCACCATCGACGGCTCCACTTTTCCCATGTATTACACTAACATGCGCTCTTTGCTGGCAGAGATGGTGAGAAAGTCGGAGATGATCATCTTCAACCGCTGTGACGGCATACAGGAACTGAATGTCTACAAGCGCAATATCAAGGCAGTGAATCAGAGCGCGGATGTGATCTTTGAGGATGCCAACGGCGAGGTGAACGAGATTTTCGAGGAAGATCTGCCCTATGATCTGCAGGCGGAGATCATAGACTTAAAGGACGAGAGCTATGGGATCTGGTATCTGGACTCTCTGGATCACATGGAGCGTTATGAGGGTAAAACCATTCGATTCACCGGCATGGTTTTAAAGCCTGAGAATATAGAGAAGGGATATTTTGTGCCGGGACGCATGGCTATGACCTGCTGTGCGGACGATATGGCATTTCTGGGTTTTGCCTGTCAGTATGAGGGAGCAGAGAATTTGAAGCAGAGAGAATGGGTGCAGGTGACAGCCACGGTGAAGAAAGAATACTGGAAAGACTATGAGGGAGAGGGGCCTATACTTCATGCCGTTTCCGTAATAAAGACCAAGGCGCCTAAAAACGAAGTTATAAGCTTCTCTTAGGTCTTGAAAACTGCGGTCCGGTTCTGACAAATCCCCGCTTGGCCACCTGTGAAGATGGCGGCGGGGGATTGTATATAATGGAGCGAAGCGGTGAGGGACGGCAGAAGCAGCATTTTTATTGCGGATGGACTGATCTGCTGAGTCAGGTATAATGGAGACGGTATATCTATGGAATCTACCAGGGAAATACAACAACTGAAAAGCCATTTGAAGGATCTGGCGGACAGGTCCTACCGGCAGAATTTATATACTTTTTCCGGTTTTTTGGGACTGGCGGAGCAGGATCAACTCTGGAGAATGGAAAAGGAACTGCGTTACAGCAGTGTTCAGCTTTGGGGCGGCTACGAGCAGGCGGAGCGGAAGGCGGCGCGTTTCGGCAACCCACAGGAACTTTGCTATGAGGAGGATTATCCCATTGTCTGTATCCATATTGCGCCATTGCAGGCCAAATTTGCCGACGACCTGAGTCACCGGGATTTTCTGGGGGCTTTGATGAATCTGGGCATTGAGCGCAGCACCCTGGGGGATATCCGGGTGGCGGAGAAAGAAGCCTATCTGTACTGTCTGTCCAGTATGGCGGAGTATATCTGTGAACATCTGGAAAAGGTGCGGCATACCAGCGTACAATGCGTCCCGGTGGCGGAGAGCGCGGATGTGCCCCGGGAAGAACCCAGGGAACTGGTGGTGCAGCTGCCTTCCCTGCGCGTAGACGCCTGTCTGGCGAAGGTGTACAACCGATCCAGAGGGGAGATACTGGAGGCTTTTCAAGGCGGAAAGGTCTATGTGGACGGCAGACTTTGTGAGAACAATTCCCGGCAGCTCAAGGGCGGCGAGACCGTGAATCTGCGGGGATATGGGAAATTCCTTTTCACGGGAGAGCGGCGGGAGACACGCAAGGGCAAGCTGTCGGTGAAGGTGCTGCTATACCAATGAGTTTCGCATGAGCCTGGACGGTACACATGTGAAGCTAAAATCAGGAGGAAAATGTGTATCATTATTCGATAATCCAGTGGCTGTTTTTCTTTTACTTTTACTGCTTTGTGGGATGGTGCATTGAGTCCACTTATGTGTCGATCCATCAGAAGCGTCTGGTGAACAGGGGCTTTATGAGGGGGCCTTTTCTGCCTCTGTACGGCAGCGGAGGCATCATGATGCTGGTGGTATCCATGCCCTTTCAGGAGCATTTGATTCTGGTGTATATTGCAGGCTGTATCGGTGCGACCATACTGGAATATGTGACAGGTGCGACCATGGAGGCGCTGTTTAAGGTGCGGTACTGGGATTACTCAGACAAAAAGTTTAACTTTCAGGGGCATATCTGCCTGGGCACATCTCTGGCCTGGGGGCTGCTCACCATACTGATGACCCGGCTGGTGCACAAGCCGGTGGAACATCTGGTACTGATGATTCCTGCAACCATGCTGACTATAGCCACTTTGCTGCTGACCGTGGGCATCGCCTGCGATTTTGCCCTGTCCTTCAAGGCCGCCATGGATCTGCGGGATGTGCTGGTTATGATGGAGAAAGCCAAGGAGGAGTTGGTGCATATCCAGAAGCGCCTGGATGTAATTATTGCCATGGCTGACAGTGATTTCCAGGCCCGCAGAGAGGAGTGGAACGAGGCCAGGGAGGCCTGGGTGGAGGCTCGAAACGAGGCCAGGGAGGCCCGGATAGAAGCCACCGAAGCCCGCAGGGCAGCGGCAGCGGAGCAGAGGGCCAAGCGCAGCGAGAGCATGACCTTGAAAGCGGGAGAGTTAAAAGCGGGCATCGAGGAGAAGTTTGCGGGCTTAAAGCAGCGTACTCTGGAAAGGCCCTCTGCTTATTTGGAGAGCGTGAAGGAAGAAATCGGCGAACTGCGTATTAAGTACCGCGTCAGCACAGAGAAGCGGGACGGGCTTGGTAAAACCAGGAATATCTACAGGAATCTGCTTCGCTCCAATCCCTCCATGACCTCCAGGATCTTTAAGGATGCATGGGAGGATCTGAAGAAAAATACAGAAGGTGACCAAGAGGAGCAGGGTGATTTGTAGGAGACGGCGGTAAAAGGCTAATATCCGGGCGCATTCTGCCGAAATAGTTAGTGATACAGGGAAGTATCGGTGTAACCCATAAGGATGTGGAGGTATAAAACCATGAAAGTAGGAGAAGCCCTGGCCGCTTACCGCACGGAGCGCAAGATGATCGTACAGGAGAGACGGGAACTGTATAAGCGGAGAGAGTCACTGGAAAAGAGAATGAATGCCGCCGAGGGAGGCAGGGAGCGCTATGCCGACGAGGCGGCCACGCTGGAGTTGTCCATCGACAATCTGAACGCCCGCTTTGAGGAGAATCTGAAGGTACTGGACCAACTCACGGAACAAGAGGCGGCGGTCTGGAATGCGGAGGTCTCCCGGCAGCAGGCGGACGTGATGGAGGACTATGCCGTAGAGATGGGCAAGATCCTGGAAGTGGCCCACCGCATCGCCAAGGGTGCCATCGTGCCTGCGTCAGATGAAAAAAAGCTGCTGGATTACAGCTTTGAGATGTACCAGGCCGCCAAGAGTATGGGGGCCATGGCCCAGATGCAGAAAAAGCGTGAGAAATATGATTCCCTATGGGATGATGAGGAAGAAAAAGAGCAGGAGTATGATCCTGCGGGTAAGGCGTATAACGCGGAGACCGACATAGGGCTGCCTCCGTCGGCGGCGGAGAGCGGCGATGAGGGCAGTCTTTGAATCGGGAACGCCGGCAGAGCTTATCCCCGGTACTTTTGGAAACCTTTTGCTGCACATAAGGATGCCCCGTGCGGATTCAATCCGCAGGGGGCTGTTTTGACGTGTTTTTCCCGGGAACAGCCACATACCAGTCGTGGAACCCGGTCAGGGTAAAGTTTTCCTCAAAGACAGGAACATCCGTAAAATATATGATATAGACACTTTCCTGATTGATATCTTCGTAATCTATTCTGGTATTGATGCGGATTCCCCTGGTTTCAAAACTGGCCGGCGCAGGCGCCACATCATAGACGACGGAAGAGAGGTATTCGGAAGGCAGAGTCTCCGTATATAAGAGCAGCCGGGGCCACTGCGCTCCCTTTTCCGCAGTTATATTGGCAATATGGTTTTCTTCGCACTGTTCCCAGGCGAAATCCACACATTCTTTCAGACCCTCGGCGAAGTAGGCACCCACAAGCTGGCGGTAATCCGTGTAGTAATCCTTTTGAAACAGCAGCAGACATACCAAATAAGCGGTCGTCACTCCCAGGGCGGCCGCGCTGCTCCAAACCTTCCGGGCGGAGGGCAGTTTTTTGCGCAGAAACTCTATTACGGTCCAAACGCCGTATGCCTGACCGAGCGCCAGCGGTATGTAGAGGGAATCGATCTGGTGCAGCTTCGCGGTGACCAGAAGACAGTTCAGGGCGCCTCCGCATAGCTGTACAAACAGGAAATATTCCCCGGAAAAGGTCTTGCGGCGTAAGCTCACAACAAGGCGTTTCAGCAGGGCGGCAATGCCGATTACAATAAATACCCGTCCCAGGTCATAGTAAAGCCCCCAGGGCAGGAGAATGTCATAGGGGCTGCCGTTGTCCTGGCGGCGAAGAAGGTACAGGGCGCTGCGCAGATTGCTCCACATTTCCGATAAGCCGAAGGCCACTTCCTTTCCCCGGTATCCCCCCATCTTTGGAATAGTCATAAACGGCAGAGTGATTTCCGGCAGAATTTCTGAGTTTACCAGAATGAACAGCAAAAGAGGGAGAGCCATGACAAAAAGGATCAGGGCTGAACACAGACTCCATCTGTCAAAACGCAGTTTTTTATGATAGAGGCCATATAGGATCTGCAGGATAAGTATAAAGGGCACAATGGGCCAAATAACGGCGTAGGAGTATAAACTCAGCCCATAGAACATCCCGGACAGCAGCAGAAACTTTTTTCGCTCCAGTCCCATGATGAAAAAGAGCAGTCCGAAAATCAGGAATCCGGGCGCCAGATTGGCATCCAGCCCCCAGCGGGACATCATAATGTGCCAGGGACAGACTGCGAGGAGAAAGGCGCTCCACAGACCGGCTCTGCGGTTGAAAAGGCGTGTCATTATGCAGTATACGGCCCAGAGTGTAAAGATGGACACGACGGCCTGGGGAAGGCGGCTCAAAAAAGGGGAGGCGGCGTGACCGCCGGAAAATAGCAGCAGAGGCATAAGGAGCCACACATAAAGGGCACTGTGCCCGTCTCCCCAGTCCGCCATATACACGGGGAACCGATGCCCCGCGGAATCCATCCCCTCCCTGAAAACGGCGAACGCGTTCCATGAGACAAAAGCTTCGTCCTGGTGCATTCCGCCGGGTACGCTGCCCAGAGCCGCAAGACGCAACACGGCGCCCAGCAGCAGGATAAGCAAAAGCAGTAACTGCTCAAAACGTGTGCTTTTTGAGTGGATCTTTTTTATCATACAGTGAATCTCCTTTATTTCATATAAAAATGCCTGAACGTATTATGTATACTGCTTAACAGTTATAATTTTCGAGTAACCGGACTACATAACGCCAGCCATATACGTTTAACCAATGCAGTACGGTAAATTCTGGCGTTATGTAGTATAATATATCACACTTTTCGTATTAAATCCATAGGGGGAAAAAAGGAACTTACAATAAAGTCCAGCAAGAAGTGGGAAAAATAATATAGCTATTTCTGTTGAAGTATGGTATACTTTAAAACAGTATTTTCCTTTCCATATGCCCGGGAGTGTCCCATCGTTTACGTGAATGTCCTGAAGGGGCAGACTCTGCGGATGGAAGCGGATATGATACACAGGGGCGTTGGGTATGATAGATAAACTTATCATTGGGGCCGGGCTGTACGGGTTGTATGCGGCTCTTTATTGCGCAAAAGCGGGTCAGAGGGTTAAGGTGCTCGAACTTGAGGATGCGCCGTTTTCACGGGCCACCTACATCAACCAGGCCAGAGTACATATGGGATATCATTATCCACGCTCTCTGGCTACGGCGCTAAAAAGCGCCGGTTATTTCAGGAGATTTGTGGAGGACTATTCATTCTGTATTCACTCTGAGTTTCAGCAGATATATGCCACTTCCCGGCATTTCTCCTGGACGGACGCAGGGGAGTTTGAAAAGTTCTGCAAGGATGCGGGGATTTTGTGCGAACCGCTGCCGGTGGAAAGGTATTTTAGAAAGGGAAGCTGCGACGGAGCTTTTCTGACAAAAGAATATACGTATGACGCCCATATACTGAGGGATTATTTTTTGTCGGAGCTTGGGAAATATAAGGGTGTGGAGCTGCTCTGCGGCAGGGAAATACAGCGCATTGTAAAAAAGGCGGACTGTTATGAGATATATGCCCTGCATCAGGGGAGGGAAGAGCGCTATGAAGCCCCGTTTGTGTTAAATGCCACGTATGCTTCGGTAAACCAGGTGCTTGAGCGGTTAGAAGGGGTGGAAACGGAGCCCTTCAATATCAAATATGAACTTTGTGAAATTATCCTGTGCAGGACGGAAAGTGATTGGAAAGAGATCGGGTTGACCGTGATGGACGGCCCCTTTTTCTCCATTATGCCCTTTGGCAAAACAGGTTTCCATTCCCTGACTTCCGTTACCTTTACGCCCCATAAGACCAGCTGGGACAGGACGCCGCAGTTTTCCTGTATGGAAGGCGGAAGCTGCCGCCGGGATTGGCTGGGGAACTGTAATACTTGTGTACACAGACCGGAGAGCGCATGGGAATATATGTCCGCTCTGGCCGGAAAGTATATTCGGGAAGAATATCGATTTCGGTATGAGAGATCGCTGTTTTCCATGAAGCCGATTTTAAAGGCTTCCGAGGTGGATGACTCCCGGCCGACGGTAATCAGATACACCAGCAGGGATCCGGTTTTTCTGAGCGTACTGTCGGGCAAAATCAATACGGTGTACGATTTAGATGAGTTTTTGGATGAAGAGCGGGGATAAAATGCTGCAGAACAGAGAAAAGAATTTTGTGTCATGTGTGGTGTATCTGCATAATGAGAGCAGCTGTGCAAAGGGGTTCCTCAAGGCAGTCTGCAAAGTAATGCGGGACAATTTTGAAAAGTACGAGATTATCTGTGTGAATGACGGATGCACGGATGACACCATAGAGCAGGTGAAGGCATTTCTGGCAGAGGAGACGCATAAACCTGTAGTGAGCCTGATAAATTTGAGTTATTACCAGGGAGTGGAAAGCGCCATGAATGCCGGCAGGGATTTGGCGGTGGGAGACTTCCTTTTTGAATTTGACAAATGTGCGTTGGATTTTGAACCTGAACTCATTATGGAGGTGTACCGCAGGTCCCTGGAGGGGTATGATGTGGTTGCCGCGGCTCCCAAATACGGGGGGTCATGGACTTCAAAGCTTTTCTATATGGTGTATAACTGGGGAAGCCGTTTTCAGGGGAAAATCGGACAGGAACGCTTCCGGGTGGTTTCCAGGCGGGCGGTCAACCGTGTGAACCAGATGAATACATATATTCCGTACCGCAAGGCCATGTATATGAACTGCGGCTTAAAATCGGATACACTGCGGTATGACAACAAGAAGTTGACGAAAAAGCGTCACAACAAGGAAGAGTGGGGCAGCAGGAGTATGCTGGCCCTGGACACAATTATTATCTTCACGGATGTGCTGGAGAGGCTGTCCGTGGTGGTGAGCGTGGTGCTGCTGGGGGCGCTTCTGATTATGTTCGGGTATCTGGTCTATTCCGTTTTCAGCAGGGCACGTCCCGTGGAGGGCTGGCTGTCCATCATGTCACTGATGTCCTTTGGGTTCTTCATGATGTCCGTGATGCTGACATTGATTCTGAAAAATTTGTCCGTGCTTCTGAATATGAGCTTTAAACGACAGCACTATGTGATAGAAGGGGTGGAAAAACTTACATAATGATGTTGACGATTATTTTTCCCGTTCTGAATGAAAGACTGAGACTGGAGAGCGGAGTTGCCAGGACGGTGGAATATCTGGGGGGCATGGATTTTACCGATTATGAGATTATTATTGTGGATAATGGATCGGAGGATGAGACGCCGCAGATTGCCGCAAAGCTGTGCGGGAAATATGAGAGAGTAAATTATGAGCGGATTTCCATCCGGGGCGTGGGAGCCGCTTTCCGCCGGGGCGTAGAGATCAGCCATGGCGATGTGGTCGGCTATATGGATATTGATCTGTCCACAAATATCCGGCACCTGGGAGAAGCCGTCCATATTTTCAGAACGCGGCCTGAGATCGCTTACCTCAACGGGAGCCGTTTTGCCAGAGAATCCGATACCCGGGGGAGGAAATGGTACCGCAGGCTTACATCCCAAGGGCTGCTGGTGCTCCTAAAGTGCCTGCTGGGGATGAAGTCCACAGACGCGATATGCGGTTTTACTTTTGTGCGCAGGGAAACCGCACTGTCACTGGTGGAGGGGTGCAGTCAGGATAACGGATGGTTTTATATGATTGAATTTCTGCTGCGCGCCGAGAAGCGGGGAGTGGAGATCCTGGATTATCCCGTGGAGTGGCAGGAGGACTATAACACCACTGTGAAGGTGTTTCGGACAATATGCAATTACCTGGTGCAGATTGCCAGGCTGTTTAGGGAGTTTTATATCAGGAAGAATATTTGACGGCCTGGGAGGGGATGGCGGCGGATATGGACACATACATAAAGCGTATAGATTTGACAAGAGATTATGAGGCGCACCGGGAGGAATACCTGAAGGCGATAGAAAAGGTCTGCCGGGAAACCGCTTTTTCCGGCGGGAAATACGCGGATGCCTTTGACAGGGACTTTGCGGAATATGTGGGAGTTCCCTATGCCTGCGGCGTCAACAACGGCACTTCCGCGCTGCATCTTGCCATGCTGGCTCTCGGTGTGGGACCCGGGGACGAGGTAATCGTGCCCGCCAATACCTATATTGCCACGGCATGGGGGGTCAGCTATACGGGGGCGACGCCCGTTTTTGCGGACTGTACGCCGGACACCTGGGAGATCGATCCCTCCGGGCTGGAGGCGAAGATTACTCCCAGAACAAAGGGGATTCTCGGGGTGCATCTGTATGGTCAGCCCTTCGACTATGCGAAAGTAAGGGAGATCGCTGACAGGCATGGAATATTTGTGGCGGAGGACTGCGCCCAGGCCCACGGCGCGAAATTCCAGGGCAGGATGGCAGGATCCATGGGAGAAATGGGGTGCTTTAGCTTTTACCCCGGCAAGAATCTCTATGCTTTCGGGGAAGGCGGCAGCATTACCTGCAAAGAGGAAACCTATCACAGGCATATGACGAGGCTGAAAAACCAGGGCTGCGACGTGCGCTATTACCATGACGAGGTTGGCTTTAATTACCGCCTGGAAGGGCTTCAGGGGGCCGTGCTGTCCGTCAGTCTGAAGTATTTGCCCCAGTGGACAAAACGGCGGCAGGAAATCGGATGGCGTTATCTGAGGGAGATAACCAATCCGCTGATTACCATGCAGGCCCACCCGGACGATACGGAGCCGGTGTTTCATCTGTTTGTGGTCCAGGTGGAGGAGCGCAATGGGTTTGTAAAATACATGGCGGATGCAGGTGTGGAATGTAATCTGCATTATCCTGTTCCCTGTCATCTGCAGAAAGCTTATGTCCGGCTGGGATATAAAAAAGGGGATTGTCCCAATGCGGAGCATCTGGCGGAGCATTGCGTGACGCTTCCCCTGTTTCCGGAGATGCAGGAGTGGGAGATTGCCCGGGTGGTTGAACTGTGCAACTGTTTTGACGGCGCATAATTGTTATATAATTTTATATATGTAATTTCGGAGTTGGCGAGCAAACCTGACATTGCTATTATGGCGTGTCTGGCTGCTTGCCATTTTTTTTTGCTGGGGGTTGACAGTCGTGTCTATAGATGATAGACTAAAGTCTATAACCAATAGACATAGAAGCGGAGCTAAATTAAGAAGGGGGCACAAAGATGGAGGATTATATTTTGGGCGTGGTGGAGAGCCGGTTTGCGGATATTGTGTGGGAGCACGCGCCGCTGTCCACGGCGGAACTGGTCAAGATATGCCAGCAGCAGCTGGAGTGGAAACGGACTACTACATACACTGTGCTGAAAAAGCTGAGTGAGAGAGGACTGTTTTCCAATGAGAAGGGAACCGTGGTGGTGCAAATGCCCAAGGAGGAATTCTATGGCAGACAGAGCGAAGCCTATGTGGAGCGCTCTTTCCAGGGTTCTCTGCCAGGATTTTTGACGGCTTTTACATCCAGGAGAAAGCTCAGTGACGAGGAGATCCTGCAGCTGAGGCAGATTATTGAAGAAAGCCGATGATTTGACGAGGGAGGAGAAAAGGTAATGAAAGAGTTGGTTATGGGCGTGATCAATATCAGCGGCCAGGCGGCGATCATTTTTGCGGTGCTGCTGGCAGTCCGGGGGATATTTGCATTGGGCAGGGTCCCTAAGAAGTATGCTTATGGGTTGTGGGCCATCTTATTTATCCGGCTTTTGCTGCCCTTGCAGATGGAGGCCCGCTGGGGGCTGATGCCCCAGGAGAGCGGCCTGGTCAGGGCGGTGGAGAACATGCTGTATGCTGCCCGTCGGGGTGCGCCGGATGTTTTGGGGAATCCGGCAGGAGACGGTCAAGACGTTCAGGGGCCGGAGATTTCAGTGGATTGGAAGAGTATGTTCGGAAGGAAGGATATTTCGGCAAACGGATACGATATATCTGGAGAGGGACAGGATGCGCAATCTGCCCGGCCGGGAGATGTGGCTTTGCAAGGGGCGGATTATTCCGCAGAATTTGAGGAAGCTATAGCCAAAGGCCATGGTAATGCAAGGAAGCCTTCCCTTTGGACTGTTATTGTGGGGATATGGATAACGGTCAGTGCCCTGCTCATGGGGTATGGCCTGTTTTCTTATTATAAATTGAAAAAGAAACTCCGCTGCAGTCTTCGTCTGGAGGGCTGGGGAGAGGGAATTTATCTGGCGGACGGCATTGAGACACCTTTTGTACTGGGCTGTATAGCGCCCAAAATCTATCTGCCCTCGAATATGGAGGATAAAAGCTATCCCTATGTGATTGCTCATGAGCGGATCCATATCCGGCGCAGGGACTATCTGTTTAAGCTGGGAGCATACTTGGTCGCCTGTCTGTATTGGTTTCATCCCATGGTATGGGCGGGCTTTATCCTGATGGGCCGAGATATGGAGATGTCCTGTGACGAGGCGGTGCTGCGCCGCATGAATGGAGATTGCCGGGGCGAATATGCGGACAGTCTGCTGTCGCTGAGTTGTGGGAGACATTATCCGGCGGCAGCGCCTCCGGCCTTTGGAGAGGGAGATACCAGGGGGAGGATTAAGCATATCATGGGATACCGGAAAGCGGCGGCTGCCGTCGCCATTGTGGCAGTGGCGCTGACCGGCATATTGGCGGCGGTTCTGTTGGCCAGTCCCAAGAAGGCGCCGATTGACAGCGGCAATCAGGAGTTTTCCTTTCAAGTGGCATACAGTGACGTATTATCCTGTCCGGCGCCTGTTATGACGGGGAATACATCTCTGGGGGCGGATGGCGCTATATTGGACTATGCAGATGAGGACAAAGTGATCTTTCACGGATATTTTGGCCTGTATGTGTACTCCGCATCCGCAGGAGAAACTATAGGCGCAGTGGATTTACGGGCTCTTGGCTGCGGGGATACCCAAGGTGACAATGCCTGTCAGGTATTGGTCAGCAGGGATGGCTCCAAGGTGTATTTTTATCCGCTGGGCGGCATTGGTGAGGTGGATAGCAGTGCCCGGGCAGAACAGGGCCAGGTGATTTGCAGTTATGTGTATGACGTGTCCGGCGGCAGGCTGAGGATCATGTCCTGGATTCTGGAGCAGCCGGGAGACTCCTATGAAGAAATTGGGCCTTCCCGGTTGATAGAGGAGGAACTGGCGGAAAACAGGACAGTGCCGGTGGCAGAAGTGGAACAGGATGTATGGGACCAGGGATTTTATTCCTATCATGGCATGGTGTTTGAGAAAGGCGGAGAGCAGGTCTTTGGCTATCTGAAAAGCGCCAGCGGAATCCTGGAGGACCTGGTGTATGTGCAGAGGCCGGTGTATGAGGAAGGTGCGGCAGATGCACAGAGGCCGGGAGACGGAGATAAGCCGGGTTTTGCGTATACCGCAGGAAAATGGCGGGAGACTGTGCGGCTGTTTGGAGCGGATGGACAGGGGACAAGCGCTGTCTCCTATGAGGATGAGGGAGGGGAGACTGCTCCCCGGATCACTATAGACGGCAGGACTTATGATCTTGGTCGGGTAATGACGGAGTATCGCATGGGAGATGAAATAATAGAATCGCCCCAAGGGAACAATCTCATAAATGCCATTACAGGGCTGCAATGTGTGGACGGCTTGTGGATTGTGGAGGGGCATATCAATCCGGGCCGCAGCGCCTATAGTTTTTATGATCCGGCAGCGGAAGAATGGGTGTGTCATATCGTGGGCGCCTGTCTAACCTGGGACCGCCGGACGGAGAGACAGGCCCTGTGGGAGGGAAACAGGGAGAGACTGCTGTCCACCGTTGTCTATGCGCTGGATAACAAAATCTATAGTCTTTTGGACGGGCTGGTGACTTTCCTGCCCACGGAACAGGCAGAAAAGGACGAGGGGAGTCCGCCCCAGGAGGAAATCTGCGGCCTGTACCGGGATGGAGATGAGATAACCGTGGAAATCAGATCCACCCAGACGGAGGAGAGGAGAATTGTGCGGTTTCACTATGATCGTTTAGGGACGGGGCCGGTAAAATTGGATTAGTTTCTTGTCTATATTATCAACAGAGAATGGCGGTGGAAATACCGGCGAAAATGAATTTATTTACAGCTATAAATGAATTGGGAAAGAAAACCGATATACAATACACAGGCATTTGGGAAATAGTTTTTGTAAGTGTTAGAAAATGCAGAGTTACGATATGAAAGGGAAAAAATATGGGAGAGATTACACCCAGTGAAAATGAGTGGCTGGTGATGGAGGTGCTGTGGGCCCAGGAGGGATTCATGACGGCGGCGGAGATCATCGGGCAGCTTACGGGCAAGACGGATGTGAGTCAGAAGACCATCAGGGTTATGATTAACCGTCTGTTGGCCAAGGGGATGTTGACCTACACGGTGGACGAGAGAGACGCGAGGATCTATCACTATCAGGCGGCCAGGAGCAAGGAGGAGTGCCTGCGGCTGAAGAGCAGGCGTTTTGTCAGCAATTATTTTGGAGGCAATGCCTCGCTGGCAGTGGCCAGTTTCCTGCAGTCGGCTGAGATCAGCAAGGAGCAGCTGCAGGATCTGAGCAGCCTGGTGGAGAGCTTGAAAGATAAGGCTTGAGCGGGGGAAAGACAGCTTGCGGTATACAGGGGGTAAGGAAAGTGTGGTTTGAGTTGTCCGCCGGGGCGGGCAGATAGGTAAGTGGTAGGAATGATGCGAATACATGAATGGTTAGATTTGTTTTGGCGTTTCGGCACATTTTGCTGCCAATATGGGTTTTCCAAGTGCATGAGGACTGCAACTTGCGGTCTGTTGGTCATGCTGCCTCTGCTGGTCTGGCACTGCTGCAGGCGGGGAAAGAATGGAAGAAGCGGGGATTTGGGCTTTTACAGCTGGCTTCTGTTGTTTCCGGCGGCGCTTACAGGCATGAGCAGACTGTTTTATCAGCGGTGGAGCATCAGACTGCAAAACGGCTTCAATGTTCTGGGACTCACCTGGATCAGCAGGGCTTACTTTGCGGTGATGCTGGCGCTGGCGGGCTGGTGGATGGTCAGAAAGAAGATTTTGTCCCGAAGACTCCAAAAGCTCCCTTGCTGGTATTCTTTGAATGGAACTTTTCACAAAGGAACGGAGGACTGGCGGGATTGTGTCAGGCGGGTAACCGGCGGAGATCGTTGGAAACTGGCTCGTTGGTATCTGGGACGGGTTCGGGTCTATATAAGCGGTGACGGAGGCAGTCCTTTTTGCGGGGGGATATTCCGGCCCTATATCGTGATGCCGGATCTGTGTCTGGAACCGGCGGCGGAGGAACAGATTTGTCAGAGAGCCTGGCAGCCGCAAGATTGTGGGGAGAGGAACCGGCATGAGGGGCAGTTCTGTTATAAGGACTGGCGTTTGACAGAGCAGGGCAAGGTGCTGTTGTGCCATGAACTGCTGCACCTGAAGTCCGGGCATATATTGTGGATCAATTTGTTTGCCCTGCTGCGCATCTACTGGTGGTTCAATCCCCTGATTTATCTGTGTGAGATGCTGCTGCAGCAGGATATGGAAAAAGCCTGTGACGAGGGGTGCCTGTACTATACGGGCGTCAGCGAGAGGGAATATGGCAGGCTTCTGCTGGCCATGGCCGCCGGGCAGGAGACTATGAGACCGGCAGGAGCCGCCACGTTTTTGAAAGACAGGGACTATCATTCCTTGAAGAGCCGCATCAGCAATCTGAGGGGAAAGTGTCAGCGGCAGCAGTACCCAAGTATACATAAGCGCCTGGGCCTGGGGTGTGCCGCGGCGCTGGCTCTGGGGGTTCTGACGGTAGGAATTACCTCCTATCCCCGGTACACAAGACTGCCGGATCTGACTCTGTATGACGAGAATCTATGTATGGTCTGCAATAATTCCCCACAGCTTCGGGCGGCGGTGCAGGTGGTAGACGGATATCTGCGGATTGACGGGGAGCGGATGGAAGAGTGCCTGAAAGATTTGGAACTCCAGGGCGAATATGTCTATCTGAGTTATGACATTATCATGAAAGTGCCGGGAGCGGGAGGCGGCGGCAATGTGGGCATGATTGCGCTGGAGGATTACGAGGATATTTTTTACCTGCGGGCGGAAACCTGGGAAAATGATTTTATGGAATTTTGTTTGAAATATTTACTGTAAAGCATAAAAAGCCCATAGTCGTTTGGTGCAAAAGGGCTTGTCTGGGCGGATAAGCAGCCGATATGATTAGTGTGAGTCAGCTCGGATTTCATAAAGTATATTATAAGGTTATACACGATGAGGTAGGCATGGAGCAAGTGACATTTACATTTGTGGAGGGCGAGGCAACTCTGCAGACAGAAGAAATTTTCTATATCGAGACCAGCAGACATAAAAATATTTTCCACACAGCGGACAAGACATACAGTATCTACCGGAAGATGGACGAGATCGAGGCTGTCATGGAGGGGATGGGTTTCTGCAGATGCCATCAGAGCTTTCTGGTAAATATGCGCTACATCCAGAAGATCAGCAGCTATGTGATGACGCTGACCACAGGACAGGAATTGTCCGTGCCCAAGGCCAGGTACAGGGAGGTCAAGCGCCAGTATGCGGAATACCTGGAGAAAAACGGAGACAGCGCCGCGCCGGTGTGCTCATAGGGAATATACAAAACTTATATGGAAATGAAAAGAAGCCGTGAACGGAGGCTTCTTTTTTGTTGTATTTTCTGAGACTTGCCTTTATAATAGGGATAAAGACTTTGGCGATAGTGGGAGAGGCTTATGAATAGGAAAGATTTGAGGTATCTGTCCTGGAGTTTATCCAGGGCCTCCTCAGGCACAGCGGGAAGTTTTTTAAAATCTTATGAAGTGACCCAAGGTGTGAAATATTATTATAAAGTATCCAATTTTGACACGATCAGAGGAGTGTATGGGCATGAGTGTGTGAATGAGATTGTGGCCCAGAATGTGGCGGATATTTTAGGGATTCCGCACCTGCGCTATGAATTGCTCTATGCGGATATACAGATAGATGGAAAGGACTATGTGACCTGGCTGACTGTCTCTCAGGACTTCAAGAGGGAGGGAGAGCATAAATTGACTTTTGAAACATACTATGAGATGGCCAGACAGGGACAGGAGACAGTGTGGGACTTCATTCTGCGGCAGGGAATGACGGTATATTTTTATGAACTTTTTCTGCTGGATTATATTATCTGTAACAGAGACCGGCATGGAGCCAATATAGAAGTTTTGGAGAGGGACGGACAATATAGGCTGGCGCCGGTATTTGACAACGGATTGTCTTTTCTCTTTTCCTGCTATGGGGATGGAGAGGCCATGGGGCAGGCGGATCTTATGAAGGATGGGCCGGTAAATAATTATGTGGGAAGCAAATCCCTTACAGAGAACTTAAAAAAGGTTCCTTTGGAACGGTTGCGGAAAGTCAGGGCGGCTGAGTTTACTCCGGAAACGGTATTTGCGGGGCTTCAGGGATGCGAGGATGCTGTGCCGGCGGATTATTGGAAGGTTGTACTGAAAATGATTCGGGAAAGGGTGGGGTATGTTGAGAAAATTTGCAATTAAGGAAGAAAACAGCAGTTATCCCCTGTGGGCAGTGCTCACCTATGACGAGGAACAGGATATCTATGGGGCAGACATCCCGGAGGATATCGACCCGGATCATTTGCCTGCAATCCTGGGTATTCTGGCCAGAAAGGGGATTTATACAGTGGAGGATAAATGGGCCAGGCGCTTTGTGAAAGAGCGGGTAGTGCCGCCGGATCGGCAGAACATCGGTATGATTTTGCGGGATGTGGGGTTGGCTTATTACAGCGAGTTTCCGCTGTTGATCTACACCGGCGGCCGATGTTGCATGGATGAATTTTATCTGGAAGAAATTCATTAATGACGCAGTTATTTCGGTATCAGAACACGTAAGCGGCGGCAGGAGGAAGCGTCCGTCGGAGCGGACAGAGGGGAGGCAGGATGTTTGGTTTTAAGAGAAAAACGGGAGAGATAGATGCCCAGCTGACCATCGTGGCCAACAGTTTGGCCAACAACTATAAGGATGCGGCCAGGGATGGATTGAAGGAGGCTAAGCGCCTGTTTGAGGCGTTGGAAGGGGAACTGCCTGAGAGAGAGCGAAAGCGGATCAGCCAGCAGATAGACAGTTTCCAGGAGCAGATGAAAGGCTATTCCCATTACAACCATATCGGGTGGTAAGGGGTGGAGAGGATAAAAGGATGAGACTGATTATTGTACGGCACGGGGATCCGGACTACGAGAGGGATTCCCTGACAGAGAAGGGCTGGCGTGAAGCGGCGTTTTTGGCGGATCGGATATCCCGGCTGGATGTAAAGGATTTTTATGTGTCCCCGCTGGGGCGGGCCAGGGATACGGCATCCCTGACATTGGAGAAAATGGGGCGCACAGCCACCGTATGTCCCTGGCTGCGGGAATTTGCCCCTCAGATTATGAGGCCGGATGTTCCGGATCATACAATGATCGCCTGGGATTGGCTGCCCCAGGACTGGACAGGGGTGGAGGAATTTTACCGACGTGATCTGTGGAGTACACCGCCCATGATGCGGGAGGCCATGGCTGCGGACCCTGTCACCGGTGAGATACGTGTGGGGATTCAGGAGGAATATAACTGGGTAGTGCAGGGTTTTGACAGTGTGCTGGCGGAACATGGCTACCAGCGCAAGGGGGAGATCTATCGCACGAAGCAGTCCAATCAGGACACGCTGGTATTTTTTTGCCATTTTGGCGTAGAATGTGTATTGCTGGGACATTTGCTGGGGATATCACCCATGGTGCTGTGGCATGGTACGGTGGCGGCACCCACCGCTGTGACCACCCTCTACACGGAGGAACGCAGGCGGGGCAAGGCGGCTTTCCGTATGGCAGCCTTTGGGGACATCTCTCATCTGTATGAGGCAGGGGAAGAGCCTTCCTTCGCGGCTCGGTTCTGTGAGATTTATGAAAACGAAGACAGACATGACTGAGGCGGCTGTGGCAGGAGGGGAGTATTCTCATATATTAATCACAAGAGCATTTAGAAAGTAGGAGCACTTTTATGCAGGTAGTAACAGGATTGCTGATTCCTTTCGCAGGGACCACATTGGGCGCAGCCATGGTGTTCCTGATGAAGAATGAGATGAATAAAAAGCTGGAGAAGCTGCTATTGGGATTTGCCGCAGGGGTGATGATTGCGGCCTCCGTGTGGTCGCTGCTTATTCCCGGCATCGAGATGGCGGCGGAACAGGGTAAGATTGCCTGGGTGCCCGCCACGGTGGGATTTTTGCTGGGCATGTTTTTCCTGCTTGTGCTGGACAGTCTGATTCCGCACCTGCATTTGGACAGCAGCAAGCCGGAGGGGGTGAAGACAGGCATGGGCAAGACGGCCATGCTGGTTTTTGCGGTGACGCTGCACAATCTGCCGGAGGGCATGGCGGTGGGCGTTACCTTTGCCGGAGCCATGATGGGCAACACGGGTATCACCATGGCGGGAGCTTTTGCGCTGGCGGTGGGAATTGCCATCCAGAATTTCCCCGAGGGGGCCATTATTTCCATGCCCATGAAAAGCAGCGGACAGGGCATCTCCAAGGGAAAGGCATTTTACTATGGTATGCTCTCCGGGTTGGTGGAGCCCATCGGCGCGGTAGTCACCATACTGCTTACCAATCTGGTGGTGCCCTTTCTGCCCTATTTGCTGTCCTTTGCGGCAGGCGCCATGATCTATGTGGTGGTGGAGGAACTGATTCCGGAGTCCCAGTCCGGGGAGCACACCAATATCGGTACTATCGGCGTGGCTATGGGCTTTGCCCTGATGATGGTGCTGGATGTGGCGCTGGGATAATTCGGGAGCAGCTGCGCAGGAATTATCAACTCATACGGCTGGACGGCAGAGTTCCTGTTCCCAGACCGCTGGAGGAACTGGTATGGCAGGACTGCGGTCTGACCACCACGGAAGTGCTGGAAGGAGTCGGTCTGAAGCAGCACTGTTTGAGAAATTCTTATTGCTCGCAGCAAAGCTGCAGCATGAAGGTTTGGGAGAAGAGATTACATGATATACCTATCGCATTTTACATTTCCTACCAGTGAGCAGGAGTTTGACTTCTTTCTGGGGGTGAAGCGGACCTGTTATGATTCATTTTACCCTTTTCAGGTTTTATCCAGGCGAAATCTGCGGATGCTGGATTTTGAGCCGGTGACGATTCTCTACGGGGGCAACGGTTCCGGCAAGACCACGGCGCTGAACGTGATCGGGGAAAAGCTGGGGCTGCGGCGGGACACTTTGTACAACCGCAGCAATTTTTTTGAAAACTACACCAGACTTTGTGACTACGAGACCCAGCAGCCCATTCCGGGCCGCAGCAGAATCATTACCAGCGACGATGTGTTTGATTTCATGCTGAACCTGCGGTCACTAAATGAGGGGATTGACCGGAAGCGGGAGGGTATGTTCAAGGAATACCTGGAAAATAAATACGCCCACTTCCAGATGCATTCCCTGGAGGATTATGAGCAGCTGAAAAAGGTGGTGCAGGCCCGTTCCAAGACCCAGTCCAAATACGTGCGCGCCAATCTGATGGATAATGTGCGGGAGCATTCCAACGGGGAGAGCGCTTTTTTATATTTCTCGGAAAAGATACAGGAGAACGGGCTTTACCTGCTGGACGAGCCGGAGAACAGTTTGTCGCCGGAGCGGCAGCAGGAGTTGCTGCGCTTTCTGGAGGACTCCGCCCGGTTCTTCGGCTGTCAGTTTGTCATAGCCACCCACTCTCCTTTTCTGCTGTCCATGCGGGGAGCCAAGATCTACGATCTGGACGAGAAGCCGGTGGACGTGAAGCGGTGGACGGAACTGTCCAATGTGAGGGCGTATTTTGAATTTTTCAAGAAGCATGAGAGAGAATTTTAGTCCGGCGTTTTTCCAACCTTTTTGATTTGCCGTGTCTATATAAGTGAAAGCTTTCAACGAGGTGCGAACAAGTGGACGGACAGGATGTGGAGAAAACCATAACGGAATATCTTAATCCCATATTCGGCTTTGTAACCCCATTAAATTCCACTCATGTGGTTTCAATGGCAGGAGCGGCACGAAAGCGCTGGATATCCTCGGCAGCAGGGAGATCCAGGAAAAACTCTGTCTGGTCTGCCTGATGGCTGATGTAAGAAAAAGAAGATTGAAAATGTTATGGAATCTGGTATAATGGGGATATCAAAGTAGGTGAAACACGGATGTTGTACGTTTAAATACATATTAACACAATATCGCGGAATCCATATATAGAGAAGGGGAAAGTGAATATGTTAGAGCAAAAGGACTTAGTTGCAATCAGAGCAATAATGAAAGAAGAAATTGCGGAATCCGAGAAGAAGATGGAAGCAACGATGGACACGAGATTTGCGGAATCCGAGAAGAAGATGGAAGCAATGATGGACACGAGATTTGCGGAATCCGAGAAGAAGATGGAAGCAACGATGGACACGAGATTTGCGGAATCCGAAAACCTCATTTTAGAGGAAGTGGAACGTACACGGAGTATTTTAGAGAAGCATATAGGTAAAGTACAGAAAAATCTTGACGAACTCAATCAATATTATAGGATCACGAAGCTGGAAAACGACAATACGGCGCTGCTCCTGAAGATGATTGATGAATTGACAAAAAGAGTTGAAGAGTTAGAGAAGAAATCGGCATAAGAGAGGTATATCCCCCGGCTCCGTTTTATTACAAAAGCGGGGTCCGGGGGATAATTTTCGCAGTTAATTGTCCAGAATCTGGAAAGAAACCGTCACCACAAACAGGTCCGCATTGGTCTCCCAGCTAAAGGATCCGCCGCAGGCTTCCGTGAAGCTCTGGGCGATGGACAGTCCCAAGCCGCTGCCGCCGTCGGTGCGGCTCTGATCCCCTCTGGTAAAGCGCTCCGTGAAATCCTTGCCTTTTTCCAGTTCCAGATGGGAGGTGTTCTTTACACTGGCCACCGCCAGGCTTCCGTCGGTCTGCAGGGTTACGAACACTCTGGAGCCGTCCAGGGAGTACTGTATGGCGTTCTGGAACAAGTTCTGGAACACACGGTACATCCGTTGGCCGTCGGCCAGGATCATCACCGGCGATTCCGGGATCTCCGTGCGGAAAGTGACTCTGCTGCCCTCGATCTGTTCTTCCATATCCGCCAGGGTCTGGCGCAGCAGTTTTCCGAAGTCCAGCTTTTCCATGTGCATGGGCAGTTCCCCGGAGGCGGCCTTGCTCACGGCAAACACATCCTGCACCATGTTTTTCAGCCGCTGGGATTTTTCGTCCAGGATCTTTACATAGTCCCGCACATGCTCCGGCAGTTCTTTTTCTTCTTTGAGGAACTGCACATAGCTGATGATGGAGGTCAGAGGCGTTTTGATGTCGTGGGATACGTTGGCGATGAGTTCCACCTTCATGCGCTCGCTCTTCATCTGTTCGTCCACAGCGCTTATCATGCCGTGCCGGATGTCCTCCAACTGGGCCATGGTATCCTCCAGATCATGGCCTGCGAGGGGGTTGTTCTCATTGGATTTACTGTTCCCGATAGCAAGTCTTTTTTCCGCATTGTCTTCGGCAAAATCATCGTTCCCTGCGAAGCCGCCGCTTTCCTCATAGTTTCCGTTTCGAATATCCCGGATACGATTTGACAATGTCTCCAGATCCCGGGCAATCTCCATATTTTTCGCGCCGATCCGGTATTGCAGCACCAAAAATCCCACCAGGATCAGGAAGAATAAGCAGCCCATGCCCCAGATAGTTTCCGCGTTGTGACAGCCCTGGATATAGCCGATTACCCCTCCCGCCAGCATCAGCAGCCCGAAGACGGCGCAGGCGGCAAAGGCTGCGACGTTGCGGCGCGCAGTCCTCACGGACAAGGGCTGCCGCAGATCTCTGGCGCCAAAGGTCCGGAGCAGCTTGGCTGTCAGACCGTGCTTCCATACTTTCTGGTTGCGGCGCAGGTCGTTGACGGCCAGGTATGCCAGCCAGAAGAGAATCACATAGGCCCAGCCGGGAAGACTGCGGAGCATCCAGGTGACGGATCTGCCGAGATAAGCCGCGTCATACCCGTAGTCCACAGCTGTCATGTACTCCCATTCGTACCAAAAATCTCCGTAGTTTTGGCTGAACCCTGTAATCCAGAGAAGAAATATAGAATACAGAAACAGCAGACCCAGCAATATTTTTCCCTCAAACCAGATTTTTCCGGTGAACCGGGCGATGGCCGCATCCGCCTCCCGCTTGGACTTCCTGCACAGGAATGCCATGAGCAGCAGCGCCAGTCCTATTGCCAGAATCACCATGCAGCTTATCAGCCATTTTCTGTTTGCGAGAGTATTGTAACGCATCCAGTACAAGGAATTGTCCATCTGCTGATAGCTGCCCCTGGCGTTCGAACTCCATGTATACAGCACGGGTTCCTGGGCAGCGGCTATGCAGATCACGGCCTTTTTCATCTCCTCATCCACTGTAAAATTGCGGTAGCCTGGCACATACCATTCGCTGTTGTCCCGGTAATAGCCGTCCCCGTAGACATCCAACTCATTTCCGTCCTTGATAATTCTGACTTTACCATCTGCATATTGCAGCAGGAAATTGTATCCTTCCGGTGCGGTCAGGCCGCCATCTGTATCCAGCAGTTCCGAATTGGCATAGAGAACCTGGCCGTCGTAAGCCACCAGATAGAGCAGATTCTGGTCCCTTTTGATACTGTTGTGATACTGCTGGGCAATCTTTTTGCATAGTTCCTTCCGATTTTCTTCCCGCTGCCGGTCTGTGAGGGAATCCTCCCGGTCCTGCCGGCTATAGTCGTACCTATAGTCGTACCTATAGTCGTACCAATAGTCGTACCACTGGTCAGGATTCAGTTCGTATTCCTTTCGATAATATTCATCCAACTCATGATAATACATTTCCAACTCTTCGTCAGACAACCCCAGTTCCTCGGAGGGAATCTGTATTTCATCAAGAGGCGCCTGCACAGGCTGCTGCGTAATTATCGTGACCTCATCTTCCGCAACGCCGGAAATGCCGGGATAGGCATAGCCATAGTAATCATAATAGTCATAGTAATTGTCATAATAGCCGTTGTAAGAATCGGTGGCCATAGCCAGAAAAGCCTCCAGGCGTCCTGAGATATAGTCCCTAAAACGACCGCTCTGCTGATAGTCTTCCTGCAACACCTTATCCGGATGTCTCCAGAAATCTCCCGGCAGGTTCTGCGCAAGGTCGATGCCGCCGGCCAGCGTCAGGCTGGCTCCCGCGAAGAAGATAATAAAGCTAATTCCTTTTTTCCTGTTTTTCCATTTTGTATCCAATGCCCCACACCACCTTTATATATTCTGGCTCTTTCGGATTCAGCTCCACTTTTTCCCGGATGCGGCGGATATGCACCATGACGGTGTTCTCCGACGCGAACGCGTCCTCGTTCCACACCCGGCGGTAGATCTCTTCAGCGGGAAAAACTCTTCCCAGATTACGCATAAGCAGGTCGATAATATTGGTCTCGGTGGCGGTCAGTTTTATGGGTTCCCCGTCCGCGTAGAGAGTTTTTTCCTCCGTGCGGTACAAAAGCCTCCCGTTCTTAATCTCGCCCGCGCAATTGCCGGTATGGATGTCTCCCAGCAGAGTGTAACGGCGGAGCTGGCTTTTTACCCGGGCTGCCAGTTCCTGGGGATTGTAGGGTTTAGAAACATAGTCGTCCGCTCCCATGGACAATCCCAGCACTTTGTCGGTATCCTCGCTCTTGGCGGAGAGCACTATGATGGGGATGTTCTGTTTTTCCCGTATGCGCATCACCGCCGAGAGACCGTCAAGCTTTGGCATCATCACGTCGATGAGCACCAGCCGCACCTGCTGGGTGGCAAGGATGTCCAGAGCCTGTAACCCGTCATAGGCTTTCAGCACCTCATAGCCTTCCCCCTCCAGCAGAATGCTTATGGCTTTTACAATCTCTCTGTCGTCATCCACAACCAGTACGCAATCACTCATGTTACTTCCTTTCCGCAGTCTCATGCCCTGCCGGGCCATGCCGCTGCATCCGCCTGCTCTTATTTGAAAAAGCTGAAGCTTATCTTTCAAGCTGTTACCAGCATACAACCTGTTTTTTACAAATTTCAGAGGATGTTTCTTACAAATATCTTACAATGCTTTTTCCATATTACCTCTTTCAAGAGCCAGACGCAATGACAAATTGTTTCCTTCCGCCCAGTCGGGCGAATCCGGCAGATACTATGTAATCATGATGATAATACATTTTTTTTGCGATAAAAAACGTGATAAATGCGGGCTTCAGGGAAATGGCCTAAAAAAATCAGTTGAAAAATAAAAAAGCATGATTTATAGTATGTAATATACTACTGCGCGGTAGGTCAATATTCCATGCAAGGAGGAAAAGGTTGAGATGAAGAAAAACTTAATAGTGGTATCCGTCCTGGCTCTGGCGCTGATTTTATCACCTCTCAGCGGTATAGGCTTGGGCGTGTCCGCTGACGAAGGGAATACACCTGCTGTACTGTCTGTCTCCGGGAACCAGGGAACGGTATCCGGGAACCAGGGAACGGTATCCGGGAATCAGGGGTCTGTTTCGGGTGATGATGTCACACCCACAGAGACGCCTGCGCCCACAGATCCCACAGAGACGCCTGCGCCCACAGATCCCACAGAGACGCCTGCGCCTACAGATCCCACAGAGACGCCTGCGCCCACAGATCCTACAGAGACGCCTGCGCCTACAACTGCCCCTGTGGATCAGATCGTAGACGAACTCAATAAAGTGCTGGACGAAAATTCGGACGCGGCTGCGGAGGAGGTTGTAGCCGCATTGAGGGAGGCCGTAGACGGCGACATCGCTGAGATTGGGACGGCCATGACAGAGAGCAGGGAGTTCCGTGATAAGGTGGAAAGCCTGGAGAAGAAATATGCGGAGGAGAAGGGCATTACTATAAAGGAACCTGTAGTGACCGATGCTGCAAAACAGTATGTGGATTCCGGCAAGGTAGGCATAGTGGGCGCCGCCTTCAACGCAAGTCCGGGAACTAGTGTGAAACTGTGGATGGACGAGGCAGAGAAACCCGATAATCTCAAGGAACTGCCTGGCAATTACAAGACACTGGCGTTGGACATCACAGCATATTATGATGAATTTCCCATAGAAGGCATTACTGATATGCCTATGACGATCACCATGTCCGTTCCTGCCGGATTTAACGCCGGCAGAATGGAGATCAGACATTATGCTTATCATTTAGATACTACGTATGATACGCTTGATTTCGTGCTTAACGACGATGGAACCATTAGCTTTAGTGTGATAAGCTTCTCCACTTTTGCGTTCATAGAGGCGCCTTCTTCAAGTGAACCCGGCACCGACACTCCCAGCACTCCCAGCAAGAGCACTGGCAGCAATACGAAGCAGCAGGATAACCTGGAGAGCCTGATCGCGTCGGCCGCACCCGGAACCATTGTCAGGATCACCAAGGAGCAGAACATAAACAGCTTGTCCAACGGCGTTATGAAGCAGCTGGTAAAGCGCGGTGATGTGGCCCTGGAGATGGAGTACACTTACAATGGTGTGGACTATCATATCATTATTCCCGCAGGATTGGCTGAGAACAATGATATCCCTTGGTATGGCCCGCTGTATCTGTCATCATACTACAGCAATTACGCAGTGAATGCAAACTTTGTGAACCCTGTTTCTTCTGTCTACGTTGTGCAGAGAGGTGATACGCTGAGCAGGATTGCCCGCAGGAATAATACAACGGTAGCAAAGCTGGCGGCAGTAAATCCCCAGATTAAGAATGTAAACCGTATTATGCCGGGACAAATTATTACAATTCAGTAAATCAGTAAACAGTATCTGTAAGGCAAGAGGCCGGATTCCATAGGAGTCCGGCCTTTTTGTCGGTGGGAGGGGAAAATCTGAATCATATAGAATATAACCGGGAATAAAATTAATAATGATAGCTGATAAAAAAGGATTGACAAACAATGGGAAAGAATATACTCTATTGTTTAGAAGCATAAAACTATATGATAAGCAATTGCGTATTGCATTATCGGTAAAAGGGGAGGGATTATCATGAAGAAACTTGTAATTCTGGGGATGATGACGGCTTTGTTTTTTAATGGTCTAAGCATGTCCGTGGGGCCGCAGTGAATGTGTGCGGACATCCGTCCAATGACGTAAAGTATTATGCGGAAGAGATCAGTTCTAAATGTGGAACTCACGCAAACTGTACTTATACTCAATATTATTCTGTGACGGAGACCATATGTACAGTGTGTGGGGCTACATTGTCCAAGGAGAGGACAGACAGGGGCAGTTCGCACCGATATTAAGGGCAGAATATAAAAGTAACAGGGCATTTGTTTTGAGGTGCTCTGTTACTTGTTTTAGGGAGAGAATTATGAGTAGAAAGAAGACTGGGATTATGCTGGCGGGTATCCTATTGCTGCTGACTGCGTGCGGCCAGGATGACAGCGGCAGAGAGGCTGAGGTTCTGGAGGAGATTTCGCCCGGTGAAATCTCCTCTGCCGTCACAGAGGCGGAAAATTCCCCGGAGCCTGAGATTGACAGGTCCGCCTGTGACTGGCGGGATGGCGGCTGGCTCATGGATGCCCGCAATGGCATGGGCGGGCAGTTATATGTGGCAAACTATATTGACAATCTGCCCTATGAGCCGGAGTATGGGTATCTGGAAAGGGATGTGGAAGCCCGGGGCGTATGGGGAGATATTTTTTATATCGTGGAATGTTTTACAGACTTGGAGGGGGCGGATCATTACTATATGGATCTGTACCATGGGGATACTGGTGAGATCGCATATGTTCCATTGGATATAGCATCTTATGTGGAAAGGACAGATAAAAGTATTTTAAATGTGGATATCATGAGCGACGAAGAGTACGTATGCTTTGTGCAGGGCGGCATGGAGGGCCAAAGCACAGAGTTGACGGCTGTCCATTTGGGACGGGATGGGAATGTGCTGCGGGAGGCGGCACTGTATCCCGGTCCTCTGGAGGAGGCCATGGGGCAGGCAGGAGAACAGGGCTGGTGGGGAAGGCCGCAGGTGGACCGGGAAGGGAATTACTATGTGGGATCTGCCGCCGCCGGAAAAGTTCTGGTGCAGGACAATGTCAATGGGAAGTCCCATGTGCTGACTCCGTTTCCTGAAAACAGGGACAATCCTGCCGTGTTTTGTATGAAAACCTTTGACGGACAGCCCGTATATGAGGTGAACTATTACGATGGCAAGGCCAGTATGTTGTTTACCTATGACGGACAGGAGCAGGAGTTGAAGCAGCTCAGCCTGCAGGACTACCGATCGTTCGGGTGTGGGATGATGACAGATGAAGGAATGTGCTACTTCTATAACCATCAGAAGCTTTACAGTTGGGATCTGTATACCGGAAAATGGAATCTGTTGCTGGATGGGAGTAAGGAGGATCTGGCAAAGAATGAGGGATATTGCTATCTGGCCATTGACGGGGCGGAAAATCTGATGTTGTTTGACTGTGAAGAGGAGCCGGGGATCTATATTTTGTCCGAGCAGGAGCCGTCCACGGAGAATTATGCACGTATAGTCAGTTTGACCACCTCCTGCAGTGATCTCAGTTCTGCTGCTGCGGATTTTACACGTAAAAATCCCGCACAGGGATTGCTGGTGGAACCGCCTGAGCGGGATCAGCAGGCATACCGGGCTCGGGTCATGGCGGATATGACTGCGGGAAAAGTGCCGGACGCCCTGTATGTATCGGGGGAGGATATGGAGATCCTGTACGAAAAGGGGCTGCTGATGGATATGACCGGGCTGCTGCCGGAGCAGGTCACGGAGCAGCTTTTTCCCGGTATATTGGAGTGCGGCAGGATAGACGGAAAACAGACAGGCTTTCCCTTGAAAGCTACGATTGACACCATGTTTGTCAACAGAAAAGTGTGGCAGGAAGACGGGTGGAGTCTGGCGGATGTCATGGAACTGGCCTATGGCAGCGGGGAATTGGAGGCGGTTATCGCCACCGCCAAACCGCCTTATGCCGCCAGAGGGGCGCTGGAGAATCTGGCTCTGCAGGATTTGGGGCACAGCCCTTTTGTGGATCTGGAGGCGGGAACCTGCAGCTTTGACAGTGAGCAGTTCATTGAGCTTTTGGAGTTGTGCAGTGGCTGTGGGAAAATTGTGACCCAGCCGGAGGATGCCGCCGCCATGGTGGAAGAGGGCAGAGCCATCGCGTACACTGGCAACACGGACGGAATAATAGACTTTGGCGCTACCATGCGGAATGTGGGGGTGGATTATTATGCGGTGGGCTTTCCCACAGAAGAGGGGAGCGGCTGCTACTGGGACTGCGACTATTATCTGGTGGTCAGCAGGGACACGGATAAGTGGGAGGTTATAAACAGGTTTTTGGAGCATATCTACTCTCTGGAGAGGCAGAGAAAGCTGGAACTGGCAATTCGGCGGGATGTATATACAAAATATGTGGAAACCTGGCCTGAGACGGGAGAAGTGATGATCAATCAGGGCGGCGGATATTATATTCCCGTGGCAACCAAGCCGGACGGCACCGACTGGCTGGAGGATTATCTGGAACTGGCGGAGCGCTGTGAGCCCCGTTCCCGCGGCATGGAGGCCATTGTGGAGATTGTGCTGGAGGAGGCGGACAGCTTTTTTGCGGGGGACAGGGATGCGGCTGCGGTGGCCGGCATCATCCAGAGCAGGGTGCAGATGTATCTGGCGGAGCGCGGTTGACAGATATTTACTTCTGTGGCAGTGATAAATCTTTAGCGCGTCATGCAAAGCAGCAGTTCTTTGGGGGATTACGCTGCTTTACATGGCGCGTTGGATGCTTTTTCATTTATTTTTTGTTCTTGGACCGCTCCGTGTATTTCTCCTCACAATATTTGCAGCGGTATACTTCCTTCCCGGGGTCAGCCAGATAGAAGATGTGGGGAAGTTCCTGCTCTATGGAAGTGATGCAGCGGGGATTGTGGCAGTGGATCACGTTTTTTATCTGCTGGGGCAGCACCAGATCCTTTTTGTCCACGATCTCCCCGTCTTTGATGACATTGACGGTAATGTTATGGTCAATATAGGCCAGCACATCCAGATCCAGCATGTTGATGTCGCATTCCACTTTCAGAATATCCTTTTTGCCCATCTTGTTGCTGCGGGCGTTTTTGATAATGGCCACGGTGCAGTCCAGCTTGTCCAGTCCCAGATGTTCATAGAGGGAAAGGCTTTTTCCGGCCTTGATGTGATCCAGCACGAAGCCTTCTTCGATTTTTCCAACATTTAGCATTGTCATTCCTCCTATTTATACTGCTTAACAGTTAAAATTGCCGAGAAACTTGACTACATAACGCCAGCCATATACGTTTAACCAGTGCAGTACGGTAAATTCTGGCGTTATGTAGTATAAGTTCCGCATGCTCCCTACAAGTACACAGAGCAGTGATGAATTTCCGGCCGCTTAAGGCGTCCGGACATCCATCAGTGTACTTTCCGGGAACATGCTGTTTAAAAGTGTCATATTTGGAAGCTTTTCGGAAACCTACTTTTGAGATAAATCCGGCGGCTCATGTTTTTGGGCTTACGCCAGTTCCAGCAGTGTCAAAATCAGCGCCATGCGCACATAGACGCCGTACTGGGCCTGTTTGAAGTAGGCGGCTCTGGGATCGCTGTCCACCTCCACCGAGATCTCGTTGACACGGGGCAGGGGATGGAGCACCAGCATGTCCGGTTTGGCCAGTTCCATCTTGGCTGTGTCCAGAATATAGAAGTCTTTCAGGCGAATGTAATCCTCCTCGTTGAAGAAGCGTTCCTTCTGCACACGGGTCATATACAGCAGATCCAGACGCGGCATCACGTCCTCTAAGCTGGTGACCTCCTCGTAGGGGATGTCCTTGTTTTTCAGCATCTCAGTGATATAGTCGGGAACTTTCAGTTCCTCCGGGGAGATGAAGAGAAAGCGGATATCCTCATAGCGCACCAGGGCGTGGATCAGGGAATGCACCGTGCGGCCAAATTTCAGGTCGCCGCAGAGGCCGATGGTAAAGCCTCCCAAAGATCCTTTGAGGCTGCGGATGGTCAGCAGATCCGTCAGGGTCTGGGTGGGATGTTGGTGGCCGCCGTCCCCGGCGTTTATAACCGGGATCAGGGAGCGTTCCATGGCCACCATGGGCGCCCCTTCCTTGGGGTGACGCATGGCGCATATATCTGCGTAGCAGGAGACTACCCGGATGGTGTCGGAGACACTTTCGCCTTTGGAGGCGGAAGAGGAGCCTGCGTCTGAAAAGCCGATGACTCTGCCGCCTAAACGGGTCATGGCGGACTCAAAGCTCAGGCGCGTCCGGGTGCTGGGCTCGTAAAAGCATGTGGCCAGGATCTTCCCGTCACAGGCGTGGGCGTACTTTTCCTTGTTGTGTTCAATGTCATTGGCCAGGTCGAAGAGCCTGTCCAGTTCCTGGGTCGTGAAGTCCAGGGGGCTCATAAGATGTCTCATATAACAATCCTTTCTTATTTGAAGTTCCGCAACCGCCCAGCCAGTACCTATCCCGGCGGAATACGTTCTGTCCAAAACGAGGCCATAACGTATTCCGGGCACTGTCCGGGCAGTTGCTGTTTGAAGTTCCGCAACCGCCCAGCCAGTACCTATCCCGGCGGAATACGTTCTGTCCAAAACGAGGCCATAACGTATTCCGGGCACTGTCCGGGCAGTTGCTGTTTGAAGTTCCGCAACCGCCCAGCCAGTACCTATCCCAGGCACTGTCCGGGCAGCTGATGATTCGCAGTTCTGCTTGGTAGCACGAAAGAAAAGCCGAAGAGAAAACTCTTCGACTTTCTATATTATGACATATAAGTGATCAGTTCCTCCACGGGCTTGCGCTTGGGGGCAACAGGGGACTCCGCGGGATAGCCCACTGGAATAACGGCTACCACTTCTCTGTCTTGGGGAACATTCAACAAATCGGCTATTTTATCATCGTCAATAATACCCATGATAACGGTGCCGAGACCCTTGTCATAGGCGGCCAGGCAGAACGCTTCGCTGGCAACACCGGCATCATACATCTGCCAGCCGTCGCCCCGGTGGGTAGAATAGGAGCCGTCGCGCTCAAAACCGCTGCGGTTTTTGATGATGGTCACAACGACAGCCATGGGAGCCTGGTCAATGATAGCACCGTTGCCCGCATAGCCGGAGGTACATTTTGCCACCTCTGCTTTCAGACTGCCCTCCACTGCGATATACCTGACGATCTGTGTATGTTTCCAGCTGGGGGCGTAGGATGCGGCTTCCACCACTTCGTCAATCAGTTCGTGGGGGATGGGCTGGTCAGTGTAGGAACGGATGCTTCTGCGGCCCATGATACATTCTCTAGCGTTCATAAATCTACCTCCTATTTTTAGTTCCGCATGTTCCCGGAACATTTTTCTTATTTTATCACAATGTGGAGGAGGATGCAAAGAGTTTTTGCGAATCCGGCCGGGGATTTCACAATGTGGTTGCAGGCGGAGCGGGATTATGATAGGATTAGTACATGGCAGGTTTTTTGTGAGGGAGGAGATCATGGGATTTTTGGATAATTTACTTCGCCGGGAGGTGCGCAAGGCAGTGAGCGGCGCGGTGGATATGGTGGCGGACGGCATTATAAACGCGGTGACGGGCCAGGACGGGCAGGATGGAGGAAACACAGTGTCTGCGGCGGACCCGGCGGCATCCGGAGATAGGTCCGGTTCCATAGCCTACGGAAACGGGGCGATCAAGGAGAACAAAGGGGCTACCAGGCAGGCGAACTGCAGCGGTGAGCGTCTGCTGCGTCATCGGATTGAGGAGATCGCGGCCAGGGAGAAGCCGGAGTATGAACTGCGCCAGAAGGTGTCGAGCAGCCAAGTAGGTGCGCCTAGAGGGGCGGAGCCCTATTTTGATTATGGGTTTTACCGGGACGGGATGCTGGCGGCAGTCATTCAGATCCTGGACGACAACAATGCCTACTGCCGCAAAAGTGTGCGGCTGGCACAGCAGGCTTGCGAGGACCGGCAGGTGGCATATATGAATTTTATGTCCTATATGACCAACAGGCCGGAGTACATAGCAAAGCGTCTGGAGGAGAAGCTGCGATAGAAAGATGCATACTACGTCAGAGAGGGAAACGCAGCACAGGCTGCGCCCGCGGCGGGCAAAGCCTGTCTCATATGTGCCAGAGGCGTACATATCCGATGGATACGGTGTGATTACGTAACCGTCACCAGGGTCTTGCGGGCGACCGGGACAGGTTCCGCTCAGTCTTTTATAAGCATGGCTTATTATTTCAAAGCTTTTTCCCTCTCTTTTTTTGTATTTTGTGGCATTCCCACCGGTGCTTTTGGGGCGGGAAACGCGCTGTTTTTAGGAGAATATCAGGTATATATGGAGACAAACATTGTGGAGTTGGCCGCCGCTCGGGAGAGTTGGCTGGCCTTTTTAAATGAAAAGAGGGCGAAGCAGCATCTGAGCAGCCGGGAAGACCGGCAGATCCGGGATTTCATTGAGCGCCAGGGGTATGTGCCGCTCTGTGAGACGTGCCGCCAGGGTGTCTTTCCCGGCAGCCTGCCTTCTAAGTACATCATCAACAAGGAAGGCAGCAGCAAAAGGAGAGTGGTGTACACCTTCCCCGGCGACGAGGGGATTTTCCTGAAATTTATTGCCCATGGGCTGAATATGTATGAGCACCGGCTTTCGGACAGCTGTTACGCGTTTCGCCGTCAGGTGGGAGCCAGGGAGGCCACCCTGCGGCTGCGTCGGGAGCGTCGGGTGAAGGACAGCTGGTGTCTGAAGGCGGATATCAGCAATTATTTTAACTCCATAGATGTGGCCCGGCTGCTGCCTAAACTGGCTTTTTTGCGGGAGGGGAACCCGGAGGTCCACAGTCTGTTGACGCGGCTGCTCACGGAAGAGCGGGTGCTGGAGGAAGGGCGGCAGATCCGGGAGCGGCACGGGGTTATGGCAGGGACGCCCACATCCCCCTTCCTGGCCAATCTATATCTGGCGGAAGTGGATCGCTTTTTTGAGGAAAAAGAAGTTCTGTACCTGCGGTATTCCGATGATATCCTGCTTTTTGCGGCCAGCCGGGAGGAACTTCTGCATAGGCAGGAGCAGCTTTACGGGCAGCTTACGGCGCTGGGTCTGTCCGTCAATCCGGACAAGGTGAGCATTACCGGGCCGGGGGAGCCTTTTGAGTTTCTGGGGGTTGCGCATTACCGGGGCGAGGTTGACTTGTCGGCCAATACGATGTGCAAGATCAAGGCAAAGATCCGGCGAAAGAGCGAGGCTCTGCGGCGCTGGCAGCGCAGGAAAGGGCTGGCCCCGGACAAGGCGGCGGTGGGTCTGATTCACGCCATGAATCAGAAGTTCTATGGCTATGGGGATCCCTATGACAGGGATGGCCTTTTGGAGGACGCTTTCACCTGGAGCCGCTGGTTTTTTCCGCTCCTGACCAGGGACAGGGGACTTAAGGAGATTGATGCTTATATGCAAAAGTATATTCGGTATGCCGTCACCGGGCGGCATAACAAAGGAAATTATCGAATATCCTATGAGCAGCTGCGGCTGTGGGGCTATGTGAGCCTGGTACACGAATATCACCGTCATAAAAAAGAGACTGAGCTATTGCATTTCGGCGACTTTTCGAGTATATTGTAGATAGATAAAAATAGATTTGGAACTTAATGCAGGGAGGACGAGGCATATGGAATTTGTGGAGAGAAAACGCTGGTTATTCTTGGGCTTGCCCTTTACTTTTACCAAGTATACCATCAGGGAGGATATGATCACCATTGACACGGGGCTGCTCAAGACCGTGGAGAACGACTGCTATATGTACAAGGTACAGGACGTACAGCTGACAGCCACTCTGGCCGAGAAGATCTTTGGTCTGGGGACCGTGATCTGTTTCACCGGGGATACCACGGATCCCAGATTGGAACTGATTCATATTAAAAATTCCAGAGCGGTGAAGGATTTCATTCTGGAGATGTCCGAGACAGCCAGGCTGAAGAGGCGCACTGTGAATACGCTGGATATCGGCTCCGGGGATATGGAAGACACGGGCGACGCGCAGTAAGAGATTGCCAGCCCGCTATGCGCCCCAAAAAAGGTATTGCTGATGTGGGATGTATGTTTTGGAAGCAGAATGTTCAGAGCGAAGATTCTGCTTCTTTTTGCGGAAAAGAAAAGGCTGGCATTCAGCCGGATCCTTACTCTTCCTCCGGCTTTGTCAGCAGCTTTTCAAACAGCAGCCCGGCCCCGAACCAATAGGGGGCATAGTCCAGGCGGATGACTTGGCTGACGTTCCACTTGGAACGGCTGTAGTCCCAGGGGCAGAGGGATTTGCGCCTCAACAGCATACCGCAGAAAAACTCCATGGAGAAGATCACCGACATGTAAGTGAGACCCCGGACGATCAGAGGTTTTTTTCTCATAAAACGGAATATGGGGGTAAGCAGGGCCGCGCAGCCATAGATGGGGAACATCCAGACGGAGGTGCTGCCCTGGAGGGAGAACTGCCTGCGGCGTATTTTATTGATGGCGGTAAAAACGATTTCCAGGCACCAACCCAGTACGCCGCAGCGTACAAAGTTATTTAAAAATTTATGCATGACAGATACCGATCCTTTCCGAAAACAACAGTTGAGCGGCCCCAGGGCACATATTGCGTAATCGGGCTCCTGCGGGAAAAAATATAACCGTTCTTGAGTATAGTATAGCCGCTTTATGGCTGAAATATCCAGAACTTATACTGGCGGTCACAAAACCTGCCAAGTAACCCGACGCACGAGCGAAAGTTTTCAAAGACATTGCGGCAAATTTCATCGCTCGTGAGTATACATCTATTCCGGCCGATCCGCAGGAGGCGGACCGACCGGATGTCTGCGTACCCGGACAGCCGGGTAGATGGGAGCGGAGATGAAATATCAGGAAGCCTTGAATTATATGGATTCATTAAATAATTACGGCATTGTACCGGGGCTGGGTTCTATCCGGGAACTTTGCCGGCGGCTTGACAATCCCCAGGACCGGCTGCGGTTTGTCCATATCGCAGGCACCAACGGCAAGGGATCGGTGCTGGCCTATGTGTCTACGGTGGCCGGGTGCGCCGGATACCGGGTGGGGCGGTACATATCCCCGGCGGTGCGGGAATATCGGGAGCGGTTTCAGGTGAACGGTGGGATGATCACTCAAAAGGATTTCTGCGGACTGTTGGAGGAACTGCGCCAAGTCTGTGACTCCATGGCGGCGGAGGGCCTGCCCCATCCCACGCCCTTTGAGGTGGAGACAGCTCTGGGATTTTTGTATTTCAGCCAAAAGGAGTGCGATCTGGTGGTGCTGGAGACCGGCATGGGGGGAAGGCTGGACGCTACCAATGTGATCCGTAACACTCTGGTGGCGGCGCTGACTTCCGTCAGCATGGACCATATGCAGTATCTGGGAAATACGCTGGGAGCCATCGCGGGGGAGAAAGCGGGAATATTCAAGCCGGGCTGCAGGGCCGTGTGTATAGAGCAGGAACCGGAAGCCATGGAGGTGATCCGGGCGCAGGCACAGCAGCTGCGGATTCCCCTTACCCTGGCGGACGGAAAAAAGGCAACAAGGGTGCGCTATGGCCTGGAGAGGCAGCGTTTTGATTATGACGGCATGAAAGATCTGGAGATCGGCCTGGCGGGCAGATATCAGATCCATAATGCGGTGCTGGCTGTGGAAGTATGCCGGGCATTGGGGGAGTGCGGTTTTGACATCCCGGAGAAGGCCCTGCGGCAGGGGCTTCGGGATACCCGGTGGCCGGGACGCTTTACCATTCTGGGCAGGAAGCCGCTGTTCGTGGCGGACGGGGCTCACAATGAGGACGCCGCGAAAAAATTGGCGGAGTCCATTGAATTCTATTTTACAAATAAGAGGATTATCTTTATAATGGGGATATTGAAGGACAAAGAATATGAGAAGATCATAGGGATCACGGCCCGTTACGCGGACCAGATCCTCACCGTGGCGCCGCCGGGCAATCCCAGGGCCATGGGCAGCTATGAACTGGCCCGGGAGGCGGCGAAGGTACACCCCCGGGTGACCGCTGTGGACAGCCTGGAGGAGGCGGTGGAGATCAGCCATCTGCTGGCGGGCAGGGAGGATGTGATTGTGGCATTCGGCTCTCTGTCCTATCTGGGGAGGCTCATGGAGATTATGGAGGAGCGGGAAAAAAGGGGAAAAGGTGAAGAGAGCGGGAAAGCGCAGGCAAAGCCGGCGATATGTATGGTAAGGATTATTTGACTGCTGGGAAAGGACTGGTGGGTATGATAGATCAGGAGAAAATAAAGCAGGGTGTACGGCTGCTGCTGGAAGGAATCGGTGAGGATCCCTCCCGGGAGGGGCTGGCGGATACCCCTGACCGGGTGGCCCGGATGTACGGAGAGATTTTTGGCGGTATGGAGAAGAGTGCCGGAGAGCATCTGTCTAAGGTGTTTACCGCGGAAAACGCGGGTATTGTGCTGGAGAGGGATATCACCTTCTATTCCACCTGTGAGCATCATCTGATGCCCTTTTACGGCAAGGCCCATATTGCCTATCTGCCTCAGGGCAAGGTGGCGGGACTGAGCAAGCTGGCCCGGACGGTGGAGGTATTTGCCCGCAGACTGCAGATTCAGGAGCAGATGACGGGGCAGATTGCGGATGCCGTTATGGAGCATTTGCGGCCTGAGGGCGTCATGGTGGTTCTGGAGGCGGAGCATATGTGTATGACCATGCGGGGAATCAAAAAGCCCGGCAGCAGCACCGTGACTGTGGCGGTGCGGGGCGCGTTTGAGGACAGCGCTCTGCAGGAGCAGGTGTACCGTATGATGCGCTTGTAGGATTCTGTGTGAACCACGGCGGAACATCCCAGCTTTTTATAGACTTTTCGCCTTGGGCGAAAGGACGCTTATTTGCATATGCTTATGGACCAAGAATATGAATTTATAACAGAGGCCGGCATAGAGGAATGGGAATAAAGGGAATTGTGACGGCGGCAGGGGAGATGACAATGGATGGAGCGAGTGAACAGGATATTGCGGCATGAGGCATTCCGGCGGCATATGCGGGAAAATGAGGCGGCAGAGAAAGAGAGAATCTTCTGCCGCCATGATATGGCGCATTTTCTGGATGTGGCCCGGATTGCCATGATCCTAAACCTTCAGCAGGGATTGGGAATTTCCCGGGACATAATCTATGGGGCGGCGCTGCTGCACGATATCGGGAGGCATGAGCAGTATAGGACGGGAACGCCCCATGAGCTTGCCAGCGCCCGGATTGCGCCGGATATTCTGGCGGACTGCGGATATGGCCAGGATGAAATCCGGGAGATCGGGGAGGCCATTGCGCTGCACCGGGACGGTGAAACCGGTCTGAGACAGGATCTGGCCGGTATACTGTACCGGGCGGACAAGGCCAGCAGGGCCTGTTTCGCCTGCAGGGCCAGCGGACAGTGCAACTGGAAAGAGGACAGAAAAAACCAGAAAATTCTTTTGTAGAGAGTGGGTGGCAAATGAAAATAGGCAGCAGAGAGTTTGATGTGAAAAACCAGGTTTATGTGATGGGCATACTGAATGTGACCCCGGATTCTTTTTCCGACGGGGGAAAATGGAACAGTATGGACCGGGCGCTGGCCCATGTGGAGGAAATGCTGGCGGAGGGCATGGATATTCTGGATATCGGCGGGGAGTCCACCCGGCCGGGATCCGACTACAGTATGCCCGCCGAGGAGGAATTGGAGCGGGTGATTCCCTATATTGAGGCGGTAAAGACCCGTTTCGATGTGCCCATCTCCCTGGATACCTATAAGAGCCGGGTGGCGGAGGCAGGAATCGCCGCCGGCGCAGATATGATCAACGATATATGGGGGCTGAAATGGGATGCCCGGATGGCCCAGGTGATTGCGGACCATGATGTGGCCTGTTGTCTGATGCACAACCGCAAGAAGGCAGAGCAGGCCGGCAATGCCGTTTGGGATAAAGAAAGCAACTCAGCCGCCACAGCACAGCGGGATGCCAATCCGTATGGCTACAGCAATTTTCTGAGGGATGTAGCATCCGATCTGGCGCAATCGGTGGAGCTGGCCCGAAAGGCGGGCATCGGAGAAGAGCGGATTATATTGGACCCCGGTGTGGGCTTTGCCAAGAGCTATGAGCAGAATCTGAGAATTATCAATCATCTGGAGAACTTACAGGATTTGGGCTATCCGATACTGTTGGGAACCAGCCGCAAGTCGGTGGTGGGCCTGACGCTGGATTTGCCGGTGACGGAGCGGCTGGAGGGCACATTGGTGACCACGGTGATGGGCTTGCTGAAGGGCTGCGCGTTTGTGCGGGTGCATGATGTAAAAGAGAACGTGCGGGCCATCCGCATGTCCCAGGCGATTTTGCGAGAGGAGAAGCGACAGAGGAATGTATCAGAGGAAAAATTGGGATGAGATACATATTGACGATCTGGAGGTCTATGCCTATCACGGGGTTTTCCCGGAGGAAAAGAAAAAGGGACAGCCCTTTTATGTGAATTTGGTTCTGTATACAGATACCCGCAGAGCCGGGCGGCAGGATGAACTGACCCTGTCCACCCACTATGGGGAGGTGTGCCATCTGGTGACAAAATGGATGCGGGAGCACACCTATGATCTGATTGAGACGGTGGCGGAGACGGCGGCGGAGCAGATACTGCTGCATTACCCGCTGGTGCAGGCGGTGGATGTGGAGATCCGCAAACCCCAGGCTCCCATCGGTCTGCCCTTCGGGAGCGTGTCCGTCAAGATTCACCGGGGCTGGCATCATGTGTATGTGGCGCTGGGCTCCAATATGGGGGACCGGAAAAAGTATCTGCAGATGGGTGTGAGCGCCATGGGAGGGAGAGAGGACATCCGGCTGAAGACGGTATCCTCCTGGCGGCAGACTGCGCCCTACGGCGGGGTGGAGCAGGAAGATTTTTTAAACGGGGTCATGGAGATACAGACGCTGCTGACACCCGGGGAACTGCTGGATTATCTGCATGAGGTGGAACAGAGCGCAGAGCGGAAGCGGGAACTGCACTGGGGGCCCCGGACGCTGGACCTGGATATCCTGTTGTATGACGATCTGGTGATGGAGACAGAGGATTTGATCATTCCCCATGTGGATATGCAGAACAGGGATTTTGTGCTGGGGCCCATGGCGGAGATTGCGCCCTGGGTGCGGCACCCGGTGCTGGGGCTGACCATGGGACAGCTGTATGCGCAGCTAACATCCGGCAAGGGCATAGGAAAAAGCATATGAGAGACCGACAATGCCCACACCGGAAAAGACTACCGGGACGACGGGAGCCGCCGAAGGCAGCCCAGGGCAAAGCGTGTACACAGCCCGGTGAAAAACCCGGTGACGATGCCGCTGATCAGAAGATAGGGCAGATAGACCAGAACCCCCGGCACGGCCGTGATCAGCAGTGCTGCCAATATCTGTCCTATATTGTGGAAAATGCCGCCCAGTATGCTGGTCAGTTCCGGGAAACGTCTGTGCAGCAGACGGCTGGCGAGCGTCATGGCAGCGAAGCAGAGCAGTCCGCCGCAGAGACTGTACAGCAGGCTCATGGCCTGCCCAAAGAGCAGGGCGGAAAGCAGGACGCGGGCCAGCAGCACCAGCGCGGCATCCCTGGCGTTATAGAGATGAAGTACCAGCAGAGTGATGATATTGGCAAGCCCCAGCTTGACGCCGGGAAGGGGCACCACAGGGGGCAGCAGGCTTTCCAAAGAATATATGGCCAGGGCCAGGGTGGTAAACAGGGCCAGCACAGTGAGTTTGCGTGTATGCATGGATCCTCCTCTGTATTATGGTTTGGGCAGGTCGTCCTTGTTTGGTCTATATTGTCCTCTCCAGTATTAGGCAATTGTGAAACGTTCTCCGCAAGTGACGTGGCTGGTCAATATATACAAAAACGGGCTCCGATGCAGTGGCCAGTCGCCCTTATTTTGTATATATTGCCCATCCACTGTTCCCGGAAAGGGAGTTTCGCAATTGCCTATCTCCAGTATCGTGGAAGGGAGTTTCGCAAATGTCTGCCTGTCAGTAGACAACGGCATCCGGGGAAGCGTCGGAATTGTCAGGTTTCAGTTCAATTACCAGCCGATGGGGAAGGCAGGTGATGGGCAGCAGGGAATCGGTGATACGGCCCTGCAGGACACATATCTGGTCCGGGCAGTCCGCTTCAGCGATGGCGATTCCGCCCGGGGAGACTTCTATAATATTGTAACCCCCGTCGTCGGCGTTTACGGTGAAACGGTATGTTTCCGTCACCTGACCAAGAGGGATAGCCTGCAGAAGACTGCCATCCTGATAGAGGCAGGCGGTATAGGCGCCCGAACTTTTCGCGCCGCTGCGTAACAGCCACAGGATTAGGACGCAGCCGCCCAATATTGCAACAATGCCGCCAGTCAGCAGCCAGGCTCTTTTGGATAAGGTATTCATCAGGGCTCCTTTCATGACAGCCGGTGATAGGCAATTGCGAAACGTTCTCCGCAAGTGACGTGGCTGGTCAATATATACAAAAACGGGCTCCGATGCAGTGGCCAGTCGCCCTTATTTTGTATATATTGCCCATCCACTGTTCCCGGAAAGGGAGTTTCGCAATTGCCTACAGCCGGTGAGGGATTGTCCGGTTTATGAATAACAGTATAGCAGAAAGCGAAGGGAAAATGAAGCGCAAGATTCGGGGAAGAAGAAATATGGAGATATCGGCCGCGGCAGTCCTGCTGGGGCTGATGCTTTTGCTGTCCGGCTGCGGCGCAGCCTCCGTCCGGCAGCAGACCGGCGTGGACACGGCTATGGGCACCATAGTGACCCAGACCTTGTATGTGCGGCAGGAGAGAGGGCAGACAGAACAAGAGAGTGGAGAGGAGGTGGGGACAGAGGGCGAGAGCGCTGCCGTCATGGAACTTCTGACGGAACTTGAGCGGCAGGAACTGTCCTGGAGGATTGAGGGATCGGAGGTGGCCAGAATCAATGCCCGGGCATCCGCGGCAGCTATCCGGGATCCGGCGGGGGAAGCCGCCGGGACAGATGACGGGATCGGCGCCGGGGGATTTGCCGGAGCGTCCGCCCCCATGCCGGGAGAACCGGAGGGTATCCCGGTATCCTCCTCCATGCAGGATATACTAGGGCAGATCTGGCAGATATCCACGGACAGCAAAGGCGCCCTGGATGTGACACTGGGCAGACTGAGCCGCCTATGGAACCTGGACGAACTGACGGTGTCGGCGGTGGACGGGCAGGCTTGTATTCCCGGATCTGAGCAGATTCAGTCTGCCTTGGAGGACACCGGTTTTGCGCGGGTGCAGCTTTCAGGGGGAACCATCACGCTCCCTGTGGGAATGCAGTTGGATCTGGGAGCCGTGGGAAAAGGCATTGCCTGTGATCGCATCAGTGCATACTTACACAGCCAGCCCCAGGTCACCGGGGCCGTGGTGGCGGTGGGGGGCAGCGTGGTAACCTATGGGAAAAAGCCTGATGGCAGCCCTTGGAAAGTGGGAATTATACACCCCCGTGAAGAGGGAAACTATCTGGGCGTCCTCTCTTTGACAGGCGAACATTTTATTTCCACTTCCGGGGACTATGAGCGGTATGTGCTGGTGGACGGTGTGCGCTATCACCATATTCTTGATCCTTCCACCGGTTATCCCGCCCGCAGCGGCCTGTGCAGTGTCACCATCGTCTGTGACAGCGGCCTACAGGCGGACGCCCTCTCCACGGCCTGCTTTGTGCTGGGCGCGGAGCGGGGGCTGGCTTTGGCGGAAACTTATGGGGCGGAGGCCCTGCTCGTGGACGAGGACGGTGTACTGTATATGACGGACGGGATGAAGGAGATATTTTCTGCCGGACGGTAGGAGGGGCGGCAGATTAGTTGTTGATATTGCCCATCCACTGTTCCCGGAAAGGGAGTTTCGCAATTGCCTATATTTTAAAAAGAGTTTGTGAGGGAATACCCGGTGCCGGGAAAAGTATTGGCTAAAAAAGACAAGGAATGGGAGGAAAATATGTGGGAGAAGATGAAAACGGGCATGTTAAGCATTGCCGGACATGAACTGATTAATGAAGGGGGACTCACCACGGAAGCGCTCACATGGATTATCGTGATTCTGTTTGTGGTGGGTATGGTTGTCGTCTTGTCGCTGCGGGAGATGGTACATAAGAAAAAGGGAATAAACAGCAGGGCGAAGGCGCGGATTGAGGAGATTGTGGCACAGACAGTACCGGAGGGGGAAAAAGTGACGGCGGCTTACGCAAGCTGGATGACGGTGGACAGCCAGCCCATGAAGGGAAAGACCATATATCGATACTGGTGGTATGCCATCGGCTTCAATGATGCCCGGATATATATTATTCCCATATCCATTGACAACAAGGGAGAAAATATCAGCGGCAAGGGAAGTTTCTGCGTGGAGCGAAGCCAGCTTGGCCTGGTAAATGGCAAAGAGAGCGGAAACTGGATGGAACTGTACGGGAAGGATCAGAAAAAAATCTGTACATTGAAGGTGGAAGCATCCAATACCCAGGGATCCTGTCATTTAGTCGACATAGCCCAGCCGGAGGCGGCAAAGGATTTCCAGAGGCTTATCCGGTTATGGCTGGATGTGGTGAACAATACAAACGGTGTGAAAGCTACAGGATACTATAACAACGCAAAGATGCATGATCTGAAAACGCAACAGGGGGATCCCCTGAACGGGGGTCTTGCTGTCAGCGCCCAGGCAGAGAGTGTAAACAGGAGGTAAATCAATGAAACATATATTAAAAAAGGTGTTACCCTATTTGGGGGCCATTCTATTTTTTGTGGACCTGTATATTTCTCTGTGTGTGTTCCCGGCCAATCTGATACTGGATCTGTTCAGTCCAAAGGTGAGCCAGGCAGAACTGGATCAGCTGGAATATGACTATGGACAGATGGCCGGATACCCGGCAGGGGAGGGAATCCCCGTGGCAAACAACATAGAAGAATTTGAGGAACTTGGGTGGTACAAGCGGATAGAAGGGTCCGAGGAGCTTGGAGGAAAGGAGTATTTCACCTTTGAGACGGATTCCATCATCCCACTGGATTTCTTCCGTCTGAGGGGCGGCGTGGATCTTGCGGTGCGCTCGAGCCGCAGGTCGGGAGCGGTGACAAGATATCGGAAGAGTTTTGAGACCAGCCCCTCTTTCACGGACAGGGCCTATTACAATCGCTGTTATCTGGTGGCGCTGCCGGACGGGAATTATGTGCTGACTTGGCTGGAGGATGCCTATTACTGGAAATACAAGCTGACAGGGCATGTACAGCTTCCGCTGGGCTGTAAGGAATTTATGACACATAATGAAAAGGAGGCCATGGCCTCTTATATTCAGGAATATGATCTGGATGAGGACAGCATATTGATGATGGTTTCCGAGGAACGCGACGAGCAGCGGAAAAACCTGTATTTCGTGGTGCGGCTGGGGGTCTTGGTGGGATCCATAGCGATTGTGATCGCGGCGGCGGTGCTGATTGAGGTGATAGCGGGCAAAGTGGCGAAAGCAAGGAAGACGGACTGCGTTTAATGGAATTAAAAGGAATGGAAAGGCCGGGGCTGTCAGGGGTTTAAAAATATCCTGACAGCCCCGGCCTTTTTCCCGGATTTCCTAGAAAGTGCTGTAGCTGCTTCCTCCCAGCGGGCAGTGGTACAGGGAATTTTCTTCGCCGAATTCCTGGAAGTACACATAACGGGAAGTCATATTGATGTTGGTGTAGTTGCCCTCGGCTACCACAGTGGGATTGGAACCGTCCGTGCCCATCATCTTCAGCGCCGGGGCAGCGGCGGAATTTTGCTGGTAGTAGATATAGCCGCCGCCCACATTGAAGCAGTCCACCCGGTCATTGGTCAGCACCTGGATCACCTGCTGGTTCATATCATACCGGCACAGGCGGTAGTCGTTGGCCACATCCAGATAATAGATGTAACTGCCGTCCAGGCAGGGGTACCAGATGTTACCCTCCCACAGTACCGAAACGGTATCCCCGTTGGTGTTCAGGGTGTAGAGGTAGTGATTGCTCTGGGTGCCGTTGTAATAGATGATGCCGTCCCGGGCGCAGGCCGGATTTACCTGGTACTCGGCCAACACCTGTTTGCCGCTTCTGTTTGTCTTTATCTTGTAAAAGACAGGGGTGGGCTCTCCGGCGGTGAGCAGGTACAGATAATCGCCCACCAGCTGCCCGGATATCACCACGTCCGTCGCTATGGATGTGGCATCCTTGCCGGATTTCAGGCAGCGGTTGAAGGAGTTGCGGCTGCGGACATAGCCCAGTCCCCCCTCACCGGAGTCGGTGGTCTGGAAATAGTACAGGTATTTTCCGCCGGCCAGGATGTTGCGGACAGTGGAATTGTTCAGCTTGGTGACATCCTGTTCGTCCACGGTCATGGAATAGAGACAGCCATTGTCCCGGGGATTGGAAAAGTATACCATGCCGTCCGACTCACAGAACAGCCCGGCATTGTTGATATTGCCTGCGGTGTTGCCCACTGTATCCGGGGGATTTGCGGGGATCCGTCCAAATAACCGACTTGCCAGCACCAGAATGGCGAACAGGACAAAGAGCAGTACTACTAACAGGATATATTTAATATTTTTTGACATGGAATATAAGCCTCCTTGCAATTAAAATCTCTTTTATGAATATATCATATAGTTAGTCTTGCGATCAAGAGGGTTTTGGAGTAATATAAATCTGATTACCGGCACCGGTATGAAAAGAATATGTAGATTTAGTCACAGACGGAGGAAACCTCATGGATTTATTGGAATTACGGGAGCAGATCGATGCCATAGACCGGCAGATTGTCAGTTTGTATGAACAGCGGATGGAGATCTGTGGTCAGGTGGCGGAGTATAAGATAGAGACGGGCAAAAAAGTGTTTGACCGGCAGCGGGAGACGGAGAAGCTGGCAGCGGTTAAGTCGTTGACCCACAATGATTTTAACAGGCACGGCGTGGAGGAGTTGTTTGAGCAGATCATGTCCATGAGCCGCAAGCTGCAGTATCAGCTGCTGGCACAGCACGGCAGTATGGGCAGGCTTCCATTTATTGAGGTGGAAGAACTTGAGACTCAAAAGGCCCGGGTGGTGTTTCAGGGGGCGGAGGGGGCTTATTCCCAGGCGGCCATGACGCAGTACTTTGGAGAGCAAATTCAGAGTCTTCATGTGGACACCTTCCGGGAGGCCATGAGCGCCATAGACGAGGGGAGTGCTGATTTTGCGGTGCTGCCCATTGAGAACAGCACGGCGGGCATTGTCAGCGAGATATATGACTTGCTGGTGGAGTTTGAGAATTATATTGTGGGAGAGCAGATTTTACAGATCAATCATTGTCTGCTGGGAGTGCCGGGGGCTAAGACGGAGGATATCCGCACGGTGTACAGCCACCCCCAGTCCCTGATGCAGAGCAGCCGTTTTCTGGCGGGACACGACTGGCGGCAGATCAGTATGCAGAACAATGCCTTTGCCGCCAAGAAGGTGGCGGATGAGCAGGACAAGTCCCAGGCCGCCATTGCCAGTGAACATGCGGCGAAAGTGTACGGGCTGGAAGTACTGCGGCAGGGCGTCAACCAGGAGAAGGACAATTCCACCCGGTTTATCATCGTGACCAACCAGAAGATTTTCCGGAAGGATGCGGCCAAGGTCAGCATCTGCTTTGAACTGCCCCATCAGAGCGGTTCTCTGTACCATATGCTGTCCCATTTTATTTATAACAATCTGAATCTGTGTAAGATTGAGAGCAGGCCCATCGAGGATCGCAGCTGGGAGTATCGGTTCTTTATAGACTTTGAGGGCAACCTGGCGGACAGCGCCGTGAAGAACGCCCTGCGGGGACTGCGGGACGAGGCCAGAAATATGAAGATACTGGGGAACTACTAAGGAATGGGCAATTGCGAAAGGTTCTCTGCAAGTGACGTGGCTGGTCAATATATACAAAAACGGGCTCCGACGCAGTGGCAAGTCGCCCTTATTTTGTATATATTGCCCATCCACTGTTACCGGAAAGGGAGTTTCGCAATCGCCTAACTGCGGGTAATAGGCAATTGCGAAAGGTTCTCTGCAAGTGACGTGGCTGGTCAATATATACAAAAAC